>Ga0116123_1000186_pt1 | contig 47448 bp, 53 predicted proteins | sample June2015DPH_13_1_3_FD_89727 | JGI IMG/M metagenome (GOLD analysis project Ga0116123, IMG submission 89727) | Peatland microbial communities from SPRUCE experiment site at the Marcell Experimental Forest, Minnesota, USA - June2015DPH_13_100 | ecosystem: Environmental > Terrestrial > Soil >... | reverse complement strand
TCACATTCTCGACGGTAATGATCGGGTCCCCAGGGGCGAGTTGTGTGGAACTCACCGACATTAGGGCTCCCCGACCTTCGGAGCGGTTATACGTGTATCGAACCTCCCTGGCATGAAAGGCTAGCGAACTTGGATGCACGCACACACACGCGCGCGGGTCAAGTCAGTGTGTACCCTGCGCCCGCATCATACTCATGTCGACCGTCGTCTCGGCTGGTTGGACGGCTGGTCAGTGCAAGAGTGTTCAATCGGTGGTGCCGAGGAGCAGCCTGCATCACCCTTAAGTGCAAAACCGGCACGACCTACCGCCAATGGAACCCTACGTAATGGCGATTGGGGCGTTCCTCTTGGTCGCAGGAACTCTGTTCGCCGTCTTCGGCATTCCCTACTACGTCGCGGCGCAGCCGTTCGAGTCTGACGCAATGACGGGCGCGGTCGATAGCGCCATACTCATTGCCGCCATAGGCGCAGCGTTCCTGGCTTATGGCGTGGGCTCTCCAAAGTCGAAGAGTGAGGCCAGCGCAGAGTCCAAACCCTGATGGTTGCTGCTCATTTGGATAGTGCACAAACATATGCTGCAGGTGCAGCTGTAATTACTAAAGTACTATTTGTCTTACAATAGATAAATGACCTCGTCCATGCTGCCAGATGATGGACGTTCTGAATAGAAAAACATCAGCAATCATTCTATCAATGTCATTCCTCCTGATGGGAACATCTTTCCTGCTCACTTCAACTGCCTCCATATCCTCACCGACCCCAGTATTGCCTACCCAATGTTCGACAGCCTACCCAACCGGTTGGGTTGCTAGTCCAATGATCAACGTAGTGATGAAGGTCCAACACGACGAGGACTCCGGCAATGTCGGATACTGGGCTCTCGACAACTACGCGAAGACAGTCATTGTCTGGGCCAACTCAGCCCCCAACTTGTACTGTGCATTGGAGACATATTCTGGGACTTGGACAACCTTTAGCGGAGGGTCGCTCAGCCCGCAGAACGGCGTCGCGCAGCAAGCATCTGGCAGCGGCCGGATGACTGGCGCCTACGTCTTCACCTTCACTGCCCCAACCATTACCCCGACCAAGCCAATGCAAGGCAACATCGGCACCTATGACTTCGGTGGCACGCCAGCGGACATACAGTTGGGCACCTATGCCCTTCAGACGGGCCCCACTGCTGCGCACGTCTTCAGCTTCTACTTCGGTCCTTTCACTAGCGAGAACGATTACCAGTGGTCCTGGATGTACACCAACGGCAAAGGCGTCGGCTACGGCAACATGTGAGTCAATAGCCTAGCCGGCAGCTTCGGCGACATCGTCATTTCGACGCTCACCTTCACACCGACTCCAGTGATTCCTCCCGAGTGCTTGACCGTGCTACCCACTGGCTGGTCTGCCACTCCGTTAGTCAATTCAATAATGAACGTGAAGGCCGACGAGGACGCCGGAAATGTCGGTTACTGGGCCCTAGACAACTACCTCCACGGCCAGATCATCTGGTCCAACACAGCAGGCACGTACTGCGCACTTGTGCAGTACGGAGGAACCTGGAACACCTTCACCTATGCCTCCAGTCCCCAAAGCCAGACTGCCGAATCCCACAGTGGGGCCGGTACAACGGTATCGGGATACGTCGCAACCTTCACAGGGGACTACGCCCCCATGTTCAAGGCAACCGGGACCATCGGCACCTTCAATGACGGCGGCACCAAGTCGGACATACTGACGACGCCACTCAGCAATCAGATGGGAGACGCAACCTACGTCAGCTACCTCAGACTCTACTTCGACACCCACGCTGCCTTCAATTGGCTCTCTGTCTCCTACTTCTACACGTATGGGAGCGGGGCAGGTTACGGCAACCTATTCCTCAGCAGTCCCATAGCGAACCAGAACGCAGGCGACATCGTCCTCTAGAATGACAACAGTGCAGTGACTTCGGTCACTGCTCCCCTCGTTTATGCGACATAAGGGATCAAAGAGCGAAGGGATCAAAGAGCGCACTGTTCCGAGTTCCAACTCCTATCCAACCTTGATTGGAATCCGCTTTTTGGACCTACTTGGGGGCGAGTCCCACCGGGCCCGTCTAGACATCTACAACCCTTAACAGAAGGAAATCAACAGGCTGAGTTGTCATGATGTCGAAGAACGAAGGCGAATTCCACAGGAAGATCGCTATTCGCTGTTTCAACGAAACCTGGGACTACCTGGAGAAGAAGGCAAGAACCGAGCAGGACAATCAAAGGATGCTTCAACACGCGCTGAGAGAAAGGACCGCTTTCTGCCCTACTTGCACGTTGTTAGTCAGGCATCGGATGTGCGCGAGAACAGTATGAGACATGGAACCAGGTGCCTCGTAGCTTAGCTCCTTGGCCTCATGATCAAACAGGCATGCCCAGAACCCCGCTCATCGGCCATGGTTCCTGCGGACCCTTCCAGCCGTCGCGTAGCAAGCCAGGTAGACAGAGGACACGGCAGCGGCAAAGACTTCGACAACCGTGAATGCCACGGAGGGCGTGCTGAGGGCCGAGCTCCAGAGCACCCCCGCCGAAAGGCCGAGGTAGATCAGGGCCGCGGACCAGATGAGGCTGCCGAGGAGCGTGAGCACCACGAAGGTCCTGAGGCGCATCTCCAGGAGGCCGGCAGGTATGGATATGATCGACCTCAGCCCGGGCACGAACCGGGCGAGGAACACCGCCCACGCACCCCGCTCGTTCATCCATCTCTCCGCTCCATCAATCGAGGCGGGCTTCACGCCGACCCCTGAAAGTAGGCTGTCGAAGAAGGGCCTCCCCACCAGCAGGGCCAGGTAGTAGTCTGCCAGCGCCCCCAGCACGCCAGCTATAGTGCAGACCGCCACGGCGACAGCGTAATTCATCGAGCCCAGGAAGACGAGGTAACCCGCGAAGGGGAGGAAGACCTCGCTGGGTATCGGTGCGGAAGCACTCTCGAGCGCCATCAGGGCGAACAGGCCTGGGTAACCGAGGCTCTCCATTGTGTTGGTCACGCTCGAGGTGGAGATGAGCGAGGAACTCGTCATGGCCGCTATCTGCGACTCGAGAGGCAGCTCAACGAAGTCCACGATCTCTATGAGGGCCAGACCGAGGACCACCGCCGCAGCTATAGCGAGGTATCTGCTCCTCGGCGGCGGCCACCACCTTTCTGGGGGCTTCATCGGGGCCGTGCCGCGTCCGTCGGCTATAGAACTTATGCAGCCCGGTCTTGATTTAGGGCGCAAGAATACACACCGACCGTGGCGAACAAGGTGAGATTCTGACCCAGGATTCGACTGCGGCCAGTTTGGGCGCACAGCTCGACCGTCCCACGGTGACTCTACGGTAGCGGGCAGCGCCTCGGACCGCACCTAGACTCGAGAGAATCCCACTGCTTTGACGACGATTTTTGCCAATGTGGTTTGGGCAAGCCCCAATCTGGCGCATGTTTCCTAACGATTGTACGTGCATCGCGTCGCTCGGGCGTTTTGAATTAGTCTTATATCATCTCAGAAGAGCAACGGAGTAGGATGCGCAGGAAGGGAGTTTCAAACGCGATGGCGACAGGGCTCCTCATTGCTGGCATCTTGATCGGCGTGACTGGCTACTACCTGGCAGCGGCCTACCAACCCAGTACTGCGACTCGAACAGATACGACCACTGCGAGATTCACGACGACCGTGAGAACGATTCGGCTAACGACGATCACCCAATCCACTACTCAGACGCAGACCACGACCCAGCCGACGACGTTCACGCAGAGGCAGACTACGACGCATACCACGACTCAGCCGACGACGTTCACGCAGACGGATACCACGACTCGGACGCATATCGCGACTCAGACCACGACCACTACCCAATCCACTACTCAGACGCAGACCACGACCCAGCCGACGACAATCACCCAATCCACTACTCAGACGCAGACCACGACCCAGCCGACGACAATCACCCAATCCACGACCACCACAATCACGACTGACGTATCGTTCAATTTCAACAGAATCAACGCTGTGGGATCCTATGGTAGCCTGATGTCGCCTCTCGGACTTCTTACTGATTATCCCGGTTCGCACACAATCTGGCTCGCGGATGACCAGGGTCTCGACTACTCTGCGCTGCTAAGCCTATACTATTCCACGGCAAACAGCACAGCGCTCAGTCTCGCAAAGCAGCTGAACAGCTCAATCGCCCCGTGGGGCGGGTTCTGCAAGTACTGGAATCCGGCGCTCGAGGTGATTGGCTGCTACCCCGTAGATACGCAAGTCATGTGCGGAACGAACCAAGAGATTAACGTTACACAGGGATACACGGTGGACGCCACCGTGTTCAATTCCTGTCCTGGTTTCCAGTACTGGCTCTTTGCGGATCTGTTGGCGTATCATGTCCTCCTCGACACGCATTTTGGGAACTATACGGGAGCTGAAACGGAGTTCAACGAGCTCAGCGGCATGTGGGACGGTCATGGATTCTCTGACCAAGTCTTCCAGACGGACTCAAATCACACTTATCAGTCCTACAAGCTTGCAGACTACGTAATAGCATGGAAGGCGTTGGCCGATAATTCAGCCACGCGACAGTTCGCGCTGGGGTACAACACGACTGTTCAGAACGTTGCGGCTGCGATGTCGGAACTGCAGTCATCAGCTGGCGGGGTATGGACCGGATACAGGATATCGAACGGTCAGATGTCTTACGGCAGCGGGATATCGCTGACAAACGGAGAGACAACATCTCTCTTCATCTTTGCTTGGAACGGTTGAGAAGACATCGAGAGCAACCGCAGGCTTGCAGTCTGCCACGACCTGTAGTCACCTGCCTTCCCGGGGAGTCCAGCTTTGCAAGCGCGCGCTGTCACCTGTTGGTATCAAGGATCGGGGTCCTCATTTCAGGTCAAGGATTTTCCGGAGAATCGTGTAGGCAGTCCCACAGAATTTGCACTTCCCCATCGATTCCTTTTGCTCCAGAGGAATTGACGCCCCGCAATTTGGACAATTGAGAACGATAACCCCGTTCTTGTCTACCTCGAACTTGGAGACAATGTCGTATCTCACAGTCTCCCTTTGCAAAGCGTAATGGCTCATGAAATCTCTGCCGTCAAAGACTCCCTCCACTTTGCCTGAAGAAATCATAGTTTCAATCATCCTCTGGGCTTCGGCGGGGGAAGAAGGCGAGCCACACTTGGTCAGTAACTCAGAGACTTCGCTGAGAGATGCCTACTCCCTTGTCTTCAGGAATCGCAGGACTTCGGATTCCCCCTTATAATCGACGATGATTCGATAGATGAGGTTACTGACATTCTGAGCCGCTTCGGCGTTGGGGGGTACGGTACGTGTAAGCACATTCGTCGCCACTTGGGAACTTCACATGCACCGTTACCTTGTGGCTCTTGGACAGAACGCCAGACACAGAGTAGGTCGTACCCATGACTTGCTGGGGTGTGAAGGTCAGCCAGACGGTTCCAGCCGTAACGATCTTGAAAAACTCCAGTTCGTTGTCGTATAGAGTCGAGTTGAAGTCAGCCATTCTGACATTGTTCTCCTGGCTAGTGGTTGGTCCCTGCAAAAGAGTGGTAGAGCCCACGTTCCGCCTAGGGGGATTTTGATTATTTAGCCCACTGTCTCATCTGTCATCTAGGTTCCATCCAGACAAACGCGCCGATGTCCCGAGCGGCCGCGCGCGAGAGCATCATCTATTGTATGTGTATCGCGCCGCTCGGGCGTTTGGTATTAGTTTGGCGTTTGGTGTCAGTTTGGCTTTTGGAGCCGTTGGGTACTTCAGTGGGACCCATGAAGTGAGCATCTGCTTCCGCATGCGGTGCAGAGATTGGCTTCAGGTCGAATGACTTTGAGACACCTCCCGCAGTACCCGGTTCCTTTGACCGTACTGCCGGCTGTGGAAGTTCCAGCGTCCGGATGGAGGCAAAGCAACACCGCGTGGACGTCCCTCTCCAGCGAATTATGAAGATCAAGCGCCTCAAGGACGTGGTTCCTAAGCTCAGCGCGCGCTTCGGCTTTGTCAGAAGCATGCGGAGGTAAGTGATGAACATGAGCAGCCTATAAAAGAGACGATGGATTGGAAGCAATCCCACATCGTCTTGGGGTGACAAGAGCATTCTTCATCATTTAGGAACGGAAGCTGACGGAGACCTCTCCGTGTCGAAGGGCAAGACCAAACCGAAATATAGCATCTGCATAATCAACTTCAACAACGCTTCAACTCTTGCGGTCAGTGTTGAAAGCATCATCACGCAAATCAATGACGAGTATGAAATCGTGGTTGTAGATAGCCGCAGTACAGACGGGTCGGTTCAAATCCTTGAAGATTACGCCACAAAAGGAAGGATCAGTCTGATTCTCAGGAAGTGTTGTCGAGGGGTAGGGAGGCAAATTGCATTCGAGAACTCTGCAGGCGAATACATCATCGCGGACCTTGACACAGACGACATCTTTCGGCATGAACTTTCAGATCTCGTTAGTCTCTATCACACCAGATGTGAGGGCAAGCTCTTGCTAGCGACGACGGACAAGAATAGGTGGGCCTCGAACGTTACTGTCGGGCCTCGGTCCCTAATACAAAGGTTAGGTGGATGGCGCAATCTTCAGTGGGGTGAAGACTGGGACCTGTGGAGAAGGGCATCAAGAGAAGGTTCCTTCCGATGGACAACCTTCCAACTGGTCGACAGAATCAACACACATCCGGAAAGAAGCCGCCCATCGGTAAGGCTTCGTCAAAGGTACGAGCGTTACAGGGACTGGCTGCGGCTCGGGCGACCCATTTTCAGTCTCGGGGAGCAAAGGACGGTGGTCCAAAGAGCAACTGCATGGGCCGCGGGGATATCGGCTTACTTTCACACGTCCTACGATGACGGGCAGGGACCCTTCGACCCGTACGACCCAGCTCAGTTCATCGCACGCAGTGATGCCCCCTGATCTTGGCTCTCACATTTGGAATTGGTCCGCACGTTAGTTGCATTTCTCGGAGTACACACGTAAGAAATCAACCTCGTTTCGAAGCTTCGAAGGCTTATCTTCCTCTGCCGCCCGGTAGCCGCTATTCGACACAGCGAGGAAGTCGCCAATGGGACCCGATAGTGTGGTAGCTCTGCCTTGCAGCGGTCTGGGCATAGTCAATAGAGGAATGGAGGCGCGTGCGTTTGAAACAGCTTCCATGCTAAGGCGCCGTGGGGTGAAGGTCGTTCTGGTGGGTGGGGGCCGCCCTGCCTCTCCAATTCAGCGAAGTTTGCCATGCATCCCGAGGGATTCTTTCATCTTCGGTGGCCATCTCAGCCCTATTCCCTGGGCGCGCCGCGTCAGAATTGAAGAAACAACGTTCTCGAATATGCTTGTACAGAAGCTGTCTGGAATGTCTTTGAAGAATCTGCTCTTCTTCGTACTTCAGCCGTACGTGGCCAACCGCCTCCAAAAGGCCAAGAAGAATAGGAGAATCAGGGCCCCCATTGTGGTGACCAACGGCTTCACTCATCATCCACAAAGACTGCAAGGGTTTGAATTTGTCCATGTTCTAGCCCCGTATTATCTGGAGCTAGCCCGTCAACTCGGAATGGATACCCACAAATGGTATTTCGCACCTCAACCCGTCAATACCGAGGTTTTCAAGCCGAAGCCCAGGGAGGAGATCAGGAAATCTCTAGAGATTTCGCAGGATGATTTCGTTGTCTTGGTCGCGGGCGCAATCAACTGGAGCTACAAGAGAATAGACCATGCTATAAGGGAAGTCGCCATCCTGAAAGAAGCCCATCGCGGGGCCAAGCTCTTGGTAGTGGGTCAGGTCGAGAGCGAGACCGCGTACATCGTCAATCTTGGTCGAAAACTACTGGGAAGCGACGTCATTTTTCGCACGACGAGACACGACAACATGCCAAATGTCTATGCAGCAGGGGACGTCTTTGTGTTACCCACCCGAAAGGAGATAATCGGTAACGTCTTCGCGGAGGCGATGGCATGCGGTGTACCCGCAGTTGGAGACGATTACCCTGTCACAAAGTGGATCATCGAGGACGGTGGGGACACCGTCGACATGAGACGAGCTGGGCAACTTGCAGGTGTCTTGGAGAGGTACGCAAAGGACGAATCATACAGATTGAATCGTTCGAGGCGAGCCCACGAGAGAGCGCTGAACTACTTCTCGACTGATGTCATAGTTCCCCAGTACTTGAAGATGTTCGAGTCGATAATGCAAGAAGCCTCCGTCGGAGCCAACGCCTAACGCCGCCATGCCAGCTTCATCTATTGTACGTGTACCGCTTCGTAACGTGATGATAGACCCTCCTCCAGACGGTTAGGTTGAACGCAATGATGAGGACCGTCATCGACGACACTGCCAAGAACAACGTGAGGTAGTCAGGAGGCTTCGAGTTGGTCGCTTTCACGATTACCTTACCGATCCCCGCTCCTGTCTGCGTCAGTAGGGTCGTCGTGCCGTCAGGCTTCGTGACTGTGAAGTACTCGGCGATGATTAGCGCGTTCCAGGCCCCTCCGATTGCGGTGATCGAGCCAGTCACGAATCCGGTCAGGGCGCCGGGGATGTACACGTTCCTCCAAGCCGACAGTTTGCTGACCTTGAAGACACGCGGCAGTTCCTTGATTTCGGCAGGCAGCGTCCTCACGCCCGCCATGACGTTGAAAATGATGTACCAGATTGACGCAAGTATTATGACGATGACCGCCACCCCCTCGCCAGAATGCCCCAGAATGGGGATGAGGACGATTGCAGGCAGAAGGATCGGCGCTGGGGTCGATGATATCACTTCGAGGATCGGGGAGACCGTGTCATAGAGCCTGAAGTTGAGGGAAATCACGATTCCTAGGGGCAGCCCGATTGCGACCATGATCACGTAGACGTACCAGATCCTAACGAACGAAGCTGCTAGGTTGTACAGGACCTTGCCCTCAACCGAACCAATCGTCGACACGGAAGGCAGATGTCCGAGGCTAACGGCGCCCGGTTTCATTACGCTCTCGAGCACCAGGAGAAAGAAGAACCCGAGAACGATCAGGACTGCGTACTTGATGCCTCTCCTGAACCTCGATATCACAGAAGTGAATCGGTTGACCCCCTTCCCTTGGGTCAGGAGAAAGAGCTTCGAAATGCTGCGCTGGTTCACCCAGGAATAGATCCGCATTATGGGGTCCCGGTGCTGTTCGCGCGGTTCCTCCATCATTTTGTATTTCTCAGACCATAGCGCGAACTCTCTCAGGAAGATGAACCTCCATACAACTACTGCGAGAATCAGGCCAACAATCAAGAGAGTGTAGTTAGCGAAGTCTTTGCTGCTGTAGAAGGCGGTCGCACCGATGCCTATGCCATAGGTGACAGGAACCGCCGTCGAGCCCACGGCGATTATCTCGCTCGCCACGAGGAAGAAGAGGCCGACTGCCCACGAAGTCTGCGTGTTGTATGCTATCCGGCTCAGCGAAGCTGGTATGTACAAGGACTTCGTCCTCTGCCATCCGCTGGCGCTCGACATGTCTAGAAGGTCGGCGTAGTCCCGCGGTATCGCCTTGACAGCCTCGTAGACTCCGAAGGCGATGTTCCAGGACATACTTGTGAAGATGAGAACGATGACCGCAAGATTTGCGCCGATCGCGTTCGGAATCGCCCCATAGATTCCTACGATGACGAACGGGAAGAACCCAAGTATTGGGATCGACTGGAATATGTCAAGAAGTGGCAAGATGACACCCTCTGCCCTTCTGTTCCTCGCCGCGAAGATTCCGATAGCGAGGGCGAAGAGGATGCTCAGCCCGAGGGCGAGTATCATCCTGATCCATGAAGCGATAATGTCGACGGCGATCAGGCCAAACTCGAGGGACGCCGTGAGCCTTCGAAAGGCGCGTGGAGCCGCTGACGTATTTACGGATTCTCGGGTCAGCCTATGTACGGGGTGCTCGACGAGTCGAACCTGCGCACGGTCTCGTATGCTCCCTTGTCCCTGAATGCTACGAACTTGGACAGGTCTGGGAAGAACTGGTCAAGGGGCTTGACGGCCATGTCGCTGGCGAGGTGCTTTCCACCGAAGAACCCTCTTGATATCTGCTGGCTCAAGTCTCTCACCTGCTTGTCGCTTTCGAATCCAAGCGTGTGCAGGTACTCATGAAGCAAGATCATGAATACATACGAGTTCACCCTGCCTTTCGATTTCGAGAGCTTCTGAACTATCCTGAGGAGGTTTCGGTTCATAACGATGGTGTTCGACCCCATCTGATGATACGCTCCGACGTTGTTGGGTATGTCTCCCAGGACAAGCGTGAGGCCGGCCCTGTGCATGCCTAGGCTTTGCTCTGTCGCGGCTTTCACCATCTCAAAGATCGCGTCGAAACCTTCAGCGTGGGCGAGAACCCTCCTGTTGACGGACTGATTCACTCTTCACGAATTGCGGCCGGTAGTAGATAAATCCCTCTGAGAGGCGACTGCGATGACGGTTCGCCGTTCAGAATATCTTCTGAAGCTTGGCGCTCAGAACGCCGTTGATGTAAGCGCTTGCTAGGCTCGACCCGTCGACGGAGGAGTGAAGCGGCTTGCGCACCGTAAAGTCAGGGGCGGTCACGACTATGTCGCCTTCGAGAAGCGAGACCTTCAGCTGACTTCTTCTGTAGCCTGGGACATGCATTATGAATGTGACGTGGGTCGACGACTCAATCAGCTCGCCGTTGTCGGTTCGTTTCTCCGCGGCTCCTTGCTCGTCCGCGGCATGGATCATGCGTTCTTCTAGGAGCGTCACTGCATCATCGACGAGGTCGTCTAAGGCTCTTTGAAAACCGTCCCGACTATCTGGACCATTCATCGTCAAAACCCTCTTCCATATTGTCAAGTTCGAAACCCAAGTCTTCCCAGCGGAATTTGCTTGGCATCAAGCGATGCAACTCAGCGAGCGAAGCCATGTTAGAACCTACGTGCTAACATTCCTTCATATCGGCTATGGATTGTCAAACTTGACCAGTGCTTTGTGTTTCGTTCACTAAATTAAAGTTAAATCAGCGTTAGAACTGGAGTTCGACCGTGCCTGTCATATTCCGGGTCACCCTTGGCAAGACCGGGAACAGCCTCAGGATAACGATTCCGAACCCTGTCGTCGAAGGTTTCGGGTGGAAGAGGAAGGACCAGATACTCCTGATTGTGACGGAGAGCGAGATAACTCTGAGAAAGCTTGAGAGCAGTAAGAAAGAGCGATCGCGCAAGTCCTCGGCCGCATGAGTGGCTGGACGCCGAGACCCCCTTTTGGAGCCGAATAGAAACACGGAAAAGGGGGTTGCCTTGTACGACAGACCATGCTATCGAGAAGTTTCAGCGTCGCACTAATGGTCACCGACGCGAAGAAGTCTGCAAAGTGGTACGAGGAGAAGCTCGGGTTCGCGACCGAGGGTTCGGGTCACTGGATCACGGTCTGGCCTAAAGGGTCGAACGCGAGGTTCCACCTGTGCGAGGGTAAACTAGAGCCTGGAAACACTGGCATTAGCCTCTACTGCGAGAGCGTGAAGAAGACAGCTGCGGCACTTGAGAAGAAAGGGGTCAAGTTCGCAACGCCCGCTACGAAGAAGGAATGGGGTACATTCGCCATGATCGCCGACCCAGACGGAAACACGATTTGGTTGTCCGAAGGCGGCCCCTAGGCTAGAAGTCTAGCGGGCGAGAGCACGTCGGGGGTGCTGCTCGTCCTCGTTTTCTCTTTCACCGCTGTGTGCATCTCGAATTCTTCAGGCCTTCTGTCACTGGGCTAGACCGGTCTGAATCCCTCCCCCACTTCCTCGACCTCGTACGAGATCAGGCTAGACCGAGAAGAACTATGCGCGTTTCCCAGCCTCGACCTCCAATTGCGAAGTTGTCTGATGGAAAGGGCTAGGCGAAAGCATTCTTCTGGGAGCCTTCTTGGATGGAAACCATCCGGTTTTCTCCCAGTTATGCAATCCTCATCTAATGAACGTGGAACAGGGCCCGTATTGTGCGGGATTCTTGAGTCCGAGGTGAGGCAAAGACTACACGAGTTCTTATGACGCTGGCTGTCGCTATAGCCAATGAATGAGCGTCCAAGAAATAGTCCTAATGATACACAACGGTGAGTACGGAAGAGCGATATCCTTTCTGGAAGGCGAGGCCTCCAACGAAAGCAAATCTCTGGCAGAAAGAGTCGAATGCTGCAGGTGGTTGGCCGAATGCCATGAAAGGCTTGAGGATCGTAAGACGAGCGGCGACTGGTACCTCGAGGCTGTGAGGAAGATTCTTTCACAGCAGACGGACCGGAAATCGAAGGCCAAGCAGGCCCTGCCGCTCTGCGAGAAGGCGTTGGAGTGCTACAAGCAGGACGGAGACTCTGCAGACGTTCTCGTAGCCGCCAGGCTCCGGCAGTACCTCCTGGGGCTCTCCAAGTAGCCTAGCGGTTGCGAGATTGGCGGCGCGCGCAAGAGTGTGGAAGAAACAGGGGGGCCCGAACTCCGATTCTGACCCCGGTCGATTTGGGCATGCAGCTCGACGGTTCCACGGTGACGCCACGGTAGCGGCTAGCGCCTTGGACCGCGCCTGGACTCGAACTGAATTTCAGTCTGGCCCTCCCGGGGCCCATTTTCGAGAAGCATAACGTTTTATCGTTGTCATCGACGATTTGTCAAGATGGGCTTTGGCAGTTCGGTGGGCGACTACTGGCGCCTGACCAAACCAAGGGTCTGGGGTCTTCTCGTCTTCACGGGCTTGGTGGCGACGGTAGTAGCATACCGCGAGACGCCCGGGTCAACCCTGTCCCCCGTGCTGATGCTCGTCACAGGAGTCGCCCTGACGCTGGGGAGCGCGTCTGCCGACGTCCTCACCAACTACCACGACAGGGACATCGACGCCATGATGATGCGCACGATGAAGAGGCCCATACCCGCAGGCGACATATCGTCAGGGGCGGCCCTCGCCTTCGGTCTCCCGATGGCCGCCCTTTCGGTCGCCATTCCCCTTTTCCTGATAAATGCCCTAGCTGCCGGCTTCATGCTGCTGGGGCTGCTGGACAACATTGTGGTCTATTCCCTGCTCCTGAAAAGGCGGAGCTGGCTCAACATCGTCCTAGGAGGCTTCTCAGGGGGGATGCCTGTCCTAGTGGGTTATTCGGCCGTCGGAAACCCCTTCTCCCCGATGGCTCTCTACATGTCAGCACTTGTCATGGCCTGGATTCCGGCTCACATCTGGAGCCTGGCGATCTTCGGCAAGGAAGATTACGAGGCCGCCAAGGTCCCCATGCTACCGGTAGTCTTCGGCGACAGTGTCGCTGCAGTCTGCGTGGCCGCCACAAGTGCCATGCTGACGGTTTTGTCGGTTCTAATCTTCCTTTTCACACCGGTGAGCATATTTTACGTTGTTACTGTGCTTGCCCTTGGTGGTTTGGTCTTGAGCTACAGTGCCAAGCTGGCCGTCGACCGGACTCGAGGTACCGCCTGGACCCTCTTCAAGATCACCAGTCCGTACCTGATGCTGCTCTTCCTTGTCCTAGGTGTGACGGTCTGGATCTGATTCCAGCCGCGCGTCTCGGTGTGGGGGAGTTCAGGCAGCGATTCGATTAGCGGATCACCTGTCGACAGCGCTCGCGCGCTTCAGCCTGTTAAAACAATAATACTAAACCCTCTGCCACATTTGAGCAGTTCTCTTGTAAGCGGGAAGGTCCTTTCAACAGTGAGCAGAATGGAGTCCGCATCTCAGCTGCGAAGGCCGCTGAACGTCATATCCCAGACGAAAGAGTACACTGTGATTGCCAGTCTGCCGAAGAACAGCTCTTCGCTCGCCGTCAAGGCTGAGGAGGCTGGTGCCGACGCCGTGATGCTGAACATCGAGGGCGACGAAGGCTCGACGCAGAACCACTGCGGAAGTTACGACCTTCACGACGTGTACATCAACGATGCCATCTCCACGGTCTCTGTCCCCTGCGGCCTGTTCGTTGGAGGAGGAAGGCATCTCACCGAAGAGTATTGGGAGAGGATAATGTCGAGCTCCTTCGGTTTTGTAGAAATGTATGCCCACCTTATGCCACTCTTCGTGCTCTCCGACGCTAGATTGAAGAAGATCTGCGCCATATCGACGGGCTACATTCTTGAGCAGGTCAGCCAGCTTTCCGGTATGGAAGGTGTCGAAGCCGTCGACGCTGCAACAGTGCCCGCGCAGGCCAGGGGAACTCCGTTCAGCGTCCTCGACTACGCGACACTCGGCTTGATCTCGAGACTCTCGACCAAACCCCTGCTACTCAGGACCCAGAAGAGGCTCACGCGTTCGGACATCGGAAGGGTGGTAGAACTGGGGGTAAAAGGTCTAGTCGTTGACCCCTGCATCTTCTCAGGGACGGATGAAACGTATAAGGACGAACTGGCCAGCCTGAGCCCAAGGCGACTGGCGGCTGAAGAACGATAAGATCCAGGCTGTGGTTCTCGCCGGGGGGCTCGGGACCCGGCTGAGACCGTACACCCTCCTCCTTCCGAAGCCGATGCTCAAGGTCGGCACGAAACCGATTCTAGCGCACATCCTCGAGTGGCTGAAGGCTAAGGGAATCACCGAGGTCATCGTCTCAACGGGTTATCTCGGAAAGAAGATCGAAGAGTACTTCGGGAACGGCGGGGAATGGGGGGTCGACGTTTCGTACGCGGCCTCCCGTCTTCCACTCGGGACCGCCGGCCAGCTCAAAGCCGCGGAGGGTAGAATCAGGGGGAGGTTCATCTGTCTCTACGGAGACGCCCTGCTGGACTTCGACCTCCAGGAGGCGATCGCCTTCCATAACAGGAAGAGGGCTGCTGCGACCATGGTCCTCATGAAGCACAGCGTCGAAATGAAGTATGGCTTCATGAAGACTGACAAGGAAGGAAGGCTGACCGAATGGAGGGAGAAGCCCGTGATTTCAGGGTACATCAACGTCGGTTGCTATGTCATGGAGAAGAGCTTTCTCAGGTACATCCCGGCAGAGCAGGTCTACGGCATGAAGGAGACCTTCGAGAATGCCAAGGCCGACGGCGCGAGGCTCTACGCTGTGAAGTTGGCTGGAGAGTTCATCGACATCGGGGACAGGAGGTCGTACAAAGAAGCCAACGACGCTTACATGAAGAAGATCGGGAAGGTAGTCTAGCGGATTGACGACAGTCGTCTTCGAGGACGACGCCACTGCGGGCTTCGGTCCCCTGACGATGCTCAGGCACGCGGGCCAGCTAAACAGAGGCACGAAGACCCTCCTAGAAGCGGTCCACGGGTGCATCGCTGACGCTGCGGACCCGATGGTGTGGGGCAGAGCGGCGCTGAAAGACGTCTGCAGAGAGTCGCTGGGGAAGTGCTACAACGAGAGTGCCAACGGCCTGACGACCCTTGTCAACGCCAGAGCCAGGCCAGGGAGGCTGCTCTTGGCCCTCGCCTCTAGGAAGACCCCCTTCGTAGCCGTGGCCGGCGGACAGGTGGTCGCGGCCAGGGTCAAAGGGACGGGGATGATGCCGGGTCCCATTGGCAAGAGAGACACGGTCAGGATTGGCAAGAGCGTCGAGAAGCTGGAGGCCCCAACTGACAGCCTCTTCACCGGATACTGGGACTTGGTTCAAAGCAACGGATTGGCGATTGCTGCACAGGCGAAGCGCTTTGAAGACCCACTTTCGCTCCCAGGCGCCGTAGAAGTCAGAGGCCCGCGTTCCAGTCTGATGATTGATGGTCGAGCTGACATCGAGCTGCACGTCACATTCGACACCAGGCTGGGACCCATCGTAATCGAAGAAGGTGCTTCAGTGGAGAGCTTCTCCAGGGTAATGGGACCGTGCTACATCGGGCCAAAGGCCAGGATCTATTCTGCCATGGTGGGGGGAGGAACGTCCGTCTTCTCGGGCTGCAAGGTGGGAGGACAGGTCGAGAACTCAATAATCATGTCTCACACCAACAAGGCGCACTACGGATACGTGGGCGACTCCTACGTCGGAGAATGGGTCAACCTTGGGGCAGGCAGCACCTTCAGCAATCTGAAGAACACTTACGGGAACATCCGGTTGGAAATCGGCGGAGGTACGGTGGATCCCGGGATGCTCAAGCTGGGCCCGGTCGTGGGCGACATGTCCAAGGTATCAATTGGCGCGCTGGTCTACTCAGGCAGGTTGCTCGGGACCGGTTGCCACGTCGCTGGCTTGGCCAGCAAGAATATCCCGAGCTTCACTTACTCCGACGGCTCGGGTAGGATGGTGGAACTCCTGATTGAATCAGTTGTTGAGACGCAGCGGAGGATGGTGGAGAGACGCGGGAAGACCCTGACTAGGGCCGAAGAAGCGCTGATTCGGAAGACATTCGAGGAAACATCTGTAGAGAGGAGGAGGGCCGGTGTGAAGAAGGGGCGCCTTTCTTGACTGCATTGCCAACGGCAAGGGCCTTCGTGAGACCGGACCTCCGATGCTCTTTCGCTGGAGCCCGAATGCTAGGGTTGCTGGAGGATAGCGTTCTGCCTAAGGCGGAATCTACTCGGGGTTGCTACATGCAATACACAGAGTGAAACGAAATGCGCGATCTCTTCTCACTTAGTAGGATAAGGAGCGTCGACCCGAGAAACGTCCACAAGACCTACGAAAGGTGGCCGGACATGGCCCGGTCGGGATTCGATGTCGAGCTCAACGTACCGCACGCCAGGTTCCGGAAGGCGTACGTCTTGGGGATGGGCGGCTCCGCGGCCGGCGGCGAGTTAATCGCCAGCTGGCTATCTAGCAGGCCCAAGTTCGAGGTGGCGACGTTCACGGGACGGCTACCGATCGGGAGCATGAGCGACGCGCTCGCGATCGCCTGCAGCGCTTCTGGACAGACCAAGGAGACGATCGAGATGATGGAGGTCGCGGTCCAGAGAGGCGCAACCACGGTCTCCGTCTCCTCAGGGGGGAAGCTCATGGAAGTCTCGGAGAGACTCGGGGTTCCTCACATCATGATGCCAGAGGTCGTCGCTCCCCGCTACATGCTCCCGTTCATCATCTTCTCGTGCCTCTCTGTCATCAATGAGGGGCTCGGGCTCGGCTGCGAGGACGAGGTTGAGGACGCCTTCAAGGAGATGGAGGCCGAAGGGCTGGTGGCAGGGATCAACATACCTGTGCTCAAGAACCCATCGAAGCAGCTCGCCCTCTCGATTCTGGAAAAGACTCCGGTCATCTACGGCTCTAGGTCCACCCGCGGTGCGGGAATCAGGTTCAAGAACCTCCTCAACGAGAACGCAAAGATACACGCAATCTCCGACGCGCTGCCAGACGCCTTCCACAACGAGATAGAAGCCTGGGAGGACCCGAGCGTCGAATTCGCTCCCGTCTTCCTTAGACACCCAGCTGAGACTGCGCGCGACAAGGCAGGAGCCGATTCCATGGTCAAGATCCTCTCGGAGCTGAAGATGAACCCTGTGGAAGTCAGGGGGAGAGGCAGGTCGGACCTTGCCCAGCTCGTCACCATGGTCTACAGGCTCGACATGACTTCGTACTATGTCGCGATCGGGATCGGCCGAGACCCGTTCCCAACCAAACTGATGGACCGCATCAAGACAAAGGGCTACAAGCGGAGTCAGGACACAGCTCCAATGCACTGAATAAGCCCAATTCGTCAAGAGACGAAAATACAGCCACAGAAACAGGCTCTCTCAAATCAAACAAGAGAACGAACTTCTCAAGCAAGACATAGCAATCCAGACGTACTGGGCAGAGCGCGCGCGCGCTTAATGAAAGCATGGAATCTCTATTTGACCGCGCAGATCGCGGGAGTCGGCATTGAATCCAAGAACAAATGGATGGAATTGTTTAAGAGTTCGAGGGCCAAACGACTCCCTATGTCCAGGCTCGGGACGCTCGTTAGAACATGTCCTTCATGTGGGCACAGGTTCCATGTCAAACTCACTGACGAAAGAGTTCTAAGCGACAAGAGGACAACAGAACCTGTCGGCAAAGACGGGATGATGATAAACACGGGCGCGTCTTCGGGCATATGGGGCTATCCGAGGGGCAAAGTCTGGTCGCTCACCCCGGGAGGGGCTCACGAGAAGGAAACATTCACCACCGTAAGAAAGGAATTCGAGGATTCGTTCACGTGCGGACATTGTGGTCACCAATGGTCTGAGAAACACACAGAAGAGAACGAAACAAGCTGAATCTGGCATCATTCATCGCGCATCACCCGAAGCGGGACAGAACCTAAAACGGGAATCAAGGGAGAGGAAGAGAACAAATGGATGACGATAATCCAGAACGCCTCGGAGACGAAGAAGCATTCCGGGGCGAATCCCTAAGGCAGGCCCTACCTCTTTTGACTTGAGTTGAAGAAAGCACTTGCTGCCTTCGCGGTGGCACTGGTCATCATACTAAGCGTGGCAACAGGATACTTCGTGGGAGTCTCAACCTCGCGCACTTCCCTGACAACTACGACCACACACATCTCAACCACGCGTACGTCGGTCCTAAACAATGAAGCCCATTTGATGAACGTGAACGGGTCATACTTCTGGGCGGACGACGTGTCAAAGGACATCGTGGTCGGAATGCCGGGGTACAGTTACTTCCTCAACACGTCTGTCACGTTCGACGGGGTGGCGTTCACGACAATCTGTCCACCCATCTATCATGGCTGCCCCGTTCCATCCGGCACGACAACTCAGAGTCAGACACAGACGACCCTATGGGACGGTGCCATTAGATTCAACATGACGTTCCCAGACAAGAGCTCTGAGACCGTAGGGAACGTAATCGGGGATTCAATCTACATGTTTGTCCTTTCGCAACACTATCCGAAAGCAGGCATACTCGTCGAGTATGTCAACGATTTCCCACACAATTCTGTGGGTTACGCCATGTTCCTGTTGGTATCATCGTGCAATGCTTCCCCGCACCTATGTTGACGAATCGACCATCAACCGACTTTTCACAGCACCCCGAAGCGCGCGCGGCCACCAAGAACGCCCACGACCGCGAACCTGAGAGAATCTTCACAGACGGGCTGAATGCCTACTCGGAGGGGATAACTTTCGCCCCGTTTACCAAAGACCCCGAGCGCATCCCGAGGGCGGGAATTGGGAAGCCGCAGGCGACCGACAACAGAATCGAGAGGATGAACGGGACGCAGAGGGAACGGTTCAAGGTTCAGCGCGGGTGGAAGTCTATGCAGACGCCCATGCCCGAAGGGAACCACATCTTCTACAATTTCGTGAGGCCGCACATGGCCTTAGACGGGCAGACTCCCGCAGAGGCCGCAGGGATGACCTCAACCTCGAAGGGAACCGATGGATGCAGTTAATCAGGGCGTCGAGTCAACGCAAAAAGTAGACGCTTTGAACCTGCTGCTATGTGCGTTCATCGAAGTAGTCCTTGATTTCGCTCAGTGTTAAGAATGGGGGTCTCAAGTAAATCACCACATAGTAGGCCCACCACGCGCCGATGAAGATCCCATAGGTGATGTAGAAGAGTGCAAAGCCTATGATGACGAACAACATGGTATACAACGAAAAGAGTGGAAACATGAATGCAGCGATTCCGAGCAATATTATCCCGAAGCTGGCGTAGATTATCCCAGAGATAGTCACTCTATCTGGTCGGTGTTTGGTCGCCATATCTTCTTGAAGGAACCTGATTGGATTTAGCATTTCGCACCGCTGAATGCACAGAAGACGCGTCTGCGACAGCGAAGGAGGCCGATGGACAGGAGACGCATTAGCACCCGCGCAAGAGATGGAACGCCTATTGGCGAGCTAGACTCCCTTCGCTCCGAAAATGACCACCCAAACCCGAAACTCGAAAGAATCCCCAAATGTTGCGAATATTATCATCTCCATAAGGAGCACGCACACCTCCGGTGTGCTTGCCTATTATCAAGAAGAAGGCGTAATTGTCACTTTATTCCGACGAGTTGTGCCAATTCCTTCCTCGAGCTCGCGCCTAGGACCTGTGCGGCGCCTTCGGGAGAGACATCGTTGACGTAGATGCCGCCGCCCAGCTCGAGCCCGGACCAGGTGGATCTCCTAGGGTACACCTCTATGTGCCAGTGAATCTGCTTCGTTGTCTTCTTCTCCGAGGAGCTGTGGAAGACCATGGTGAAGCTCGGGGCGTCGAGCGCCCTCGAGAGGCCGCCGAGCGTCGACCTGAGTATCAGTGCAAGGTCCATCATCTCCTTCTGTGACAGCTTCAGAAGGCTGGTCATGTGCCTCTTGGGGTAAATCCAGAACTCAAAGGAGTGCGTGGAGACCCAAGGAGCGAACGCGATGAAGAAATCTGTCGCTAGGATCTGGCGGGGACCACCCGTCTCTGTCCCCACAACCTGACACATCGGGCAGACGCCCAGGTCGTTCAGGGAGGTCTGAACGGTATCTGCCTCCTCCTCTACGGCGGGTGGGACCCGAGGGGTAGTCACAATCTGAATGTTCGGGTGGACTGTCGTGGAACTCCCGTCTCGTTCTGAGTTGGCGTAAACTAAGACATAGCTTACCCCCTTCTGCGAGTACAGCCATCTGACCTTGTCCTGCAGAGACGCCAGGACGTTTATCCATTGTTCGATATCGATCTTTGGAAAGGGTTGGTCGTGTTTAGGAGTAGCCACGAGGACGTAGTGATACCCTACCGCCGGCTCGCTGTAGTGCGGGGGCTCCCCGTATGAGGGAGGGGCGTTGGGGGTCACTACCGGAATCTTCGCTGGGAATATTCTCACAGACCAGTTCTTGATTGTGTCTCCCTCGGAGTCCGTCTGTTTCAGGAGCGTGTCGCCCCGTTTCACCAGCACTAGATCGGCTGGTGGTGTCATCTCTTCGTTCCCCGGGCAGTAGTTGCATTTCTCTGCCCTCTGCGGGATGATTTGGCCCGGCTTGAGCCCTCTGTCGGGGAGGATTATGGAGAGCCTCTCCGTAAAGTAGTCCTTCCTGATTTCCACCATCGACGCGGGCGGAGAATGTCCTCCCGATATTAGGGTTTGGAAGGGTCTGGACCCAAAAGGATGATAATGCGACGTTCGGAAGACGGCTGCGCGCAGATGAAAATAGGATACGTCCTCCTCGACGGCTGTGCCGACAGGCCGAGCCCGCAGTTGAACTTCACCACTCCTCTCGAGGCAGCGTACACGCCAAGTCTTGATGAGGTCGCTCGCAAGTCTAACCTCGGCAGGGTCGTGACCGTAGGGCGGGGAGTGGCCCCAGAGTCCGACATCGCGGTCTTCAACATGCTCGGTTACTCATTCAACAAAGGGTATCCTGGGAGGGGCGTCATCGAGGCGGTCGGGTCGGGCCTCGAAGTCCGTCCTGGAGACCTCGCTCTCCGGGCAAACTTGGCTTCAGCACAGGGGAGGCGGATTGTCGACAGGAGAGCAGGCAGGAACCTCACTCAGCAGGAAGCGGCGAGGATGGCCGAGAGCCTGAACGATATCAGGTTGAAGGGAGCAGTGCTGGAGTTCCGTGCCTCGATATCGTACCGGGGAGTCCTAGTCATCAAGGCGGACCAGCCGCTGTCGGCAGAGATCACGAACACGGACCCCGCCTATGCAAAGGTGAGGGGATTCGGCGCAGCGAAGTCCACAGCCCGAGGCGAACGCATCCTAGCTGCGAGGCCGGAGTCAGAGACTACGGCGGCGAGGCGGGCGGCGGACCTTGTCAACGAGTTCACTGTCAAGAGCGCAAAGGTCCTGTCCGAGAGTGCGGTCAATAGGGAGCGCGTGCGGGACGGGAAGCTTCCGGCCAACTGCGTGCTCCTGCGCGACGCGGGGGACCACATGCCTGACGTCGAATCCTTCGAAGAGAAGTACAAAATGAAGGGTACGGCCCTCGTCGAGATGCCAGCCGAGGTCGGCATCGCGAAGATCTTACGAATGAAGATGGTAACCGTGAAGGACAGGAGCGACATGAAAGAGAAGGCGGATCTCTTCACGCGAGAGCTACACGAGGGAACGGCGGTCTATGTCCACATCAAAGGGCCGGATGAGTTCGGACACGACGGTGATGCTGTTGGCAAGAAAGGGGTGATAGAAACGATCGACAGAGACTTCTTCTCTGCTGTAGCCGGTCGGGTCGGAGAGGTGAAGGTCGGAGTATCCTGCGACCATTCTACCCCGTGCACTATCAGGATGCACGCGAGCGACCCCGTTCCCCTTCTTATCAGTACCGACTCTAAGGGCGACGGAATGCGCTTCACCGAGAGAGGCGCTAGGAAAGGCTCGCTCGGGACGATCAGAGGGAGAGATGTTCTTCATTTGATTGCGAAGAACCCAATCGGAAATCGGGCCTTATGACACGCCACATCACGTGAAGCGGGTCTTAGCACTGTCTCAGGTCGAGGTACATGCGGATTTCATCCAGGAGCCGTCCGTTCCGTAGCATCTTACCCGGTACCACACCAACCCTCTTGAATCCGAGTTTCTCATAGACGTGAATCGCGACCTCGTTGATTGCGAAGACCTGGAGCTCCACCAACCAGACCCCACTGCGGAGTGCCTCTTCCAGCGCCGTCTTGACCATCATCTGGCCAATCCCTGTCCCGCGGTACTCGTCTAGGATGACGATACCTAGGAGCCCTGTGTGCCTTTCATCTGACTGTCTCCGTCTAGTGACGTCACAATGGCCAACGATCTTCTTTCCCACGACCGCAGCGACGCTGACCGCCTCATTCTTCTTGATTCCGAGCAGGATCCCATCGAGGAACTTCTTTTCGTCTGACCTCCTGAGTCTCCTGTCCAGAGAAGTTATCCCCAGCTCGGGGTTCGTTCTCCTCTCCTTGACGATGGTGTTCGCAAATCTCAGGAGTCCATTCAGGTCAGTGTACTGGAGGGCCCGGAGCACTACCAGGGTTCCGTCCTTTGCGGTGAATGTGGCGTGGATCTGTCCGGGCTTCAACGAACCGGGCGCTCTCGGCGCCTCCCTTGAAGGTTTCCACTCTTGCGGGGTTTGGCTCTAGCTGGGAATATCCATGTCGGAGAACCCCGTCGTTGTTACCCCTGTGCGCTGAATTGGTCCAAAACGGCGGTCGCCCGATTTGTTGTCGGGTGCCCTTAGGACCTACCTGCGATTTCTTCCCGGCGCCTGAAGAGGGAGTATTCTAATCTGAGCCCAGCGTTCCATCAGACGTGGCAGTTCACTTTGTCTACGTGCTGCGGTGCTCCGATGGAACCCTGTACACTGGCTACACTACAGATGTCGATAGGCGTCTTCGCCAGCACAATGCAGGCAAGGGAGCCAGGTATACACGGTCAAGGATACCCGTGAAGCTCGCCTTCAAGGAGAGATTCCGCAGGAGGAGTGATGCGCTCAGACGCGAGTTTCAGATAAAAAGAATGAGCAGAAGCTCTAAGCTCCTTCTCTGCGCCGAGTATTCGCCTAAGCCAGGCTATAGCACACGCTAGGGAATACGAACCACCTAATGCTCCACTGGTGTCGCTGTTCTTACTTGCCGACGACTATTTCGATTGAGGAGATGTTCCGCATTTCGGCGCCTTCGCCAACGACTTCGGTGTTGATGCCGATGTCCTTGATCTTGTACATGCCGTTGCCGAGCCTCTTCGTGACGATCTCCGCCACGTCGACTGCTCTGCTGATTGACATTCCCCTTGCCTTCACCACGATTTCACCGGCTTGCGTGAGCTGGATGAGCGCGCTCATCGCGTAGCTCATGACAGGCTTCTTGCCGACGAAAATGTGGTTGGGTGGTGAGGACCTCTGCATTTGGCCGCTTGGTTGCTGAGTCTCTGCACCTGGGTGTTGTGCTGGTGTTGGCGTCTCTTCTTGGGTGTGTTCCTCTGATTCATCTGAGTCGGATTTCTTTCTTGGCATATGACTGACCTTGCTCGGCAAGGCCACTTCGCCGCGTATTTAATATTATGGTGGCACTCCTTCATCGTCCACAGTCTCCGTTAACCTTGGATGCCCACGGCGTCGTTTCAAATCGTCACTGCACACCAGGGCATCAGGATCAGGCGACTCCTGCCTCAGGAGCGGGGGGAGGGCAAGTACTCATCCAGATCGATTCTGCTCAATGCACTGCCAGTGTCCAGGAACCTCCGGACATTCTTCGTGGCCTCGACCATGGGGTGCTCCAGGTTGTCCCCCAGAGGGGCTCCTGATTTGTGGAGGGTGCCCGAGAAGTTCGGGAAATTCCAGGCTTCAGTATCGAAGGTCTCCCTCCCGTCCTTCTTCCAGAAGACGTCTGTCGTGTACCGGCTCTCAGGCCTTTCGCGCAGCCACCTGATAAGCCCCTCCTCCGAGACGGTTCCGGCCCTCCCGATGTTCACCATGGTGACAGATTCGTTGGAAAGCATCAACGTGCTATAGTCGATCAGCCCTGCAGTCCTCCTGGTCAGCGGGAGTGCGATAGCCACGGCGTCGGCAGCGCCGATTATCCTTCGAAGATCTCCCGTATCATGCTTTTCGTCGAAGAGATCGGGGATCTTGAATGACCGGGAGACCCCCACTGTCTTCATCCCCACGGACTTTCCTAACCTCGCTATCTCCGAACCTATCGCTCCGCAGCCGACAACAAGGAGGGTCTTGCTTCTCAGCCTCCTCGGCACTACCCCTTGTTTCCTTGCGTGTAGTCCTTTGGCCGCGCCCAACAGCAACCCCCATGCGTGTTCGGCGACCGACTCCGTGTACGCGCCTGCATTGGAGTAGACCTGAATGCCGGGCGGGAGAGAAGTGAAGTCCAAGCCGTCGACTCCGGCTGACAGGGCTTGAATCATCCTCAGGCTCAGCATCTTCAAGAGAAGCACCTTTCCTACCCGCGAGGGCCACGCCATCAGGACCTGACACTGGGCCAGCGTCGTGTCGTCCGCCTCGCCTTCGAAGACGTCGAGGCCTTCAAGTATGCTTCTTGCTTGGTCAGGTAGCTTCGTCATCACGAAGATCCCGGTCTTCAAGGCTACTTTCGTCCGCTATCTGGCGAGGGCCCTTACTGGTATGTCCTGGGTTGTCCCGTCGGGAAGCGACCTTCTGATCGAGATAGGAAGGGCGTCCTCCTCGAGCTCAGCGGTTGCGATTTCAATCGGTCCGCGGTACGCGCCCTCCGTCGAGATGAAAGGCGGCGCTCCCATCGCGATCTGAAGGGACCTAGCCCCAACTATTCTCGCTTTCTCGAACCTAGTCAGCTTGGGGGGTCCGATCTTGACCTCGAACGCGGTGAGTGAGGGCTGCCTAGCTTTCTTTTGGGTTTTCGCAGGTGACAACAGGAATCCTCGGAGATGTTTTGCCTTCTCGGGTCATCAGATAAGTCTTTGCCGAAGGGGGCAGGAAAAGTGCTTAAGGGCAGCGGACATGGGGTATGACAATTGTCCACTGAACCTCTCGCGGGCTCAGTCTCAAGGGTCGACTGCGTCGCCTCTTTCGCTGGAGGCGGCAGGGCTAAGGTCGCTTTCTACAGGCACCTCTCTCCACTTTCCGTCAACGCCATCATGAGGATCCTTCCAGTCGACAGCAGGGTCAACGTTCAGCCGGGCATGCGCTGCCTCCTCACTCCCCTCAAGGTCGGGGTCGAGAAGGCCCGAACTTCGTTCGTCAGAGGAGACGTCGCTCTCCTCGCCTCAGGGGGGTTGATCTGCGTCTTTGTGCAGGAGGTCAGGAGCGACCGCCCGCTCAACCCCCTCGGAAAGGTCGACGAAGGCCTAGAGTTATTCGAAGAGATGAGGCCGGGCGACTCTGTGCGTCTCTCCCTCAGCGGGCCGCCTGTGGCTGGGCAAGTTGACCCGACGCAATAGACTTGTGCGCTTGGGTCGAGCCGTGACAGCTTCCCATCATGTTCCGCTCTAGGTCTCTGACATGCGGAACCGCTTGTCCTACCCTGCTGCCTATGTGATCCCTGTTCTTACAGGGTTAGGTTCCAGACTTCGTGATCTAGGCTTGGCCCAGAATGATAGTTATCTGGCTTCCTAGGTCGTCCCTATCTCCGCAGTCGGCATTGACAGTACGAACACGAGTCAATCCCGCTAGGCTGGTGTCTACGCCTTCGGTGCGATCGACCAGACCGTGTGCCCACTGAAGCCCCCTGCCTTCGAAATCATCTTCTTACCTTCCAGGTCGCGAAGCATCCCTGAAGCGATGGACGCGTTTACCCCGAGTGCCTTCGAAGCGGTGTAGATGGTGATGGCCCTCAGCGGAGCGAGGCTCTTCACCATATCGTCGTCTGTCATCTTTGGGACGAGGAACGGAAGCCGCTTGTGCTGTTGCGGCACTGTTTTCTGCTCAGTTCCCTTCTTCCCCTTCTGAGCATCCCCGGCCTGCGGCTCTGTGTCCTGTGAATCCTGTTTCCTCTCCATCGAGGCTAGCGACTTCTTCTTGACTCCACCCAACTTATTTCAGAGACAGTGAGAGTCGAGTGGAGATAAGGCTTTTCCCAAGCCGACAGGAAAAGTTCAACCGCCTCCTCCACGAAGGATGGGCCTTGGACTACTCCATCGTGGCGGATGCCTACGCGAAGCTGGAGTCCACTTCCGGGAGAAATGAGATGACTGAGGTCATGGCGACACTGCTGGCCGCAACCCCGCGGGGCGAGCTTAGGAAGCTGGTGTACCTCACTCAGGGGAAGCTTCGCCCCGACTACGAAGGGGTCGAACTTGGGCTGGCGGAGAAGATGGCGCTCAGGGCCATCGGCACAGCGACCGGGCTCCCTGAAAAGGTAGTTTACAACGCGTACATCAAGACAGGAGACATAGGCACTGCTGCTGAGCAGCTCATCCACAAGAGGTCACAGGGAACGCTCTACTCCGAGACCCTTACACTGGAGCGGGTCTACTCGACCCTGCTCAGGATAGCAGGGCAGAGCGGCGCTGGCTCAGTTGAAGTCAAGCTGAAACAGCTCGTCAGTCTGCTGAACGACGCGTCCCCTCAGGAGGCCAAGTTCATCATGAGGACTGTGACAGGTCAGCTCAGACTTGGCGCAGCGGACTACACGGTCCTCGACGCGGCCGCCGTGGCCTTCCTGGGAGGCAAGCAGGACAGGACGAAAGTCGAGCGCGTGTACAACGTCCACCCGGACCTCGGATTTGTCGTCGAGGAAGCTGCACTAAAGGGCCTCAAGGGACTCGAGGCTGCGAAGGTGGAGGTGGGCGTCCCCATCAGGCCGATGCTCGCTGAGAGGCTCGAATCCGCCAAGGCCATCGTCAAGAAGATGGGCGAAAAGAAGGTCGTCTCAGAATACAAGCTCGACGGAGAACGTCTCCAGATTCACAAGTCTGGGATCAAGGTCGTGCTGTTCTCTCGGAGGTTGGAGGCGATAACGAGTCACTATCCTGATGTCGTAGACTTGGTCCGCGAGCATGTGTTGGCGAAGCGCGCGATTCTCGAGGCCGAGGTGGTCGCGATCAATGAAGAGACCGGCGAGTATCTGCCATTCCAGGAACTGATGCACAGGAGAAGGAAGCACGGGGTTGACCAGGCGGTGGTGGAGTATCCAGTCGCCCTCAACTTCTTCGATCTCCTGCTGGTGGGGGAGACCGACTTCACTGGAAAGCCGTATTCCTTGAGGCGGAAGAAGCTGGAGAAAGTCGTCGAGACCACCGAGAGGACGCGGCTCGTACCCGCTCTCACGTCGTCCGACCCCGAGGTGATGGAGGGCTTCATGGAGGAGGCGATCCAGAACGGCTGCGAAGGCCTCATGGTCAAAGACCCCGAGTCGACCTACAGGGCCGGTGCCAGGGAGTTCGCCTGGATCAAACTCAAGCGGGAGTACAGGAGCGAGTTGACTGACACTATCGACCTCCCTATCATAGGAGCCTTCCACGGCAAGGGAAGGCGGACGGGGAGATATGGGACATACCTCCTAGGAGCGTACGACGACAAGCGAGGCCTCTTCACCAGCATAGCCAAGGTCGGGACTGGGTTCTCGGACGAAGATCTGGAGAAGATTCCGAAACTCCTGAAACCGTTGGAAACGCACGTGAAACCTCAGAATGTCGAGTCGAAGATGGTGCCAGACATCTGGTTCAGGCCGCAATTGGTCATCGAGACGATCGCGTCCGAGCTGACGCTATCGCCCATCCACACCACGGCTATGGGATTGATCAGGCCAGGGTCCGGGATTTCGTTGAGGTTCCCCAAGTTCACGGGCAAGATCAGAGACGACAAGCGCGCTGAGGACGCCACCACTGTGCAGGAGATCGTGGAGATGTATAAGAACCAAATCAAGCGGATTGGATGAGCAACTGTCCCGACCGACGCGCCACCACAAGGCGACCATAGGGGCTTTCGAGATCTCATGAACCGAACGGCACAGCGCGCGCGCTTGGGCCCCGCCGGGCCCGCCCCTGACGGCTATTCTTCGGATAACACATTGTCGTCTTGCTCAAAATCGGTAACAACTCCTCATCCGCACTGCCGTGCTCAGATTTACATCGTCGTCCCCTTGGGGCTTGGACAGGAGTCGGTCAGATGGCAGCGAAGGTCAAAGGCATCTTCAGGTTCTACGTGAACCGGCTCTCAATACTCTATGCGGGGACCGGGGCGGTGAATGCCTTGATGATCGATGGATTGCTCTACTTCCTTAAACACAACCTGCTTCTTCCTCTTCCGGTTTCGACCCTCATCGCTGTTCTGATTTCTGTATTCACCGACTTCGTCTGGAAATCCGAAGTCGTTTTCCGTTCCCCGCTTCTGTCGCGCGGGCGGTTCTACAAGTACTTCCTCAACGGCTCAGCGGCCACGATCATCCAGTACATTCTCACTCTCCTGCTCTCGACTGTGATATTCTATTCAGTAGCCTACTTGGTCGCCGTGGCAGTCGGTTTCTTCTTCGCCTACACGATCTCACGGCTGAAGATTTGGAAACAGCACGTCATTGGTTCCTCCCAACTCGCCTGATGGGACGTTCGCGCGCGCGGGTCAGACGTTAGACAATGCGAGCCGAGTGCTGACAGCCGTCGGTCGAGAAGTCGGGTGACTCGTTCCAGCTGGCCCTGGTTGTCCATAACGTGAGGCTTGAATTCCTCTTCAGCGGAAGTAATCGAATCGGAATTGTAGGAATTGTAGGACTTCTTACTTGATTCAAAGAAAGATTCTGGATTTGGTCCAATACGTTAATGTTCGAGCAGGAGCATCGACTACGAGTCTTCAGTTTGAACGTGGGACCAGCGCGGGTTTACAGGATGACACTTCCTAGACTTCACCATTGGGAATCCAGGGGACGAACTGACTGCTGTGTATGTTCGATGCATCTGGAAGTGGGTGACTGGGTCCTGGCGAAGGGAGGAAGGAGCCATGAAAGGGTTAGGCATCTCGCATGTGCGGTTCGACTGGGCATCTGCGACCTGTCCGAATTACCTGAGGATGCAAAGAGCAGCCTACTTGCAACTGTTAGTAGCCCTCGCTCTCGCGCTTGAAACTCCAGTTCGTCACATCATACCCGTGTGACTTCCTCTGCGAAGAGAAGTTCAACAGCCAACTCAAGAAGATCAAAGCTTCTTTGCGGAGTCCTCCGACGCCTCTACCTATGAGGCTGCGCTCCTCTCCTCACGTGCAGGTGTCTGCTTCTCGGCATTCTTCGCAGTCGCCGGAGTCTCCGCGTGCAGGTTCCACAGTGTTTATGTCGGACCAATCACGAGTGCCTAGATGCCTTGAAGTCGTTGAGGCTCCTCCTCGTCGTTGCGCTCCTCGTGGCGTTTGCGGGTGGGTTCGCGCCGGTCCACGCTGACGGCTGCGCCTCCAAGACCGGGTACTACGTCGCTTCATTGAACGCTAACATCGACCCCGGGGCGGCCAGTTTCATGTCCACCACGATCGCAAACGCCGAGGCCGCCTGCGACGGCCACATCGTATTCATCCTGAACACCAATGGCGGAGACGGAGGAAGCATGGAGTCGATGGTTGCTTCCATCTCGAGTTACCAGCTGTGGGGCGGGAACTTCACGACTCTGGTTGCTCCAAAGGGGGCTTTCGCCTTTTCCGCGGGTGCCTACATCGCTGAGGCCTCAACCGACATCTACATGGTCAACGAGACAGTGATCGGCTCGGCAACGCCTGTGTTCCCCCTAGGTACGGCGAACACAACCATAACGAAGGACATCAATGCCTTCGCTTCCTACATGGAAGCCCTTACGGCTGCATATGGGCGGAATTCGACGGCGACCGGCCTTATGGTCAGCCAAGGAGCCTCCTACTGCGCGAAGGGGACTCGCACCTGTCCCTCCGCGCAATTACTCCACGTCGTGGACCGTGTGTTATCCACGAACTCGATTAACGGATCACTATCTGCACTGGGTGTCCCTCCAAACACGCCTATCCAAACGCCTGGAATCAGCTCTATCCTCATCTCGATCTTCAGCGACCCGAACGTATCCAGCCTCCTCTTTCTGGTGGGCATCTTCGCTATCCTTGTCGACGTCTTCCATCCAACGCTTGTCCTTTCATTCGCTGGCGTGGTCGTGATTGCCCTCGCCCTCTTTGGGTTGGGCCTCTTCGGAGCCTCTCCGCTGGCGATTGCGTTGATGGTCATCGGGGCCGCGTTCATCTTCCTCGAGGTCAAGACGCAACACGGCGTCAGCGCTCTCATCGGAGTGACAGTTTTCATCGTGGGGTTCTTGTTCATATTCCAGTTCCCGGCAGCCTCGGCTTCGAACCCCTCATTGCCCGCTAATGGTACCTTCTCGAGCATCCCCTCCATTACGTATGCGCTCATTGTCGCTCTCGGTGCTGCGATAGTGATAGGGAGCCTCTACCTACGAAGGATCAGGGCTGGGTTGATGGCTAGGCCGAAGGTCTACGATTCGTCAGGGACCATAGGCAAGACTGGTGAAATGAAGACCGACCTCGCCGCGGGCGGGAAGGGTGATGCCCGCATCGGGGCTGAAGAGTGGAGCGTCACGTCGAATCAAGATCTGAAGCGCGGCGACCCGGTAAAGGTTATAGCAGTAGACGGTTTGGAGCTGAAAGTGGAGAAACTGGAAAAGTGAGCCTTCTCAGCTCAGTTGCGCTGCAGATGTCGACTAGTACGGAAATCAGCTACGTGATCTACGCGCTCGTAATAATCATAGTCATCGGGTTCATCGGCTACAGCGTGAAGATTGTCAGGGAGTACGAAAGACTGGTCCAGTTCACACTCGGTAGACTTACCGGGGCGAGGGGGCCCGGGGTCGTCTTTGTCTTCCCTTTCATCAACCGCGTCAACAAGATAGACCTCCGCGAAAGATACCTCGAGGTTCCCCATCAGACCTGCATCACGAAGGACAACGCGCCTACCGACATCGACTTCCTGATTTACTACAAGGTGACTGATGCCGCCCAGAGCGTCGTCCAGGTGCAGCACTTCGAAGGGGCGTCGATAGGCATCGCGACTACCACGCTGAGGGCCGTCGTTGGAGACATCCCACTCGACGAACTGCTCGCCAAGAGGGAGCAAATCAACCAGGTCCTCAGGACCAAGCTCGACGAGGTCACGGAGAGATGGGGAATCAAGGTGACCAACGTGGAGATTAGGGAGATCCGTCCACCTAAGGACGTCCAGGAGGCGATGGTCAGGCAGATGTCCGCGGAGAGAACGAGACGGGCCACGGTCACGGAAGCGGACGGAAGGAGAGAAGCTTCGATACTTGTGGCCGAGGGTGACAAGAAGTCCAACATCCTCAGAGCGGAGGGCGACAAGCAGGCTTCGATACTGAGAGCGGAAGGCTACGCAGGGGCGCTGAACCAGATCTTCGCGGCTGCAAAAGGGATCGACTCTAAGACAATGGTTCTTCAGTACCTCGACACGTTGAAAGCCCTCGGTGCGAGCCCTTCGACCAAGTACATCTTCCCGATGGAACTGACTCAGATATTTTCGAAGATTCCTGGCTACATGAAGGAAGCCACAGAGTAGGGCTGCGCGCGCATCCGTTTATAATGACGGCAGGCAGATGAAGCGCGCCATGTCGCCTGACGAATGGAGAGAGGGAAGCGCGTGGGCGGACTGGGAGCACAACAGGCCGCTTGGGCCCATAGTCGCGACCTTCCTTGTAGTGATCGGATGGCTGGTTTTCATACTCCTCTACGCCCTGTACTGGTCCAGCGGCTACTCGACCTTCCAGAACCTCATAGTGACACTCGTCACTTTGGTAATCATGGGTCTACTCATCGGCCTAGGATGGGTAGTCTGGGGCATGAGGCACGCGAAGCGATGGATGAGGCCCGAAAAGCCCGCCACAGTGGGGTAAAAGCGCGCAGCTGGGCGATTCGTAAGCTGCAATCGATGTTGGGCTATGATTGACTAAGCAGCAGTCAGAGGCCGGAATAGCCGAATGCACCACTGGAGCAAGGAAGAGTATCGCTACTGTTGCTGCAGTGATGAATGCCGCGATTGCCGCGGTTCTGCGCGTCATTCACTTCGCTCGGAAGATTTCGATGACTTGCTTGTTGCCTAAAGAAGTTCTGACAGGCCGATGCTTACGCGATAGTTCCGATGGGGTTCACCAACCTGATTTCACCGCTTAGCGACTACGTGAAGGACGTGGGGAAGTAACGCCAAGGTCGGATGGACGGCGGCCTGCAGCCCTGCCAGGCTAAGGCCCAGTCTTATATCCACAGTTTCTCAAGGCTTGAAGCGAGCGTTTTTCATGTCTGGTCCAGAGAACGAAATTCAAGCCAGACGGCGTACTGTGGTGGTTCTTCAGGACGAGATGAGGAGGGTCTTGGACGCGACGAGGGTCCTCCTTGACGAGTATGCTTCTCTTACCAAGGGAGATAAGATGCAGGTAGCGTCGGCTCTCGAGAAGGTCAAGAAGGCGGAAGAGGACGTCGTGACACTAAGGAGCGCCTTGATCAGGGAACTCTCTCAGGTGGGGACATTGCTCGTGAACAGAGAGGACATGCTCAGGGCCGCCTTCTCGGTGGAGGACATCTTTGGGCACATAAACGGTGTCGCATTCAGGATGTCGCAACTCCCGCGGACGTCGGCCAAGAACAAGAAGTACCGCGAGGCGATTACCGAGCTGCTCGGCCTCTTGGTCGACAGCATCTCGAAACTCAACGAAAGCGTTAGGGCTCTCTCAATAAACTCAGAACAGTCGATCCAGATGGCCGCACAGGTTCAGCAGATCGAGAGCTCGATTGACTCGAAGTACAGGGTGTACGTCGCCATGACGATGAGGACAGCGACCAATGTCAAGGAGTTGATCGCAGTCAAAGAGGTCCTCGAGTCGATCGAAGATTGCGCGGACGCCGTGCTGGGCGCCGCAGACGCGAGCACAATTCTAGCGCTAGGAATCTAGCCATGCCCAAACAGAAGGCGAGGGGCAGGCTCTTCGAGAACAGGGTCGTGGTCTGGGACATTGAAGCCTCAAGGCGTCTCTTCAAGGACGGGTACTACGGGAAGCCACTCGGCATACCGAAACCAAAGGATTTCGAGTTCAACGCGCCTTTGGTCCTGGACCTCATGGAAGCCTACCATCTGATGATGAGAAAGGCAATCACGATAGAGGACCAGTCGGGCAGGGTGCTGTCTCCGAAGCAGCTCCAGGAGGTCTGCGAGTCCTCGTACACCGACTTCAGCGAGAAGTTCTTGGTGTACAGGAAGTTGAGGGAGGCGGGTTACGTTGTCACCCCCGGCATCAAGTTCGGCTCAGACTTTGCTGTCTACGAGCACGGACCGGGGATTGACCATGCACCCTACATCGTCCAGGTGATGGGGCCCGACTCGACAATGACTGCAACCTCGATGGTCAGGTCCGGGAGGCTCGCGACCACCGTGCGGAAACAGTTCATCATAGCCATCCCTGACCGCGGCAAGAAGACAGTCGAGTTCCTCAGGTACGACTGGTGGCGGGCTTAGGAGAGTGGGCCTCGCGGAAGGCGGAGCCGACGCGGCGGAGCATCAGGCCGAGACGATTGCTGATGACTCCCTGATCCTCGTGTACAGGGACCGGAGGAGGAGATGGCTGATCAGGCCGAAAGATACCCCGAAGCTCCATACGCATTTAGGGATCCTCGACGTCTCCTCGCTTGTCGGCAGGGGGTACGGAATCACCGTGACCACAACGCTAGGCGACTCCCTGGTCATCCTGAGACCGACCATCGAAGACCTTGTCATGAAACTGACGAGGAAGACCCAAGTGGTCTACCCCAAGGACCTTGGCCTAATCATGGTCAAGCTCGGCATCCACTCGGGTTCGCGGGTGATCGAAACGGGGACAGGTACGGGAGCGACGACTGCCCTGATGGCCTACCTTGTCCAGCCGGGGGGCATGATCTACACCTACGACATCAGGTCTGACTTCCAGGAGGTAGCTAGGAAGAATGTCGAGAAGCTGAGCCTCTCAAGGTTCGTCACCTTCAGCGTGGGGGACTCTAGGCTGGGCTTCAAGGAAAGGGGCATGGATGCAGGGGTCTTGGACGTAGGAGATCCGTGGGAAGTCGTCAGCAGCATGAGGAAGAGCTTGAAGCCGGCGGCCCCGATGGCGGCAATCACTCCTACGACCAACCAAGCAGAGAAGCTTGTGGCCAAGATGGTCGAGGAAGGGTTTGTCTCCATCGAGACGGTGGAGATCCTCATGAGGCATCTGGAGGCCCGAATCGGCATGACGAGGCCTTCCAACATCATGGTCGGACACACGGCCTACCTGACCTTCGGACGGAGCACCTCCAGCTCCTGACAGCTTTCTTGGGGTCATATCGTTCCCAAGCAACAGTTTTAAGCCCTGTTGGGTCGCGCACCCCGACCGATGAACAAGAAGGTATCCTCGGACGACGCGTCCGTCCTCCTCTACGCTGTCCCGTTCCTCGCGAGCGGGATCTATGCACTATATCTCTGGGCGGCCAGCGGGATCTCGTCAGTCCTTCCCGGAACCGTCTATCTGACGGTCACAAGGAACCCGATTCTGTTCTTGGTGGGAACGTTCAGCGTGATGCTAGGGGTCGTGCTTGAAGTTTCCTCTACGGGTCCTGCGGGAAGACCCGCGAAGCTGGGTGCCGTGGGTAGTACGCTGCAGACCATTGCTGCAGCCAGCTTCATACTCGCGATTGTGTGTGCGTTTTACTCCAATGGGTTCTCTAGCGTCTCCGGGGCCGCGGACGACTTCCTCCTCGGCAGGTTCGACTTAATTTTCCCTTTAGTGATGCTTCTCTTCAGCTATCTGATTACTGCACACTTTGACATCGCGTACGTCAAGACACCGACCATCCTGGGGATCATTGCAATGCTCCTTGTCCCGGCCTCTTTGTACGAGGTAGGGAAGAGGAACACGATCATTGGTCTGGCCGTGGGGTTGGCTTTCATGGTTGCCGGGCTCAGCCTATTCCTGATGTCTGACAGGAAGGTTGCCGATCAGCGCAAGGGTCGCGGCGTCACTTAACAGCTCTGTGGCGTGGCATGTCTGTTTGCACAGCATCCATCCGGGACACATCTTCCTGATCTCCAGACATGCTGGCGGAGGTGCTGGGCTGGCCAAGCTTGATGCATGGAGATGTAGCAGGGTTCGACATCCAGGCCCCTGCTTGCGGCTAGGCGAAGTGCTTGACCCGTGGAGTCGTGTCGGTGACCATTGATGGTCGACCCCCTTCTGGTGACCCTCGCGACGATAGCCTCTGCGCTATTCGTGACCGAGCTGACCGATAAGGACGCCTTCCTGTTGCTCACTCTGGCTGCGAGGACGCATGCGGCGACAGTCTTCTTTGCAGGCGCCACTGCCTTTGTCATCACTACTACCATTTTCGTGACTGTCGGGACTCTTATCAGTGCCGCTGTCCCGATCTTTTGGGTAAGGCTGGTCGGAGGGGCTTTCATGATTGGCTACGGGCTCTGGGAAGCACGGGGAGTCGACAGACGCGGGGACGTAGAGAAGGAAGAGAGGAGCATGGAACGGCGGTTTGGCGGCTGGACGACGTTCTTCACAATAGTCGCCGGCGTGGCTCTGCTAGACATAGCGGGGGACGCGACCGAGGTGCTGACCATAGTCTTAGCGGCCCGCTACTCCAACCCGGTTCTGGTCTTCTCAGCTGCCTCCATTGGGCTGGTATCCGCCGCAGCCTTCGAAACAGTCCTTGGGAATAGGCTGGGCAGGATGCTCACCCCGCACAGGATCAGGTACGTTTCGATGGTCGTCTTCCTTGTCCTTGGCACCTTCATCATCGTCTCGACCCTGCCCTAGGATGCCCAGATGACAGTAGACGCCCCTTGAGACCTGTGACCCTTCCGACCCGGCCGGCTCGTCCGGTGCGGACGTCGGGCGCATCTTCTTTAAGCAGAAACGACGGGCGGTCGACATCACATGTCCGAACCCGGAAAGGAAGGCATGACCGCCAAGAAGACAGAGGACTTCGACGAATGGTACACGCAGGTAATCCTGAAGGCGGAGATAGCGGATTACACCCCCGTCTCCGGGTGCCTTGCATACAGGCCTGCCGGATATGCCATCTGGGAGAACATCCAGAAGGCGACCGACGCCGAGTTCAAGAAGATCGGAATTCTGAACACCTACTTCCCCCTATTCATTCCTGAGCGTCTACTCAGGAAGGAGGCGGAGCACGTCGAGGGGTTCTCGCCCGAAGTGGCGTGGGTCACCCAGGCTGGAGACACGCTCTTGGACGAGAAGCTGGCCATCAGACCCACCTCGGAAACGGTGATGTACGAGGTGATCTCGCGTTGGATCAGGTCCTGGCGTGACCTGCCGCTACGTCTCAACCAGTGGAACAACGTAGTCCGCTGGGAGTTCAGGCATCCAACGCCGTTCCTCCGCTCCCGGGAGTTCCTTTGGAACGAGGGACACACGGTCTTCGCGACGAGAGAGGAGGCCGAAGCCGAGCGGGACGAGATACTCGGCGTCTACAGGATGATCACAGAGGAATTCTTGGCTCTTCCTGGCTGCGCAGGCAGGAAGACGGACTCGGAGAAATTCGCGGGTGCTGAAGCTTCCTACAGCGTGGAGCATCTGCTCCCAGACGGGAAGGCGATACAGGGGCCCGACTTCCACTCTGACGGCCAGAGGTTCTCAAAGGTCTTCGAAATCGTCTTCATCGACCAAGATGGGAAGAAACAGTTCGCCTGGCAGAACACATGGGCGATTTCAACAAGAGAGATTGGAGTGATGCTGGCAGTTCACAGCGATGACAAGGGCGCGGTCGTACCTCCGAGACTTGCGATGATTCAGGTCGTGGTTGTGCCCATCGTCAATGACGAGAACAAGATCATCATCCTGAAGGAGGCCAAGAAGATCGTCCAAGAACTCTCGAAAACATGGAGGACTAAGCTCGACGACAGAGACAACCTCACTCCCGGGAGGAAGTTCAACGAGTGGGAACTGAAGGGAGTCCCCCTAAGGATCGAGATTGGTCCGAGGGATCTCAGGTCGAGACAGGCTGTCCTTGTGCGGAGGGACACAGGATTGAAGAGGGTCGTTCCGCTTGCCCTCCTCAGTAAGGAGGTTGAGACTGAGCTGAACTCCATTCAGAAGGACCTCCTTGACAGGGCGAAGGAGTTCCTAAGAGCAAACACGTTCGAGGCCAGCTCGCTCGCACAACTAAAGGAAATAATCGAGGAGAAAGGAGGGATCGTGAAGGTCGCCTGGTGTGGAAAGCAGAGCTGTGAGGAAAGGCTGAAGGAGAAAGGGGGCGGCAAGATCGTGAACATTCCCCTCAACCAGAGGCCTCCGCGTGGTGTCTGCGTCTCCTGCGGAGAGGAAGCCGCGATGACCGTTAACTACGCGAGCTCCTATTGACCTGTCGGACCGCGGGGCCGACTCAGATTCCTGCGACAGGGCTAGCGAGGCAGTAGAGTCTTGCCGCGCTGTCGTCTACGCTCATCGGAAGGTCGACCTTCGCGAGAGCGATCATGTGAAGGGAGAGCGAAGATGCGGCGACCCCAAAACAGGCACTTCGCAGGAAATCTCTCGTTTTCAGGTACCACCCGACGGTAGCCCCGCTGAGAATGTCTCCAGCCCCTGTGCTGTCGACGACCTGTGACCACGGCACGGAAATCTCGTAAATCCGCGTCCCATCGAGCACGAAGCAGGATTCACCGCCTCGGGTCACAATTGCCTTTCTGAGGCCGACGGACGCGATCTTCTGTAGAGCCTCTCTCGGGTCTGATTTTCCGGTCACGGCTTCGGCCTCGGCCCGGTCCATCTTCAGGGCGTCCACCTTGGAGATGATGCTCTTGTCCTTCATCGGTCCCAACGAGACCGTTCCATCAGGGGCAAACCTCCGAACGAAACCCTGCGGGTCAAGAAAGGTGAAGTCGGACCTCGCGGATATTTCTGTGAGCACCGATGAGGAGACCTCTCCGGCGATCGGGCTGATGAGAGACGCGTCGAACCTCACGTCCGGAGGTATCTGCGAGGCCGAAATGTCCTCACACCTGCTGACTAATGTGAGCGACCTACCGCCTTCAGTGTTGATTACCCGGAACCTGGTCGTGGGCTTCGAGATGCTCCTATCGGCCGCCCTCAGCGTGATGCCGTTCCTCGCTAACCAGACTGCCTGCTCGTCCGGGAAGTCAGTGCCGACCTTCGTAAGCGCGGTGACGTCGAGTCCGAACCTCGAGCAGATCAGCCCGGCGTAGCAGGGAGGACCCCCGACCGATGTGACCTGGCGAACAGGAAGCTGTATTGAATCGATTGTAATGAACCCGGCTACGACGACTCTCAAGGGGCGCTTGTCTCTAAGAGTCTTCTCTTATGAAGGCTACTCCGTCCCACGACCTTTCCTCGGGGAAGACGGGAATGAAATATCTACCATAGGTTTAAAGAGGAACAAGCAAGCTGGTTGCCAACCAGGTTTGACAAAGAAGAGGAAAAGTCGAGGACGCTCGAAGGGAGGAAAGGGAAGGAGCAGCACGATATACTGCAGCAACTGCGGATCTGCCGTTCCGAGGGACAAGGCGAAGAAGGTGACAACGAGGATGTCGCTCGTCGAACCGACACTCGCCCGCGAACTCAGGGCAGCGGGGGCATACATCGCGTCTCCGACCACCGTTCGATATTATTGTATCAGTTGCGCAGTTCACTACGGAATCGTGAAGGTGCGAGCCCAGTCCGAAAGACGCGGTTGGTAGCCATCGGCCGGAATGCTCTTTGATGATCTAGTGCATGTGTAGCCTTGCGAGTCCTGGGCAGAACGACTTCGGTCTTCCGAATCTGGGCACCCTTTCATGAAGCTGTCGGGGATTAGCAAGGTTGCTGACTTCATGCGGACTGGCTGTCGTGCTTGGCCCTAGAGCATCTGAGAGCATCGTTGACGAAGGGAAACCTTTGGCTCTACGTCCTGTCCGAGCTCCGACTGAGCGATGCAATGCCGGGTGAAATCCATTCCCGCGTCTTTGACAAGAGGGGATTCGCTCCCGCCGCGATCACGTTCTACTCTGGTCTACAGACTGAGGCGTGAGGGCCTAGTGAAGCGATCCTCGGATTCCTTCCGCTCGGCATACGCAATCACCCCAAAGGGGAGGAGTGAACTTTTGAGAGCCATCTCGTATCTCCGAGAGGTCCAGAAAGGCCTCAGTCAGACCTGACCCAGACTCTTGACTGCCCTGAATGTTCTCTCGATGAAGGTGTATCCTGCGACGACCGCGACCAGGATTACGCCCCAACTGGCATAACCCGCTATGGAGGCGACTGCAAGAATCAACAGACGTTCGCTCCTCTCCCCTATTCCGACGCCTGAGAGCCTGATTCCCAGCGCGTCCCCTTTAGCCCTTGTGTAGCTTACGAGGAGGCTGAGAGACAGCGCAGTCAGAACAAGCAAGGGAGGCGCTAGACCGCCAGCGAGTATCCCGAGGAAGATTGCCACTTCGGCCACTCTATCGAGCGTCGAATCCAAGAAGGCGCCTCGCTTTGTGACCCTTGCGGTCACCCTGGCGACCGCGCCGTCAACCAAGTCAAACCACCCGGCAACTAGAATCATGATTCCTCCAACCAGCTGACCGTCATAGCCTTGATACGAGTAGGCGACACCGGACATGACCGAGAATGCGAGCCCCACGATGGTCCACGCCGTGGGTGATCCCTCGATTCTTGAGAACCACCCTCCGACGAGCCCGAGATGCGCTTCGAGCTTTCCTCTGAGCCTATCGAGCACAACGACCTTCTCGGTCAAGATTATATATAGTGAGACGTGGTCGGTGGTCCGTCTTTGGGAAAGGTCGACAAGGGGGTCAGTTGTAGCGTGACCGGGTGCACGAACAAGGCTGTCAGGTCACTGAGTAGGTCAGAGATGGGCGGGAGCGGACTCAGCGTGGGAGGAGAAGGCAGGCGGGCCTACCTCTGCCACGACCACTACAAGACTTGGAAGAAGGCCACCAAGAAGTCGAAATCGCTGGAAAGGGCGAGATGGTAAGCGGGGGCTGAACCTGCACGAAGATACTCCAGATGCACGTCGACTTCATTGAATACAAGCCGGTCAAGAAGGAAATCGCGGACGCCGAAGAAACTCAACCCAGAGCAGTGAAAGAGGAAGAACTCGTCGTCCTATTCACCGCCTTCGAAGCAGGGGATGATGAGGAATTGGTAAAGAAGGCGGTATCCGAAACTAAGGCGTTCCTATCGAAGCTTGGAACCAACAGGGTAATGATTTACCCATTCGCCCACATCAGTCAGAACTTGGCTCGCCCCTCAGAAGCGCTCTCCCTCCTGCTTTCAATGGAGAATGAAGCTTCAGGACAGGGCCTCGAGACCATGAGGGCCCCGTTCGGCTGGACAAAGGCGCTCCAAATCAAGGTCAAAGGACACCCCCTCGCTGAGATGTCGCGTAGCTACTCTCACGAGGCACAGGCAGTGCGCGCTCCAGCAAGATCGAAACGCGAGCCTTCGGAGCGTGAGATGCTCGCACGGGTCAGAAAGAGCGACTTTGGGCAACTGCCTGATACGGATCACAGGAGCCTTGGAGAGAAGCTGGATCTCTTTAGCTTTCAGGAACCATCTCCCGGGATGGTCTATTGGCACGACAAGGGTCTAAAGCTCAGAAACCTTCTCATCGATTTCATTCGGGCCGAACTTGCACAGCGCGGATACATGGAGATTAGCAGCCCTGCCCTCGCGAACACTATGCTCTGGAGGGTGAGTGGCCACTGGGACCACTACCGGGACAACATGTTTCTCACCAGCCTCGGGGACGAGGAGATGGGTCTGAAGCCGATGAACTGTCCTTCCACGTTCCTAGTCTACAAGTCACGCCGCTGGAGCTTTCGTGAGTTGCCTGTCAGGTATGCCATCTTCGACCCACTGTATCGCAACGAACTTAGTGGGGTAGCGACGGGCCTCTTCAGGGTCAAGATTCTCACTCAAGACGACGCACACATCATCGCTACCGAAGACCAGGCCGAGGCCGAGCTCTCTGACATGCTCGATCTCATGGAGAAGCTCTACGGCGTCTTCAATCTAGATTACAAGGTCAAGATTTCGACCCGGCCCGACGAGAGTATGGGAAGCGAGGAGGAATGGGAGAGGGCTACGAAGACTCTGACTCGCGTCGTCGAAAAGAGGGGCCTCGCGTACGAGGTTAAGGAAAAGGAGGGCAACTTCTACGCCCCAAAGATCGACGTAGACGTCAAGGACTCCCTCGGAAGGGAGTGGCAGTGCGGAACCTTCCAGCTTGACCTCCAGATGCCAAAGCAGTTCGGCCTCTCTTACACGGGCTCGGATGGCAAGGAGCACACGCCTGTAGTCTTGCACCGCACGATCTATGGGTCGCTGGAGAGGTTCATCGGAATAATCCTAGAACATTACCAGGGGAAGCTCCCGTTGTGGCTCTCGCCTGTCCAGGTGAGGGTCCTTCCCCTTACCGACGACCAAGTCCCGTACGCAAAGCAGGTCTTGTCTTCGCTGCTTCGCGGCGGAGTGAGGACAGAGGGCGACTTTGAACACGCGACCTTGAATGCGAAGGTGAGAAACGCTCAACTTCAGAAGATACCATACATCGTAGTCGTGGGAGGGAAGGAAGAGAAAGCTCGCACGATCGCAGTGAGGGGCAGGGACGGAAAGCAGCAGTTCGGTGTGAAGCTTGAAGGGTTCCTGGCCGATGTGAAGGCACGGTCAGCTAATCTCGAGTAGGATCCCTATCGTTTCGTCACACAGAGAGCAGTCAGCTCGTTCATGAATCGGGCGGCAACGACCGCCGTGGAACCGTTGTCGTATGGCGGGCTCACCTCCATGATGTCGAACGCGACGACCCTTCGGCCTTCGAGGGCGTACAGTAGGTCGAGAACTGCAAGTGTCGTCAGTCCCCCCGCTTCCGGTGTCCCCGTCCCGGGAGCGAAAGCAGGATCGAGACCGTCGATGTCAACGCTGACATAGGCGCTCTTGAAGTCGGAAAGGAAGCGGGAGAACCGCTTCAACCCCAAGGGAGTGCCGGCCTCCTCGGGCGACAGGACGAGGCCCAGGCTCTTGGAGAGGCGCCATTCCTCCTTCGTCGCCGCTCTCGCTCCGATGTGAGCCACCACTGAAGGGTCGGTCTTCTCGATGACCCTTCGCAGGTAGCATGCGTGAGAGAACCTCGAACCCTCCCACTCGTCCCTGAGGTCGAAGTGGGCATCAAAGACGACGAGCGCCGTCCTCCTAGGGGCGTTGACAAAGGACCCACCAGTCAGAGAGTGCTCGCCCCCGAGCATGCAAAACTTCTCGCCCGTCACGAAGAGCTCTTTCGTGACTCTGGACACGGCTCCGACCATGGCCTCGGGATCGTTCTGTTTCGCCAGGTTGCCGGCATCCCGGATGGGGAGCCGTTCTACGTCTACTCCCAACCTCCGAGAGTAGGCCTCAATGTTGAGGAATGCTTCTCTGATGGCGTTGGGACCAAAGCGGGCTCCGGGCCTGTAGGATGTCGTCCCATCATATGGCACTCCGAAGACTGTCAACAGCCGCTCCTTGAGGTCCTTAGGTCCAACCAGAGGGTTGACGCCTGAGAAGAGATCCAGGTAGCTCAGCCTTCCCTCACCAGGTCTGACCCACACATGCGTGCCATTGGATTGTGTCTCTTTGCAAGTGGTTGCTGAAGGATAATAAACTCGATGGCGGGCCTCCGATACGTTCTTCCTGGGTTGATTCTCTCACAGCGATGAGGAGGGCTCCCCCGGAATAGTCAGGTTGCAGTCTTGAATCGGGGTCTTCCGCGTATGTAATTGTCTGAGCTTCTTCAAGCGGCTTGTACCATTGAAGGCCCAGATGAGCATGACCCTGGAGAACGTTTCTGTCACAGAAGGGACACCTTTCAGGGGGAGCGCGGTCCTGGCTTCAGACGACAACTTCCAGGTGGAACAGGCGCGAGTAGAGATCCGCGTGTGGGAGAAATACCCCCAGGATCAGTGGGTGCGGGAAGGTGACCGCGACGTTCGGAGAACTGTTGAGAGGAAGGACACCCGCTACTCACAGAATTTCACCATCTCTCAGCCATTCACGGCGACGAAGGGGAACAGGGTGGAATACCCGTTTAAGGTGACTATGCCCAGGTACATGCCGGCTAGGAACAACGGTGCGATTACCTACAGCCTGAAGGCGGTTGCCGACGTGAAGGGACGGCCGGACGTCACGAAGGAGGTCAACCCCAGCATCCTCCCGGGGTCGCCGCATGTCGTCGTCAGCGCGCTCAACAACCCTGTAATTACCATAAAGTGCGCCTTTCACGGTGGTATGGTCACCCTTGAGCCGGGAATGTCAACCTGCCCAAGTTGCGGCGCACCGCTTACTGTGCCGGGTAGTTGAGTCGGCTGCAGTCAACCTGGTGCGGGGAAAAGCGTCACGATACTTCGAACCAGCGTCCTCCCTGAGTGATGCCCAGAATCAACGTTGTCGAAAGTCTCAGGACCAGAAGAAGTCCAGAGTTGTCGCGCCGAGCATCTCGTCGAAACTGAAGTCAAGCGCATCCAACATTTGGTCGAACATGGAGTGGGCGTATTCGATGTACTTGTCAGAGTCGATTTCGTCGACCCTGGCCAACTCAACAGGCTTGACATAGGGCGGGTTCTTGGTCTTCACGTACGCAATAATCTCTCCCGCTTTGATCTCCTTTCCTTTCTCTTCGAGAAGCATGGCGGCCCTTACGTGCTGCGGAGTAGTGTCTCCGTACTTCTCCGTCGGTTTGCCCATCATCACGTTGAACGCCAGCTGTTCGACCGGGACCTGGCGGTTCTTGAGTTGGGTAATCATCCGTATGAGGAGCGCCTTTGTGTCGGCCTTCGCCTTTTCGAAGTCTGACTCACTCTGAACCCTGCTCAGTATCCCCAAAGCTTCGTAGAAGGTCTGCTTGAGGAAGTCTGGAGTCTGCGACTTCTTTCCGGTCAGACCCTTGATGTCTGCAGTTCCATCCGGCAGAACCCCGAAGTAGTTCTTCTTGCGGCTGCTGAAAGCAACGTACCTGTACGTCTTGTCCAGATCGAGTTCCACGCCCAGTTCTCTCTCAGCCCAATGAGTGACTGAGAGGATCTGTTCCTTCGAAGGGTTCTGAAGGAAAAGACTGTCGGTGTCGCTGTACAGCACGTTGATTCCGAGCTCTGCGCACTTCTGGATAGTCTTGGTGATGGCGTCTCTCCCGAGAGCCGCGGTCGCCTCTGCCACGGGGAGGCAGTAGAACGCGAAGGTCTCGAACCCCATGACTCCGTAGCTGGCATTGAGGAACACCTTGAGACCCTGCGTTACGACGTTGTACAACTCTCTGTCCTCTTTCGGCAGGGTTGGGTCCTTCGTCATTGGCTTGTAGTGATTGACCCTCAGGTCCCTGAGTGAGCCCGTGACGAGGCTCGTTATCCCCTTCCGCTTCTTGCAGACCCAGGAGGCCGTGCCAGGGATCTTGTTGCTCTTGCAATCTTCATGAGGGCAATTGACCGTTTCGTAAGACAGGTTGTGGACCTTGATCAGGCTGGGATAGAGGCTCGCGAAGTCCAGAACGGATACGTCGAAGAAGACGCCCGGCTTGGGTTCGATGACCAGGCCTCCCTTGTACTTCTTGCCCTTGATTGTGGCCTGCGATGATGCCCCGCCCTTCTCGGCCAGCTCGTCTTGCCTCGGGATGAGCGCCCCCATCTTCCGGTGCTCGTAGAAGAGCATGCTGCGAATCCAGTTAGAGACTCCTAGCCTTGAAACATCGTTGATCGGCATCTTCCCGATTCTGGAGATTACCAGCAGGAGTTTCATGACGACTGAACCACCCATCGATGTCAGCTCGTAGGTCAACTGCGAATCGTTAAGGCAGTAGCCTGCCAGCTCCGGCAGGGGCAGCTCGCCTATCTCACCGTCGAACTCGATCTTTGACTTGCCGAGGAGGGCTTCCGAGATGCCATTGAGCGTGTGTTCAGTGTACCTATTGCTGAAGGCGTAGACTTGGATGGAGCGGTTCCTGAAGAACTGGTAAAGGTCAATGTGGATGCCATGCTTCAGGGAAGCCGCCACACGCTCGAGCTGAATGGGGTTCTCCTCCTCCGTGATCCCCCTCTTCTCAGCCCTGTGCCTCAGGTAGCGTAGGTCGAAGTCATCTCCGTTGAATGTCACGAGAACGGGGTAGTCTAGGATCTTCGACATTACCGCCCTCAAGAGGTCGGTCTCGTCGTCGAAGACTCTGCAGACGAACGGCTTCCCCTCGAGCCCGGCTTGGTCCTTCCCACTCTTGAGGAGGTACACGACCTTCTCCTCATCGTTGAAGAACGAGACCGCTATCACCGGCTGTCTGGGGTCCTCCGGGTTGGGAAGCCGTCCTGCTTCGTTGGCCACCTCTATGTCCAGGGCTATTCGCCGGAAATCGCAGAGCGGCTCGCCTAGTAGTTCCGCCCATTCCTTGAGGTAGGGCGCGAACTCCGGTGGGTTCCGTCGCAGAATCTGGTCCAGCGAGCGGGCGACAAGTTCCGGGACAGGTTGCTCCACGGGCACGACCTTTCCAGCCGCAATGTGGTAGTATGTCCCCATCCGGAGACCCCTATCGTACGTGTAATTCTCGTAATACTTGATATCGGCCTCCCAGGCCTTGATCTGGTCCCTTATGCTGTTGTTCCCGCCGCCTATCGCGAGCGGGTCAGTGGTTATGATCTTCCTCAGCTTCAATCTAGTGTCATTGAGGAGGTCCAACTTTTCTTCCTCGATGATGTCGATGACGTCCCTCCTTGCGCTGACTTCGGTTAGTTCGTCCAACCCCAGACGGGTGTAGCAGTAGGGCTTGTGCCCAGTGTCATCGCGCCAGAGCCAGAATCTTCCTGCCTTCTGGTCGTAGAACTTCAGGACGGCCAGCCTGAGATCGCCGTCGTATGATGCGGATGCGAGAAGCGACTCTCCCAGCACCGTCGCAGGTCTGGTCAGTTCGGCGAGCTTAGAAGCGATTTCTCTTGCCTGGGTGAGCGGTTGGGTCGACAAATCTGGGTCGGCCCACACCACGCCCGAGTGCAGATAAGCATACCGTGCGGAATCGAGCCCGATGACACAATTTATATCGACAACCGCGCGCGGCTGCGGGGTTGCCGAAGGTCTCTGACATTCTAGAGTCGAACCTGGCCTATGAGTTCGTAGCGGTAGGGATCACTTGGACGGTCATCGCAGCTGTATTGGGCCTAGTCCTTGTCCTTTGGCCAGCCATCACATGTCTCGTCGCGGGGCTCCTGCTGAAGTTCCTGCCCTCGACAAGGATCACCTTGCCCTGGGCGACATCATCCGCTGTCCTCGGGTTGTTGGTGTCTGCATACCAGGCCTTCGTCGCCGCTCCTTTCGTCGGTGGCACCTTCTCCTCGGTCGGTGTGGAGACGTTGGCCGGGTTCGCTCTATTTGCGTTCGTCCACCTGGTACTGCTCTACTTGGCGCACTCGCCGAAGAGCGAGCCAACTAGATGATGTGCGAGCGGTCCAAGCGGCGCCGCGCGCACACATGGCAAATCTGCCCTATACGATGACCATGCAAAAGAGTCAACAGAATAGCTTCTGAGTGAATCTCAAATACCCTCACGCACAGGGGCGCTCCGGGCAATTGGACTTCGTACCTATCAACCTGCCACTACTGGGGGAGGATGAGAAGAAGGCCGTGCTCTCCGTGATCGAGAGCGGAATGCTGACCGACAGCTCGTACGAGGGTGGTAAGTGGGTGAAGAGCTTCGAGTCGAAGATGAGGGAGTTGCTAGGGGTTAAGCATGTTGTTGCTGTTAACTCAGGGACGGCCGCCCTACACTCGGTCCTGCTGGCACTCGGAATCAAGCCAGGCGACGAGGTCGTGTTGCCTTCATTCACCTTCGTAGCGACAGCCAACGTAGTCCTTGCTTGCGGGGCCAAACCCGTCTTCGTCGATACGAAGGCTGACTACAACATCGACCCCGTTCTCCTTGAGAAGGCCATCACCAAGCGCACGAAGGCCGCAATCCCGGTTCATCTCTACGGTTATCCCGCTGATATGGACGAGATCCGTGAGGTCGCATCAGCCCGTTCAGTCCACGTAGTAGAAGATGCAGCAGAGTCGCTCGGGGCCAGGTACAAGGGAAGACAAACGGGGACACTTTCTGACGCAGGGTGTTTCAGCATGTATGCGACCAAGGTCGCCACTTCAGGAGAAGGCGGGGCGATATCAACTGACAGCGACGAACTCGCCGACAGGCTAAGGCTCATCAGGAACCACGGGATGGTCCACGGGTACG
>Ga0116123_1000143_pt1 | contig 56840 bp, 61 predicted proteins | sample June2015DPH_13_1_3_FD_89727 | JGI IMG/M metagenome (GOLD analysis project Ga0116123, IMG submission 89727) | Peatland microbial communities from SPRUCE experiment site at the Marcell Experimental Forest, Minnesota, USA - June2015DPH_13_100 | ecosystem: Environmental > Terrestrial > Soil >... | reverse complement strand
TGTCGGCCGTAGTCCTCCTCCTGTTCTAGGCGGGATTCAGCTCAGCGGCCTACCCTGGTCTCCTGCAGGCGTTTCATCGACCACGTTTGGCCTTGCTCCGCACGGGTCAGCCGTTTCATCCCGGTCCCCACCGACCTCAAGGTCTCCCTATCATTGCCCTTGATGGGCCGGGTCTCGTTTCTGTTCTGGAGCCAGCCGTCTCCGACTGCGTCTCTCGGCGCCGTGCGTCCTGCTGCGAGGGAGGAACTTCCCCAGGAGGTCCCCGTGGCCCGCCCGCCGACTCGCGTCACGCTCCTAGGCAGGGGTTAGGCAGTTAACCGTTTCTCATCAGGCGAAGAGGTGAGGGAAGTACTCCCTTTCTTCCTGCAGTACCTTCCCTTCGCTCTTGCACAACCTGTACGACTCGAGCGGCTCCTTGTTGAGCGTCTCGAAGGTGGGCCCCCACTTGTAGATAGAGAGGTACGACCTCGCCTCCTCTACTTCGCCCAGTATGTAGAGGGTGGCGGCGACCGCCTCCACAGAGCTCAGCATCCCTGCCCTCGCGTAGTTTGTCGGATTGGCCGCCAACAGAAGCGGGACGCGCCTGTGCTTTCCCCCAAGCTTCCTGAAGAAGACCTCCTGGGCCTGGTTCCAAGAGCAGTCGACCACCAGTATCCCCTTCGCCTCCCTATCGGGCGGCGAGAGCATCCTGTGCGCGAACGGGTTGAGCACGAGCGTTGAGTCGGAGGCGTGGAACTTCCTGCTGACCCCTTTGGCCAGGTCCATGTGAATCATCTTGCGGGCTGTGCACTTGACGGGGTCGTCTTGGTCCATCTCCAAGGCGTAGATATTCATCATCTCTTTCGTCTACGGCCAGACGCCATGGTAATAACGGTCTCGTCTTCGCGGGGCGGGCTGCTACCGTGGAGTGACGCCCTCTCCGGTGAAGGGAGCAAGGGTTATTACTGCAGAGTTGCGTGGAATGGGGAGAGGTAGTTGCGTGGAATGCCAATGGCCTTCGTGTTGATTAACGCAGACCTGGGGGCTGAGGAGGACCTCCTCAAGAAACTCCGTGAGATCCAGAACGTGAAGGACGTCTACGTCGTGTACGGTGTCTACGATATCGTGGCGAGGGTCGAAGCCGACACCATGGAGAAGGTGAAGGAGACAATCACCTGGAACGTTCGTCGGCTAGACAAGGTGAGGAGCACCCTCACCATGATCGTCGTCGAAGCTTGATCTACGGATTCCCAAGCTGAAATATCCCCGAATGGCTGACTAGACCGTGCGCTGCCTCGTCGGAATCGACGACACGGACTCTTCAAGAGGAAACTGCACCACCTACCTCGCCTATCGGATTGCCTCGGACCTCGGCTCCACCGCCAGGGTCCTCCCGTACCCGAGGCTTGTCAGACTCAACCCGAACATTCCGTTCAAGACGAGAGGGAACGCCGCAGTCTCCCTCCTGGTCGAGACCGAGTCTCTATCGCAGGCCTTCGACAGCATCTGTTCGAAGGTGTCAGAGCTCTCGGACGTCGAGGGGGGCGCGAACTCTGGCGTCGTCTTTCTCAGTGACCTGCGCAAGTCACGCCTCTTCCTGCCTGTCTACCTGAGCGCCCTTTCAGGGGTCGTGAACCCCCACCGCGTCAGGCGGCTGCTGGCTCAGCACAAGGTGCGTAGCTTCGAGCTAGGCAACGGGATGGGCCTCGTGGGGGCCGCATCCGCGCTCGCTTTCGACGAGACCTTCGACCATACATACGAACTGATTGCGTACAGACGCCGAGAGTCGTTCGGGACTCGGCGAGTCCTCGACTCCACCTCGGTCAGGGAGATGGAACGAACGACCTGGCCTCACACCTTCAACAGCTACGACCACCAGAAGAGGAAGGTCCTCATCGCGCCACACGGACCTGACCCGGTCTTTCTGGGCCTCCGTGGAGAGTCTCCTCAAGCTGTTCTGAAGGCGTTCAGGCTAGTTACGTACAAAGAGGAACTGCAGGGATACATGGTCTACATGACTAACCAGCACACCGACGCGCACCTGAAAGGAGAGCTCGACTGGAAGGTCTTCTCCTCCGGCTGGGCAGAAGGGCGGGTCGATTCGCCTTCGGTCGGACCCGGGGGGCACGTCTACTTCGCGCTGCTGGACGGTGCAAAGAGGCGCAGGTGTGCGGTCTACGAGCCGACCGGAGACCTTCGCAGGGTAGCCAAGATGCTCAGGGATGGGGACTTCATCCGGGCGTACGGCGGAGTGAGACGCCCTACGACCTCGCACCCGAAGGTCCTCAACGTCGAGAAGATCGAGGTCGTTTCACTCGCGAAGAGCAAATGTCGGTTGCTCGTACGCGGAACCTACATCGCATCCCCAAGGGCAAACAGGCACCTGACGAAGCCGCTGATCCGGTATGGCCGCGAGATAGACGGGCGGGCCTGCCCTCAGATCACGAAGTGGCTGCAGGCGTCGGCTATCGAGACTCGAGCGCCTGCTTGAAGTCAGCGATCAGATCCTCTTTGTCCTCGATCCCCACGGAGAGCCTGATCAGAGATTCCGGAATTCCCGTCTTCGCCCTTTCTGCGGCCGTTAGCTGGGTATGGGTCATTATCGCCGGTTGAGAGACCAGCGTTTCGACGCCGCCTAGGCTGGCCGCCAGGAAGGCGATCTTCAGCCTCTCAGTGAGCCGCTTTGCGTCCTCCAAGCTCCCGTTCAGCTCGAAGCTCATCATCCCCCCGTATCCGCTCATCTGCCTTCTGGCCAGCGCGTGCTGGGGGTGTCCCTTCAGTCCCGGGTAGTGAATCGCCTTCACTTTCCTGTGCCTGGAGAGGAACTCAGCGAGGGCCATCGCGCTTTCGTTCTGAGCCCTCACCCTGATCGCCATCGTCTTCATTCCCCGGAGGACGAGCCAGGATGCGAGCGGATCGAGAGTACCTCCCAGGGATCTCCTTAGATGCTTGATCTTCTCCACCTTCTCCATATCACCTGCCGCAGCACCTGCGGTAACGTCGGCGTGACCATTCAGGTACTTGGTGGCGCTGTGTAGCACGAGGTCGGCGCCGAGCTCAAGGGGTTTCTGGTTGATCGGCGAGGCGAAGGTGTTGTCGACAAATAGAAGGGCGCCTACCCCGTGGGCGATTCCTGCGGTCTTGGCAATGCCGACCACTTTCAGCGTCGGGTTGGTGGGCGTCTCGATGAAAACAAGCTTGGTGTTCGGCCTTACTGCGTCCTCCATAGCCTGCTGGTCTTCCGGATCGACCAGCGTCGTCTGAACGCCGAATCTCGGAAGGATTACGCTCATCAGTCCAAACGTGCCCCCGTATACGTCCCTGATCGCAACCGCGTGGTCTCCTGCGCTGACGAAGGCGAGGACGGAGGTCGAGATCGCCGCCATCCCGGAGGAGAAGAACGCGGCGTCCTCAGCACCCTCGAGTGAAGCAAGCTTCTTCTCCAGCCTCACCGTGGTCGGGTTGCCCCACCTGGTGTAGGTGTACTTCCCGCTCTTACCAGCGACGGCCTTCCTAGCTTCTTCGGCCTTCGAAAACGCGAAGGTTGTGGTCTGGTAGATTGGAGTCACAACCGAGCCAGACTCCTCATCGAAGGGCTCTGCCTCATGCACGCACCGCGTCGAATCTTTTGCCATGGCGTTTCTTTGCTCTTCCAGAGTGTTAGATAAGCTGTGAGAGGCTGAGGTTCTATCTGGTAGGTAGCGAGGGGAGGATTTGAACGTGCGGCCGTGGGCTTTTCCACGGTCTCCGCTCTGCGGGTCTCTCGCGGAGTTTCCGTTATGAGCCCGCCGGGATGTACCTAGCCCCTCCAGTGGGACTGGCTTCCCCACCTCGCTGCCAAGTGATGGGCCATCGCGGTTTGCCCTTAAGTCTTCCTTTAGCTAGCGTCGAGAACCGGGCTTCGGCATGCAGGCGCACCTGCGGTATGTGCAGCAGTTGCAGCTTCCACAGCTTTCATAGTCCTTGTGTTTGCAGGTCCGGCAGATGCAGGTGGCCATGAAGGAGGCGCCCCTAGCGAGTTTCTTTAATCTTGTCGAGAACGAGCGCTTCGGGGTCCCTCCCGAGGTCGGCTTCGAGGCTCTGTCTTAGTGCCATGAGCCTCCCCACGTCGTGCCCCTTCCTCTCGAACCTTCTGACCTCCGCTTCGAGGGGCCTGACCCGGTCCGCGTCGACCATCTTGTCGGCGAAGCAGACTATCACCTGCTCCCTCGTTTTGGGTACGTAGTCGAGGTCCGGGAGTCCTAGAGTCTTCGCTTCCTCGGGGGAGATGCCTGCACCCACGTGCCTCCTGACGATTTGGACGACAACCTCGTCGACCCCCTCGCCCTCTAGGATTTCGGAGCCCACCAGGCCGTGCCTGACCGTCTGGACCCTGCTCCTGCCTATGTCGTGTAGGAGTGCCCCCGCGACCGCGGCCTTCGAATCGACCTCCTTCCCCTGGCGCCTGAACTCCTCTGCAAGGATGGCGGTGACCTTGGCGACGGTCCTGCAGTGACTGATGATGGCATCATTGCTCCCGCACTTCCTGTGCAGCCTTAGGGCCTCCTCTCCCGAGGGCTTCACTTGGCCAGTTCCTCGTCCAGCTGCTTGATTTTCCAGCGCAGGGCGTCCTTCAGTTCCGCGTTTTCGAGCCTGTTCAGCGGATGTCCGCATGTCGGGCACTTGAAGAAGTTCTCCATGGCGTCCTCGAAGGTCCTGATCTGACAGGTCGCGGTCCCGCAGCGATAGAACTCGTGCGTGTCCTCGTAGTCGAGCCTCTGTCTGAGCCTGTTCAGGACCTTCCTGCGCTGGGTCTGGATGAAGCCGTCGGTCTGGTCTCTCTGGGCCTTCCACCTGTAGACGAACCACCCGCGCTTGGGGTCCCTGACCCTCACACCCGTTATCAGGCTCCGACCGAAGAGGTCGTACAGGGCCTTCCTCACGGTTTTGATCTTCAGTCCGGTCGCCGACGCAATCTCTTCATCCGTCGCGTTCTCGTTGTTGAGCAGCGCCCTCGCTACTCGCACGTAGTCGGGCCCACCTATCAGGCCTGCGACCTTCACGAAGGTGTCCTCGTATTCTATCTTCATGTCTCTACAACTCTCTTGCCCTTGGGCGAAGGCAAGATGCGGAGTCTGCTTTTTCCGAACGCTCTCTTAAGCTCTTCTCCCGACTGAATCTCATGAAGCGCGATGGCGAGGGCGGCGATCTCTGAGTGCGGCTGCGACGTCACTGCGATGTTATAGTCTGATTCGTGGTAGACCTTTCCTGGCACCTTGGGCCCGCCGACCACCAGCAGGAGCTTCTCGAGCCTCCTGAGCTCCGCGACCTCGTCCTGAAGCGGCATTCCGTACATCGTCAGGTGGACGACGCTCCTCTCTTCGGCCTTGGAATCCTGGATGACCCTCCTCCAGGGAACGCCCAGAATCGCCCTGAAGTCCCCGCCCCAATTCCTGTTCACCTCCTCGAGGGTCCCGACCACGTCCTTCTCCGCGTCTCCGAGGAAGATCGATTCGGCCCCGAGGGCCCTCGACACTAGGCAGAGGTGGGTCAGGGTCCGGTCGTCTCTTACGTACCTCTGCCCAACCCTGAGCACCCTGATGCTCCGCGTCATTCTCGCGCACCCTCCAGGAGGGTCAGTTGAGGACCCTCGACCCTCAGGGAGACCTCGTGCAGGAGTTGGGCGATCCCCTGGCCGGTCCGAGCGGAGACGAACGTCGCGTCCCTTATGCCGGCCTGCCACATCTTCTCTCCCAGCTCCTCCCGCGTGACAAGGTCTGACTTGTTCATGATCGTCAGTATTCTCGAGTCGGGGACGTCAAGCTCCGAGAGAGTCTCGAAACAGCTCCCGCAGTTCAGGGCCATCCTCTCCGCGGGGAGGCTGGAATCGACGAGGAGGAGGACAACGGTCGCGAGCGAGACCTCTTCGAGGGTCGACTTGAACGCCTCTATCAGAAAGTGGGGCAGGCGGCTGATGAACCCCACGGTGTCCGTAATGAGAACGCGTCTTGGACCGATGTCGATCCCTCTCGTGGTCGGGCTGAGGGTTGTGAAGACTCCGGCGTCGACCTCCTTCTTCTCTCCGCTCAACCGGTTGAAGAGGGTCGTCTTCCCCACCCCCGTGTACCCCGTGATGGCCACGGTGGGGTAACCGGTCTTCTCGCGCCTGTACCTGAAGATCTTCCTCCTCTCGCTCACTTCTCTGACCTTCTTCTTCAGCGTGGCGACCCTCTTCTTCATCATCCTCACGTAGACGTCAACCTCGTACTTTCCGAGCCCGAAGAAGCCGGGTTGCTCGCCCGCCTTCGCCATCCGGACCTTGTCCCTCGCCCTCGGCAGCTCGTAGGCCAGCTCGGCGAGCTCGACCTGAAGCTTTGCTTCGGCGGTGGACGCCCTCTTTGCGAAGATCTCCAGGATCAGCTTCTCCCTGTCCTCGACCTCTACCTTGCAGAGCTTGGCCAGGTTGTAGGATTGCGAAGCGCTCAGCTGCGAGTCAAAGATCACCTTCTCCGCGTTCGTCTCCCTGACCAGCTCCGAGGCCTTCTCCGCCTTCCCCTCTCCGACCCCGTACTTCGCCCTCGAAAGATACCTCTGGGTCAGCGACCCCACGACCTCGTACCCCGCCGCCTTCGCAAGAGCGTTCACCTCCTCCGACTCGTACGCGTCGGGATAATGGATCAGGACAACCCTGGTCATGCAGACTTCCCGCTCTCTCCCCCCGGGGGCGCCGTATAACTGTCCGAGCCGCGGCTGAAAGAATGCGGTGGCTCCACCGGTCCGGCCTGGGAATCCGCCGAGCCATTCCTTTTATCGCCCCCTCCGGCCCGCAGCCGTCGTTGCAGCCATTCGACGAGCGCCGCAGGCTCTCGATTATGGTCGACTACCTCTTCGGCGCGGGTGTGGCGAAGGCCCTTCCGAAGCAGGACCTGCGCCTCGTCTATTCACGGAAGTCCGGCCGGGTCAAGCTGGTGTTTCACGGAGAACGGCTCCTGGCGACGGTGAAGCCGAACGGGGCCATGGCTCTCTCCCTTTACGGCGCAGAGCTGCTCGCCAAGAGCCCGAAGTTCCGAGAGAACTGCGTGACCGTCGCTGACGAGACTGCGGAGTTCGTCCACGGAGGGAAGTCGGTCTTCTGCAAGTTCGTGAAGTCCGCGGGACGAAACGTGCTTCCTAGGAGCGAGGTCACGATTCTGGACTCCAAGGGCAACGTGCTGGGGGTGGGGATGGCCGTTCTGAATGGGAGGGTCATGAAACAATTTAAGTCTGGGGCGGCTGTGAGGATCCGAGCAGGCCGAGAACAATGAAGATGGATAACAGGAACGCCAGGCGCATGATGGAGCGGATGGGTATCGACATGAAGGAGATTCCGAACGTCCTGGAGGTTGTGATCAAGACCACGGACAAAGAGATGCACATCAAGAGCCCATCAGTTTCCGAGGTGAACGCGCAGGGAAACAGGGTCTTCCAGGTCGCGGGCGACGTGGAGGAGGTCGAGGTCGAAAGGAAGACCTTCAACGAGGAGGACATCCTCCTGGTCCAGCAGCAGACCGGCGCGAGCAGGGAGAGGGCAGTCGCGGCCCTCGAGGAATCCGACGGAGAGGTCGCCAGGGCGATTCTGAAGCTGACGTAGCCCTTCCAAAGATGAGCTCCCTCTGGCAGATCGTGCAGTGAACTCGGCTGCCGACCCAACGCTTTAGTGCGCTGCTTCGATTAGGGGGGCGTTGAAGCCGAAGAGTCTCCTGACCCTCGCGGAACTTGACCCGAACGAGATGGATTCCATCCTGTCCCTTTCCCTGAGGCTGAAGGGATCCAGGGGGAAGTCGAAGGAACGCCCGCTCCAGGGAAAGACGGTGGCGCTGCTCTTCGAGAAGCCCAGCACCCGGACCAGGGTCAGCTTCCAGGTCGCGGTCAGCGAGCTCGGGGGGAGCTCGATTAGCCTCGGCTCCAGTGAGATACAACTCGGAAGGGGAGAAACAATCGAGGACACCGCCCGCGTTCTGTCTAGATACGTCCACGCCATTATGGCCCGGGTCAACGGGCATTCAGAGGTCGAGAAGCTTGCCGCCTCTTCCGCCGTGCCCGTAATCAACGGGTTGAGCGACCTCTACCACCCAGTGCAGATTCTCGCCGACCTCCTCACGCTGCGGGAGCGGAATGGCGCGCTCAGGGGGCTCAAGGTCGCCTGGGTAGGTGACGGAGACAACGTTTGCAACTCATGGTTGATTGGCGCCGCGACCACGGGTATCCAGTTCTCGGCCGCGACCCCGCCTGGCTATGCTCCCAACAAGAGTGCGGTCAGCCTTGCGAAGTCAATCGCGAAAGGCACGGGCGCCTCTCTCACCCTCCTCGAAGATCCTAAGGAGGCAGTAGAGGGAGCGGACTGCGTAATCACCGACACTTTCGTGTCCATGGGGTTCGACAAGGAAAGAGAAGAGAGGGTCAGGGCCTTCCTGCCGAGGTACCGAGTCGACAGGCATCTGATGGCCTTGGCAAAAAGCGGCGCCATCTTCCAGCATTGCCTTCCGGCCCACAGAGGCGAAGAGGTGACCGACGAGGTCATCGACGGGCCGAACTCAGTGGTCTGGGACGAGGCGGAGAACCGTTTGCACACGACGAAGGCGCTGCTCTGTTACCTCATGCTCGGACGAACAGAGCTTCCATAGGCTGTCATAAGTCTGACCACTGTGACATTGCCCGGGATGCAAAAGAAGCGCAGGTAGGTTCAAATCATGTCGGCTTAGGCGGAGTTCGAAGGCGCACAGAGTTGGAAATCGTCGATCAAGAGGTGAAGTTCGCGTGCTCAAACGGGTCCGAAATGGTCGCGCATCTCTCCAGACCGAGCGGCACCGACCGAGTCGGCGAGGGAAAGAGGCCTGCGATAATAGTGATTCACGAGGCCTACGGCCTGAACGAACAGATCAAGGGGGTCGCACACAGGTATGCGGAGGAGGGTTTCGTCGCTGTGGCGCCCAACCTCTTCACCAGGAACGGCGACATAATGACGGAGAAGAACATCGAGAGCGCCATGAGGCCGCTGTGGTCGCTTCCACCAGAGACGAGAAACGACCAGAGCGCCATCCAGGGCCTGATGAAGATCATGTCAGCCACAGACAGGAAGGTCATGAGCATCTTCTTCTTGGGCAGGGAGGAGATGGAGAGGCAGATGGCGAACGACCTGTTGAGCTGTAAGGACTACCTCAAGAGCCTGAGCTTCGCCAGAGGGGACAGGCTGGGCATCACGGGCTTCTGTCTGGGCGGGGGACTCACCTATCAGGTCTCTGCAATGTACCCGTTCAGCGCTTCGGTGCCATTCTACGGAAACAACCCATCGCCCTTGGAGGCCGTTGCGAACATAAGCGGCCCCATCCTGGCATTCTACGCTGGCGAGGATGAAAGAGTCAACGCGGGGGTGCCTCCTCTTGTCGAGGCGATGCTGAAGCACAAGAAGTCTTTCGAAATGAAGGTGTACAGGGGCGCGCAGCACTCCTTCTTCAACGAGACGAAGTCCGTGTACAACAGGGAGGCCGCGGAGGACGCATGGAGGAGGGCCGTGGCGTTCTTCAACGAACACCTTCTGCGTTAGGAGAATGGAGGGCTGTCGAATGGCGGCTGAAGAGGATGGCGCGATGGAGGCCAAGCGGAGCCGCGACCTCCTGTGGGATTGTTTTGTGAACTGGTCGTTCACTCTTGAGAGAATGGAAAAGGGAGGAACTGACGCGCCCGATGGCTAAGAATCGTCGAGCGAAGGACGAGTTTTCTTCTACAGTCTGATTCGGCCTTCGACTACCAGACGTCAGACTGCCGTAGGCGGAGTACCGTGTGCTTTCCCCAGGGATTCCCAGCTACCACCATCTTTGCGAAATCACTCGGACATACGTTTAATTGCGCAAACCGAGGCAGATGGAATGGCAGATTCGGATGGGTTCCCCGATTGAGGCGACCGTCAGGGCTCTTTTCGAATTCGAATCCGAACTCGACAGGATGAAGGCAGAAGCCCTGGAGGCCAAGAAGAAGATGATCAAGGACGCCGTCGGTCTGGCAGAATCGGCCAGGTCGGCCGCGATTTCGAAAGCCCAGCAGCAAGTGTCCGAGAGGCTGGCCAAGGCGAGGGCCGAGAGCGAGGGCGAGGCGGAATCAATTAGGAAGAAGGGGGAATCGTCGTTGAAGAGCTTCGAAGCGATCATCTCTATGAGAAAGGGGAAAGCCATCGAGAAGGTAGTGGCTCGCCTCCTTGGTGAAGCCCAGTGAAGGTTGTAGCCGTGGGCGGCAAGGCCTTCGTGACTGGCTTCGCACTCTCCGGCGTCAGCGGTGAATACGTGTCATCGCCTGTCGAGGCGCTCGGGAAGATCGAGAAGCTCGTCCGGGACCCCCAGGTCGGCCTCATCATGGTCAGCGACGAAGTCGCGAAACCCCTCGGCGCGCAACTGACAGCCATCAGGACGCAGAGGGCAACCCCGCTGATCTACGAGGTCCCCGGACCAGGGAGCAAGAAGGAGAAGGTCGATTACCGCGCCATGCTGAGGAGCATACTGGGAGTCTGATCGAGTTGAGCAAGGCCACCGCCGACACTCTAGAGAAGGTCTCCGGAGAGTTCGAGACCCAACTACTGGCGGACCTCCAGGAGGGAAAGGCGCAGGCTCTTTCTACGGTGGAGTCATCTAGGAGGGAGGCGAGCGTGGTCGTGACAAAGTTGCTAGACGCTAGCGTCAAGCAGGCAGAGTCGCTAAGGAGACAAGTCGTCGGCGCGGCTGAGCTCGAGGCTAGGAACGCCCAGCTGAAAGCGTTGGAGAAGGCAGTTGTCGAAGTCTTCGACGCGGCCGTGAAAGGGCTCGGAGGAGGTTCCGGCGCACGCTACGAAGCGTCGCTGACGCAGCTTGTCAAGGAAGGGCTGGAAGCGATTGGCCCGGGGGCCAGGGTCCACTGCAGGTCCACGGACAGGAGCGCGGTCTCTAACGCCTTGCGGAAGCTCGAGGGCAGTCAGTCCAAGCTGGTCCTCGAGGAGAAGGGCATCGACGCCATCGGAGGCGTCGTCATGACCTCCATGGACGGGTCAGTGAGATTCGACAACACCTTCGAGGCTAGGCTTGAAAGAATGCGGCCGACTCTCAGAATGGAAGCCTCAGCGATACTCACGAACGCCTGAGCCTCGCCGAGCGCCCACTCCCCACGCCTGGCTTGACTCGACCGGCAAAGGCAACGCGTCTAGAGATCAAGGCCGCCTCAATCTGTGAAGAGCCTTGTTGGTCCGGCCGCGTCCAAGACAGCCGGGGACCGTCCGTTGAGTGATAATCTCTGGCAGGCCGTCGTTTGCTCTGCCCAAGAAATTATAAGTCCGGGTCTAAGGAGGGCGAAAGAGAATTCGTTGGCAGTCAAGGGAAAGATCGAATGGATCTCTGGGCCGGCTGTCAAGGCTTCAGGGATGTCGGCTGCCAAGATGAACGAAGTCACTCAGGTAGGCGAGGAGAGGCTAGTCGGAGAGGTGATCAAGCTGACCGGCGACATCGCATTCATTCAGGTCTACGAGTCCACCAGTGGCCTGCGTCCGGGTGAGCCCGTCCTCGGCACGGGCCAGCCTCTGTCGGCTACTCTCGGGCCCGGCATGGTGGGGGCGATTTATGATGGCCTCCAGAGACCGCTCGATGTAATCGCAAAGAAGACCGGCGCCTTCATCACCAGGGGCGTTTCGGCCAATTCGATACCGTTCGACAAAGAGTGGGCGTTCGTCCCCTCAGTCAAGAAGGGGGACGAGATCGAGGGCGGGAGCATCCTGGGGAGCGTCCGGGAAACGCCGCTGATCGAGCACCGGATACTGGCTCCGCCGACTGCGCCGAAGGCGAAGGTGAAGGACGTCGTGAAGGCCGGGGACTACAGGATTGACGAAGTCGTGGTCGTCGCTGAAGACAAGGCGGGCAAGAAGCACGAGCTGAAGCTCTATCACAGGTGGCCGGTCAGGACGCCGAGGCCCGTCAGAGAGAGGCTCGACCCGGAAATCCCGCTGATGACGGGGCAGAGGGTCCTCGACTCTTTCTTCCCGATGGCGAAGGGAGGCACGGGAGCGATACCCGGAGCGTTCGGGACCGGGAAGACTGTGACTCTTCATTCCATCGCGAAATGGGCGGACGCCAAGGTCGTCTTCCACATCGGCTGCGGGGAGCGAGGGAACGAGATGACCGAAGTGCTGATCGAGTTTCCGGAGTTGATCGACCCTCAGAGCGGAAGGCCGCTGATGGAAAGAACCATCCTCATCGCCAACGTCAGCAACATGCCGGTCGCGGCCAGAGAGGCGAGCATCTACACGGGGGTCACGATGGCCGAGTACTACCGAGACATGGGCTACGACACTGTCCTGGTCGCCGACTCGACCAGCAGGTGGGCCGAAGCGCTCCGAGAAATCAGCGGGAGGCTGGAGGAGATGCCTGCCGAAGAGGGATACCCGTCCTATCTCGCATCGAGGCTCGCCGAGTTCTATCAACGGGCCGGAAGGGTTGAGCTGCTGGGCACGCCGTCAAGGACCGGCTCGATCACCCTCGTCGGTGCAGTTTCTCCGGCCGGAGGCGACTTTACGGAACCAGTCACCTCTCAGACGATCAGGTTTGTCAGGACCTTCTGGTCCCTCGACGCGAGGCTCGCGTATTCGAGGCACTACCCGTCCATTAACTGGATGAACTCCTACTCGGGGTACATCGAGTCGGTAGGCAGGTGGTGGAAGGAGAGGGTCGACAAGGAGTGGCTCTCGGTTAGAGCCAATGCCTACGCCATACTCCAGCGTGAAGACGCGCTCAAGGAGATCGTCCGTCTCCTCGGGCCCGAGGCCCTGCCCGACGAGGAGAAGCTGATCCTCGACGTCGCAAGAATGATTCAGATCGGGTTCCTCCAGCAGAACGCGTACGATGACACCGACGCCTACTGCAGCCCGCAGAAACAGTTCAGGATGATGAAGATGTTCGTGCAGTACCACCAAGAGGCGCTGAAGGCCCTGAGGAGCGGCGTACCGCTGCCCAGGATAAGGGGGATGCAGGTGATCGCCCCGATGCTGAGGGCGAAGTTCGCGATAAAGAGCGAAGAGCTCGGCAAGCTCGAGTCGCTCGTTCAACAGATGTTCGGCGAGTTCGCAAGCCTGTCGGACCTACGGGAGGCGAAGGCAGCGTGAGCAAGCCGTCCTCAGGCCTAGAGTACAGCAAGGTGGCCGAGATCAGAGGGCCGCTGCTCGTGGTCGACGGCGTCGACAGGGCCGCCTTCGACGAGCTGGTCGAGATAGAAGATACCGAGGGCAAAAGGAGGCTCGCGAGGGTCCTGGAGACAGGTTTCGGCAAGGCCGTCGTCCAGGTCTTTGAGGGGACCTCCGGCCTATCGATCAGCGGAACAAGGGCGCGTTTCCTCGGCCACACGATGCAGCTCCCCGTGTCTGACCAGCTCCTCGGAAGGGTCTTCGACGGACTTGGCAAGCCTCTTGACGGTCTTCCCGAGCCCGTCCCCAAGGTCTTCCTCGACGTCAATGGTGCGCCAATCAACCCCGAGAGGAGGGCCTACCCGACCGACCTCATCCAGACTGGCGTTTCGGTCATCGACGGCATGCTGACCCTGGTCAGAGGCCAGAAGCTTCCGATCTTCTCTGGAGCCGGCATGCCCCACAACATGCTGGCAGCCCAGGTCGCAAGGCAGGCAACTGTGGCGGGAAAGGGCGAGGAGTTCGCGGTCGTCTTCGCCGCCGTGGGCGTCTCGAGCAGCGACGCCGCGTTCTTCCAGCACACGCTCGCGGAGTCGGGCGCGATCAAGAGGAGCGTCCTGTACCTGAACCTCGCGGACGACCCGGCCATCGAGAGAATCATCACTCCACGCGTCGCCCTCACTGCGGCGGAGTACTTGGCTTTCGAGCTGGGCATGCACGTTCTGGTCATAATCACGGACATCACGAACTACTGCGAGGCGCTCAGAGAGATTTCGGCTGCAAGGGAGGAGGTGCCCGGCAGGAAGGGCTTCCCGGGTTACCTCTACACGGACCTCGCGACGATCTATGAGCGGGCCGGCAGGATAAAGGGAATGAAAGGCAGCATCACCCAGATGCCCATCCTTTCGATGCCCAACGATGACGTGACTCATCCGATCCCCGACCTGACAGGCTACATTACCGAGGGCCAGGTATTCCTCGGGAGGGATCTCTTCAGGAAGGGCCTCTACCCGCCGGTTTACCTGCTTTCGAGCCTCAGCAGACTGATGGGCCCAGCGCTGGGCCAGGTCATCAAGCAGGGCAAGGCGCCGGCCGACCACCAGCAGGTGGGCAACCAGCTGTACAATGCATACGCGAGGTCGGTCGAGCTGCGCGCCCTGGCGGAGATAGTTGGCAAGTCGGGTCTGACAGAATCGGACCTGAAGTACCTCGCCTTCGGTGACGCGTTCGAGCAGAGGTACCTCAACCAGGGCTACGACGAGAACCGGAGCTTTGGGGACACCCTGAGGATCGCCTGGGAGGTTCTTTCGATACTCCCGCAGAACGAGCTCACCAACATCAAGGAGGAGTTCATCCAGAAGTACTACGTCACTGGCAGGCCGGCTGGGTAGAGATGTCCGTAGCGTCCGGCTCCAACGTCCTCCCCACGAAGATCGAGTTGATCAGCACCCGCAGGAGGCTCCAGACCGCGGTCAGGGTGAAGAAGGTTCTTGACGACAAGAGGGAAGTCCTCCTGAAGCGCCTCGACGAGATAATCCTTCAGGCGGCAGCGTCACGCGACGAGATCTCGCCACCCCTCTCTGACGCCTACCTCGCCCTCTACGACGCGTATCTCAATCTGGGCCCTCTCCGGCTCGAGGGGATCGCCGCGAACACCCCGCCGATGGTGGAGACCTACGTCACTGTCCGCAGGGTCGTCGGCGTGGACATACCCTCGATCAAGCTTTCCGAGAGGAAGGTGGGAATGACCTACGGCTTCGCGGACACCAGCGTGGCCGTCGACAGGGCGTCTAGGCAGATGAGGAAGGTTCTGCCTTCAATCTTCAGGGCCGCGGAGTTCGAGAACGCGATATTCAGGCTCGCGAAGGAGCTCGAGAGGACGCAGCGTCTCCTGAACGCGCTCGAGTACATGATAATCCCGCGGTACGAGGACTCTATCCACTATATCCAGCAGACTCTCGAAGAGAGGGAGAGGGAGGAGTTCACGAGGCTAAAGCATGTAAAGAAGGTCCTGGAGAGGAAGGCCGCGGCATGACCGAAGAGACAGTCGACGAGCCGTTCAGTATCGCGGTCGAGAAGGTCGAGGCAGCGCACAAACAGGCCGTGGCCGACCTCAGGTCCAAGCTCGAGAGGGCGAAGTCAGCCGCGCTGAAGAAGGTCAGCTCCTAGGTCTGTCCGTCCAGGCAACGACCGACCTGATCACCATGAACACTATTGCCATCCCAGCCAGAAATCCGGCCGTCGAGAAGGCTATCGCGAGGAGGCTCTTCGAGAATCCTGCCGCGCCCCCGACGTAGTAGCCTAGATAGACGCCCAAGAACACGAGCGGGGTGACCACCAAGGCGGTGGCAATGATCACGACTAGGAGGGCCCTGTTTCCTCTGGCTCGGCTCAACGTGCGGCCGGGGCCCCGGAGTGGTAAAAATCGTTTGGGAGGGCCGGAGCGAGCCGGCCCTTCACTCCTACTCGCACTTGCTGTAACCGCAGTTGGTGCACTTGTAACAGCCGTTCTCGAAGATTAGTGCGCTCTCGTGGCAGTCGGGGCACGTTCCTCCCTGCGGGAGCTGCTTCGAGGCGAAAGACTGAGGCGGAACCTCCAACTCCTTCACAACGTGGTTGAGGGTCAGGAGCTCGAGCGCCTTGGCGATTGCGTCCGGGATCGAGAGCAGCTGCACTCCTTCGTCCCACGAAACGTACTTGCCCTTGATCCCCTTCAGGGTGGATATGGCGCTCTTGACGTCTCCTCCGTTCTGCAGGTAGAGGCTGATCAGCCTCCCCAGAGCCTCGGCGTCGGCCTTCTCGTCCCCGCCTTGCTTGCCAAGGGTCACAAAGACCTCCTTCAGCTCGCCGTTCACCAGGTTACCCGTGAGGTACAGGCCTCCCTGCGGGAGCTTCAGTTTGAGGGTCCTGCCTTCCATCATCCTCGGCCTCTCGAAGGGGGCTTCCGGCTGCTCGGCCTTCTTGGCCACGTTGGCCGTTTCCAGGATTCCCTCCCTGCTCCCTTCCCTGTAGACCGTGATGCCCTTGCATCCCATTCTCCAGGCGAGGAGGTAGATCTTCTCGACATCCTCGGGCGTTGTCTCCTGAGGCAGGTTGACCGTGCTGGAGATGGCCGTGTCGATGTGCTTCTGAATGGTCGCCTGCATCCTGACCCTCATCTCAGGCTTGATCTGGTGTGAGGTGACGAAGTAGTTCGGCAGCTGTCTCTCGTCCCTCGCGCCGGTCTGAGCCATGTACTCGCCGACGAGGGGATGGAAGACCTTGAACTCGTCTTCGCTGAGTGACTTGGTTCTCCTCGTGTAGGAGAGGGCGAAGACCGGCTCTATTCCGCTGGAGCAGCCTGCGAGAATCGAACCCGAACCCACTGGGGGGATCGTCGTTATCGCGGCGTTCCTTATGCCCTGGGCCCTGATCTTCTCCTTGACCTTCTCGTCCAGCCTCGAGATGAACGGCTGGGCTAGGTGGCTACCAGCGTCGAAGGCTGGGAAGCTCCCCTTCTCTTTTGCGAGGTCGGTCGAATAGTCGTAGATCACGTGCTTAATCCTCTCGAACAGGTGGTCCACGAACCCAATCGTCGAGTCTTCGTCGTACTTCAGGCCGAGCTTGATCAGCATGTCCCCCAGTCCTGTGATGCCGACTCCTATCCTCCTGCTGCGAAGCGAGGCGTCCTTCTGCTGGCGGAGCGGGTGCCGTTCAGCGTTGTAGTCGAGGACGTTGTCGAGGAACCTCACGGCGAACTGGGTCGCCTTTGTGAGCGATTCCCAGTCTATGCTGGCCCTTTCCGTGAAGGGTTCTAGGACGAAGGCGCTGAGGTTGACGGAGCCCAGGCAGCAGCACCCGTAGTTCTCTAATGTCTGCTCGCTGCAGGGGTTGACACCCTGCACCTCCATGCCCCCGTACTCCGTAGTCGACTCCCTCTTTATGGCGTCCCAGAAGAGGACGCCGGGTTCAGCCGTCTCCCACGCGCCCCTGATGAGCGACTTCCAGACTTCTCTGGCCGATACGGTCCTGTTGACCTCCGCTTTCTCGTTCTTGAAGTGAAGCAGAAAGTCCCCGTCGGTCTCTACTGCTCGCATGAAGTCGTCAGTGATTTTCACAGAGATGTTGGCGTAGTTTACCTTCTTCAGGTCCCTCTTGGCTTTGATGAAGTCCATCACATCCGGGTGGTCGACCCTTATCGTGATCATGAGGGCGCCCCTCCTTCCTGCCTGACCAATCGTTCCTGTCGTGGTCGAAAGGAGCTCCATGAACGAGACAGAACCCGAGCTGTAGATCGCCGAATTGTTGACCGGGGCTCCTCTGGGTCTCAGGACCGAGATGTCTGTGCCGACTCCTCCACCGAAGCTGTAGGTTCTCGCCGCCTCCTTGCACCAATCGAATATCGCTTCAATCGAATCTTCCCTTATCCTGAAGAAGTAGCAGTTCAACAGAGTCGACTTCCTCGTCTGTCCAGCCCCGAAGAGAATTCTTCCTCCGGGGACAAACCTGTAATCTTGAAGCAGCCAGTGGAACTTCGCGGTCCATTCCTTCCTCTTTTCTTCGTCCCTCTCCGGCGAGGCTAGCTCCTTCGCCACCCTGCGCCACATGTCGTCCGGAACCTTCTCCACCTGCCTCCCCTGCTGGTCTCTCAGTGCGTACTTCTCGTAGAATACCCTGACACGTAGTTCATCTCCTCCGAACGCGGCGAGGGTCTCCGAGGGAATCTTCACTTCTGCTCCGTTCTGCTCTCCAGCATTCGGAGAGTCACGTGGTTCTTCAACTGTTGACGTCATAACCTTAGCCTCAACCCTATTCCCGACGATATATATCTCACCCTCTGCTGATTCGCATTTGACAACGGCACGAGGCCCGGCGAGGAGTCTCGACGACATGAAGCGATCCGCGGTGGAATCTTTTTGACTGGACGTGGACCTCGCTCGGTCGGGCTAGACTGCCGTCGAATACTGGATTGTGGCTACCGACTTGCATCGCCTGCACCGGGCCGCGTTCTGCGGCAACTTGGCGCCGCAGTTCCTGCAGACCGATATGGTTCTGTCGACCTTGAAGTACGGAAGCTTCGGCGTCGCATTCAGGATCAGGTTGTAGACGCCTCTAACATCTTCCGCGTTCCCGTCGAGCGTCACAGAGAGCCCACCGCGGAGGCCCGTGGCCATCTTGGTCATGTAGTCTATCTTCTCAGGACTCTCTAGGTCCGCCAGGAGCAACCTGGGGGCCTGGGTGTAGGCGCCCTTCTGCAGCGGCTGGAGGTTCGCCTTTCCGTATTTCTCGGAGTCTAGTGTTGCCAGTCTGAGCGCACCGTCGAGTTCGAGTATCGAAACGCCCAGCCGGTCTATCCTGGTCGACTTGTCACTGGCGACTTGGCTTGCCGTCTCCACTATCTTCTCCGCGAGCTCGGACCGCGAAGCCATCGTCGGGTCCCTGATCAGACTGGCCAGGGTCTCCTCGATGCCGACTAGGTTCATGATTAGCGGCATCGTATCTGAGGTCATGGCGTCCGACCCAGCAGCGAGAGACGGCAAGAGACCACGCTTCAAGGTCCTCTCGATGAGCCTTCTCCTGGTTGAGAGCGCCTCGGATGCGACGCCGATCAGCATTGCCAGCTTCGCTCTGAAGTACGTCTCGTCCTGGTTGGAATCGTATGCCAACCTGGGTAGGTTGAGGCTCAACCCGTGAAGTACGCTGATGTTGTCCGCCTGCGATTCCTGAGGGAGGACGTTCGCACTGAGACCCAGGAAGCTTCTTCGCTGGTCAGATGAGAAGAACGCCATTCTGCCGCCGTTGAATATGATTGAAGCCGCGTCTTTGAGCGTCTTGGTCTCGTCGACCCTGTTAGGCTTAGCCAGCAGCAGCCTGATGTCGGGCCTGGGCGTCTCTTCTACAAAGTTCCGATACGCCCCGAGCACGGCGTCGAGCGTCCTGTCGAGGACATCCCTGCCCACGTCGTCGTGCCTGTAGGGGTTCAGCTCGAGGCTGATCGCAGGGGCTTCGGCTCCGGCGATGGGGGAGCTCACGGCTTCGAAGAACCTCAGGAAGAGAGACTCCATATCTCTCTTCCCACGCGACCTGCAGAAGGGACTCAGGTACTGCAGGAAGTTTGTGAACGTGACCTCGTCGGATGTCTCTTTGCAGAGCATCGACGCCATGTTGAGCACGATGTTGAGGGCCCTCTCCGCGTTCTCCGGGCTAGGGATCATCGGCATGTTGATGATCCTTCCCCTTGGGTTCATCCCGCCGCTCCTCACGGACAACAGGTCAACGAAGACCGTGTCAGGGGTCAGCCCCCAGGTCCCGGCGTTGGTAATGTGAATGTCTCCAGAGAGATGGGCGTCAGCGACATCTCTGGGGAGCTGCTCCAGCAGGAGGTACTCCGAGAAGACCTGTCTCCCGGTCTGGCGCACGAGTGACTCCACATTGCCCCCGTCGTCGCCGGCCTTCCCCAGCAGCTGGGTCACGTCGTAGATCGGAATGCCAAGCCTCGTGAGTTTGTGCCTGTACTCCTCCATGCTGTGCTCTACCAGGAGGGCGTTGACTATCTCTCGGATGAGAGGCGCTGTCAGGTACTGCGTCTGGAACTTGTAGAGCCTCGACTCGGTCTCGCTGGTTATCTTCTGCGCCAGTTCGACAGGCATCCCCGCTTCCTTCACCAAGGACTGCAGGATCTTGTTCGCGTTGAACTCCTCCATCGTCTGGTGGGACGTCCTCACGTACAGCTTCCCGCTTTCGACTAGTGACTGTTCCTCAATCTGGCGGGTCAGGTTGAGGACGAGTCTGCCTAGGTTCGTGACGGTGTACTTCCTCTCCTGCCTGTTGAGTTGGATCAGCAGCTGCTTCACGAGCTTCCTGAGGTGGTACGCGAATTTTCCCGATTCTTTCTTGGATTTGAAACCTGCAAGGGTCTTCAGCGCGCTGTAGGTCAGCGGCCCCTTGATGTTCAGTATCCTGAGAATCTCCAGCCTCTGGGGAGATGCAATCACGCTATAGATCGTCTTGACCCTTCGAGGAGCTGCCTGCAAGTTCTCTCGGATGGTCATTGTCAATTGTATATCAAGATAGTGTGTTAAGCTGTGCTGCGGAAAGCGGTAGGCGGTTCTACAAGCGCAACCGCCGAAGCAGCTACAGAGACGAATACGAGAAGATATCCAAAGACCTCGCCGTGAGAACATACCTTGCCGACCTGTCAAAGACAGGCAAACCGACAAGCGAGAACTCAAAGAGAGGAACACTTCTGGCGTGCCGGAAATTCCTAGAACAAACGAAGAGACCAATCACGGAATCGACAATGCAAGAACTCGTCCAATTCAAACGAGACAATCCAAAGGATACAACAGTCGAGCAAGAACTCAAGCTATGGAAGGCAGAATCCAACATGGCAATCACCCAAGTGTACGCAGCCAGAATACTCGGAGTGTTCCGAAGGAACTACGCCCGACTCAACCTGACAATCCACGTCGAAGGCAGCGGAAACAAGACAATCCCAATCAGAGAACCAATCCTGAGAGCCATCAGACAGGACGAACAACTCTCGGACCAACACAAGGACGAGATAGACCTGATGGCCTTCTCAGGAGAAAGGCGACAGGCGATCAACATGACACCAGTCGAGAACGTCCATCTGGTAGACGAAACAGAGAGCGCGATAATCGACGTTCCAGCGAGTGTCTCAAAGACAGCAACAAGACACCCCTGCATCATTCCAAAGGAGCTCGCAGAGAGACTGCTAGAAAGGGCACAAAGGCTAGGATACAAAGTCCTGAACCCGAACTACAACAGCCTGTGGCATGAGATAACAAGACTCGCAAAACGAAAGCACAATGTGCTCCTAACCTCTCACTACATGAGAAAGAGATTCGAGACGCTAGCAGAACGAATCCCATCCACAGATATGAACCCAAACCACTGGGTCATCCTAATGGGAAGCAAACCGACCTTAGGACACATGCCAGACATCTACTCGCTCCTATCAAACACGGAACTAATCCAAGAATACGAAACCTACCTCATGCCAAGACTCGCATTAACAGGCGAGACAATCAAACCACAAGCCAACCAACTAGAACAACTCAGGCGTGAGAACGCAGAACTCAAAGAACAGCTAATCAGACTCACCAAGCTATTAACCAAACAGCTAGAAGAACAAACGACATGACAACCATAACACAGCTTCCCTTTCGTAGTTGGAAAGCAAGGGCTCAGTACCCTATGACGCATAAGGGCCGCCACGCTATAGGCGTAAATAGTCTAAACCGCTCAAATCACCGTACTGAATGAGGCGCAGAACCAAAGCCCTCTTAATGGCCTTAGCGACAGCGTTGGCAATATTCTTCCTAGCTCCGGTGCACTATTCCCCTATCGAAGTCATCGGAATCTCAGCTTGTGAGAGATGGGACATTCCCAATTGCTGGCCACTTCCCGCCTGTAACAGCGGGGAATGCCCATTGTCGGCCTATGAGTCCTTCAGCTGTGTGATCTTTGGTGTGGGCGTGACCACAGCGGGATTAATCAACGATAACTACAAATGGTCGGGATCGTACCATTTCGGTTGCGCTCCATCGACACTCACGGCATATATCTGAACGTAACTGCGCGCGGTGCTTCGCCCGCGCTCCGCGCAGCGAGGCAAACCTCCGTCTCTCGGTTTTTCTCAGACTCTTTTCCGCCAGACTTACGAGCGTCTTCGGCTCCGGTGATACTGGACGAAGTCGCCTCGCGGCTTCTTCATCCACTCCTCCGGCTTAACCCTCCACCACTCAAGGCCCAGCTTCTTGGCCTCAGCCCGACTCAAGTCGCCGAAGCGCTCGGTGAGCGCATGCTCGGCGTCGAAGACCACCGGCTCCTGACAATGAGGGCATCTAACATCCCTGCGAGTCTTTCGCCTCTCCGCATGCGTCCCTAAGTCCAGCTTCAGCCTCTGCATGAACTTCGACTTCGGGCTCAGATTCCTAGCCGACAGGAGCCCATATGAATGATGGCGCTTGTGGATATAGGTCAACGACCACCGAACCCACTCGCCGTCCCACTGGCTGAAATCCACCTTCTCTCCGGCCCAGATGTTGTAGTCCCACGCGATTCCCCGATACTGGTAGCGGAGCCTCTTGTCCATCGCCTCCACGTTGTCAATGTAGTTGAAATGACAGGAGAACGCCTCCTTCCCACCGGCGACACGAGCCCTTGACTTGCCATATTCGGCCTCGACCCTTCGCCTCCAAATCGACTTGAGCTTCTTCTCGTCGATGTAGGTCATAGAAACTTTCGTCAGCCATCTTCCGGTCCGCTTCTCTAGGAAGATACGGGGGACAACCACATGGACGTGCGGATAGAATCCCTCCTGAGGCGCTTGGCTGTGCCAGAACTGGGGAACGGCATCCATCCCGAACTGGACGGGAAAGCCCCACTTCCAGTCGAAGTATTCCTGCACTGACTCGTAGGCTATCTGACAGAACCGAGCCAAGTTCATCCTGGGAACCTTGTCCCAGAGATCGGAGGCAATCGTAAAGTCCGCCGTCCAGACATGGAACGGCTCCTTAATCGCCGTGAACATCTTGTAGAGCTTGTATCTCGTGTCGCTAAGCTGCGAGACAACCTGAGCCCAATCGTCGCTAGGACAGGCTCTTGACTGACACTGGAGGACGTAGACTCACGATGAGTGACTGACCCCACACACTTTACCCTCACGACGGTATGACGACAGCCAGCAACGGCCTTGCTCTGCTTGTTCAGGCCGAAATAGGACAAGAATCGGACATACCCATCGTTGATCTTGTTAACATCGGTCTCGGACAGATAATAGGCCTCAGACTTGCGCTGCAACTCTCGTTTGGTTGCGTCATCCAGCATAGCCCATCCATTGCCCGACCTTCGTAATAACCATCAGCACGCGCGCGCACTCCGCAGACTTGGCAGGAATCAAGGTCGAGGGCGAGGATAAATGGAAGACGATTATCCAGAACGCCAAGCATCAGCAAGTGGTCAGCAAGTGAATACCAAAAGGCGCCTCAAGATAGCCGGAATCGAGCAAGTGGGGTTAGGTACGTTCTTCCTGCTCTTGCTCTTCCTATTGCTGAACGAGGCAAACGGTGCTTCTTCTGTGGTGCCTCTCGCTCTTGTGCTGGCGATTGTCGGAGCTACACTGATCTTGTTGGGACTCGAAACTCTGTGGCGAACGACTAACTCCATCCAAAACACTCATCAGCACCAGCAGCGCAACAGGGAGGATTCCTGGCACCCATGAACGCAACAGAACCCTAGCGCGGGTTCTGTCAAATCTACGGGAGACGCTCCTGTTTTTGGGTGCTGTCAAGAGTCGGGAGAGGGGAGACAGCAAGGCTGTCCAGAAGTTCCTGAACAAGTATGGGAAGGACATCACGAAACGGGCCTACTCAATCTCTCTGGCACTGTATCTTAGATGGTTAAGGAAACAGGGGGTCACTCTCTCACCAGATGAACTTGTGGTCGATAACCTCAGATGCGTCTTTGAATCTCCTGCAACTGACATTGCGTAGAAGAGAAAGCAGACCGACTGACTCGATGGATACGTGAACGACCACTTGGTGAAGGCGGGACAGGTTGCGAGCACAAGGCTCACCACGGCTTCTGCCATGCGGCAGTTCTATGCTAGGATCCATTTGACTCATGAACTACGGAACTGACTTCCAGCATATCAGCCCCAACATCAAAATGTAAGGTTGTCTGACTGAGAGGGCCAGACGAAAGCATTTCTTTGGGAGCTTCTCCAGTCGTAGGCTAATACTGGGGTAGCAATTCATTACCCCAGCAAAGTGCTAGACCGTTTAGCATAAGTATAGGGAAGAGTGTCTTCCATCAGAGGTCATTCTCTTGCCAAGAGCAGACTTGGGTGAACGCAAGACTCATCTCAAGACATTCAGACTCCCTGAATCGCTGGTGCTTTCTCTTGGGAAAGAAGCAGCCGATGAAGGCACAACCGTCAACGCGAATGTCAACTCAATCATCAGAGAGCACTTTGAATGGCATAAGAAGGCACAGGAGTTCGGATTCGCATCGATTCACAAAACGCTCCTCAAGAGCATGCTTGAAGGCTTGGATGACGAGACGCTCACTCGAATAGGGCGAGAGGTCATGGCCCCCTTGTGGAAGGAGATGGCGGAGTATTGGTCTCAAGACTCCTCTCCAGACGGGACACTGAATCACCTCATGGCTAGGTCCAAGTTCAATCCCCACCACCAAACGAGAATAACACGGGAAGAGAACACATACACGGTTATCCTCCGCCATGACTTCGGTCCAAGGTGGAGCATCCTCACGAAGAGTGCTCTCCAAGAACTTGTGAGGCAGTCGTTCCATGCCGAGCCACGGATTACTGTGGGGGAGTCAGTAGTCACGGCCCGCTTCAAGGTCAATCCGCGAAACTTGCCCACCTGACGGGAAATCGTAGACATTAACGATAGCGGTTCATTTCAGGGTCGTCAAGTGTCGGCCTTTCTTTCGCTGACCATGCACGTTCCATTCATTCATGTTTATTGGACAAACCTCCTCATTCTCTTGCTAGGGAGCATGGCCTTCTGTCCCAACTGTGGAAAGGATGTTTCTCCTGAGGCCTTCTCGTGTCCAGAGAGTAAATGGTTAACAACTGTCCAGAAGGTGAGCAAGGTTGAGGCCAAGATTGAGTGAAGAATTGAGAAGAGACATTTCTGCGATGGTTGCCGTTGTCGCAGAGACTGAACTCGAAATCGCAGAGATTATGGCACGTTTCAAGGAGCAGGGAATGAGCCCCTTTGTTGAGCCCGACAAGAATCAAGCCGACATGCTTTGTTGGTGGGGCGAGTTGCACCAGCATCAAACGAGACTGATTACCGCACAACAGAGATTGAATTCACTCCTTCTGGAGTCTCTGGCAGAATCCGTCTCGAAATTGGACTTGAGCATTCAAACTCTCACCAAGCCTTCAAAATCGCAACGAAGAGCGAAGCCTATTCCGAAGAGCCGACCCTTGATACGGAGGAAGCGGCTCGATGATTGAACTGACCCAATACTAGTCGGGAAGAGCGATAGGCGAAACGCCTCTCGACATGAGTTTGACAAATCCTTATGGTCGCGTCAATTGTATTTGACGATAGATGACTGAACTCTGATAAGGGAAACTTGAGGTGGGGTCGCCCGGATTTGAACCGGGGATCTTCAGCGCCCAAGGCTGAAAGCCTAGACCAGACTAGCCGACGACCCCGCAAAGCCAGCGCTCTGCCAAGCCTTAGTTATGGGTTCTGTGGAACGCCGATGGCTTCGCTCTTGAGACGAACCGGTTCCCCTTGGTGAAGAACCTCCACTCGAATTCGACCCCTCGCCGTATTCCCACTCTCGAGCTCGATCCAATCCCTTCCACCTTCTTCCCCTCCTCCACAAAGAGCCTGTCAGACGTAACCAGGTCCTCCCCGTTCAGGCTGGAGTCTATCTTGAGCGCTTGGGTGAGCTTCCCTGGCCCGTTCGTAACATGTTCGTCCGAATCGAGGGCCCTGTATCTCAGCATCTTCTCCAGGCCGTCAATCGGCTCTACTGCCCTGACCAGGACGGCTCCGGCCCTGCCCGCAGGTTCCGTGGTCAGATTGAGGCACCAGTGAAACCCGTAGGAGAAGTACACGTAGGCGTGCCCTCCCTCGCCATACATCACGGCGTTTCGGTTCGTCCTTCCGCGGTAGGCATGGCTGGCAGGGTCTTCGGCCCCCCTGTAAGCCTCTGTCTCCACGATCATTCCCGAGAGCCTTTCGCCGTCTACGATTCGCACAAGGACGGTTCCCAGAAGAGCTCTGGCAACCTTCGGTGTGTATCCGTCGAAGAACCGCCGGGCCAGCCGTGCCATCTGTCACTGAGGCCTACCCTTTCGTCTCCACGTTTCTGAAGTTGGCGTAGAGGAGCACGATCCCTGCCACGTAGAAGGCCACAGCCCCCAGCCACGGGACTTCGTACAGGAAGCGGTTCCCTGTGTTGTGTCCGGCCATAAGTATGAAGCCTCCAAGGATCGTGCTGAGGCTGTTTGGAAGCCTCCACACTATCGCCGAGATTGCGCTTGCCAGCCCCCTCCTACCAGGCCGTATGATTCCCATCAGGTACGAGTCCATGAGCGGAGAGGCCATGTTCATGAGGGATGCTCGGATGATATAGACCCCTCCGGCCAGGAACAGATTAGGAATGAATGCCATGCTGAACATGAACACGGTGGAGCTCCCGGCCGTCATCAAGATCGCCCTGAATAGCCCGAACCGCTTCGACAACCTCGAGCTCCCCACGGCTGCGAAGGCTATTGTCAGTCCTGAGACGGCAAGGAACGGCCCGCTGAAGGTGTCTGGGACTGAGAACTTGTACAGTAGCCAGGTCGCCATGAGGGGGATTATCAGGCCCGCGCCTAGCCCGATGAGACCGTTCATGCCAGAGAACTTCAGAAGCAGCCTCAGGTCGCCCTTGTCTTCGGCCTTTTCTTCTGACTTCGGTCTCTCGTGGTAGTTCCTGAGGAGCGCCCACAGCACCAGCGGCACGAAGATGGATGCCACTCCGATGAGAAGCAGGGCCCCGGAGTGGACTTGGGATGAGCTCATGCCCGAGGCGGCTTCAAGCGCCGGCATCGCCAGCGGGAGCGCCAGGCCGGCGGAGACGCCCACATTACTCACTATGAAAGAAAGCGCGAACGCCGCGTCTCTGTTGCCTGTGTCTGTCTGGTCGGCAATGATGGCGTTCCAGGAGGAGAGGGACGCGGCCTCGGCCAGCCCTGCCAGCAGGGCGGCGACAAGAAAGAGCGAGAAGTCATACGTGAGGGCAAAGATGAGCAACATGGGCGGCAGGAGCAGATTCCCGAGGATCAGAAACCACTTTCTTTCTCGCCTATCCGACAGAATCCCCAGCGGGATTCCTGCTGCGATCATGACCATGCTCTCAATGCCAAAGACAATCCCCACGCCTAACGCGTCGAGGACCTTGACGTCCACGAGGTACCCGCTGAGGTAGATCATGAAGTAGCCGAAGCCGAGCGTGTTCAGTAGCTGGGTGAAGATCAGCAGTTTGACCCGCGTGGGGATCGATGCCATGAACCCTGGCCTGACAGTCTGGGGCCCAGTGGACAAGCGACAGCCTCCTACTAATGCCGCTAATTAACGCGCCTCGCCCAGCACGGCGCCGGTCTTGCCTGACAGTGCGATTTGCCCGGGTCCATTCATCCCCATGTAAGCACCCGTTCTTTGGACTTAACGGGCCCGGTGGGATTTGAACCCACGACCTTTGCGAGCCTTGGCTCTCTACAGCTTAGAAGGCTGCCACGCTATCCGTACTTCGCTCACAGCATGGATCTGCGCTACGGGCCCGAATGGTGTCGCCCCAGGTTTCGACATAAGCTTTTGCCGCACGGGCGCTCTCCCTGATTCCCGAAACCCTCTTGATTCGGAAGGTTTTTCTCTCGTGCGAGATGAAACTGACGCCTTGGCCGCAGCCCAGCAGCGGCTCTTCGGCACCAACGGCGTCAGGTTCGTGCCGGGCGTCTCCCACGACCTCGACTTCGCGATCAACCTCGGAGAGGCCATCGGGACCTATTTTGGGGGCGGTGAACTCCTCGTCGGCCAAGACGGAAGGGTGTCAAGTCCTGCCCTTGCCGACGCCGTTATCTCGGGGCTGATGAGCTCCGGACGGGACGTCGCCGAGGCGGGGCTGGTCCCGACACCTGCCCTGCAGTACGCCGTGAAGACGATGGGCTTCAAGGGCGGGGTGATGGTAACCGCTTCCCACAACCCGGCACAGTACAACGGCTTGAAGGTCGCAGGCTCGGACGGAGTGGAGGTGCCGAGGCTCGACGAGCAACGAATCGAGAAGATCTTCTTCGACCGGTCCCAGACGAAGGCTGACTGGAAGACCATCGGGGTGGCGAGGCCTGAGCCATCCGTGGTTAGGAACTACATTGCGGGGATTCTATCGAAGGTCGACTCCAAGCTGATCTCGGGGAGGAAGTTCACGGTCATCATGGACGCAGGAAACGGCGCCCAGTGTGTCGCCGCTCCATACTTGGTCGAGGCGCTTGGGTGCAAGCTGATTACCCTCAATTCGGTGGTGGACGGGGCATTCCCGGGGAGGGGCCCAGAGCCGACCCCTGAAACGCTGAAGGACCTGTCGGCGGTTGTAAAATCGGTGGGGGCAGACCTCGGCGTAGCGTATGACGGCGACGGCGACCGTTCGATCTTTTGCGACGAGGAAGGGAAGATTCTGTGGGGGGACCAGACGGGGTGCCTCATCGCAGACTACGTGTTGGAGAAGAATCCCGGGGGCACGATTGTGACCTCCGTTGGCTCCAGTCAGGCGGTCGAAATCGTCGCAAAGAAGCGCAACGCCAGGGTCCTCAGGACGAGGGTGGGGAGCGTGGACGTCTCGCGCACCATCATCGAAAGGAGTGCGGTCTTCGGGTTCGAAGAGAACGGCGGGTGTATGTACATGCCCCACCTCCCTGTCCGCGACGGCGCGATGACCACTGCGCTGATGCTCGAGTGCCTTGCTTCGAGAGGTATGGCCTTCTCGAGGGCGCTCGCGTTCTCAGTCCCGAGGTTCTTCCAGGCGAAGACCAAGATCGATGTAGACAGGAAGAAGGTCGACTCCGTGATGAGAATCGTCGAGCGTCAGGCGAAGGGGGAGATCGAACGCATCGACGGGGTCAAGGTGTGGACAGACGAGCGTTCGTGGGTGCTGGTCAGGCCGAGTGGGACGGAGCCGCTGATCAGGGTATTCGCAGAGTCCGACAGCCAAGAACTGGCCGAACTCCTGGTCAAGAGATTCGCGAAAGTCGTGAAGGCGGCTTCAGCCTAGGTGCGTCCACCCCTCGTCGCGAATTCGCTTCCTCGATCGCCCTGTCCGAAGGAAGACTCTGCCCTTCTCCCGAGTTGCCCTCCCGATTGCAGTAACCTGGCCTCCAACCAATTTCGCTGTCTCTCTGGCCGAGGCGAGCTTCCTCGGGTCGACCGTTCCCACGATGACGTACTCTTCGCCCCCTGCCATCACGAGGTCCTGGAGCGAGAGGTCGTTTTCTTCGGCGAACTCTGCGACACCTTCCCCCGCCGGCGTATTGTCAAGCTCGAAACCGACTCCGCTCGCCTCAGCTAGGGTGTGAATGCTCCTGGCCAGCCCGTCGCTGGAATCCATGGCGGAGGTCAGGCAGCCCGCGAGCGAGATGCCCAATTCGAGGTTGGGGGTCGGCTTCATGACACTTCTGGTCGCTGTGTCTCTGAACCTCCTTTCTGCCCTCGCGCCGTCGATGATTATCTTCAGCCCGGCGGGCGGGTATCCGAAGGGGCCGGTCACCACGAGCGCGTCCCCCGGTCTGGCCCCTCTCCTCCCAACGACCCTCTTTGCGAACCCGACCATCGTGCAGTCGATCACAAGCTGGTCCGCCTCGTTCGTGTCTCCGCCAACAATCCTGACGCCCCACTCCATTTCGGCGTCCCTGAAACCCCTCCCGAGTTGGTCGACTTGCTCCTGTGTCGTCGACCTGCGGAGCCCGAGCGAGACCATGAACGAATCGGGCCTCACGCCCTTGGCCGCGAAGTCGCTCACGCACATTGCGACCGCCTTCCTGGCCGCATCTCTGTAGCCCATCCCTGGCGGGACGTCCGTGCTTTCGACTAGCATGTCGACCTTGAGCACGACCTTCTTCCCGCGGGTCGGAATGACTGCCACATCGTCGCCTATCCTCGCGTACCCTGCCGGCACCTTTCCCGCGGCGCCCACGATGGACTCGATGATTCGCTTCTCGTCTGGCGTGCTAACTGCTCAGCTCCAACAGTCTTGTCGCGAAGGTTTTGGCGTTCCGGAGGGCCTCCCGTGCCGTCTGCGCTTCGGCTGACACCCGGACCAGGTCCTCCGTTCCCGAGGCCCTCATGAGGATCCAGGAGCGCCTGGAAAGCCTAATCTTGATTCCGTCCATCGTGTCGGTGTCATCGTACTTGGCAGCCAGCGACCTGAAGGCTTTCTGCGCCTTGGACTTGGAGACGGAGACCGCCACTCTCTCCTGATGGTAGACTGGCACCAGTTCGTACGCCCTGCGCCCCTTCTGTCTGAGCGCCCTAATGATCATGATCGCAGCCAGCATCGAGTCCCTGCAGTAGTTGAACTCCCCGTCGATGAGGCCGCCGCTGCTCCCCTCTCCCCCCAGCCTTGCCCCGGTCTCGCCCATCACACTGACCACATTCGCCTCCCCCACCTTTGACCTGAATACCTGCCCTCCGGCCCTCCCCATGATGTCGTCGATGGCCTGAGTCGTGTCCTGAGAGACCACTATCCTCGTCTCTCCGGTCTCCTCGAGAAGTTCGGAGACGGCGAACGTCAGCATAAAGTCGCCGCTCCTCTTCAGCCCGGAGGCATCGACTATGACCAGCCTGTCGCCGTCGCAATCGAATCCGAGACCTATGTCGCAACCCCTCTCCCTCACGAGCTTCCTCAGAGTAGTGAGTTCATCGGCGACCGGGTCAACCCTCCTGCTGAATACACCTGCCACGTCATGGATTGAATGTACTTCGCAACCCGGCCTTCCCAGCAACTCCGTGGCGCATGATACCGCGGCTCCTCCACCCAGATCGAGCGCGACCCTGACTCCCTCGCACGAGCCCGTGCCGAATCTCTGAATCAGGTCGTCGATATAGGTCGGTTTCGACGCGCGTCTAATGGTGCCGGCCCCAAAGCCTTCCGGTTTCTGCGCGTCAGGACCCGTCACCACATCGAACATCTTCTTCGTGATTCCCTTGCCCTCTGAGATGAATTTCAGCCCGTTGAACTCGGGTTCGTTGTGAGAAGCGGTGACCATCACTGCGGGCCTCTCGCTGACCCGGCTCTCTCGGAACAGCGCGGGCGTCGTAATCACGCCGTAGTCTAGGACCTTGACCCCACTCGACATGGCGGCAGCGGCGACTGCCTTACTGATTGCCGGTCCCGTGCTCCGCGTGTCCCGCGCGATGAGGATTTCATTCGAGCCGGCTGTTCGGACGAAATTGCCTGCGAGGCGCGCAGCATCCTCGAGAGTCAGGTCGACGTTGAGGATGCCCCTTATCCCGCTCAGTGAAGCTATCAACCCGTTCGCCCGCATTGTTAGGCAAAGCCCAACATAAGGTAAACGATTCTTGAGCTTGGTTCTTTTGTTGAGCTCCGCTCAACAAAAGAAAGGATTTGCGGGTCAGAGGGTTCCGTGTCAGGAGGAACACCGAAATCGGCGAGTACAGGCTGAACGACGTCTTTGCAGGCCTCGAATCATCTTCCTCCCTGATGAAGGTCTTCGGGTCCAGGTCCGAGATGACGAAGATCATGGAGCACCTCAAGTTGCGAGTCGAGCCCAACGATTCCGGGCTCTGGTTTGACAGGGACACAAGCACGGTCTGTATCGGATCCAAGCATCTCAGGGGCGCGAAGGCCGACTTCCTCTACCTGGACGTGATTCACGTTCTCGTGCACGTCTGCCAGTTCCTTGAGGGCAGGGACCTGTACGACCAGGCTTTCGAGTATGTCGAGCGACCGACCGAGCTGGAGGCCTACAGGTACACGGTGGCAGAGGCTAGGAAGGTCGGCCTGGACGAGGGCCAAATCCTCCGGTACCTCAGAATGGACGCTGCCGACGACTCTGAGCTCGGCAAGCTGATGGACAAGATCGGCGTGAAGGCTCGGCGTTGAAGACGCCCGTTTACTGACGCAAACGTCCCTAGAGTTTCTTGGCCGGAATTCCCGGTCTGACCAGGTCCTTCATGTTGAGCATCGCGTCGATTTCCTTGTCCCCATAGCCGAGCCCCTTCAGGGCCGTCCTGATTGGGACGCCCTTGGCCAGTTCCTTGCCCAGCACAGCCGCTTTGTCATAGCCGATCTTCGGGGAAATCACGGTGATCAGGGCCGGGCTGCTTTCAGCGTACTTTCTCGCCCTCTCCCGATTCGGAACGACGCCGTCTATCACCAGCGAGGAGACCTTCCTCAGGGCCTCCGCGAGCAGTTTGGACTGCAGAACGATGTTGTATCCCATCAGGGGCACCCCCATCGTCAATTCGAACTCTCCAAGAGAGGCAGCGATGGTGTTCGCGCCGTCGAGCCCGGTCACCTCCGCGCACGCCAGCAGGGCGCTCTCGAGGGTGACGGGGTTGGTCTTCCCCGGCATTATGCTGCTTCCCGCGACCTCCTCCTGCGTCGGGATATCGATCTCTCCCAGTCCGGTCAGGGGCCCGGAGAACATCAGCCTTAGGTCCTGGCACAGCCTGTACAGGTCGATGCTGACGCTCCTGAGCGTGCCGCTCAAGGACGAAACGTCCGTGAGAAGCCTCGTAGGCCTGAACTTGTCTTTCGCACTCGTAAACTGCAGCCCGCTCAGCACCGCTATCTCCTTGGCGACCATCCCACCAAACTTCGGGTCGGCGTTCAGACCCGTGCCGACTGCCGTCCCCCCTATGGGGAGCTCCAGCAGGTACTGCATGGCCTTCTCGACCAGGTCTGCGTCTCGCCTGAATGCATCGGCATAGGCGCCGAACTCCTGTCCCATTGTCACCGGCAGGGCGTCACGAAGGTGCGTCCTGCCAGATTTGAAGACCGACGAGGTCTTCCTCGAAAGGGTGATCAGACTCTTCGTCATCGTCTCCAGCGCCGGCAACAGATCCCGACTGACGGCATAGGCGGCCGCAATTCTGACGGCGGTCGGTCCTACATCATTGGATGACTGGCTCATGTTGACGTGATCGTTGGGGTGCACGTTCTTGCCCATCTCTGCGGTCGCGAGCTCGGCCAGAAGCTCGTTGGCATTCATGTTAATGCCAGTCCCGGACCCCGTCTGGTAAACGTCCACCGAGACCATGGCGTCGTGGTCTCCCTTCATCAGTTCCTCGGCCTTGGCCTGGATCACTTGGCCTATTCCCCTGTCGAGCAGTCCCAAAGCGACGTTTGACTTCGCGGCAGAGAACTTGATTGCTCCCACAGCCCAGATTATCTCTCGCGGGAAGCGTGTGCCCGTGTTTAGAAACACTCTTCTTGAACCTTCTACGTACTTCATGAGTTCCGCCGCGAGCCCCAGTGTTCTTAAGCCTTAGCGATGAGAAAGACTCGCATCTACAGGCTCCTCATCCCCTCCGGGGTGACGTCGACCGTGGTCCGACCACCCCAGCACGCGGCAAATGCTTTTGACGGAGAAAGCAACGGACAATTCCAGGCTCACTTGGCAGAATATCGCTGGTGCGAGAAGTGCATGATGCGGACGGAACACGAGGTGGTTGGAGACTCGAGAGACTACAACCCTCGGGGCAGGGGACTCTACAAGTGCAAGCGGTGCGGCAGGGTGAAGTCGATGCGCCACCTCCGGCCAAGCTCGGAAATCGGGTACTAGTTACTACAAGGTTAGATGGTTTTCTCACAAACATGCTAATACACGATTAAATATCCTGAGCTTTTTGCTCCCAACGTTGTCCAGTTCTGAGCAGACGAAAGCTCAGCCGGTACAGCCGAAGGTCTTCGTGAGGGAAAGCACTGGATTAGTCAAGAACGCATCGTTCTTTGACACAATCGCACTCAATCTCAGCAACATGTCGATTGGCGCGCTTCTGGGGGTCTTTGGGCTCTATGGTTACCTTATTCCAAGCATCGTTGGATTGAATTTCACATACACTTGCATCTTTGGATTCGTGGTCGCTGTCCCTCAGATTGTCATCTACACTATGATGACACGGCGCTTCCCAAGGACGGGTGGAGACTACATCTGGATTTCCCGGACTTTCGGCGGCTTCTGGGGAAGCTCGCTTTCCTTCATGGGTTACACTCTTGAAACGACGGCCTATCTGGCGCTCATTGTTCTGAGCGCGGTCTTCGCCATAGGAGCAGTGGGTTTCATCCAATCGAACTTCACCAACAACACGCTCCTCGGTCTGTCCCTTCCCGGCAACTCAGGAGGGACTCCTCTTCCCCAATTTGAAGTGGGGGCGGCCATCTTTGCCATCCTTATAGCGGTCAACGTCTTCAAACCCAAGATAGGTTTCAAACTCGTCTCCGCCCTTACCATCATCGGCATCGCGACCCTTCTCATCGCGATCTTCACCCTTCTGTCGGCGGGACACAGCGCTGTCGTCAACTATGTCAACTCCGCAGGATGGCAAGTCAGTCCTTACGTCCCTGCCCCATATCACGACATCGCAGCAGTCAACACGAGTCTGAACTATGACACCATCGTCAGTACCTTCCAATCATCGTCGAATTGGTTGACACCTGCTCTCTTCCTACTGCCGCTAATATTCGCGTTCGCCTACCCGTGGGTCAACGCGGCACCGGCTGTCGCGTCAGAGATCAAAGGAAGAACCGCTATCAGATGGAACATTCCGATTTCTGCAGTCATTGCATTCGTTCTCTTAACATCATCGTTCGCGACACTGTACTATGTGGGCGGCATATCTTTTATCAATCAAGCATTCGCGTCTTGGTCCATCTCAGTCTACTACACGTTCAACTTCTGGACGCTTGCCATGGGAGTAGCGGGCAATACTTACCTCGCTTGGTTGATTGGACTCGGCTGGATCGTCTGGAACGTAGGCATCCTCGCCTATGGCATAATCGTGATCTCAAGATATTTGCTGGCTCAATCGTTCGACAGGTTCCTGCCTGCGAAGATCTCGTATGTCAGTCCTAGGTTCGGCTCCCCAATGGTAGCTCAGGTAATCAGCCTCATCGTCACGGTCACTCTCGTCGGACTTGCAGCCTTCTATTACGGAACTGTTTCTGCACTCTTCGGCGCAATCATAGCAGCAATGATCTACTTCATTTTCATCGGATTGACTGCGACCGTTCATGCACTGAAGAAGGAGACCGGTTCGGCCAGAGTCATCTTGAGCGTAGCTGGATTGCTGAACATCGTCGTCTTCGGTTACGTCGTCTGGGAGTTTGTGGCGAACCAGGCCGTATGGAGTCTCACTACCTTGACCTCCGGCTTCGTGATATTTTCCTTCCTATTCGGCGCTGCAATCTACCTCAGTTCTAAGACCTACTACAAGCGCAAGGGGATTGACATATCGCTGGCGTACAAGGAACTTCCGCCAGAGTAATGATGAAGGCAAGAAGGGCAAACAGAGACCTCGACTTTTCAGCGGCTGCCAAGCAGTCTGTTCTTTCATGCGGTCTCCCGAGGATGTTTTGAGGAAGACTAAGAAGGGCCCACTGTCGCACTGATGATGTTGGAATTCGAGAGGGTCGTCCGCAGAAGACGGATGGTCAGGCACTTTACCAGACAGCCCGTCGCCACGACCGCCATCGCCAGGATTCTGGAGCTGGCTCAGCACGCCCCAAGCGCAGGCTTCAGTCAAGGAAGCGCATACGTCGTCGTGACCAAGAAGGAAATGAAGAAGCAAGTCGCCCAGCTACAGGGAGAGTCTGAATACAGAGGAGCAGGTTTTCACGGGTGGATCTCGGAAGCACCAGTCGACATCATCGCCTGTGTCAGCGAGAAGCTCTACCACGACCGTTACAATGAGCCTGACAAGCTAGATAATGGAAAGGAGATTGGCTGGCCCACACCGTACTGGTTCTTCGACATCGGGGCGGGCTGCATGATCTTACTTCTTGCCGCTGTCGACGCAGGGCTCGCAGCCGCCTTCTCTGGGGTGACCGACCCGCCTGAAATGAAGAGGTTGGTGGGGATTCCTGGACATTTCCATCCGGTCGGCGTCATATCCATCGGGCATCCAGCCAAGGACAAGAAATCTCCGTCGCTGAAGAGGGGCAGACGGCCTTCCAACCAAGTCGTCCATTACGAGCGTTGGTAGAGCGCGGGGGACCGAATGGTGTGGAAGCCGGCGGAGGGCTAAATGCTTTTCCGTGTGAAGCCCTTTCTCCAACTAGGGTCTATCCTTGGCTTGAGACTAGACAGTTAGGCTCTATCTTCCCTCTCAAGGGTTCGAACCTGCGATTTTGATGGTGTTGGACTGGAGAATTCCCTCAAGAGAATGTGAAAGACAGATAGAGATTCCCGATGAAATCAGTGCGCGGCATCGTTAGGGTGACATTGCCTTTGTCCCACCCAGGAAAGTTGGAGAAACTGGTGACTGAGAAACCAGAATTGCTTGTGGTGACCGAAGTGACAGTGGGTTGGTTCTCCCAGATAGGAATGGATGTGGTATATGTGAAGTCTATCGTCAAAGATTGTCCCGAAGCCTCGAAAACACACACACCTGGGATTAACCCTCCAAAAACAGCATATGTTTCAGTGAGGCATGACGGACTGTCCACGCCCACACCATACATGGAAGACGATGTAACACCTGTAATGACAATCAACGGGGTCTCTGTTTCTGGGCTAATGGTCAGAATCACTTCGTCCCCCAGTTTTGGCTCCCAACTGAGAGGAACAGTCGTTGGCGCATTCGAATTGAGCACTCGGATTGCCGCTTCGTCAGTGGATATGCTCATCACTTTACCCAGTGTATCAAATAGGACACCTTGATTTGGAACATACGTCATCCGAATCTCCACGTCCTGACCGAACTGTAGATTCGAGGATTGACTTGGGGACAACGACAGGGAGGTCGGTGCTCCAAATTCGATGTTCGAGATGGAGAAGTGCCCTCCTTCAGAATCTACCAAAGAGACAGTGCCAGATTCCTGAATGGATGGTGGCGAAGATGAAGTGATGGTAGTTGCGGTCCCAGTCTTAGTCGAAGACTTGGCACCTCCTCCACCAGTAAGCACCATTGCGCTCAAGGCAACCACGATTAGAATGACTACAACCAACCCAATTGCGATAATATGTCCTATTCCTGCTCTTTCGTTTCTAGGAATCGTATGCCTCTGCCTTCCCCTTTGAGGACTCTCTGTCCCTCAAGACTGACCGTCTCATAATGAGGCAGATTATTTACGACTTAGGGGAAAGCCCCAGTGTCTCATCCAAAGCGCCCTTCAATGACGGCTCAACTGGGCCAAGACTACAGTCGGATTTGAACCAGATTCATTCATCACCGACATAATCCAGAGAACCTACAAAAGGGTCAGGTTCCGCTTTGTCGTTGATTAGCCTGTAAAGGAAGACAGAACCGTCCCACATTATCTCTATGCAGTATTGAACATCTTTTGCTATCCAGCCCCCATACAATCTTACGGCAGGATGGGGGGCTTCCTGTGGCTGGTTTATTTGTCGCCTGCTTCCTGTCATTTCACCCCGCATCTTCTCAGCAAGGGCTATCGCTTCAGGGAGAAGCTTGACGCAAGCTCTTAGGAACACACGAAGTGCTGAGACTTCATTCACTGGGATACCTTTGCCTTGTGAATGCTCACTCCATTCGACAGCCCAACCTTTTACCACAAGCTTACCGTCATACCAGTTAGCCAAGCAGTTCTCCAGCAGCACTCCTACGACTTCTTGTAGTATTCCAATGGCGAGAACTCTCTGTCCATTTTCCACTCTTCCCAACCACGAAGCGAACCAGAAATCTCCTTACTCTCAGGCTGGTCACTTCTGAAGACTATTCCCTCCATGTTGACTGGCTTACTTGGAGTTCCCACTGTAATTTGGTAGATAATTGGAAAGTCATTCCAATCTTGTTGCTTTGGGTTCCTTATGTCAATGGGCAATATTGCTCTGTCTAAGAGTCTAGGATACAGTGGTGGAAAATCAAAGGCAAGACTCACCTTCTGAGACCCATACTCCTGTAAGTCAAACGGGACTACTTGGGCGAAATTCACTGGTCTAGCCGAATAGACGTGGGTATCCAGCATGTCCTTCACTTGTGGATTAGTGACCACGCTGTGAGCATACCTAATTCTCATTTTGATGTCGGTTACAGATGCTCTTGCATTTCCCAGATTCCGAACAATCACATCCAAGGTTACCCTCAGGGAGGTTTTGTCCATCGGATTCAATACTGGGTTTGATAGCTCGTAGTATCCCAAGCTGGGAGCAAGTGCGACTTGGGGTATCTCCCTCTTGAATCTGACCCAACTCAGGTAAAGAGAGACTGCACTGACGGCTATCGCAACAAATGAAAGAAAGATGCCTACGTCCAAGCTGTCCATACACATGGATTGGAAAGGGGGAGATTTATCCTGAAGGGACAACGTCACTGCTTGACTTCAAGGGCTAGCAGTCTGTGGCGTGGCTGGTAGTTCTTTTAGGCAAGTATGAGGATTCCGGGCCTGATTGAGTTCCCCCCAAAGAGGACAGAGAAGCTGGAAAGAGCGTCTATTCGACATTTTGGTTGTTGGCCTCATCGTAGGTGTGGTAAGCGGGGTGATTTCGGGATACGTTGTCTTCTACCAGACATCTGCCCCCCACGTCTCTTCGTTCACCTACTCCTATCACGAACCAATCACCTCAACAAGCAACAAGACTGATTACTACTACATCGACATTGAAATCTTGAATTCAGGACTGACGACTGAAAACAACCTTACTGTGTATTTCCCAACTCCAGTTGGAGTGCGAATCGTCAACTATTCGGTTTCTCCCAACATTCGGGATTGTTATCTAAAGTATGGCGACCCAACTATCAGTGGTATCTTTCGTTATACAAATTGTCCTCTACCTCCTTCATCGCCCCTGACCATACAGTTAGGGATGGTGGGGCCTCCGACTGCTGTCTCTGTTGGTTGTAGTGCCACTATAGGCTTGGGAGCACCAGTATCAACTACAAGCGGTAATGGATGCTCTCAGACAATCACTCCGCTGTTCACCCTGACGATAATTGGACAAACTAGTGGCTACAGACAGATAACACAGCCCACTTTTGGAACTCGTTCTGAATTCGGTTAGTCTGAAGCACCGGGGTGGAACAGACTACCTGCAGAACCTTGTTCCCGCTTGCATATCCTGCAAACGCAGCAAGGGAGCATTGAAGACTAGGCAGTTTAGCTATTGAGGAGGCTGACTTGCCTAGAGTCATTCGAAAATACAAAGGTTCATGCGAAATCAAATTTAGCACAGGAGTCGTCCTCAATTCGTCATTCGAGCTAGCTCTTTCGGAGGACTGTAGGCAGACTGTGACCTGTCCTATTGAACCGGTTTCTGAGGAGGGTAAGAGAATACTAAACGAGAAGTCTCACTTGGAAGCAAGCCTCAGTGGAAGGACTGAGGATGGAGGTGCCGTCTCGTTATCCCGAATGGTGCTCAAGGATAGGAATGTCCAGTTTGACAAAGGGGCATTGTCTGCTAGTCTCTTCTTTTGGGTAGCCTCACCTGTTGAGATTTCATACGGTCAGATTGAGGAAAGACCCGCAACTGTCACGTTTGGGCTGCTCAACTTTGTCTTCGGAGGCTGCGATTGGACAGCAATCGAGAACAAACGAATTCGAAATAAGTTCTCCGCAACTCTTGGGACAACACAATTCACTTTCACCCATTTGGAGGATTATGACGAGACAGTAAAGCGATTGGAAAGTGAGGGAGGCGTGGGCCTGACTTCGACAATCACCGTTCAAACAACTGGAACTCAGGTCAAGACAATAGAACCTTTGGTTCGAGATTCACTGATGCTCATGTCTCTTGCATCAGCCAACTTCGTTAATTGGTTGTATGAGGATACGGTTATTGATGGGAGACTCGTTCTAACCAGACTTCCTCCCAAGAAGGTATTCTCTTACTACAATTTCACTTCTGTTTTGGATTGCCGAAACATTCCGAATTGTGTCTTGAAGGAATTCATGGAATCAACGATTGGGAACTACCAACAACTCAAAACGAAACTTGGGCTGGGCATCGCCATAGAACTCTACCTAGCATCACTTAGAGCCGACTACCTGAACACCCGTTACCTTCTCCTCTGCACAGTCTTGGAATGCTTGGGCAGTTACGTTCCTGCATACCTGAGGGAGAATGGGAAGGAATTGCCTGTCGGTTCGATTAGTTCTACTAGAGAGAAAATCCAAAGAATCCTAGGCGAACACCTAGACAGAGTGAACGATGCCCTTGTTGCAGATTTGGTCAAGGAATTGGCATACAACAGCCCCCAGACTAAGGACAAAATCGGGGCGTTGCTAGACGAGTTTCATGTTCCTTCTGAAGAAGGAGAACTACAATATACGAAGATTCGGGCCAGAATAGTTCACACCGGAGACTTCCCCAAGGGAATCAATCCTCTTCCTGAAACCCTCAAACTCACGAATCTGGTCGACAGAATCATGCTGACAATTCTGGGGTATAGAGGGGTGTACTTGGATGCTGCCAATGGTTACACAGCAGTTCCCCTCCCCCCACCTAAGCCTCAATCAAGTCAGTAACAGAGTCACGGGTGGGGATAGATTTGTTTGCATGTGAAATCCTTTCTCTAAGTAGTTTCTTTGTCAGATTTTGATGGTGTTGGAAGACTAGTTGAAGGGTGCTAGGTGAACGGAATGTCATTATTGAAGCGAGTTACACCAATCCACCAAATCAGTACCGCGATAAAGACCCCGATAATGAATCCAAGTGTGGCATTGCTTACCAGTAGGATGCCGACGTAGATTCCCACAACAGTCTTCAAACTATACAGGGCATATGCAACCCCATGAATCCATGCAGGTATGCTCCAACGTTGGTAATAGGCCAGTAATCCAAGGATTCCGATGAGGCATCCGATTACTAGCCAAATTTGCCCGACTACGAAAAGGCTATTCCAGTCTACTACTAGGATGTAGGCTACAGGCAGGAGATTCGGTAGAATGCCTATTCTAGAGATATAGTGCTTCTCAGCAAACCATCCAATCAACAACGATAGGACTATCACAACCAAGTCTGCGTAAGTAGTCATGATGGCCTAAGCAGCAAGGTGGAACCACTGCTTCTTAAGATTCAGTCCCAATCTCAGGTTCTTAGTTCCAAACTAGACAAGAAGAGGCAGTGGGCTGAGAGGTAGACTTCGTTAAAATACGTGCAGCGCAACCAAGCCACGCGGATGCCGAGATACGGCAGCATAACCAAGGAAGATGCGACCCTCAATACCGTGCAGGGCTGTCGCAAGATAGACATCGGCCCACTCGGAGCGTGTGAGAACTGCTACATCTTTCGACCTTGGTTCAACCGAATGAAGACCAGAAGGACGGGGCGGGACATGAACTTCGTAGACTATCGCAAGTCGGAAAATGTGCTTAGGGAACTTAGGCCATGGACGAAAGACCCCACGCTGAAACGAATCTTCCTTAACGACATGGGCGACACGTTCCACGAGGACATACCCTTCGAGACCATCGAGACGTGGCACAAGGAGATAATCGAAGCTTTCCCCAACTTCCAGTTCAGGCTCTGCACGAAGCGCATAGGCAGGGCAGTGGTCTTCTATCGGGAGAGGGGTAGTGTGCCAGAGAATGTCTGGATGGGAACCACGGTAGCTGCAAAGAAGACTCTTAGGCGTCTCGACCAGCTAAGGCAGATTCCAGCGAGGATAAGGTGGGTCTCCTTCGAACCTCTGCTAGAAGACTTGGGTGACTTCTCGCTCCGTGGTATTCACTGGGCTGTCGTGGGCGGGGAGTCAGACGACGAGAATCCAAGGCCGATGAAGCCAGAGTGGGCGGTAGGAATCAGCGATGTGTGCAAACGGGATAGAGTGCGTTACTTCTTCAAGCAGATGGGAGGAAAGGGCAGACAGGGAGCAGGAGGCAACATCTGTCCGTGCTGCAATAAGGTGCATCAACAAATTCCTGAATAGAGAAGTCTGTTTCTATCCTCAAGAGCGAAAAGAGCCTGCAATTCGCGTTTGAACCAGCGATTTTGGTGGTGTCGTGACCCTTTAGTAAGAACCACCATACCCTGCCGTCGTGAGGAAGGCACTCAATCCCGGAGATGTAATCGGATACTTCGACATGTGTGCCGAAGAGGGAACCAGTCTTCGAAGGGGCATGAACTTCCGTCTTCGAGGAAGAAGGACAGTCATACTCATGAGTACAAGACCGGGTGCGCCTTACAAAGATAGGGTCGAAGAAGAGGGAAAGGTGCTGATATACGAAGGACACGACAATCCTAAACCGCCCAACGGGAAGACACCAAAGGAGGTCGACCAAGAACCCAGGAACCCTGATGGAAGTCGGACTCAGAATGGAATGTTCTATGATGCCGCAATCGCCTGCAAGAATGGAAGCTCTCAGCCCGAAGTCGTCAGAGTATACGAGAAAATTAAGACAGGAATATGGGTCTACAACGGGTTATTCTCGTTGCTTGATGCTTGGCTAGAACCGTCAGGTGGAAGACAAGTCTTCAAGTTTCGCTTGAGGCTGAAGGAGAACGAAAGTCTGTTCCAGCCTGAAGCAAGGAATCTCGAACACACAAGGTTGATTCCTTCAATCGTGAAACTCGAAGTGTGGAAGAGAGATGAGGGTGCCTGTGTGAAGTGTCGTAGCAAGGATAACCTCCATTTCGACCACATAATTCCTTATTCAAGAGGTGGCACTTCCCTAGATGCGAAGAACATCCAATTGCTGTGCGCTAGGCACAATCTAGAGAAGCATGACCGTATCGAGTGACATCACTGTCGTCAGCCTCTTCATTCGACTATTCCAACTATTAACACCGGAATGTCGATATCTGCGCTTCCTCTCATTTCCAGATCGGTTTTGAACTGCTCGAAAAAGGAAACCCCCGTGGACATCCGATCAGCCATCTCTTTCATTGGAACTATCTCGATCCCGGCGTCTATGATTCCCTGCTTGTTGAAGATCGTCATCTTAGCAGAGACGTTATACACCATGAAAGCATACTTGCCGAACTGGACTTCAACGCCCAACCTGTGCCTTACGAAGTCCATGTCTCTGAACCCCCTGTGAGTCAACGTCTTTCCTCCCGGAAGGCTTACAGAAGTTCCAACGTTGATCTTGGAGTTTCGCCACCCAATATCGTTGAACTCCTCTTTGAAGAGCCGGTTCAATTGGATCGGCGCATAGAGATTCCTACCCGGCATGGTCTTCTCTTTGCTTACCTTCGTTATGGCTTTGGATGCGTCAATCTTCTGTATTACTTCGTAGACTTCGGCAAGCTCTGGCTGGAAGTGTTCGCCAATGAATTGCTTTCCGTTCTTATGGGAATACGTGCTGACTACTCTCATCTGGTTAGCCACTCTTTGGGTATCTGGGACACCTTCTCCTTTCCTGTGGGAACATGCTTTTCCGTGCCAAGTGGACGGTATCTCAGTTTGCCGCTTTTGGCTTGATTCACCCGATCAAGGGCAATATCGATGTATTCCTTCACTTTGTCTACTCCTGTGGCTCTACGGCCATGAATGAGAGAAGCCACGACTGTCGATCCAACTCCAACATACGGATCGAGAACGATGTCCTTTGGATTGGTCAAAGCCAAGACTAATCTCTCTACAAGTTCAATCGGGAATTGAGCAGGATGGATGGTCTTCTCCGGATGATTCGACTTCACGTTAGGAATATCCCAAACCAATGAATCCCAATCCTCTTTGAGCCTCCAAATGTCGCCGGGATTCTTACCATGTGGGTTCGCTGAGGGAAGTCCACGCTTCGGCCCCTTGTAGTATGTCTTGCCGGGATACTTCTGTGGGACTCTGACATTATCGAGATTGAACAGATATTCGTCGCCTTTCGAGAACCACAGAATAGTCTCATACCTTCCAGAGAAACGCCTCGATGCGTGGAGTCCATGCTCAAAGAACCAGACTATCCTGTTCCTCAGATGGAAGTCAGCGATCTCTCGGATCAGTCCGTAAAAGAAAATGTCAAGAGGATAAACTTCCCTGTTCTCGATGTAGTTCCCCACCTGCCAGCAAAGGCTCCCCCCCTTTTTGAGAACGCGAGAGCATTCGACGAGAACCTTTCGTTGGCACTCCAGATATTCAACGAACTCTTGCCGTTTCTCGTAAGGCTTCCCGATGTTGTACGGTGGTGATGTCACTATCAATTGGAAAGTCTCATCGGGAACTGTCCTAAGGAAGTCGATCACGTCGCTACTTGAGAGGAGAACATCGAACTCAGGAGTATACTTATCGCTGAGGATGATCTTGGAATCTGAGATGTCTATCTCTGGTTCCAGATGACCCCAATGGGTAGAATCACCCGCGTCTGATTGTCTATCCGTCGTCTCTTCTTCCATTCTCCTTGGCCTTCGACTGAACCGCTTGCTTGATAAGTCCTCTTCACCTGATTCCTTGAAGCGCTCTGAATCGGTGTCTTCCGCATGTTCAAGGCAATTAATTCATTCCAGCCTCTTCACTTTCATGACCTTGCGACCATCCTCGCTGGTCACTTCCCAGTCCAACACGTCACCTGCCTTCAGCTTCATTTCCTGCACGATTTCTTCAGGTATGGTAGCCCTCAAAGAAATGGAGTTAGACGATGCCTTCGCCACGGCGGACTTGCGTCCCATCGCCTAGGAATCTACCTGAATTACCTATAGCCTTTTATATCTTCTACCTGAGAGGTAATTCAGGTGATAAAGGTGAACTCCGAGGTCTCGCTTCTCCCCATTCTGTCCAGAGAACTGGAATGCTCAATCAGGGAAGACAACCAAGTGGAAGAGAAAGCAAAAGCTCGACTTATGGAAGAGTATTCGAAACTAAGGGAGGGCGTCCATGTCTCTGACCTTACTCTTTGTCTTCGTCAGTCCCTCTACCGCAAACTACGTCCCATTCCACCCACGCAGAAGCAGATAGGCTACTTCTTGGACGGGTCAAGACGACACCAAGCCCTTCAGAACCTGTATGGAGAAGGTGTCGTCGAGAAGAAAGGTGAGTTCGAAGGTGTCGAGTATTCAATTGACATCTATGATGGGTTCCCAATCGAGTTCAAGACTACTAGGGCAAAGACAGCAATCAACGACCACTGGGTTAGACAACTAGTCTACTATATGCTCGCCACTGGGTCGAGGAAGGGGATTCTTCAGGTTCAGAGAATAATGCCGAGCAAGAGCAACGGCCAGAATCTATTCCCCGCATATCTGATTCAGCTTGACGAGAAACAAGCCCAAGACTGGCTTGAGGATTTTATCCATAGGCGTGACCTGTTCGTAAATGCCCTTCAGCTTAGGGAGCCTTCTCTAGTCCCAATTTATCGCGGGGAGAATGATTGGGTGTGTAGAGAGTGCCCATACAGAATTGAATGTGACGAGATTGAAGATGCTTGAGACAGAAAGAACTCGTGGTCGTTTCGCTAGAAGCCTCCCCTGCCGGAGAACCTTTTGTTATCGTCTCTCTGGTAGACCCGAAGTCATTCAAGGCCAATGCAACAGCGTCTCACCGTTTCCAAGGTGCATTTTTCTCCCCAGCACGTCGCTTGGAGAGCGAAGCAGCCTCTATAATTCGAGTCAGCTTGACGGACTACGAAGACTCTGGCTTGAAGGTCGGAGACGTAGTGGCCATAGGATTCGAGAAGGTGGGCACCGCTCCCCTGTTCGACGGCAAGCAAGACAAGTTAGTGACCTAGAGCCTTGAAAGTGACCGAGACGATAGACTGATTTCTTGGGCGTTGGACGCTCTGCCACCAAGAGGAGGAGAGCCTAGAAAATGTCTGAGCATCGGCAAGAACTGGCTTCACTGGAGTCAAATGTCGACGGAGCCATGCTGTTCACCTCGGATACTCTGAGACTCTTCGGGGTCTGGGGCCTGACCGTCGCGGTGCTGGCTCTCCACAGAGGGTTCGTGGGGGCGATGAAAGTTTTCGGTCTGCCCGCCATCTTGTTCCTTGAGGTTGCGCTACTCGTGTTCCAGCCCATTGCCGTGCCAACTATGGTCACCGTCTTCGCCTCTTGGTCAGTGGGCGGCATAGAACTCGCGAGCAATTGGTTCGTCTTGATAATTACGTCCTTCCTGTTCGTCTATGGGCTGACATTCAAGAGGTTAGGGTTGCATTGAGGTTCTTGCCATCAACCGATTCTTTGCAACGTCCTGAATCTGGTCAATCAACCGAAGACTTCACAGAACCAGTGAAACATCAGTTTATGTCCTTAAACGAATCCAGAGACCTATGTGTAGGCCCGGTATCCGAGACACCTAGCTAGTTTCAAGGAATAATGTGTGGTTAGTCTCTGTGTGGGCGGGTTTTGAAGAATATGACTCTTTAGGAAATGATTGTTTCCTTAAACCTTTATATGGCGCGAAGCCCATGAAATTAGTGTCTCATGCCTTTCAAGGACGTTGAAGAGAAGCGTAGGTGGTATCGCAAATACCAAAGAGAGTATTACGGCAAAAGAAGGGAGACACTAAGGCTCAGGAAGAAGCTAGAGACCGAGACAAGACACCTCGAAAGAAAGAGGGTTGCCTTGGAGCATTACTCAGGTGGGTCTGTGGTCTGTGCCAACCCCTACGGGTTGCATGAGAAACCTTTCACAGATGTAAGGGCACTCTCGCTAGACCCCATTGAGTTTGCTCCGGACAAGTCACGAATCATGTCTAGTGAAGAACTACACAGGTTGTTGAGTAATCCGACCATCCCAAGAGTCAAACCCCTGTTTTCGAAGGCGAGAGACAGCTATCGGTTTCATCTTTGGCTCGTCAAGAATGGCTACCCCGAAGGCTTCCACGTTCTATGTCAGAATTGCAAGGCCATCAAGAAGGCCGATGCCGAAGAAGGATTGAGGAATAAACAGCGAGAAGCACTGAAGAATATGTGGTTCTAGGTGACGACTGGGTCATATAAAGTCAGGAGAGTCTTAAGGACACAATTCTGTCCTAGCTCACATTCTCTAATGACAAAGAATTGCCATTTCGACTCCTTATAGACATAAAACTCATCTTATCTCCTTAACAAACAAGTAAATAATGCAGAAAGAGTAGGAACACTTAAATAGGCGTTTGCAGTAGGATTATTGACGTCTATGAATAGCAAAAGTTACTCAAGTTTTACCGTAAAGAGAGAGGTTACAGAGAAGATTAAGAGATTCCTTGGCTACACGAGTGTGACCGATTTTGTCGAGAAGGCAATCCAAGAGAAATTGGAGAGAGAAGCTGTCAGTCGACACGGATTCGATTCAACCTCGTCCACAGACAAGAAATCAGGAGTAGGGACTTGAGTGCCTTCAAGCCAATCCCTCCATCCGGCTATGTCGTCTTGCAGGTCTATCCAAACGTAGGCAAGTGCAGGAACTGTGGGGCAGACATCTATTTCGCCAAATGCCAACGCACCTCGGATGGGGTCGTGAAACCCCTCCCCTTCAACAGGTCAGATAACAAGTTCCACCTACCAGAATGTCCTGCCGCACCGCCTAAGGGAAAGGCAATTCCTTCCGCTTTCCCTCGGCCAAGTCAAGACGCAACGACAGAAACTCGTGGTCTGAACGCTGGCAAACTAATCGCGCTCCGTGATGCATTGAAACGAGACCTCTTGCTGCTTGACCAAGTCCTCCAAGATTCAGGTGGTAGTTGATGTCTGGAGATTTCTTCCCGATATACAACATCCGCGTGGGCAAGACGGGGCAGGATATCGTAGCAGAGTTGCTTGACTCAAGCCTCCCAGACTGGAGAAACAAGTCTCTGAATGAAGGCAAGACAGGTCTTGGGCCAGATTTTGAGATTTCCTCCACTGGAATGATATTGAAGAAAGCTGTCATCGAAGTCAAGTTCTGGATTAAGACAGGTAGACTTCCCATTGGTTACACTCTCTTCAAAGAACAAGTATTGGACAGATTTGCTTCACTGAAGGCGCTTGGCTACAAACAATTGCTCGTGCTAATTGGGAGACGGCCTCGGAACTGGGACGAGGTTGTCAAATGGGCCAGACAGAACGACATCGAGTGCATCCTTATGTCCTTAGAAAGTGCCATCCTAGAAAGTATTGGGCGTTTCGCAGAGAACGCGTCAAAGGAGGCTTTTGACAGGGTTAGTCTGTCTCTAGCCTCAACGCTTGCAGGAGACTTCAGGGCCACCTTCACTGCAAAGATTCAAAGGTTCCTCGGAATCCAAAGTGCCCCAAATCGCAATCCTCTGGTTAGGGTATTCACAATATCATCAAGGGGATGTAGCTCAATGGGTAATTGGTTGATGCGAAGTGTTGTTTCAGGTCTGCGTTCTTTGAAGCGAACCCTTTCTGCGGTCAAATGGAGAAAGAATGTCGGAGCAAACGGAGCTAAACTAGGTCTGCCTAGTCAGAATAGTGTTGGAAGAGCAAGCGTTGGGAGGAGTTTATGTCCTTAGCAAGAGGTCACCGGATAGAGGAATTGGCCAATTGGGCAAAGCATAACCTCACGGTTGCGGAGTTGAGAACTTCGGTGAGCTATTATTCAAACCAGCTATATTCCAGCCAAAAGCCTCTGGGAGCGATGAAGCTCATCCTAGAGGCCATGAAGAGATACCGAGTAACAGAGACCACAGCAGAAGACTATTCGATTACTGTTCTCATGGAACTCGTGGAGGCGAATCAGAACCAAAACAACGCGGGATTACAGCCTGCATATTGCGGCCAAGTGAAATGACGCAAGAAACTTGCTCTTTGGGAGGTATTCTTACTCTGGGACTTGGTATTCCGAAAGGGTCGCTCTTGGACTTCGAGACTACGGGAAGACCCCAGAAAGATACTGAGCATGAAGTAATCGCCCTAGGCTATTTTGACGGGAACCAAATTGTTGTGGTGCAAAGAAGAACATCAGAGAAGGATTTGTTCTATCGGGATTTGGTGACGAGAATTGGTCTATTGCCGAAACCCTTCTATTCATACAACGCCAGTTTCGAGCAGGAAATTATGCGAACCGAACTGGGAATCAAGACAGATGGAGATGAGATTACTGACTTGATGGAACCATGGAAAGCGAAGGCCGAAGGCAAGGGCGTAAAGTGGCCGAAACTAGACGACCTAATCAGCGAGCCTTCCGAATACTTTGGAGAACAGGCAATCCACAACGAAGATGTCCCCAAGCTCTGGAAAGAATACCTCTCAAGTGGAAATCCATGGATTCTTGATTCGATAATGAGTCATTGTCTAAGCGACGTTCTGAGAGAACTAATCCTCTTGATTGGATACCCTGCTCTCGAAGGCGACAAGGGGCAGCCTCATCTTCCTCCGTCTAACTCAGAATCCCTGAATTTGTGGTAGACGCTAGATTATTCCTTTGTCTGCCCTCGTTCACCTCATCAGTGCGTCTGGAAAGCAGGTCATGGACGAGCTTCTTCATTTCTTGAAGTTCTGTCTTCATCGCTTCCGATTCGATTGAACCCTTCGAGAGTTCGGCTTGATTCAGAGGTGTCCCGCACCTCCCACAATATCTCACTCCGGGGGTGTTCTTCTCGTTGCACTTGACGCAGTTCACTAGTGAGAACTCAGGCTTGACAGGAGCGACGGGCTGACCGGTGTGGATTCCAATGAGCTTGTCATCCAAGTCTCCTCCATTCAAGTGAATGTAGACCGAGGGCATCTTGCTGTCCATAGTCCACCCATACATCACCCTCATCTCGGCATCTGTAAGGAATCGGGCATTGCTCGTGGCACTTCCATGCCTCAGGAGATGGTTGTGGACGCGCTTCTTTATTCCAGCCTTTACAGCCAAATTCTTTAGAATCTTGTTCCATGAGACCCAACTCATCCTCTCATTCTGTCGATTGCGGGCCTCAGTGAGCCAAAGAGGAGCCTCAGGATGGTCTTTCAGAGGATGGGTCTCAAGGTAGTGGGCGAGCATGGGCGACGATGAAACGAGCCTGATTATGCGCTCTCCCGTCTTACCGCTTACTCTTGCCCTGACTCCCCTATCATCGAAGGCAAAGTCGGCGATGTCCATCTTGAGCAGTTCTGACGCTCTTAGGCCAGCCTCGAAACCCACGGCCAGCATCGCCCTGTCGCGGGCACTCTTGGAGACCTGAATCATCGCCTTCACCTCTTCAGCCGAAAGGAACTGGGGCTTCGTCATCTCGTTCAGTTTGATGTTCTTCCTTAGCCACCTAACCTCCTCTGGATATGGGGTGTCCCTGTCCACGTTGCCGTTACGAACAAACTTGTAGAACCTCTTGACGAAGAACGTGTAGTCTGTTACGGTGTGAGGTGAATAGCCCAGTCCGTTCAGCCAGACCATCAGACGCTCTATGTCCTTGCGATTGGCATCCTCGAACCTGCAATCGAGATGCTCGGCTACTACCTTCAGGGTGAAGATGTACTTCGTCAGTCGGCCTTTTCCTACGTTCTGGGCTTCCAGATGAGTAGCGAAGCTTCTGATAAGCTCCTTGTCCTTCGGGTCTATGGATGACCTGTCGAGGACGGCATATGCTGACCTTAGGTGGCGGTCAAAATGGTAGATGTCCTTTCTGTCCTTAATTCTGTCGGATAGGAGTGGCTCTTGCATGATTGGTGTGGAAGCCGGCGGAGGGCTTTGCTCCCTCGACCCCGCGCTTACGAGGCGCCTGAGCCCTGAAAGGAGTGCTCTGCTGGACTGAGCTACGCCGGCGCGATCTCGACCCGCGCTGTCAGCCGTTAAAGCCATTTTCCCGAGCACAAGGGTTTTTAGAATTCCCGAATGCGGCGTCAGAACCGTGCGGGGGTCGCCCAGCATGGTCAACGGCGTGGGACTGAGGCTCCCATCCCTTAGGGGTTCGTGGGTTCGAATCCCACCCCCCGCACCAAGTTCCGTCTAGTCCAGGCCTGTCAGTCGACCTCTGAAACGCGTGTGTCAGATGCTCTAGACGGTCAATTCCTTCCGGCCAGTCGCAAGGTTCTCGAGTAGCTTGTAACTCCTCAGCGCATCCTTCTCTTCGACCACAACAATTGCGTGCGGGCTGCAGGTGATGTATTCGATGAGGTTCACTCCGCTCCTTGCCAGATGGGTGCTGATCGTCGCGACCACGCCCGGGGTGTTGAGAACGGAATCTGACAAAGAGATGACTATCTCTGCCAGGTCAGTCGTTATGTTTAGGATGCGCTTCTTCGGAACTATCGCCGTCAATTTCTCCAGATTCTTGTAGTCGGTAACGACCTTCACCGTTTCGATGCCTGAGACTATGTGAAGGGTTTCGCCTCTCGAGTAGTCTACCTGTGCCGAGAATCTCGCCAGGGCGCGCGGGATCTTTGGGTCGTTAGCGAGAGCTACGACGACGATCTTGTTCTTCAGGGTCAGTTTCAGAACGAGTTTCGTCATGGATTCGTGGTTGCCGATTTTTTCTTGGGGAGCGTACCTCTTGACTAGGCTGATGTTAGGCCAGCCATCCGTGGTCCCGGCTTTGCTTTTTTCGCCCCACGGCATCTGTACCTTGTAAACATCAATGGGAAATGTCACGTTCTTGAGATTCTGCGAATCGAGCCTGACCATCTCATATGCAATCTTGTTTCTGACTTGGTCATACACCTGTTCCGATATGCACACCTCACCGCCTTCAGCAAGGGGTTCGATTCTGGAGGCAATGTTGACGGCGTCTCCATACACGTCGCCCTTCTGATGGATCACGTCGCCGATGTGTATCCCGATCCTTACCAGCAGTTTTCGAGTGGCCCGCTTGTTGTAACCGTGGAGAACTCTCTGGATCTCTATTCCGCATTCAGTTGCGTTCAGCGCGCTGTCGAACTCGACAAGGAAAGCGTCGCCCATTGTCTTGATTTCATGGCCTCCGTAATGTCCAAAGATCGGTCTGACAAGTTCCCACTGTTTCTTTAGAAGCTTGAGGGAGAGTGATTCGTCGCGCTGGCTAAGTGCTGTGTATCCCACTATATCGGTGAACATAATCGCCGCTAATCGACGATCAGAGCGCGCCAAGTTGAACAGGGAGACCGCCCAAGGTTCAGGTTAAAACAATTTTCTCAACGTGAAGAACGTAATTGGAATCGCACCGAGATGCGGGTGCAAACCCGTTTCGACGAGGCCAATCGGCTTACGGCCGTACCATTCGTCCGAAGTCTAGGACCGCCTTCTCCTGCTGTCTCTCCACAAAACTGGGTTTGATCTGCCTCAAGGCCCTGATCGCTTCGTCTGCATCGACCCCTCTTTCCTTAATCATGTACGCCGCGAGGACGCACCCTGTCCTTCCCTCTCCTGCGAGGCAGTGGACCAGGGTGGTCTTTCCGTTCTTGACACTGTCTTGAACGAAGGTGGTCGCCTCCTCGAGACTGGCGGCGTCGGGCGCCTGATGATCCTTCATCGGAATGTGACGGACATCGAACGCAAGCCCATCGAGCCACCGACTCGGAATTGAGGTCTCTGTGAGCGTCAGTATGCTCTTGATTCCTTGGCCACGGAGCCATTCCAGCTGGTTCCTTGAGGCCGGGTATCCCGAGCCCGCGAGCCTGTCCTTCTCGATCCACACGAATCCCGCCGGCTGGTCGGAAACCCTCGCTCTGAGCTTCCTGAGGAAGAGTCCTCCGGTGCCCAAGATTCATCGCCGTGTCGATTCTGAGGGATGGAAGTGAAACCTTCAGCCCTCGAGGACTTCGAGCTTCCCGTACTTGCCCACGTTGAGTCGAAGCTCGCTCCTGAAGCTGTTCGTGTAACCGTTGGTGATCCTGACCTTGGAACCCTGCTTGACCATGTCAATCTGATCGTCCCAGAGCGACAGCTTGATCTGTCCGCTCTCGTCCTTCAGCATGCAGTCGGCCACTCTGGCCGAGTCCCCGGTCCTCAGGTTCACCGTGCGGGGGTCGGCCATCTCGGCTATCTCGCCTTCAGCGTCGACCCTTCTCATACCATCTCGCAGGTCCTTTACGTTCATGTATGTCGTCGGTCGGCCGAGGGTCATATATAACATTGAAGCGTCTGGACCTTGTCTCGAAACCGTTTAATCAGAAAGCTCTCGCGGGTCGCCAAGAATGCAGCCTGGCTTAGCTGATGTCGGACTCCTGCTTTCGTTCATCATACCCTTTCTGCTAGTGGTTCTGGCGATGCCGAGGTTCCTCAGGTACCTCGTGAGGTCGGGCAGGGTCGTGGACGACGTCCACAAGCACCCCCCGACCAAGGTTCCCTTCCCGGTCGGCCCCCTGCTCTTCCTCGGTGCGCTCGCTGGCGAGATCTTCGCGTATCTTGCGTTCGGTTCGCTCACCCCGCTGGCAGTAATCGGGGGTGCGGCTGTCGCATTCACAATCGGCCTTGCCGATGACCTGTTCGTTCTCGGCGGGAAGACGAAACCCCTGCTGCTTCTGCTCGCTGCGGTCCCTCTCGTAGTATTGGCGATGTTTCAAAAGGACCTCTACGTATCTAACCTGACCTTTCCGCTCCTGGGGCACATCGGAGAACACTTCACCATCTACATCCTGCTGGTCATCGTCGCCTTCCCTGTCGTTGCAAACGCGTTCAACATGATGGATTCCTTCAACGGCCAGATATCGGGGTTCACCCTGCTGACCTCCCTGGCCCTTCTCTTCGGGGTCGTCCTGCACGCGATCGCCGATCCGAGCTTCTCACTCGCTCGGGTGGCCTCGGTGCTGCCCCTCACTGCGGTATCCGCAGGCTTCTTCGTCTTCAACAGGTATCCGTCCAAGGCCTTCGATGGAGACAGCGGGAGCTTGATGCTCGGGACCATGTTCGCATCCCTGGCGATAACGGGAGGCGTGGAAATCGCGGCAATGATAGCCATCGTCCCCGCGATCCTCAACTCCTTCTACACCCTTTCCAGCGCTCGAGGCTTTGTGGAGAGGAGGAGGATGGCGGCGAGGCCTACTCGTCTCGGCGAGGATGGCAAGATGTATGCCTCTTTGGAGCCTTCCTCACCGAACACCCTCATCAGGCTGATTCTGCTGTCTGGACCGCTGGACGAGAGAGACCTGGTGAAAAGCATCTTCATCCTCACAGCAGTAGCGTGTCTCCTGTCGGGGGCGATATCCATCCTGACTTGGGTGTACTAAGATGACACTCGCTCATCTTATCGGAATCGAGGTGGTCGCCTTCCTCTTGATAATCGGTGAGACGTACCTGTTCTTCATGGCGATTGTCCCGCTGGGCCCCATCCCTCACAGCCTGGCCGTGTACACTGCGATTACTCTGCTCAAGGTCGGCCTCACCTTTGGGCTGGGCGTCCTCTGGCTGGCGGTGATGGTCTTGCTGACCCGCCTCTACGTTAGGTCCAGGCTCAGGACCCGGACTCCCACTCCTTCATCTTGACGTCGAACTCCTTCCTCGTATAGACCACCCTCGCAGGGACCCCCATGACCACCTTTTCGCTCGGCACGTCCTTCGTCACCACAGCCCCCATGGCTACGACGGCCCTCTTCCCGATTCTGACTCCCGCCTTGATTACGGCCCTCGCGCAGATTACAGCGCCGTCCTCGATCGTGACCCCGATCATCCTCTTGCTTGGAGGGTAAGGGTCGTTGGTGAGGACGACTGCTGGTCCGATGAAGACGTTCTTCCCGATCCTCGACATGGGAGGGATGTAGGCACTCCCCTCGATCTTCGTCCCGCTGCCAACCACCACGCCATAGTCCACGTGTGCGAGCGACCCTATCTTCACGTCGTCACCGATGACCGTCTTCGAACCGACGTACGCATAGTTCCAGATCTTGACGTTCTTGCCAATCTTGGCGTCGGCAGCGACCGTGTTGACCGGTTTCTTCATCTTCTCAACTCAGGTAGATCGGCGTCCCCGTAGAGCTCGAAGCAAGGACCGCCTCTGCGACCCTCGTCGTCTTCAGTCCATCATCCCCAGTCACGAGCGCCTTCCGGCCTTCCGTCAATGCTGCCACCCATTCCTTGAGCTCGAGTGTCAGCGGTTCCTGGAAAGGCCTGCTCGGAACCGTGGTCATGTTCCTCTCATGTACACTGGTCTGCTGGGTCACAAAATCGACATCAATGACGGCCCCGGAAAAGACTGCGGACAGGGTCCTGACTCTGTTGGGCGTTATCCAGTTGGTCACCAAGAATGCCGTCTTCCTGCCCGAGAATCCCAGCAGTATAGTCGCGAAGTCTTCGTGTTGGAGAGGAGGATAGAACGCCCCTACCCTGGCGAAGACCACCTTCGGCTCCTCCGCGAAGAGCCACCTTGCCGTGTCTATGTCGTGTACTGACGCATCCTTCACTATTCCGACATCGCCTATCCCCTCGCCCCTCCTGTTCTCCCTATGGAACTCCAGCAGAATTGGGTCTCCCATGCTCTTGTCAGAAATCGTCTTCTTGAGCTCAGTGATGGGAGGATTGAACCTCTCTATGAACCCGACTGTCAGCGTCCTATTGGAGGACTTTGCTGCATCAAGCAGCTTCTCTCCCTCACTTGAGGTCGTCGTCATCGGCTTTTCCACGAAAGTGTGAAGGCCAGCGGCGAGCGTCTTGGAGGCCATCAAGAAGTGCGTGGACGCAGGTGTGCAGATGTTCGCAGCGTCGAGCCGCTCATTCCTCAGCATCTCCTCTAGGGAGGCGTATCCAGGTACCCCGTACTTCTTTGAGAATTCTGCCAGCCTGCTCTTGTCAATGTCGCAGACTGCGGCGAGGCATCCTAGCTCGCTGAGGACTCTAACGTGATTCTTCCCCCAGCCCCCCGTTCCCACGACTCCAATCTTGGTCATTTCTTAAGGCGCCCCTGTGTAGCGCGATATAGAGTTATTCAGAGCTATTCGATTCATTCTCTCTTCAGGGCCGCAGTGGCGAAGACCACGGTCATCTCAATGCTTCTGTGCCCCTTCTTCGCCTGCCTGGCGGCTTCCTGGTCTTCCTTCGAGCAGGCTATCAGGACGTTGTGCTTAAGCGGGTCAACGACTTCAGAGCCTCCCCTTAATTCCGAGCCGGGAATTATGTTGACATCCGTGACGTAGTCCCTTAACCTCTGCTGGATGCTTTCGGCCACCTGTTGCCTCTCGCCGCGCATCTCGTACCTGTCGAGGCTCCAAACTAGGTCGATCTTAGTTCTGCTCGCCTTCAGTTCCTTCTCCTTGAGCAGCTCTCTGGTCTCATCTACCACGTATCTGACGTAGTTCTCGAGGCCCTTCAGTGTGGCCCCCGCAAGATAAGAGATCGACTCTCCGGTCTCTTCGCTTGCCTGAATCGCCTTCAGTTCATACAAATACTTCGTGAAATCGTCGATGTAGACATCAGACACCTTCTGTAGGGAGACCTTGGCTTCCCTCGCTCTCCTCGCCAGCTCGATTTCCGTCACTGAGGCGATCGCGACTTCAAGGACCGCGGCTGCATACTCCAGTTCCGCTGAAAAGACATTCTGGGAGTTCTCAGTGAACCCGAGTGCTTGGAGCTGGCTCCTTTCGGGTGACCCCGCGGTCGAAACCACCGCCGGCTTCGTGTCCCGCGGCTTCAGTGGCATGTACGCATATGTCAGCGTCGAGCCAACCTTCAGCCCCGTCTGCTTTTCGACCAGCATGATGTTCTCAGAGTTGCCACCCGGTCCTGTCGGGAGAACGTTTGCGAGAGTTACGCCCTTTGAGAGGTACTTCGAGAGGTCCCTCAACTTGGAGTTCGCTTCAATCAGCGACTCGTCTGAAGGCCGGCGGAGCTTAGGGGTGAAGAAGATCACCTGAGCTTCCTCGAGCACCTGCCCGAGGGGTTTCAGGTTCAGCAGCGGCTCTCCGGCCATCAGCACGTCGAGCCTCGGGTTCTTCCTCAGGAATGCTGGGTCCAGCTCCATGGCCATCTGTAGCGTCTCGTCTACTACGGTGACCTGTGCCTTGTCCACGAGTTCGGCCGCGAGTCGATAACCCTCGCTGGTCAGCCCGTACATCGCGACCTTGATCTTTGGCAAGAGCTTGACGATAGCTGCCCATTCGACCATAATTAAACTTCGAAGGGGCTGATTCGATCTTTGGATAACAGCAGACTGGTCTCCAGGTGAGTTCTCAACAGGGATAGGAGCTACGGCCCTCGGCGACTTCCCTCACTCCAAACCACTTTCCTCTCACCTTGCCCACGAGGTACAGCGAACCTGTTATGCACACGATCCCCTTCTCTCCGGCAAGACCTAGGGCCTTCTCCATCGCT
>Ga0116123_1000044_pt1 | contig 94585 bp, 113 predicted proteins | sample June2015DPH_13_1_3_FD_89727 | JGI IMG/M metagenome (GOLD analysis project Ga0116123, IMG submission 89727) | Peatland microbial communities from SPRUCE experiment site at the Marcell Experimental Forest, Minnesota, USA - June2015DPH_13_100 | ecosystem: Environmental > Terrestrial > Soil >... | reverse complement strand
TCTCTTGACATGAAGACGGCCGCAAGCATAACCCTAGTGCTTCAGGCAGTGGTGCCGGCCGTCGCCCTCACAGGTTCCCGACTCACCTTGGAGTTGGTGGGAGGGACGGACGTTCCGTGGAGCCCGACCTTCGACTATTTCGACACCGTCGTGAGAAAAGCATACGGAGCGATGGGAATCAGGTTCTCAACAAAGATCATCCGGCGAGGTTACTATCCGAGGGGAGGCGGCCGAGCCGTTGTGAAGGTGGGTCCATGCGAGGGTCTGCGGCCTCTTCAGCTGACAGAGTCGCCACGGGTGGAGGCCGTCGACCTCACGAGCAGATGCGCGATGCTTCCCCGGCACGTGGCAGAGCGGCAGCTAAGCTCGGCTGTCGCGGCGCTGGACGAGAGAGGTATCCGCATTGGACACAAGCTGGTCGTAGAGGAACAGGCGGACTCGCCTGGCTCTTCGGTCTTGGTCTCCTCCTCGGGCGATTCATTCTTCCTCGGGTCGGACGAGCTGGGCGCTAGGGGGCGCCCCTCGGAGGAGGTCGGGAGGGCGGCGGCCGAGAGGTTTGCCTCCGTTGTCTTGTCCGGGGCGTGCGTCGACGACAACTTGGCTGACATGCTCGCACCGCTACTCTCCCTCGCGTCCGATTCATCAGCCCTGCGAGTCGCACGCGTCTCGAAACACATGGATGCCGGCTTCTACATCGCCAAACTCTTCTCATCCTGCGAATACGGAGTCCTGGAAGAGGGTCAGGGCGCGGTCGTAGTCGTAAAGCCCGGGTGACTCGCGGGCCGCTTTTCCGGCACAACGTCTAAAAAGGCGGGCCTTTTTGCTGGGACGAGTAACTATGTCCTATGAACAGTACCTCCCAGGCGCCACGGCAGTCGGAATCACCTACAAGGACGGCGTCGTTCTGGGCGCAGAAAGGAGGATTACCTTGGGTAGCTTCGTGAGGAGCAAGTCAGGGCGGAAGGTCTTCAAGGTCACTGAGACGGTCGGGGCTGTCTGCGCAGGCATGGTCGCCGATATGCAGAACCTCGTGAAGGAGGTGTCGGTCTACTCCAAGTTGAAGGAACTCGAATCGAGGAAGGCACTCCGGCCCAACTCGGTCGCGAAACTGATGTCCACGCTCATGTTCCAGAACCGCTACGCGCCCCTGATGACTCAGGTCATTTTGGGCGGTGTAGGTGTAAAACCTGTCGTCTACGTGCTCGACCCTCTAGGTAGTGTGATCTCGGACGTGTACGCGACCGTAGGAACGGGAGAGGAGACCGCAATCGGTGTCGTCGAGGCGGGTTACAGTCCGGCTATGCCTCAGAAGGATGCGAGGGACCTGCTCGTCGCAGCGATAAAGGCTGCGATAGCAAGGGATGCGATGAGCGGCAATGGGATCGACATCCTCACAGTGGACCGCACGGGTATTAATGAGGAAGCGGTGGACCTCTAGGCGGTCTTGAGATTGTGGACCTACAAGGGCGTGAAGGTCCATTGGCTCGGGCATGATTCATTCGTGCTGCAGGGGTCAAGGACGGTCATCATCGACCCCTTCAAGGCCAAGGGTGACTACAAGGCTGACCTGCTTCTGATTTCTCACGAGCACGAGGACCACCTCAGTGAGGACGACATCAGGCGCTTCACGAACGCCTCGACCACAATCGTCGCCCCGAGCATCTGCGAGAAGCCACTGCGGAAGTTCTCTCAGGAAAAGAAATTCGTCGTGCCTGGCTCGAAAACCGAGATCAAGGGTGTCTCTCTCGAGACCGTCCCGGCGTACAACCTGAACAAGTTCAGAGAACCGGGCAGGGTCTTCCACCCGAGGGCTGATGGCCGCGTCGGGTACGTGGTAACGTTGAATGGGGTCAGGTTCTATCATGCAGGCGACACCGATGCCACACCGGAGATGAAGTCACTCAAGGTGGACGTCGCATTCCTCCCCGTTTCAGGAACCTACGTCATGACCGCAGAGGAGGCGTCTGAGGCAGCGAAGGCGATGAAGGTCGACGTTGTCGTCCCGATGCATTTCGGAGCCATCGTCGGAGGCAAGGCCGACGCTGAGAGGTTCATGAAACTCGTCGGAAGCAAGCCAGCGGTCCAGATACTCGAGAAAGAGTGAACTCTACTCGGGCACGCTGTCTGTTCTTAACTTCCCGTTCTCCATTTTGATGAACAGATACCTGTTGTCTGCGAAGACGAGAGTCAACTCATTCTCCTTCTCTTCGACCGTGAGCAGCGCCTTTCCGACGACTCCGTCGAATTTGGCCATGCTGGCTTCCATCTTGCCTGAAATCCGTATTTCTGCGTTGCCGCGTCACTCGGGAATGTAGGAGGTCAGGCGGGCTGTCGAGGGCTCGTGAGAGATCTTTTCGACGGGCAGGCCTGTAGTTGTGCGTATCATCTCTCTAATCACCTCGTCGAGGCTACCCTTCCTCTCCTGGAGTTTGAGCTGCTTGAGCGCCCTGTGAGTGTCCTCGTGGACCTTTACGGTCTTGGCCAAGACGGCTTCCTCGCTGGTCCGCCTCTATTTAGGCTGAGGATGTTTTGACTCGGTATCGTCGCGAGTTCATCATCTGCCCACGGAGCTAACCTGGGCTATGACTGGGACGGCGTTCACCTCATCGTCGAAAGTACATATTCAGCCCTCGATTTAGGCTTTATTTGGCGCATGCCGACCCAAGGCCGTGGGTTTCCTCGAAGGCGTCAGAGTGGTCGACACTACCAGGCTGCTTCCTGGGGGCTTCTGCACGATGCTCCTTTCGGACATGGGAGCGGAGGTCATCAAGGTTGAGCAACCGGGTCTGGGCGACTATATGCGGGCGACTCCCCCCACCAAGGACGGCGGGAGTCCTGTCCACGCCACCGTGAGCAGGAACAAGCTCAGCATCGGGATTGACCTGAAGACAGAGGAGGGCAAGCGTGTGTTGCGCAGGCTTCTGAAAGAAACCGACGTCTTCGTCGAGGGGTTCAGGCCCGGCGTGATGAAGAGGCTCGGTTTCTCCTACGAAGCTGTCAGGCGCATCAACCCGAAGATTGTGTACTGCGCGATCTCTGCTTACGGCCAGTCGAGCCGGCTCAGCTCCATGCCGGGCCACGACATCAACTTCCAGGCGATGGTCGGGACGCTAGGCTATTCTCACAGGGCCGAGGTGCCGCTACTCCAACTGAGCGACATGGTATCGGGAATGTACGCGGCGCTCGCAATCGCGGGCGCGCTGGCGGGACGGAAGGGGGCGGTTTTCGTCGACGTCCCCATCGTGCCGTCTCTCCTCTCTTGGATGGTCCTGCCCGCTTCCACATACCTGGCCACCGGTCGCCCTCCGAGGGAGGGCGACAGCCTGATCTTCGGATCGACCCCATACTACAACCTCTACCGGACCTCGGACGGGAGGTACATCGCCGTCGCTGCGATCGAACAGCAGTTCTGGCACAACCTTACGGAGGCGGTGGGCGCTCTGGAGCTCGAGCAGAAGAGGTTCGGCACCATCCAGGAAAGGAGGGAAGTGACCAGCCGGCTCAGACGAATTTTTGCCTCGAAGACCAGAGACGAATGGGCACGCCTGCTCATGGACAAGGATACCTGCACAACACCGGTGCTGTCGGTGGAGGAAGCTCTGACCAGCGGTTGGGCAAACGCCGCATCGATGCTGGTTGAGGTCGCAGGGGACGGAACGGTGCTCAACGGCCCTCTACGCTCGAGACCCAGGATGCGCTCGGCCCCCTTCACCGCCGCGCCCTCCTTGGGCAGGGACACCAACTCCCTGATGGCTTCGATGGGTTACAGCAAGAAGGATGTGGCAAGGCTCAGGAATCTGGGAGTGTTCGAATGAGTCGCCGCCGAAGCGGTACCATGCGGCAACGATATGCGACGGCGGACAGGACTTCCCCAAGGAAGCCGCGATAGCAAAGCATTTCGCCAGCGAAACAGCGGTCCGGGTCTGCGAAGGGGCGATACAAATTCACAGGGAGCACAGGGTCATCGAGCTTCTCCGAGTGGAAAGGTACTTGAGCGACGCGAGGATACTTTATAGTCGAAGGCACCTCAGAGGTCCAGCGTTGAATCCCCGCAAGGGAACTGTTCAACGCTCAGGGAGGCTCCCTAGATGACCAGAGTCGCGGTCGTAGGGATCGGGCATTCCAAATTCGGCAGGCGGACCGACGTCAACATCGCCGAGCTCGCATTCGAATCGATCAAGCAGGCGGTCGACGACGCGGGTGTCGATAAGAAGGACATCAAGAACGTAGTCGTCGGCAGCCTAGGTGGATGGTACGAAGAGGCGCTTCCTGCGGTAGTCGTCAACGAGTACGCAGGCCTAGACGCCGTCGGAACCATGAGAGTCGAGGCCGCCTGCGCCAGCGGAAGCGCAGCGGTCAAGGCCGCCTACAACAGCATACTGAGCGGAGAAGGCGACGTGGCGATGGCCTTGGGCGTGGAGAAGATGACGGAGGTCGACAACTCGACTTCAATCGAGCTGATCGGGAGGGCCGGCTCGTACATGTGGGAGTTCGAGAACTACGGCATGACCTTCCCTGCCTACTACGCCCTTTATGCCGTGTCCCACATGAACAGATTCGGGACAACGGAGGAGGACATGTCGAGGGTCGCGGTGAAGGCGCATCACTACGGGGCGATGAACCCACTCGCCCAGTTCCAGAAGGAGATTACCCTGGAGAAGGCGCTTGCTTCGCAGGTCGTATCGTGGCCCCTGAAGCTGTACGACGCCTGCCCACTCACCGACGGCTCGGCCGCGGTGATTCTCGCTTCGGAGCAGGTCGCCAAGAAGCTGACGGACACACCGGTCTGGATCAGAGGAGTCGGCTATTCTTCGGACTCCGCCAACCTAGGCCGTAGGGACGACTACGTGAGACTTCGAGCCTCCGTCGAAGCAGCAAAGAGAGCGTATGAAGTGTCGGGAGTCAATCCCGGAATGGTCGACGTGGCCACCTGCCACGACTGCTTCACGATAGCCGAGCTGATGGCATACGAAGACCTGGGGTTCTGCAAGAAGGGAGATGGAGCCAAGATGATTCGTGAAGGTCAGACGGAAGTCGGGGGGCGGATTCCGGTGAACCTGGACGGCGGCCTGAAGGCCAAGGGGCACCCGATCGGGGCGACCGGGGTCTCCATGACCGTGGAGATTACGAAGCAGCTCCGAAACGAAGCCGGCAGACACCAAGCCCCAATCAGGAACGGGATAGGGCTAGTTCACAACGTCGGCGGGACCGGCCACTACGCCTTCGTCACTATTCTCTCGAGGGATTAGAATTGCAGGAAGACCCCATCCTTCATTCGCGCAGGTCGGTAACCCTGAGGTTCGACATTCCGATTTCGAGGACGCATGAATTCTGGGATGCGCTTAGACAGGGGAGGTTCGTAACAACGAAGTGCGCCAAGTGCGGGCAGGTGAGCTTCCCCCCTCAATCCGACTGTCCGAAATGCATGAACGGCGAGTTCGTATGGGTGGACCTCGGCCGCGAGGCGACCCTCGTGACATTCACGTACGTGGAGACCACACCCGCCAGCTTTGCAGAGGACGGCCCCTACATTGTGGCCATCTGCGAGCTTACAAACGGCCTCAAGGTGCTAGCATGGCTCGAGGGAATCGATTACGAGAAGGCCAAGCCCGGCATGAAGGTCAGGGTCGTGGGCAGGACGAGCAAGGAAGGGAATCCTTACTACGTGTTCGTCCCGGCTTAGAACTCCTTCGGGACGTCCCTCATCACCTCTGCGACCCTGGTGAACCTATCCTTGTACATCAGGATCTTGGTGATCGAACCCTTGAACCTAAGCTGGCCTTTCAACACGGCCGTCTGGATGTCCATTTCGCCCTTGACTACCTTGGTCCAAGCATCGTAGGTTCCGTCGAAGGAGAACTCCACAGGCGTCCCGGCTGCCGCTTTCAGCAGCGTGGTCACCCCGTTCTCCACGGTCAGGACGTAGTTCTGTCCGATGTCCGTGACGTTGAAGGCTATGGTAGTCTTGACCGACCTCGTGCTCTCCAGCCACTTCTGGTCCTGAGAGAGAGCCGCCTGGACCTGTGAGAAGTAATCGTCGCTAAGGAATTTCGCCATCTTTCGTCGTCCCACCTTCAGACGCTCTGCTTTTGAGTTTACCGATGGATCCTGAAGTCAAGACGGTCGCCAGCCGCTTCCCGCCCAGGTATAGCTCGCCGCTCATCTCCCGCAGGAGTGGGGCTACAGCGTTCGTGGTCTTCACTATGACTGCGCGCGGGTCCCCCTCCACGAGGATGACGGTCACCTTCCCATGCCTCCTTTCCAGCATCACAGAAAGGCTTCTCCTGTCGTCGTCCGAGAGCTCTCCGTCGGCGACAAGGAGCACGTATCTCTTGGACATCTAGCTCCCGCCGAACAGAATCTTCGAGTAGAATTCTTTCGCCCCGCCTCGGAGCAGGAAGACTCTGGGCTTCACTCTGATCCTGACGGGGTCGGCTGTCCCCGCTTTCAGCGTTCCTTCTACGAGGCGCTGTTTGTCGAAGCGGAGGTAGAGGGCGGAATGCTCGTCCATGAGTTCGCTGATGTCGCATTTCAGCCTGTCCTTCGTCAGCGCCGGCAGATGGGCCGCGATGCTGCTGAGAGCCGCGGCCGCATCCTCTCCGATGAAGTGATATCGCACCTTGGCGATAGCGTTTCCGAAGTGTCCCTCCATACGCTCTTCCTCAGGTACTGCATCGACCGACAGCAGGGAGGAAATCGCCTTCGTGAGCGTCTGAGGGTCTTCAGTGGCATGCAGGATGTACGAGACCTCGATTGACTGAACTAATCCTTTCAAGCCCGTCTGCGTTCCGCAATCGATAACTAATAGCAGTTTGCGATCCATTGTCGTGCCAAAGAGACTTACAGTGGAGGACATTCTCTCCGATGAGCTGAAACGCGAGATGAACCTCGACACGGAGACATACGTCGTGCTTGACGACTGGGATTCGGTGATGCACAGCGTCTACCAGATGCCCATCGAGTACGCGGGGTATACGCTCAAGGTAGGCGATATGAAGATTCTCAAAGAGATGATCGACTCGCTCGCTGGCTCCGACTTCGACCAGGTCAAGAGGAGCGAGAGCCGGAAGAAACAGCTGGAACAGTTCACGAAGACGCTCAGCATGTACTACAATCTTGTTTTCACGAAGGGAGAGAAGAAGGTCGGGTTCGGAGCTCTGATACACTTCCCGAAACTGAAATCGAACCCTGAGAGAAGCGGAGGCATCGTCCTTGCCGCCAAGATCGTCGTGTCGGGGAAAAAGCGCATCGCAACCTTCGAACGGGGGAAGTTCGACGATTTCCTTGTCGAGGTGCTGCCGTTCGTCAACCTCCTCGGCGACCTCTATCGACAGACGAGAAAGATGTAGCTCCCGATGAAACAGTACGTCCTAGGCGTGGAGAGCACCGCTCACACTTTCTCCGTCTCAGTGGTCTCCACCGAGGGGGAAATCCTCTCAAATGCAAAGAACGTCTACAAGCCCGTGGCAGGAAGTGGAATACACCCATTCGAGGCCTCCCAGAGTCATGTGAAGGCCGCTGGAAAGGTGCTCGAGGAGGCCATGAAGGAATCAGGGATAGCGCCAGCTCAGCTTGAGGCCGTGTGCTATTCGATGGGGCCCGGACTCGGGCCGTGCCTTAGGGTCGGCGCGGTGGTGGCTAGGACGCTTGCCTCCGCACTCGACAAGCCTCTCGTCCCGGTCAACCATGCTGTGGGGCACATCGAGCTCGGTTGCCTGCTGACTGGCGCAAAGGACCCTGTGGTCCTTCTCGTGTCAGGGGGACACACGATGGTCATCGCCTTCTCTGGCGGGAGGTGGAGGGTTCTAGGGGAGACTCTTGACCTGACCCTGGGTCAATTGCTGGACCAATTCGGGAGGCATTCGGGCCTGTCGTCACCGTGCGGGGGCGCAATCGAGACCGCGGCTACCAACTCTTCAGACTATCACAGACTTCCCTACTCGGTGAAGGGGAACGATGTGTCCTTCTCCGGGCTGCTCACGGCTGCAAAGAACATGATTGGTTCAGGGGAGAGCTTCGAGTCAGTCTCTTTCTCGATTCAAGAGACTGCCTTCGCGATGGTCGTCGAGGTCACAGAGAGAGCTCTCGCCTTCACCGGAAAGCATGGAGTCCTGGTTGTTGGAGGGGTCGCCGCGAACGCGAGACTGTCAGACATGATGACGAAGATGGCCGCGAGGCACTCCGCGTCTGTCAGCTTGACCCCTGTAGCATATAGCGGCGATTGCGGTGCGCAGATTGCCTGGACTGGTTTGCTGGCACACAGCAAGGGCGTTCAGGTGCCGGTCAGAGAAGCCATCATTCGTCAGTCGTGGAGGCTTGACACAGTCGATATCCCTTGGAGAAACTGAGAATCCTAAGGGCCGGCTCCTATACCAGGGCGCAGAAGCCGACATAGTAAGCGGCACCTGGAGGGGCCTTGCCGCGGTATACAAGGTCAGGAGACCATTGCCCTACAGACTAGCTGAGCTTGACATCGCGATAAGACATCAGAGGACCCTTCACGAGGCCGAATTGGCTCATTCTGCAGGGAAGGCTGGAGTGCGTGTGCCGAGGCTCTACTACGTCGACGCCCCGCGCACAACTCTCGTCATGGAATACGTGGAGGGAAAGAGACTGAAGGAATTTGTGTCTTCGGCCCCCGAGGAAGAGGCGGGGAATTTCTTTCGTGCGCTCGGCAGAGACATCGCCCGGCTCCACTCCGCGGGGATAACTCACGGCGACCTCACGACAGCAAATGTCATCATAAGGGATGACGAGCTGGTCTTCATCGATTTCGGCCTCTCCAATCACTCTTCTAGGCTGGAGGACCACGCGGTCGACCTCAGGCTGATCAAGGAGACTCTGGTCGGCGCCCATCCATCAATATCCTCCATGGCCCTTGAACGGCTTTTCGAAGGGTATTCCGAGGAGACAGGGGCGAAACGGACGAAGGCGGTAACGAGACAGCTCAAGAGCATCGAGCGGAGGGGGAGGTATGCCAGGCTCTCCTAGCGTCTGGTTTGCGACCTCGAACGACCACAAGTTCGAGGAGGCCAGGTTTGTCCTTCAGGAGTTGGGAATCGCCCTGCGCCGCCTCCCGTCTAAGGGTCCGGAGCTCCAATCCAGCGACCCCTCAGAGGTCGCGGTCCATGCCGCGGCCGGGGCCTATCGGACCTCGCAGAAGCCTCTCTTCGTGGAGGACACAGGGCTCTTCATCGAATCCCTCCGGGGCTTCCCCGGAACCTGTGCCTCTTTTGCCTTCCAGACTCTGGGGCTGGAAGGGATTCTGAAGCTGATGGAGGGGATCAACGCCCGAGACGCCGAGTTCGTGAGCGCGGTCGCCTACTGCGACGGCTCCTCCGAGCCCCACGTCTTTGTGGGCCGGCTGAAGGGAAGGGTGGCGCTCCACCCCTTAGGGGAGCGAGGATTCGGTTTCGATCCTGTCTTTGTCCCTACCGGGGTAAGGAAGACCTTGGCTCAGATTACGTTTGCCGAGAAATGCGCCATCTCTCACAGAGCGAGCGCCCTTAGAGCCTTCGGCGAATGGCTGAGCCTGAATCGCAGCGGATAACCTTTATCAGCACAAATCAAAGGACTCGGTAGGAAGGTTACACTTTGGCCCGCATTCACTCGCACAGGCACGGTAAGTCGCACCAGACGAGACCGCCCAGCAAGGGTCCTCCCAGCTGGGTGAAGTCCACCCCTGAAGAGGTGCGGACTACCATCCTGAAACTTGCCAAGGAGGGAATGCCTCAGAGCAGGATAGGCCTGGCTCTGAGGGACGATTACGGAGTTCCGCTGGCGAAGCCCCTCCTCGGAAAGTCAATTGGCAGGGTGCTGGCTGAGGGGAAGGCCTCTCCAAAACTGCCACAGGACCTCCAGGACCTCATCGAGCGCGCCCGGAGGGTCCAGGTGCACCTGAAGACGCACCACAGTGACAGGAAGAATGTCCATTCCCTTGAGCTAGTCGAAGCCAAGATTTATCGTCTCTCGAAGTACTACAAGGAAAGGGGCATGCTGCCGACCGACTTCAAGTATACCGCGATCGTCGCCCAACTGGCCTAGCCGGAGGCAGACCCACATTGGTGGCCGACCTCGATGGCCTCCTCGGCAGGTACAGAACTCTTGCTCCGGAGTTCCTGAAGCTCGCCCGAAGCGGACGGAGGATACTCGTCATTACCCACATCGACGCTGACGGACTTGCGAGCGGCTCGATCATCTTTGCCTCCCTGATGAGGAAAGGGGCCAACATCACGCTGCGGACTGTCCCGGACCTTGATTCCGAGAAGATCCGCGAGCTCGAGGCGCAACGGTACGACTTCTACATTTTCACCGACCTCGCGTCTACCCTCATAGCAGAGTTGGGGGCCGCCTTTGACGGCAGATACCTTGTGATTGACCACCATCAGCTCTCCGAGGATGAAATGCTGAACCCGGCAGTCGTTAACGCTTGGGCATATGGATTCGACGGCGGCAGGGAGGCCTGTTCGTCCTCGATGGCCTACTTCTTCGCAGTTTCGATCGACCCCTCAAACAGGGATCTCTCCCCACTGGCGGTCGTGGGGTCAGTGGCAGACAGGCAGGACACTGGTCAGGGGAGGTCCCTGACGGGCCTCAACAGGGCAGCAATGGAAGAGGCCCGGTCGTCAGGCCTCCTGACATTGTCTAAGGATCTGATGTTCACGGGGAGGGAGACGCGGCCCATTCACGAATCTATCGCACTGACTTCGACCCCCTTCCTGAAGGGCCTGACCGGGAGCAAGGACGCCGTGCTGTCGGCGCTCCACGAGTCCGGCCTGCAGCTCAAGGATGGCGGGACTTGGAGGCCGATCTCATCCCTTTCTGCTGAGGAGAAGATGAAGCTGACGGAAGTCATCGCGAGCATGCTCGGACCGACCGAGGGTGCGACCGACGCCATCGCCGGCTTAGTCGGCGAGGTCTACACTCTAGAGTTCGAGGACTCCTTCACGTCGCTCAGGGACGCCAGGGAGTTTGGCACCCTGCTCAACGCCTGCGGTAGGATGGCGGTCCCAGGAACGGGCATCTCAATCTGCCTCGGCGACAGGTCTGAAGCCTTGAAGGCAGCGATGAAGACCCTCTCGGAGTACCGATTGGGACTCAACAAGGCCCTCGAAGCCCTGATGGGCGACGCCTCGAGGCTCGAGCACTTTGGCCCAGTTGTGTTCGTGAGGGGCGAGGGGGTCGTTGACGAGAAGCTGCTAGGGCCAGTGATTTCAATCCTCACTTCATCGCCCGGCTTCAGGGATAAGGTGGTGGTCGGCACCTCCTCCAGCGGGGACTCTGAGCTGAAAGTCTCTTCAAGGATTGGGGACTCTTTTTCAGGAACCGTGAACCTGGGACTGGTGATGCGTGAAGCCGCGGAGGGGGTAGGCGGGGTCGGAGGTGGACATACGATGGCTGCAGGCGCGAGAATCCCGGCGGCGGCGGCCGAGGCCTTCACGAGGGTCGTTGCGGAAAGAATCCTCGTATGAGGACCACGATCAGGCTCTCGATCAAGTGTAATGATGTCAATGTGTGCCACCAGCTAGTTTCAGTCCTGAAACCAGACAACGATGGGGTTCCTCGTGGAATGACTCTGAGGATGAGAGTGAAGGAGGGGACCCTTCAGTTCCTGATAGCGTCAGATTCCCAATCGGGGGCCATTTCGACAGCGATAGCGGTGCTCCGAGACGTCCTCCTGTTTCAGGAGGTATGGCTTTTATCACGCGTCAGAGACACCTGAAAGTATGGAGGGACTGCTGCGGTGCTTGACGTAAAGCTAGTCAGGGAAGATCCGAATGCGGTAGTCCGCAACCTCGAAAGAAGAGGAGCGCTCCAGAAGGTCCCTCTTGTCGACGAGGCTGTGAAAGCGGATGCGGAATGGAGGAGGTTCAAGATCGAGGTCGAAGGGCTCAGGCACAAACAGAACGAACTGACCGCCCAGGTCGCTGCGATGAAGAAGAGGGGAGAACCGATCGAGGCGAAGCTAATGGAGGTGAGGAGCATCCCTCAGGAGATAGAGGACTTGGAGGCGAAATCAGCCGAAAGGTACGCAAGACTGAACGGTATTCTGATGAGCATGCCCAACGTGCTCCACGAAAGCGTTCCGGCTGGGAAGGACGAAACACAGAGCGTTGTCGTCAGATCGGTGGGCAAGAAGCCCAAGTTCAGTTTCGAACCCAAGCACCACATCGACCTGCTGGCAGGGCTGGGCATGGTGGACATGGAACGGGCGGCCAAGGTCGCCGGAGCGAGATTCTCCTTCCTGAAGGGTGACGCTGTGAAGCTCGAGCACGCTATAATGCAGTACGCACTCGACTTGCTCAGGGAACGCGGATTCACTGCTGTCGAGCCGCCCTTCATGCTCAACCGCGCAGCCTACGAGGGGGTCGTTAACCTCGAGGATTTCGGGCCCGTGATTTACAAGATCGAAGGTGAAGACCTCCACCTGATAGCGACCTCGGAGCATCCACTCGTGTCAATGCACATGGATGAGATACTGGAGGGCTTCGAGCTGCCCATCAAATACTGCGGGTTCAGCCCCTGCTTCCGGGTCGAAGCTGGGGCGCACGGGAAGGACTCCAAGGGAATCTTCCGCGTGCACCAGTTCTACAAGGTGGAACAGGTCGTCTTCTGCCGACCCGATGAGAGCTGGAAGCTTCACGAAGAACTGGTCTCGAACGTCGAGAGGATCTATCAAGCCTTGGAGATTCCCCACCGGGTCGTTGTGCTCTGCAGCGGCGACACTGGCTTCATGTCTGCGAAGACCTTTGACCTCGAAGCCTGGCTCCCCGGTCAGCAGAACTACAGGGAGATGGCTTCCGCGAGCAATATCACCGACTTTCAAGCTCGAAGGCTCCACATCAGGTACAGAGAGAAGCAGAACACACCAACGGCCTTGGTCCACACGCTCAACTCGACGGCGGTGGTCACTAGAACGCTGGTTGCCCTGGTCGAGAACTTCCAGCAGAAGGACGGGACTGTGAAGATTCCTGAGGTTCTTAGCCCCTATATGGGGGGCATCGATTCACTTCGTCATCAATGAGGTTATAAGCGAGATGACGGCGGGGCGCCGTTAATTGCCGAAGAGGGTAGCGAAAGTAAGGGACAAGTGGAAGCTGAAGTCCTGGGTGGTCGTCAACGCGTCCCCTTCCTTCGGTAACGCTCCGATAGCTCGCGTCCCGCTCACGGACATAGAGAAACCCGCTGGGAGGGTCGTCGAGACGACGCTATACGACATATTGAAACAGGACCCACAGCACTACAGCTTCAAGCTCTACTTCCAGATAGACAAGGTCGAGGGCGAGACCGCCACAACTGTCTTCAAGGGGCATGAGTACTCTCGCGAATTCCTCAGAAGCCTCATCAGGAGGGGTTCCTCGATGTCAGACTTGATCAAGGACTACACTACGAAGGATGGCTACGTCGTCAGAGTCTACTGCATAGCTCTGTCGCAGGGCTTGATGAACAGTTCGAAGAAGCACGACCTCAGGGTCGTGATGGACAGAGTGATCGCCGAAAGGGCCGCCAACCTTACCTACGACCAACTGGCTCAGGAACTGGTCCTTCAGAAGGTGGCATCGGACGTCTACAACGAGGCGAAGAGAGTTACACACCTTAGACACGTCGGAGTGAGAAAGAGCAAGCTGATTTCGAGGCCTGAGCAGAAGAAGGTGGAGCCGCTAACCCCGCTTGCCGCTTGAGACGATCTTCACAATATCCCTGTTGCTGAGTTTGTGCTCTGCCGATAGCCTCTTTCCATTCCGCGCGTCGATGGCGTAGAGGAAGCCGTCCGCTAGCTCCGTGTGAACCGTCCTCGCGAGGTCAAGTGCGGTAGAGCCTCCCTTCATGACGTAAGCGTCAGGAAGGACGTTGCCCTCCTTGTCTGAAAGCCTCGTCTCGTCCTCAACGGGGAAGGCCACGATCGCGTTGAGAAGCCCGAAGTACGCTTCGTTAATCGCTTCTTGGACTCCGGTGCCACCGAAGGTCCTCATTACTTTCTCGTCCACCATTTTGAGGGCGCTGGTTTGGGCAGGGGTCAGCTTCTCTGGTGCGACGACCTTGAAGCTCCCGTCGCCAGGCACGTACTGCACCAGTCCGTGGTCGGCGGCTCTTCTCAGGAGAAGCTCAGCCTCAGATGCGCAGGGGATCACCTTCCTGCCTGTCTCTTTCAGCCTGCCGATGTTTGGCGGAGATGAGGGGAGGTCAGACTTGTTGGCCGCAATCAGGGAAGGCTTCGTCAGCTTCCTGACCTCGACCACGAACTGCATGAGTTGGGCATCTGTCCACATGCTGGGCTTTTCAGTCCTCAGATGGCTGTGCAGAATCACCTGTTCGACATCGGCGAGGGAGATGGAAAGGCCTGAGAGCCTGTTGGCAAGATGCTCCACGATCTTCCCGCCTGTCTGTTCAAGTGTCTTCGAGACCCTCTCCCAGTCCTTCTTCAGGAGTCCATAGACCCAGAGGTCGAACTCATGCTCGACCATTTCGATGTCCCTGAGCGGGTCGTTTGAGCCTGGGGGAACCTTTCTGCCCTCCATATCCGTCGATCCAGAGGCATCCACCACCTGTATCAGGGCGTCGGCCTGCCTGACATCATCAAGGAACTGGTTCCCGAGCCCCCTGCCTTCTGAGGCCCCCTCGACGAGGCCCGCCACGTCCACCAACTTCACAGGTATCAACCGCGTGCCATCGACGCAGATGGAATTCTTCGGCTTGTCTGTGACGTCCATCTCCTTGCACACGCACTTCGTCCTGAGGTACGCTACGCCGATATTCGCCTGAATCGTGGTGAAGGGATAGTCTGCTATTGGTACGTCCTTCAAAGTCGCGGCTGCGAAGAAGGTCGACTTTCCGACATTGGGTTTGCCGACGACTCCTACAAGCACGCCCGACTCCGAAGCTCGGTCTGATATAACCGTCTGGCCGGCTCGCACTGCTGATGCGCAGGGCTTGCGTGGTGGGGGGGTGGGCCGACCGACGTCGCGGCGACCATGCGGTCGCGACGGTATTAGGTTCAACCGATATATCGTCCATCGCTCAGACCATGAGGGAGGGACTGAAGGATAGGGGATGATGCGATGGCCAAAGTTCTGATCTGCGATCAGGTGGAGACCGAGAAGCTGGCGCTTGGCGAAGGGATTGTTGTGGACTACCGTCCCTCGATCAGCCGCGAGGAACTCCTCCTAGCCGTAGGCGGGTACGACGCACTAATCATCAGGAGCAGGACCAAGGTTGACAGGCAGGTGATCGACAGGGCTTCCCAGCTGAAGTTGGTCGCCAGGCCCGGGACGGGGCTCGACAACGTTGACGTGGAGTATGCGAAGTCAAAGGGGATAACGGTGGTGAACAGCCCCGAATCATTAGTCGAGGCCGTCTCCGAACACGTCACGTTGCTGATGCTCGCGCTGAGCCGTAAGCTGGTGAGGGCCGACGAAAGCACCAGGGCGGGCAAATGGGAAAAGAACTCCTTGAAGGGGACCGAGCTCAAAGGCAAGGTGCTCGGCATTGTTGGCCTCGGCAGAATCGGAAGGAGGATTGCTGAGATAGCTGGGACACTTGGCATGTCAGTTCTCATTTATGATGTCATGCAGATCCCACCCGACGTCATCGCAAAGCTCGGATGCCGGGTTGTGTCCCTCGATGAACTATTCGGTTCCTCGGACTTCATAACTCTGCACGTCCCGATGACCGACGGAACCAGGCATCTCGTCGGCCCCTCGAGGCTTGCGCAGATGAAGAAGGGTTCCTTCCTAATCAACACCTCACGAGGTGGAGTCGTGGACGAAGACAGCCTTGCCGGCGCCCTGAGGGACGGCCGCATCGGGGGCGCTGCGCTCGACGTCTTCGAGAAGGAGCCCCCTTCCGGCGCCATACTGGCCGCCCCGGGGACAATCCTGACCCCTCACATTGGGGGGCAGACCGATGAGGCTCAGGCGGACGCTATCACCATCATAGGGGACAAGGTCCGCTCTTTCTTCGGTCGGTCCTGAGCACCCAAGAATGTTTATTTGCCGACCGAAGACGAGACGCCCAGATATCCATGTACCGTCAGATCTCCAAGACCTATCAGGACATCTTCCACGAGAAGACTGGAGACATTAGAGCCAGAGCAGTGCAACTCAGAAAGGAGCCGGCGATGATGAGGGTCGAACGACCGTGGAGGCTCGACCGTGCCAGGTCGTTGGGGTACAAGGCGAAGGAAGGTGTCATCGTCGTGCGCGCGCGCGTTTCAAGGGGAGGGATGAGAAGGCAGCGCCCAACCTCTGGCAGGAGACCGAAACACATGGGTGTCTTGAAGATGAAGTCTGCGGTCTCGTCTCAATCGGTCGCAGAGAGGAGGGTCTCGGAGAGATTCCCCAACATGAAGGTGCTGGGATCCTATCCTGTCTGGGAGGACGGCAAGTTCGCCTGGTTCGAATCTATTCTGATCGATCCGCTTAATCCGGGCATCAAGAAGGACTACAACTACAGACGCGTTCTAGGCGCAGTAGACTGACGCTATTTCTTCATCTCGCTGCTGTGACCAGGGAAGATCTTTGAATTCGGGTCCACGTACGCTTTTGCCACGTTGACTGCCAGCGCAGCCTGGGCATTACCTGTGGCGATGAGGTTGAGCTTCATGCCGTCGAGCGGCCCCGCAATGTCCCCTGCCACATAGACTCCAGGGATATTCGTCTCCATCCTCCCGTTGACGCGTATTTCTCTTCCCTCAATTTCGAGACCCCAGTCCTTGATTGGACCTAGATCAGCCCTGAAACCAATGTTGACCAGGATTGCGTCGACGTCGACAGTCGTCTCAGCCTGGGTTCTGTTGTCGAATATTACTGCCTTGCTCAGCCTGGTCCCGTCACCCATGACGCGCCTGACCTCGTAGAAGAGTTTGATCTCCACGTTCGACTTCATCAGGTCCCTGACACTTCCCTCATGGGCCCTGAAGAAGTCCCGTCTGTGAACCAGTGTTACCTTCTTTGCAGAATCCTTGATGCTGAGAGCCCAGTCAACGGCAGAGTCCCCTCCTCCGACAATGAGGATGTTTTTGTCCTTGAAGATGCTCATGTCCTTGACGAAGTAGTGGACTCCCTTGCCTTCGTACTCCGCCGCTCCCTGGGCTTCAAGCCTATTCGGCGCGAAGGCGCCCACTCCTGCGGCGATGAGGACGGCTTTGCTGTAGTGTTTGGTTCCCCTGTCAGTCCCTAGCTCGATGATCCCATCGGTCTTACGCAGTGTCGTGACGCGCTCGCCTAGCACCACCGTGGGATGGTATTGGAACGCCTGTTCAACTAGGTTCTTCACGAGGTCCTTCGCCAGGATTTTGGAGAAGCCCGGGACATCAAAGATATACTTCTCCGGGTACAGCACCGCAACCTGCCCGCCCGGCTCCTCCAGCGCGTCGATTAGCTTGGTCTTCATCTGTCTGAGACCTGCATAGAACGTCGCGAAGAGCCCAGTGGGTCCGGCCCCCACGATTGTCAGGTCGTAGACATCCTGGGACAAACGCTAAGGGGTTGACTCCGAGAACTATGTAAAAGCGTTGTCGCGATTCAAGCGAGCCCGTCTGCGACCGGGTCTTTGGGTTTGATCACTTCCCTGAGCAGGACCGTCGCATATTGTCCCCTGGCGAGGGTAAACGAAAGGTCGGCCCTGACACCTGCACAAGTGTACGAGGCATCCCTGACCACAAGGTGAGGTCTTCTGAACCCTCCTTCGCCGCTCACTTCCTGCATCTGCTTCACGTAGAATTCCTTCGCCGAGACCCGCTCCTGGGCCATCACTTCCTCAAGACACAGATCAAACCTCGACCCGTAGTTCCTGTAGGCGAATCCTGCGAGCTGCGCCATCGGGATGGCATAGGGAGGGGCGTGTTCCTTCACGCCGTGGACCGGAGACGTGGCGAGGTCGTCCTCAGAGGCCTCGCTCCAGTTGTCTCCTGATTCATACTTGGAGATATCGAGCCCCTTTGTGAGTGCCAAACTCAGAGTCCTATTGAAGAGGAACGACTGGTACGCCTGCACGTAGAGTCTTCTGAGTCTCACCGGGACTGCCCTCAAGGCCCCTGTCCAATCCTCGGGTTCCGAAGAAAGACGTCTGGCCACCATTCTTTCGATGTCCTGGTGGACCGGGAGCATCTTCGCCCCTTCGTCGTACCTTCCGTCGGCCATGGCACTCCTTGCCGCACAAGTCGCTTCGTCGTCGGTGGTGCGCGGCTTGAGCAGCATGTAACTCACAGCCTCTTTGAAATCCTGTCGGACCAGGGCCCTCCCGATGAAATGAGTGCCCACCTCCCTCGCCCCAAATCTCTGGAATCCGAAGAAGCTGGGCAGGCGCCTTGAACGCGCGAGAGCGAACGTCTCCTCTAGGCGAGCTGAAATGTCGGCGCAGCATTCCCGCAGGACCACTGTGAAGCGGTTTCCTCTGGCCATTCCCCGGGAAAGTGGCCGGGGAATGAAACCCATTAGCTGGGCGGTGAACCTCTCCCTGACGACTCGAGCCGGGCGCAGGGACCTCGTGCTTGTGGGGGTGGCATACTGCACCGCCACGGCCCTCTTGTCCTTCATGCCTCCATAGCTGAGCCTGCTTTTGAGAGCCTCGCTCAGAGACTTCTCCATATGCAGGGTATCGATTGAACGCTTCTCCACGCGGTAGAGGGGGTAGTAGTCAGGACGGTCTTCACTCGTAATCTCCAGCTTCGGGATGAGCTCCTCCACCCTGAAGTCCTCCTCCGATGACTTGGCCAAGGCTCTGCATGGCGCCCCTGTGCTCGCGTAGGTCTCGATGCCGATGGCCCTCTCCGCTTCAGGGACAGCGATCAATGCAACTCGGGCGCAGGAATGTGTGGTTTTAACATCTGTGGGAGTCGAAAAGAAGGTGAGGAGCAACCTTTGTCCGCGGGGCTTGGCGCCGCGGTAGCTCAGCCTGGGAGAGCACTCGGCTGAAGACCGAGTTGTCGTCTGCTCAAATCCGACCCGCGGCACTTCACTGTTTTTGGGGTTCATTGCGCCTTCACCGGAGGATCTGGGCGTAACTGGGGGGCCGGTCAAGAACAGATGCCGGGCGCCTGGTGCTTAAGCGCGCATATTCGACCAGGGCACCTGTCTCTAGAGGTGACCTCTTTCCCCGAGAGTGGCTCATTCCAGCTGGAGCGCGCACGGCGCGAAGATTGTCTTTATCTTGCGCCTCATAGCAGCTTGAGCTTCCCAGTAATCCCATCCAGCACTTCCTCGGGTCCTGGGCCAATCCCTAGGCACGTGACCGTCCCAGGCTCGAGCTGTGTGAGCCCCCTGTCCTCGATCAACGCCGCTGGGAGCTTGGCGGCCTTCGCCTTCTTGTAGAGCTCACGGAGGGCCTCCTCAGTCTGGACTTTCAGAACGATCTTGGCCTGGCCTCCCTCTTTCCATTCGCCGAACCAGTTTGGTCGCCTGTCCATGGTCTCTTCCGCAGCAGAGAGCGAAGCGTGCGCGACTTGGGCCGCAAGTTTCCCCTTCCCCATCTTCAGGTCAGACCGCACGACAATCGCCTGTTTCATCCTTCTTTCGGCTGAACGGTTATTACAACTGTGAATAAGCCTTTGCGAATGGTTCATCCTTCTTGGCGCGCAGGTTCGACGTTGTCGTCGCCGGTGGCAGCATAGCCGGTCTGACGTTCGCTGCTGAAGCTGCGAAGAGGGGCCTCTCGGTACTGGTGGCTGAGGAACACAACGAAATCGGCGAGCCGGAGAAATGCGACGGTCTCGTCAGCTTACGCGGCCTGAAGAGCTACGGCCATCCGCCGAGATCTGAGGTTGTTCAGAACGAGATTACTTCGGGTGTGATACACTCACCTCGAGGCAAGCACTTCACAGTCGACGCGACCGCCCTTGATGTCGTCGTACTCGACCGGAGTGCATACGACAAGCAGGTTGCTGACGAGGCTCGGGCCAACGGCGCCGAGGTGGTGACCGAGGCTAGGGCCTCGGATTTCCTTCAGGTCCAGGATGAAGTGTCAGTAGAGGTCGGTCGGGAGACCGTGACCGCAAAGTACTTTGTCGATGCCACCGGACCAGCCTCGAGTCCCGGGGCCGGAATCCTTCCCGCGGCAAAGTACGAGTTGGAGGGAGATTGGGTCAGGGAGCGCACAGTCGAAGTCTTCCTCGATGCCAAGCGGTTCCCAGGGTTCTTCGCTTGGGTCATCCCCTTCGGGCAGCGCATGGCGAAGGTCGGTGCAGCAGGGTTTGGGATCAGTCCCTTCAAGGCGCTCGATTCCTTCCTTGCCGACAAACCTCACAGGATTCTCCGCAAGGTGTCGGCGCCCATCTACGTCGGGGGACCTGCCCCTCGGTTCGTAAGTGGGAGAAAGGTACTCGTGGGCGAGTCGGCCGGCCAGGTGAAGCCTACGACAGCAGGCGGAATAATGACATCCGTGGCCGGGGCTATGATGGCCGCACGCTGGGTAAGCGAATCTCTCAGGCTAGATGACTCCAACCTGCTGGGTAACTATCAGCGCGAGTGGGAGGCCCAGTTCCTGCGGGAGATGAAAACGATGATGAGGCTAAGAGGCCTCTTCAGGAAACTCTCGAACTCTGACCTTGATGCCATAATCGCGACGATGGCGACCCCTAGGATACTTCGCAGGCTCTCCAAGGCCGACTTCGATTTCCATGGGTCCGCGCTGCTGGGGGTGCTAGGGATTCAGGGCCTCGCACGCGTCGCCAGGGTGGTGGCTTCCTCCGAGGTCCGTTCACTGCTCAGCGAGAATCGAGGAACCCCGCCAGCTCAGCAATCTATATGAGCCAGGCCCCAAGGGGTTGCCAGAGAAATGTCGCAAGCCACCGTGTCTCTTCCCCTGTGCGGCTCGTGCAACCGGCCCGTCAAGCCTGCCGAGAGGGCGACGAAGTTCCTCTGCCCCAACTGCCATGAGACGCTTATCTGGAGATGCGAGAAGTGCAGAAAGTTCTCCAGGCGCTACAGGTGTGTGAACTGCGGCTTCGAAGGGCCTTAGGCGAACCTGAATGGGCTCCTACGTCATACGGCTTAAGGTTCTACCGCAAGACACAACCACCGAGCACCAGAAGATCATCGATTCAGTGGCTGGCGCGCTTCCAGGCCAGGCGAGGATTCGAAGCCAGAGAATCGAACCCATAGCCTTCGGGCTCTCAGCCATAATCGTCGACGTCGTCGCGCCTGAAGAGGAAGGAGTTATCGAGAAGATTGAAGCGGCGGTCTCTGCCGCCCCGCTGGTCGGTCAGTCAGAACTGATGGGCGTCAGCAGGATGTCCAGCAAACTTCCTACGTGATGCGGCCTTCGGGATTGCTTTTATACCTCCCAAGCCATCCTTTTCATTGCCGTTTCTAGCACGATGTGTAGACAATGCGTTATCCTCTAAGATATGCGGCCTTCGAATGGATCAAGGAGAAGAAGAGCACCACCGACGACGATCTCCTAGAAGCCCTCAACAAGAACGGGAGCAGGTGCTCCCCGGACGAGCTTGACAAGCTCCTGATGCAGCTTGAGATCCTGGGTCTGGTCACCATCAGGTGGGTGGCGAAGGACAAGCGCAGGATCGAGATGGTCGAGAAGCCAAGCGAAGAGGCCCGCGTACCACACGTGAACGAATAAATCGAACTCTCCTCTGGGAAGATTCGGCATGGGCGTGGACTTCGGCGATTCCATACCGAGAGAGAAGATCAAGCTCGAGGACATCTCAGGGTGGACGCTCGCTGTCGACGGCTACAACACACTGTACCAGTTTCTCGCGATAATCCGGGGCCAAGACGGTGGCCATCTCAAGGACTCGAAGGGGCGGGTCACCTCCCACATCTCCGGCCTCTTCTACAGGAACGTGAACTTGCTGGAGCTGGGAATGAAGCTCGTCTACGTTTTCGATGGGAAGCCGCCCGAATTGAAGATGGAGGAAATCGAGCGCCGATCCGCCCAGCGTCGTGAGGCAAAAGACCAGTATCTGAGAGCGCTCAAGGCTGGCGAAATGGTCCAGGCCAGAAAGTACGCCGAGGCCTCTACAGTTCTAAGAAGGGACATGGTAGCAGACGCAAAGGAGCTTCTAGACGCGATGGGGATACCATGGGTTGACGCACCTTCTGAAGGTGAAGCGCAGGCGTCTAGGATGGCAGAGGAGGGGACAGTCAACGCTGTTGCCTCACAGGACCACGACTCACTAGTCTTCGGGGCCCCTGTGCTCGTGAGGAACGTCACGATATCCGGCAAGCGGCGTCTCCCGAGCAAGGGGATTGTGATCAAGGTCCAGCCCGAACGAATCCGGCTCTCGGACCTCCTCGCCTCAACAGGCCTCACGAGAGAGCAACTCGTGGATTTCGCGATTCTCCTTGGGACGGACTTCAACCCAGATGGATTCGAGGGCGTTGGCCCGGCCACCGCGCTCAAGTACCTAAAGAGGTACGGCAAGCTTGAGGAGATCGCCGAGCTGAAGGAACAGCTCCACGAAGTGAAGTATGAAGAAATCAGAGCGCTCTATCTCGATCCTCCGGCCGTAAAGGGGGTCACACCCGTGTGGGGACCTCCGGACAGGGACAAGCTTCTCTCCTTCCTCGTTGACGAACGTTCATTCTCGCGCGAACGCGTCGAGGCAGCCTTGGGTAGGATTCGACAAGCGAAGTCCACGCAGTCGGAGACGCTTGAGAAGTGGTTTGGATGAAGGAGTCGAATCTGCCTCACCTGAAGGACATCGAAGAGGCTGAGGGCAGGATTCGGAAGTACATCCCGCCAACGCCGCTAGAGAATTCGAAGGGCATCTCCAGCCTCCTCGGGCGCGATGTCTATCTGAAGCTGGAGACTTTCCAGCCCATCCGCGTCTTCAAGATACGTGGCGCACTTAACAAGCTCCAGTGTCTGAGCGACGCAGAACTCAGGAAGGGCGTCGTCACCGCGTCCTCTGGCAACCACGGGTTCGCTATTGCGTATGCGTCCCGCATCTTCGGTGTTAGGGCTTCCATCTGCGTGCCCGAGAACGTCAACCCGCAGAAACTGAGGGCCATCGAAGAACAAGGGGCCGAGATCATAAGGTTCGGCAGCGGGTACGATGAAACCTATGACAACGCAGTCGCCATTGCGAAGAAGCGGGGTTTGACATTCATTCACGCCTTCAATGACAGAGAGATAATAGCGGGCCAGGGAACGTGTGGTCTTGAGATCGTGAGGCAGCGACCCAGCCTCGATTCCGCGACCGTGGCCATAGGCGGGGGCGGCCTCATCGCTGGGATTGCCATAGCCCTCAAGGAGTCCTTAGAGAGTGTCCAGGTCTTTGGCGCCGAGACCAGATCCATTCCCTCTATGTACGAGTCCTTGGGTCAAGGGAGAATGGTCCATGTGGACCCACGTCCTACCATTGCCGACGGCATGCAGGCGGCGATTCCTGGCGAGCTCACGTTCGAGGCCGCACGGAGATACGTCGACAGGATAGGGCTCGTGACCGACGAAGAGTTGGAGGACGCGATTTACGACCTGCTTCTCTTGGGACGAGTCACTGCCGAACCGGCGGGCGCTTCCCCTCTGGCTGCGATGAAGGGGCCCCTACGCCACGAGAGGGCAGAAGAGGCGGTCCTGGTCATCAGCGGGGGGAACATAGCGTTGGACCTCCTGAGCTCGATTCTTACGAAAAGAGCGAAAGGAAGCTCCTAAGGTCTCGGGCCATCAGGAACGGGTTCGCCTGACCTTCCTCCCGAAGCGTTCTCGACGGGACGTCCCCGTAGTCATGGCCCGGATACACGAGAGTCGAACCGGGGAGCTCCATGATCCTATGTATGCTCCTGAAGATCGACTCGCCGTTGGCTCTCTCGAATTTCCCGATCGTGCCGATGAACAGAGTGTCCCCAGTGAAGACATTCCGGTCGTCAAAGAGGCATATGCTGTCTTGCGTGTGCCCGGGGGTGTGAAGAATCTTCAAACTGGTCCCGCCCAGCCTGATCTTCTGTTGATCTTTCACCCTAACGTCGCAATCCAACGGCGAATCCTCATGAGCGACGACCTTCGCACCTAGCATGTCCGAGAGCTCCCTAAGCGTCGTTGTATGGTCAAAGTGCTCGTGGGTGGCGATCGCATACCTTACTTTGGCCCCCATCTCGGTCGCGGCCTTGACGATTGGCTCAGTCTCCCACCCGGAATCTATGACGACCGCCTCGCGACTCTTTTCGTCGACCACAACATAGACGAAATTCGCCATTGGTCCCACCTTGATCTGCTTAACGACCAATCGGCCCATCGCTCCCCAGCAATCTCCGAGGTATTATTCTTGTGAACACCGCCAAGCGTCAGGCCGAGTAATGTCGGTGCTGAAACCTTCATGGTCTTCCGAATCTGACATTATTACGGCAAGATGCATGATGCCAACCTTGGCGAACATCCTGAACAGCGTCCATGGGGCGCAATCATGTGATGCATGGACGAAACCGCCGGCATTGTCGCTTGGAGCCATGCGAGAGGGAACCACAAGACGACGAGGCAGTCAGAGGACCAGCCTCTACGTGCCCATTTGATTTCGGACTCAACAATGTTAGAGCAGGTTGCTCTTACACTTCCGGAGGGAATCCCCGTCTAGATGGGCGATTTCTCAGAGGCCTTCAGGTTCGAGAGGATGCGAAGCGGCAACCCTGCCGTGTACCTCTTGAAGGAGCAGTTTGAGAAGTTCGCCGGTTCTCCTCAAAAACTCGATGTTTGCGAGTCGATCGCTCACTGTTTTTACCAGCTTGAGCAGTATGAGGACGCCGCTAATTGGTACGAGACCGCAGGGATGCTAATCCTGTCGGAGCCTAACACGCCGCCAGCGCTCAAGGCCATGGCGGCCCTGGGCGAATACGAAACGGCGCTGGAGTGCTACCGCCGCGGCGATGACGACGGGAAGTTCACCGAATGCTCGACCCTGATTGGAGAGCTCAGGCGGGCGTCTGCCTCGGCCTGAGCTGTCAGGCTAGCGCTTCGTCTCTTCTTCCTTGGTCTTCTGCCTGTTCGTCATTTTGGTATAGCATTCCTCGCAGACGGGTTCTTCCCGAGGCGTGATTCTGAATGTGTGGAGCACCACCTCGAGCTCCGGGTCGCAGAAGTAGCACTTGGGCTTCATGATGGTCCTCGCCTCCTCGCGTAGACCCTTCGCCTCTCCATCTTACCGCCGTCTCTGAAGTGCCACACTTCGGCATCGCCGTTCGAGTTCTTGCCCCAGCTCACCAGCTCCTCAAGCTCCTCCTTCTTGACCCGGGCCCTTCCGCTCTTCACCTGGATAAGCAGCAACTTCCCTCCTTTCGCCGCAAAGACGTCAACAGCGCCGTGGGATGCCGCGCTCCTTTCGACCAGCCACCCCTCATGCTTGAGGATATTCATCGTTCTGTACTCTCTTTCCCGACCTCTTGCGTATCTGCTAACCACCAAACGCTACGCGTCCTCTACTGGGCTGGCGTCAGTAACGCGCACGGATAAGCTCTTGCCACGGATCTCCACTCCTGACACGAGGAGGATCGAACCTAACACCACGAGCGCCCCTATCCAAGCAAGTGCGGTGAATGTCTCCCCAAGGAAGATCACCGAAATCAGGACGGCAACTACAATCTCCAGCATCAGGACCACTGCGGAGGAGCTTGCGGTGAGGTGGTTGAGCCCCTGCTGGTAGAGCACAAAAGGTATCACAGTGTTGAAGACAGCGGTGAAGGCCACCGCCCAAAGAGACTCCGGCGACAACGAAGGTCCGAAGCCCGCAGTCAGGGCAGGCGGCACGACAAGGATCGCAGTAACTGCAACGATGCACGCGGCCGAGGCCAAGGGGTCCCACCTTTCTTCGTCCATCTTCTTCTTGGAGTAGAGTATGTAGCCTGCCCAGGACACGGCGGCGATGAGGTACAGCGCGTCGCCAAACAACTGGCCGCTGGCCACCACGCGGAAACCCCCGTTTGTCGTTATCAAGAACGTCCCTGCGACCGCGAGGAAGATGCCGACCACCTTGAAGCTCCCCAGCCTCTCTCCGAGGAAGACCACAGCTCCGACTGCGGCGAAGACGACCGACATGTTGGTGAGCAGTGCGGCCACCGAGGCCTGAGTGTACTGTTGTCCGACGAATTGGCAGAGGAACCCAACTGCGTCGAAGAGGCCCACGACCCAGATGGCCCTGCTCCTGAGGAGATGCATCACATCTCTGCCCAGGGACCAGGCCGCGCCCAGCATCACTGGCGCCGCGATAGCGAACCTCAGGAAGACGAAGGTCCTGGGGTCCAGACCTCCCTTGATCCCCAAGGAGACCGCAGGAAAGGATGTCCCCCACAGCGCGGCGGCGAGAGCCGTCTCAGCGAGCGCAATTCCCGCCCCCCTCCTCAAGTCCCCCTGCGGGCATGAAGTCCGCAGATAAGCCTTGAGTCAGGATGGGTAGATTTATGACGACGGCAGTGGCGGCTCGCTTCGCTGTACCATGGAAGAAGTGAGGCGATCTATCAAGGGCCTCGAGGCCCACTTTTCTGACCAGCTTGAGCGCCGTGACAGACTCCTCAAGGAGAGCAGAGACGTCATCACCTCCAGCTCGAGGGCAATCATCAGCGTTCACCAGGGCAAGATGAAGGACGCCGCCAGGGAACTCTCGGTAGCGAGGGCCATCCTGAGTTCGCTGAAGAAGTCGGGCGGGGGTCCGGTTTCTCGGTATCTGATTTCTCCCGAAACCGAGTACGTCGAGGCGACGGCGGTCTTCGCCCTTGCGCAGGGGAAGACGATCCCATCAAGAGATGCTCTTGGTGCATCCCCCGAAGCCTACCTGCTCGGTCTGCTGGACACAGTCGGCGAGCTGAAGAGGCTGGTCCTTGATTCGATAATGAGTGGCAAGATGGCAAAGGCGAAAGGTTACTTCGCCATCATGGAAGACCTGTATTCAGTTTGTTCTCCCATGGCCGTGTATGACCATGTCGTGAACGGGACTCGTCGCAAGATTGACGTGGCAAGGATGCTCGTCGAAGACACCCGGGGTCTCATGACTGAGGAAGTCAGACGCGAATCGGTGAACTCTTCGCTAGTGCGCTTGCAGAAGAAGCTAGACCGGGCGACCCGCCGCTAGAACTCTTTCAGCAGCGCGCTGGTCTTGAGATTAGGATTCGGCGAATCGAGTCTGACGACCCTCAGCTTGATTCCTCGCGTTTTGCTCTCTCCCTCGATCTCTGACTCCATGTGATGCTGGTCGTAGCCCAGAGCTACCACGTCTGGTCTTACCTTCTCAAGTGTGTCGTAGACATTCCCCTCGACGCCCAAGATCGCTGCGTCCACCTGCCTGAGAGACGAGAGCAATGCCAATCTCTGGTTCTCATCCGAGATTGGTTCTCTCTTCTTCCTCTCACGGATAGTGCGGTCTCTCGCCACCACTACTACGAGGACGTCGCCTAGACTCTTCGCCTTGGTAATTGTATAGAGGTGGCCTCGGTGGATTACCTCAAACCCTCCCCCGATGAAGACGACCTTGATTTTCCTTCGCCCCTTCGAGGTGATGGATACCTGTCCTCTCTGCAATCTGACGAGGCCCCTTTTCTTGAGGGCCTGGACCTTCCTGCTTGCGTCCAGATTCCCGATGCCAAGGCGTTCCGAAACTCTCCTGATGGTAGGCTCATGCTCTCCGAGTCCCAGAGAGAAGACTGCGCCGAGAATCTGCTTTTCGTCCAAGTCTACCAGTCTATCTTCGCGACGCCCGCGAACGAGAGTGAGTCTATAAGACCTTCTGCGTATCCTACGCTGAGCATCGCCAATTCGTCTTGACCATTCGCGAGGAAGTTCTCGGCGTCCTTCATGTAGAGCTCCGCGTTCTCAATGACCGCCTCGTACTGAGGCCCAAGCTTCTCTTTGACGGAGTCCAGGGCGCGCCTCGTCTTTGCGACGTATTTCGGGACCAGCGTCTGCGCGGTCCGCAGGATCCCGTCCGAATTGCTCTGGACCTTCGTCTCGTCCAGTCCGAAAAGGGCGGAGATAGACTCAACTTCTGTAAAGTGAAGCTTCCCGGGGATCACGATCGAGTGGGGTGGCTCCCCGAATCTCAAACCGGCCAGCTCCGCGAAGGTCCCCGCGGCCTGATATGCGTCCTGCCTCCCGAGTCGCGACATGACTAGGGCAAATGTCGAACTGGTGACCACCCCGCGCTTGAAGTTCCCTTCAGCCAAGAGAAGCCCCCCGATTGCGTCTGCAGGGGTCACGCCCTCGCCGCTCTGGACATCGTACTCCAGCAGCACTAGGGTGTGCGCGCCTCTCATGAGGTTCTGGTGCAGGGTGTGGTACGCTTGGGTCAGCTTGTTGACCGCTTCCCTGGTGACGGTGACTGTGGTGGAGAACTTGTAGTAGTGTAGGCCCGATGAACTGGCCGCAGCGGCCGCGATGGTAGCGGCATGAATCACCTTCGTTTCGACGTCGGACCTCGCCGCCCTCGCCCTCAGCTCACCATGCGTAGTCGCGATCATCGGGTCTCCCAGAACGGCGAGGACGACCTTGCTCTCCGCTGCCTCGGCCAGGATCTTCTTCCCGTCCTCGACAAATGCTCTGTCCACTATAGTCAACTCCTTCCCTGACGCGTCCTGCAGCTCCTTCAGCAGCCTGGGCTCGTGAGGCGATGTGTAGTATTCGAGGTAGACGACGTCCGCGGACCGAAGCTCGTCCAGCCCTTCCAGGCTGATGCCCTTCGGGCCGAGTCCCAGGCCCACGAAGCTGAGTCGCCCCATGAAAGCGAAACGTCCGCCTTTGGTCTAATAAAGTAAATATCCACCTCGTCGGGTGGGCTGGCTCGACGGGCCCGTGGCTCAGCCAGGTTAGAGACTCTCGACTATAGCGGCTGGCTCTTAGCTCGAACTGGGAGACACCAGCATGTCGTGGGTTCGAATCCCACCGGGCCCGCTACCATCTTCGTTGGATTCGTGGCTCGAGGGGCGTGGCTTAATACTCACTGAGTTCCTCTGAATCTCCCAGGCGTCAGACGAATGGGCGTCATATCCCACTTCGAGAAACTCTTTGTCAACAGAGCGAGCGAAACATCCAGGAATTTCTCAGAATGACTCGCGAGGGCGTAACTGTGCCAAGCGGGACGAGCATGCTTGAGTTGGGCGCGGGGAAGGGCGCGCTCTCCTACTCACTTTACCAGAGCTTCGTGCCGAGGCGGCAAACTGGAAAAGCCAGGGGCTTCGAAGCGTAGCCGGGTCGTACCAGGTCCTAGATGGATTTGCACAACAGACCGGTCAGATCTCACCGGGCGTGCTCCTAAGATGGCCAATTGCTGAGCTCAAACCTGAGGGAATCCAGACGCTGGACAGACAGCAGTCACAGGGGTGCTGCAGAGGTCGACAGCACGCAGCTAGGGGCGATGATCACCCATCGCCTAGGACGGCGACGGAGGGAATTCATCGGCCTCAGGCTTCGACAGCCATGCTAGGTATTCTCGACACGACTCACTATTGTAGTGACACCTGCCAAAAGAACTCAAACCCATCGACAGGTATCGAGTGAACCCATCTGGGAAGACTGTCACCACTGAATCATAGTTGCGTGATAGTTCCCTTGCGGCGAGGTAGTTAGCACCCGACGAAACGCCCACGCAGTAGCCGCGGTTCTTTGCAATGGAAATTGACGCATCTTTTGCATCGCTGCTTCTAATCAAGACGAGCTCATCGATCATCGGGTTGAGACCTCCGTTCTCATTCTTGACTATCGCTGGGACGAAACCGTCGCCGATGCCTGGAATGCCATGCAATCCAGCGGCGCCACCGCTCATGACAGGAGACTCCGCAGGTTCGACCGCTGAAATGTGAACCTTCGGATTGACCTCGCGTAGGGCCTTGGCGACGCCTATGAGTGTCCCTCCAGTTCCAACTCCGGCTACGAACGCGTCAGCTACTAACGACCTCTCTCTCAACTGTTGGATAATCTCCTTCCCAGTGGTCAGGCGGTGACATTCGACATTCAGCTGGTTTGAGAACTGATCCGTACTGAAGCAGCGTTCATCCTTAACCATTTCATCTCTGATTCGGACCGCTTCCGAGAAGCTACCCTCAGAAGAGCACAGGATGAGCTTCGCGCCGAACCTTCGAACGAACTCCTTTCTTTCTTCGGTTACGTTTTCGGGCATGATGATTGTGGCATCGTAGCCCTTCCGCTTGGCATAGTAGCTGAGAGCTATGCCAGTGTTGCCGCTGGTTGCTTCTACGATCATCATCCCTTTCCTCAAGAGCCCACGCTTCTCACTTTCGTCTATGATGAACTTGATCATGCGATCCTTGATGCTTCCGGTCGGGTTGATACACTCGAGTTTCGCGTAGATGTTGTCCACTTTGATTAGAGGGGTATTGCCGACCTTCACTACACCCTCCTGCTTCATGAAGAACAGGAAGTCCAAGTGCCTAATTAGCGTTCTAATCCGAATTCGTAATCAGGCTGGAACTGTTCAGGCCGTGTTCGCGGGCGAATCCCACCGGGCCCGCTTGATTCTTCAAGATAAGATGTGTCTTGCGGCACAAGGGACGCAGCACCAAGACCGTTTCCTCAGGGACGAAATCGTTGTCGCGTATTTTGACAACCTTCGTTCGAGAGCGAGGAACACGGGAACTGACTTGGACGGAAGGACGACCACGCATCTGAGCAGCAAGACACAGCAGAACACCAAGTACTCGCTACGCAGCCTCATAGCCAAGCTAGGTCTCACAGACTCGGACCACGTCATCAGCGACCTTCGAGCCGAGATTGAACGCGACATAGAATCCAAGAGGAAGCTCGAAAGGAGACTGTCGGCACTAGCCAACGAACAGCCGCTAGCCATGGCAAGAATACGCATGACGTACTTCAAGGGAGTGATGCGAAGGGGCGGAGGCGTCTCCCTGAACGTACCATGCGACAATCACTTCCAATCGGAACACAAAGCCATAGACCCCTTGACGCTCCGAGACATCAGGAACAGGCTGACCAAGAGCCAAGGGCTAGACGCAGACCTCGCGGCGTTCACGGGAGAACGACCGGAAGAACTCTACGGGCACAGGATAAGCCAATTCCGAAAGCTGAACGACGACTACTACGCCCTCGACAGCATCAAGTTCCAGAACAAGGGAGGCGTCCAGCACTTCTGCATCCTGCCCACAGCAATCGCGGAGGCAGCCATCAACCGGAGCATGGCGAAGGGATGGACCATCATCCGACCCAACTGGATAGACGCATGGAGAGGCATAACGAAGTCGACGACAGTCGCCTTCGGCGTCCACCTGACGGCGAAGTACCTCAGAGAGCGATTCAAGACGATCGCACACGAAGCAGGCATGCCAGCGAACCACTACAACTTCCTAGAAGGGTCCAAACCGAAGGAGGGAGCGAACGCGGCTTTCTACGACCTCAGAGACGAGCAGAAGTTCCTCAGAGAATACGACCTACTCCTAAGCGAAGCACTCAACCTCACGCATGTCGGAGCACAGAAGACACAGCGGAGAAGCCTGGAAATCGAAGGCTCGGAGGAACTCAACCGCAAGCTGGACCTCATAATGGCAAAGCTGGGGATTGAGGGCTGAGAATGGAGGCCCTCTTTCCATGGGGAACAAGGGAAGTGGATGCTGACACAATGCCGCTTGGTGATGAGGGAATACAGCGTCTAGATACCTGAGGAGATAGAGAAACGGCATAAAGCAGAGAGGCAGGGGCCCGGATTCGCTATAGTTTCGTGAAACCGTGCCAAGCATTAGAGGGGCAGACGCCCGTAGGCTTGGCAGGAATTAAGGTCGAAGGGGAGAACAAGTGGATAACGATAATCCAAAACGCGAGTAGGGGAGCGAATACTTGTTGGGAGAGGCGGAGTTAGGCCAAGCCCCCGGGTGTCTTATCAGGTCGAGTATCATGTCGCGAAAGAGCCAGAAGGCGAGTATCAACCCTAGAGCAGTCAGGATAGCTGCAAGAGTCGTATATCCGAGATAGAATACACCAAGGGCAAGGAAGAATAACACGGCATCAACGCCAAAAGGAATACTCTCCCGTGCGTCCATGCCCTCCACAACTGAATCATGGAAAGATAACCATATCCAAGTCCTGATGCTTGAAAGGCAGACGATTACCCGTGAGGGCCTGTCAACTCGACAGAGCCCCCCCCGACGAAAGGTAACAGCGAGAAATCAGGTGTCAACCCGACGCAGAGGTAACAGAACCAACTAACCAGTTGGTCCGACGATGGTCAACAAGGAGAACAGTCAGCTGCCAAGTTGACAGAACAGGAAGAGGGAACCTGACCGCCATCTTCCCAGTTTTATTCCAATGCGCAACCCGGCACGGCGCTCCGCGCCGTGCTCCGGGTGACACCTCCTGTCTCGAACGGTTTCCCCCGAGACCCCTTTTCCAATTCAGCCGCAACCGGAGGAAGACTCCTCGGATGGGCCAGTCCATCCGAGGCCCTACCGGACTTCGACGCTCAGCACCCGAAGACGACCGCGTAAAGTCTCGCGCCGAGCGACCACAGATTATGCACGAAGAGCCACTTCTCCGACGGGTTTGGATTCTGGGCCTTAGCGGAATCAGGTGGAAGGGGCTAATCAAGCAAGCCACTCATTCGACCCATCGAGCGGGTAAGACGCAAGGCGTAAGTGATGCACCTCTCACGCGCCCCGTCTGATGAAAGCCTACAGGATGATTCTCGTGGTTCTCCTCGCGGTTCTTCTCGTTGCGTCCCTCGGGGTGAATCTCTACGAGTTCGGCCGTGTGAGCGACCTCTCTTCTCAAGTCAATTCACAATGGTCAAAAGTCCGACTTGGGTACGTGGTCATCAATGGGACGGCCTTCAACGAAGCCAACTCAAACACCACGTATGGCTTCGGATATACTGGCCGCACCACCTTTCGTCTTTCCGACGTGACCTACGTTCTCAGAGCGGGTTGTCCTGGCTGCAACGGGTCTCAGTCGTTCGTCTTCAAGGTCACATATCAGGGCACTGGTTCGCAGGGGTCTTGGAATGCCACTCTTGGCATCCCAATCTTCGTCGATGGGGTGCATAACCTTCCCCGAGCGGCTTTCACCAGCGGCACGAACCCAATTGTCGGGGTCATCTGGAGTCGAGATGGGTATTTCTACTTCCTTGTGAGCGTCCCATGACCGCCATGCAAAGGGGTTAACAGAATCCTCCAGCTTCAAGCCCCGAGTTGCACCACCAAAACTCAAAGCCCCGCTAGCGCACCAGAGCCCGCGCACCCAATCTCAATGTACGGAGAACTGGAAGGTCAACGCAAAGTTGTTCGGCGTTAGAAACTGAGTCGAAAGCGGCACTACCTTGATGAGATAGACCTGTCCGGCATGAAGTTGCGATGTCGGAATGACGACTTTGCCAGAGATATTTTGTCCACTCGTGACGGTCATACTCGGCCAAGTTGTCTGCGGTGGATTCCACGCCCAGAGTTCTGTCCCATTTGTTGCATAGACACTGGGATTGATGTACGGATTCACGTATGGCGCAATCGAATCACCGCATTCTTTCGACAGAGAACAAGAATGATTTGAAGCGTATGTGTTGACAAGGCTCGTCATGAGTAGTATTGACTGTCCAGCCTTGACCGAACTAGAAGCAAAAAGGAGGAGAAGGTAGGCGAACGTGGCTACGAGGAGTCCGAACAGCGCGCGCGCCAGCAACCAAACCTATGTCCAGCAACCCGACACGTGTTGACATCTCCCGAGTTGCACCGGTAGAAAACCCCTGACCGTCAATCTCCCGACGATGCACCAGAGCCGTAAGATTGGAACGTAATCTTGTCGATTATCAGGACAAAGTTGGGTCCGTCCTTTGTGTCGAGGAGTGACCCTGCGCCTCCTGCAGTTGACTGAAGACCGCACCACTTGTGGAATACTTGCAGGGTGTCGTAAAATGCTACTGGTCCTTGCTAACGTATAACGTAATTGCCCCACCATCGGACTGATAGCCCACACCTGCTCTTGGAGTTTCATGAGTGGTGAACCAGGGATTTGTGGAGGGCGTGCCGTAAGGCCCGCCTACAGGTGATTCCATGTTAAAGGTCATGTTTCCAACTGCCGAGGTACTGTTGAGGTAGTTTATGCTTACAACGTAAAGATTGTAGTACTCAGCTTTTCCATCGGCGAAGTGAATCCCGACCGAAGGTAGCAGGAATGTGCACAGATTGCCTGCGTTTCCGACGGATAGGACTGTAGCTCCGGAAATGGTCCACGCGATCTTGGGTTGTTTTAGACCGAATAATGCATGGGATATCGAGAAAACCGAGAAATTAACACCTTCGAACAATACGGAGGATTCATTGAATCTTGACCAGCTGGGGACAAAGGTTGCATACCAATATATTGTGCCATTGATTGTCCTTGTCCCGTTCGCTGTCAAGTTGACTGTCTTTGTCATATTCAGCACACCATGATCAGATGGGCTGCAGTTGATGGAGTTCACGTTAGATTGGGGGGTGGAGGAAGTGCTTGCAGGGAAAGCGTATGAGACGGATAGCGCCAAGCCTAGAGCGGCAATGGCTGCGACCACAGAGGACAACACCAACTTTCCGTTTGACTGAATCATCATTGCACCCCCAGTAAGATGAGACGGGAGTATAGTTCTACGCTTTAGAATGCGTCCGTTCTAACGTTAGAACTATTAGAGAAGTGTTGGGGCCTAACGGTCGGCCAATGGTCAAGATTGAGCGAAACCAAACCCGATGACATCCTCGAAGGAACGACTCGGAAGGTATTCAGGTTCGTACACCGTCAGCGGAAGCCCGTAGGCATTCACGACATTCAACGAGGGTTGGGGCTAAGCTCCCCATCCGTGGCTCATTACCACGTCGGCAAGCTCTTGAAGGCTGGGCTTCTCAAGGAGGACGGGGAAGGGTACACCGTTGACAAGACGGTCTTCGAGAACATGATTCGCATCAGAAAGACGGCGTTGCCCCTTCAAACGGCCTATGCTGCATTCTTCCTGACGGCACTCCTTGCGTTGGTCACAATCATGAGACCCAACCAGTTATCCTCTACGTACGTATTCGCGGTCGCTGTTGCCTTGATTGCCCTCATCATTTCGTCGTTCGAAGCCTACAAAGTGACGAGAGCCCCGTAGACGCGCTGCGGTCACCATCCACCGCGACGTGACACAACGTGCGGAGTCCGAACGACGTATGGAGTCCGAACGACGCAGAACTAAGTCGAACGACGCTAGACTCAAGAACCCCTGATTCTCGCCGTTCGCCATGCGGCAAACGCAACCAAAATCTGGACCCCAAAGGGTTACAAAGGAGACGGTTACTCCTGCATCCCTATTGTACTCTACAACATCTTATCAAGAGAGGAGAGTGCGTCCAAAGAACTGCTCCAAGAGTTCCATTGCGAAAGACAGAACGCTTCACTCCTGACCTCTAACCCTTAAGACAGACTGACCGATGCGCCCCACCCGAATGAAGCTCGCCGGCAAGCGCGCCCTGGTCACTGGCTCCTCTCAGGGCATCGGTGCGGAGGTCGCGAAACTCTTCGCGAAGGAAGGTGCGCACGTTGTGGTCAACCACAGACCCTCTGCAGCGCATGCAGACCATGTCGTCAGGGCCATCCGTCGCTCTGGAGGCAAGGCGTTTGTCGCTCATTGTGACGTCGCGGACCCAGTGAGCGTCTCCGCCATGTTTGCAGAGATCGAACGCGAACTCGGGGGTCTCGATATCCTTGTCAACACTGCCGGTCTTTCCGACAGTCGCATCTGGAACATAGATGTTCCAAGAATAACGCTTGACATGTGGAGGAGGGTCTTCGCAGTAGACACTTTTGGGACCTTCCTGTGCACACAGGGGGCACTCCGTTTGATGAAGCGTGGTTCGGTCGTCAATGTGGCTTCGACTCCAGCACTCTCTGGGGACAGCGAAGGCCTGGTCTACGCCTCGGCGAAGGGTGCAGTCATTTCCATGACCAAGATGCTCGCGAAGGCCCTGGCCCCAAGGGTCAGGGTCAACTGCATGGTCTTAGGTTCGATAAGGACGACTTGGGTGGACTGGATGGACGAGAAGCGACTCGAGGAATACAAGGGGGCTATCCCGATGGGAAGACTCGGCAGACCTATCGATGCGGCGAAACTCGCCCTCTTCCTGGCGAGCGACGAATCCAATTTCATCACTGGTCAGGTGGTCGTGCTGGACGGAGGCGAGGTTCTTCATTGATGTCTTCGCCAGCTTGATCTCAGCTTCTAGTACTCTGCAGCCATGCGGAGGACGTCATTCTCCTCGACCCTCGCGAAAATGTCGCTGATCTGTCCGATTGCAGGGCAAGCGCGCGTGCTGAGCGCTCGATGACGTTCTGGGGCATCGGAGCCAAGGATCATCGATGGGTATGAACGAATACTGATTGTTCCTGCTTCTTACAGGATTGTGGCTTCTCCGCCAACCCCCGACAGATAGGTCCTGTATCCCAGCTTCTGAATTGCCCGAAGCACGTTCTGCTCGTGCTTCTCTGATGTGTTGATGAATACCGAGGGGCCGGTCTGCATGGAAAAGTAGGCCTTTGTCCCGCCCTCCCTCAACTCCTTTACTCGCCCGATGACTCTCAAGGTGTCCTCGGTCATTATGATCAGCCTGTTCTCGCCCGTCATCGTCAGGCTGTGGAGCTCAAGTGTGTCCCTCTCGGCGAGGATTCCCAGTGCATCGAGGTCGTTCCCGAGGATTGCCCTTTCCATCTCGTCGCAGCGCTTCTGAGCCGATTCGATGCGGGCCTTGAAGAATGGGGACGTCAGGACCTCTCTGTGGGCGTCCTCGCTCCTCACCTTGGAAGGGAGGGGCACGATCACCATTCGGAGGTCCATGTCACGCTGGTCGGCGAACTTCTTTGCATAGGTTCCGGCGTCGTCGACTCCCGCATAGAGCCTCGAGAAGCCGCCTACAAGGGACCGCGAAGCGGAGGCGGCGAAGAGCCTCGCCGTTCTCGAAAGCGAGAGCATGTCTGGCCGTCCTCCGACCAGCCTGTTGTGCAGCAGCAACGTGAGGGCCGCTCCGGCCGAGGAGGAGTAGCCGATTCCTTTCGCCCTGCTTGACGGCACGTTCCTACTATCAATCCTGAAATGAGCAACATCCATTCCTGGTCTTAGGCTAGACACGACTGCTTTCAGTCTCTCGTTGGCAGAGTCGCTCCGCCTTCCTCGAATGAACACGCCCCCCCTCCTCACGTCATCAAACTGTGCCTCCGTCTTCATGCACGTTGTGTTGACAGATATGCTGTCATGGTACGGAAGCCTGAGGTCCCAGTTCTTCAGACCGTGGTACTTGACGAGGGCCTGCATGGTATAGGCTACGGCTCTGGTGACCGTCAAGCGCCGTGGACCTCGATTTCTAGGATTCCCACAGTCTCGGGGTTCTTCAGCTTCGAAACGATTGACCTCGGAATGTCTCTGGCGGCTGCGCTTGCGCAGACCGCCAGGGTCCGGCCACTCATGAATCTGCTCCTCCGGATCACGATGTCGTGAGGATGCCAGAGCTCCAGCCCCTTGTCGCCCTCTGCAGAAAGCTCAAAGCATTCATCGCCGACCAATATTCTGATCGTAACCCTGGCCTTCTCAGACCTGAGGGCGGTCTTGAGCGTTTCGCTGAGCTGGCCACATCCCTTGGCAGCTCCTACCCCAACGATGCAGTCTCCTTTCGCGGTCAGGTGTTCCTCAGTGGTGATTTCGATTGTGGTCGGGTGGAGAGATCTCACCATCGGGTGCCCGTGGAATCTGATGCGTTCCACAGCCGAGGCCGTCTTCGGAATGGAGGTTCCTTGGTGACTGCTCAGGCTAGGCGCACTCCTTCGATTGCTGGACGTTGCGGTGCAGGCGTCTCTCAGAGACAGTTGGCGCCGACATTGAGCTGAATGCACAGAACCTAAACTCCACGAGAGGCTTCACGGGTCCGGGGATCTCAGGCATAGAGAAGCTGGCGAACCACACCAGACCCCCGTTTCCCGATAACGCCTTTATACTTTCGACAACTCGCAGGCCGCGGGTTTCTCTTGACCACTGAATACGAGCAGCTCCTGTCAAAGATGGTCAGCGAGAAGAAGGCCACGGTGACCAAACTGACAGGCAAGCAGGGCAAGGACAAGGAGATTGCGGGCCTCGTGTCGGACATCAAGTTCCTGGAGGTAGAACTCCAGCGCTATCAGCAGGGGATGACTCTGTTCAGGACTAAGCCGCTGCCGAAGGTAGGTAGATGGGGCAAGCCCGAGACCGAGGAAGCCAAAGAAGAGCCACAGGCTCGTTGACGCCCACACTCTCCAAGAGAGGCTCGGAGCTATGACTCACGACGGAGCGCTGAGGAGTTGGCGCTTTCTGAATGCGACGCTTGATTGAGCAGACTCTGGGTCTATCCCATCGGGGGCATCCCGCCCATGCCGCCCATTCCGCCTCCGCCTGGAGGTGTCGGGGGTGCCTTCATCTTGCTCGATGCGATTACGTCATCTATCCTCAGGATCATACACGCCGCCTCGGTGGCCGCCTGGAGGATTTGGAGCTTGACAGCTAGGGGTTCTACGATTGACTTTCCGTACATGTCCGCGACCTTCCCGTTCATCACGTCTACCCCGAACCACTTCCCCTCTTTCCCGTGTCTTGCCCTGAGATCGACCTGTGTGTCGATGGGGTCCATGCCGGCGTTTTCGGCAAGCGTCATGGGTATCGACTCCATCGCATCGGCGAACTTCAGGGCAGCCAGCTGTTCTCTTCCGTACAGCTTCTGCGCCCATGTCCTGAGCTGGCATGAAACTTCTTCCTCTGGGGCTCCTCCTCCTGCGACTATCGCAGGCAGCTCCACGACATCCTTGGTTACCATCAGAGCGTCATGCAGGGCCCTTTCGGCTTCGTCGACTATGCGCTGGGTTCCGCCCCTCACGAGGATGGTCACCGCTTTCGGGTTCTTGCACCCTTCAATGAAGACCCACTTGTCGTCCTCCAGCTTCCTCTCTTCGACGAGCTTCGCGTACCCCAGGTCCTTGCTCGTAAGGTCGTCGAGGTTCGTGACCATTCGTGCACCCGTGGCTTTCGCGAGTTTGGACATGTCGCTCTCCTTCACGCGCCTCACGGTGAGTACGCCCGCCTTTGCAAGGAAGTGCTGCGCGAGGTCGTCGATTCCCTTCTGACATATGACCACGTTTGCTCCAGCATCCTTGATCTTCTCGACCAAACCCTTCAGGATGTTGCTCTCCTCGTCCATGAACTGCTGCATCTGTGCGGGGTCGCTGATCCTTATCTCCGCTGAGAACTCAGTCTTCTCGATTTCAAGCGCCGAGTTGACGAGAGCTATCTTCGCCTCTTCAATCCTCTTCGGCATGCCTGAATGGACGACCTCCTTGTCCAGGACCATCCCACTGATGAGCTGAGTGTCGGTGATCGCCCCTCCCGGCTTCTTCTCGACCTTTACGTTGTCGATGTCCGCCTTCAGCCCCTTCTCACCCTTCTCGGTGATCAGCATGATGGCGTCAACGACGACCCGTGCCAGATGGGGCGAATCCTCGTTCACGAGCTTCGTAAGCATACTCGTGTTGGCTACGTTCAGGAGGTCCGACCTGCTTGTCGGGTCGACCTTCTCCGCGATGTCTTCGAGAATCTTTTGCGCCTTCTCGGCTGCCCTAAGGTAGCCGTCTACTATCACCACTGGATGGACCTCTTTGTCGATCAGGTCTTCTGCCTTTTGAAGCAGCGCACCCGCGACGACCACCGCCGAAGTCGTGCCGTCACCCACTTGGTTGTCCGTCGCCTTTGCAATCTCGACCATCATCTTCGCTGCTGGGTGCTGGATGTCCAGTTCCTTCAACATCGTAGCCCCGTCGTTGGTTATCGTGACGTCGCCCATCGAATCGACGAGCATCTTGTCCATCCCACGCGGTCCGAGCGATGTCCGCACAACCTCCGCGATGAGCTTCGCCGCTGCAATGTTGTTGCGTTGCGTCTCCCTTCCTCTCGACTCGCTGGATCCTTCCTTCAGTACTATCACTGGTTGACCTGTTGCTGACATCTGACTCATAGAGGTTCACAACTTCTGTTTGTATATAAGAATTGTCGTGTCCGCCTCCGATATCCTCTGCAGAGGGTGTTAGGTTGACGTTTCTCCGTTGGTCACGTGAGCTTCAGCCCCTTTGTCACTCGCTTTCCAAGCTCAGGGTCAGCTCGGGAAAGGTTCTCGACCATGCGTCGCTGAATTGGTTTGTCTGCTTTTCCCAGCGAATCAGCTATGTTCTCAATCAGATGGTCCTGATCCACCTTGCTGAGTGAGCGATAGCGCACGCCTGCCTGCTCGAAGTCGTTCGTCTTGCTGATCTTCCGACGCGACATGTCACCCTCAAGGTGATCGTGAGTAGTGGCGATGGCTGCTGCTTCGCGTGGTATCCCGCCCGCCAAGGTGTTGGGTTCGTAGTTGACTGTTCCTCCACCGTAGGGTGCGTACTGCATGGCTCCATCGCGTTGGTTGTTGTCGACCGATGCCAGCGGTCGATTGACTGGAAGTTGTAGATAATTGGCGCCGAGTCGATGCCGCTGTGTGTCTGGGTACGAGAAGATCCTACCCTGCAAGAGTTTGTCCGCAGAGAACTCAATTCCAGGAACTATTGAGGCTGGGGCAAAGGCGGACTGCTCCACTTCGGCAAAGTAGTTCTCAGGGTTGCGGTTAAGCACCATCTTGCCTACAGGCATGAGCGGAAACTTGTCTTCAGGCCAGGTCTTTGTGGCATCAAGCGGGTCGAAGCTCTGCTTCAACTCATCAGAAATCTCCATGACTTGGACCTTCAGCTCGTATTCTACGGTCTTGCCTGAAGCAATTGCGTCATACAAGTCACGAGTGGCAATGTCAGGATCCTCGCCGGCTAGGCGAGTGGCTTCGTGTCGGTCAATAGCCTCCACCCCCTCTCTTGGCTTCCAGTGATACTTGACATAGACCGCCTTGCCTTCGGCGTTCACCCACTTGTAGGTGTTGACGCCGAATCCTTCCATCTTCCTGTAACTCTTGATTGTTCCTCGGTCTGAAAAGAGCCAAGTGATCATGTGGGTAGACTCAGGAGTCAGCGAGATGAAGTCCCAGAAGCGACTGTTTGCTGACGAGCTCGTGGGGTAACCAGTGTCGGGAGCAGGTTTGAACGCGTGCACCATATCTGGGAATTTCAGGGCGTCTCGTATGAAGAAGACTGGCAGGTTGTTTCCTACTAACTCGTAGTTTCCGTCTTCGGTGTAGAACTTGACCGCAAAACCCCTGGGATCACGAGCTGTGTCCGCAGATCCTCGCGCGCCAACTACGGTGGAGAACCGGACAAGGACGGGCGTCTTCCTCTTTGGGTCCTGAAGGAATTCTGCATGGGTGTATTTTGCCATGCTCTTGTACACTTGGAAATAACCGTATGCACCAGCGCCTTTGGCGTGCACTACACGCTCAGGTATGCGCTCACGATCGAAGTGTGCGAGCTTTTCGACCAGGTGCACGTCCTGAAGCAGCCCAGGTCCACGTTCGCCGACAGCTAGAGAATTCTGGTTGTCGGAGACAGGAGCGCCTTGATTCGTTGTAAGGTGTCTATCCTTCATCGCACGTTTGCTGTTCTTCTTCATGAGATTGCAATTGACCGTTGCGCGTCTGTTGGTTAAAAAACTTCCCAGTTGGGAAGATTGGGAGCGATTCGACGTGTGTTCTTCGTACTTAAGTTTCATTTCAGGTTCACCGAGACAAGAAGGAGACTACTGGTTCATCTAGTGGATCGGCCTCATTCTCGGCGCCTTCTGGGCACGTCAGATCTACAGATTCGTCCTTGAGAAAAAAGCAGCGACAGGGGTCGGAGATAAATACAGCAGGAGGAGGGCGCACAGAGTCGTTGAAAGCATCGCCGCTCAGGTTGACCAGAGAGCATGCAAGGGAACTCCTCGCCAAGATCGATTCTGCGATTGGGACGACGAGAGGGAGCGACTCACGAGACATCTTGGTCAAGGCGCTCAATTCCAACGTGCCGACTTACTCTTGGGTGGGCATCTACGCGGTGGACGGGAAGGACTTGGTCCTAGACGCGTGGTCTGGGCCTGCCGTTACAGAGCACACACGCGTCCCGATTGGGAGGGGGATCTGCGGCTTCGCTGCGAAGGCCGGCAGAACGGAGATCGTCTCCGACGTCAGCAGGGACTCCCGGTACCTTCCGTGCTTCCTTTCGACGAGGGCCGAGATCGTGGTTCCCATATTCAAAGAGGGAGTAGTCATAGGAGAGATTGACATCGACAGCGACCAGCTGGACGCCTTTTCGTCTCTAGACAGGGAGTTCCTCGAGGCGTTGGCGAAAAAAGTGAGCGACCACTGGTCTTCCTAAGTAACTGTCTATAACTTATGTTATATCCTTAAATAGACTTAGAGGGGGTTCCTCTCTTCAACTCTTGAAGCTAGAAATCAAGGATCTCCACGCCTCCGTGGAAGGAAAAGAGATTCTGAAGGGAGTCAACCTCACAGTTGCACAGGGTGAGACCCACGCTCTGATGGGCCCTAACGGTTCCGGGAAGAGCACGCTAGCCTACACTCTGATGGGACATCCAAAGTACCAGGTCACCTCCGGCCAGGCGCTGATCGACGGAGAGAGCATCGTCGGTCTTACCCCCGACAAGCGGGTCAAGAAGGGGCTCTTTCTGGCGTTCCAGTATCCGGTGAGTGTACAGGGAGTGAGCATGTTCTCATTTCTTAGAGCCGCGTACAACAATTCTAGGCCTCCGGGCACCGACCCCCCAACCATCTTCGAGTTCAGAGAGGTCGTCGCCGAGAAGCTCAAGATGCTGAGCATGGATGAGGCTTTTCTGACCCGGTACCTCAACGAGGGCTTCTCGGGTGGAGAGAAAAAGAGGGCCGAGATCCTGCAGATGGCGCTGATGCAGCCGAAGTTCGCAGTTCTCGACGAGACCGACTCGGGCCTCGACATCGACGCGCTTCGGATAGTGGCAGAAGGCATCAACAAGGTCTCGGGTCCCAACATGGGAACTCTCCTGATAACCCACTATCAGAGGATACTGAAGTACGTGAAGCCTCAGTTCGTTCACGTGATGCACCAGGGGAGGATCATCGAATCTGGCGGGGAGGACCTTTCCAGGCTGCTCGAAGAGAAGGGCTACACATGGATCAACGGCTATGGCGGCGAGGAGGAAGTGGCCCAGCCGGCCCCATAACCCTTTTAGCGGAGAAAATAACTTATGTTATATTCGTCGGCGAGATGATGGCTTCCAAGACAGACGTGGTTGCAGACGACTACAAGGAGAAGTACGGTTTCAGCGATCCCATCGACTCCTACGCGGTACGGGGCGTAAAGGGTCTCAGCGAGAAGGTCGTCCAAGAGATAGTGCGAGTTCACGACGAGCCAGCCTGGATGGAGCAGATCAGGATGAAGGCGCTCAAGCACTTCCTGGACAGGAAAGCGCCTTCTTGGGCTCCTGAACTGGCTGACATCGACTTCCAGAGTTTCTACTACTACGCAAGCCCCACGAAGCAAGCCGCGAGCTCCTGGGACCAGCTTCCCGAGTACATCAAGAATACATACGACAGGTTGGGGATAAGCGAGGCAGAGAAAAAGTTCCTCTCCGGGGTGGGTGCGATCTACGAGAGCGAGGCCGTCTACCACAGCATCCAGGGTGAGCTCTCGAAGCAGGGAGTGGTCTTCACCGACACCGTGACGGCTCTCAAGGAGTACCCTGAGATCATGAAGAAGTACTTCGGCACGGTCGTCCCGTATCAGGACAACTACATAGCCGCCCTTCAGACTGCGGTCTGGAGCGCCGGAAGCTTCGTGCACGTCCCCGAAGGGGTCAAGGTCAGCATGCCGCTTCAGGCCTACTTCAGAATCAACGAACGGAACATGGGTCAGTTCGAGAGGACCCTAATCATCGGAGAGCCTTACAGCGAGGTGACCTACATGGAGGGATGCCTGCCTGCCGACGAACTTGTCAGCCAGGGTTATGCGCTAAGACAAATCCAGGAGATCGAGCCGCACGAGACAGTCGTAACTCATACGGGCACAGAGAAAGAGGTCACGAAGAAGTACATACATCCGTATTCAGGACCAATGCTGACGATCGTCGCGCAGTCGAGCGCCAATTCGCTGAGATTGACTCCGGAGCACGCCGTGTTTGCGGTGAAAAGGAGTGTTGTCTCAACCCGGAAGAGCAGAAATGGTTGGTTGCCCGAGGCATCGACTGCGAAACTGCTGAAGGCAGAACCACAGTTCATCGGGGCAGGTCAGCTCGAGGTTGGCGATTTCCTCGTCTATGTTGTTCCAACAGAAGAAAGGGACGACGAGTTGCTTTCCGATTCTCTGCTGAAGATTCTGGGGATCTATTTGGCAGAAGGGTCTGTCTCCTACAACGCAAAGCTCCGGCGCGACGTCCTCCAGTTCAGCTTCGGCGAATCCGAATCCGAACGACAGCTTGTCTACGAGCTTGTCGAGCTGATTCATTCAGTCGGAGAGAAGGCCAGCATCCATCGTTCAAGAGGAAGGTACTACTCTGTCGATTCCTATTCACAGATGCTGATTGAGTCATGCATGTCAAATTGCGGATCAGGAGCTGCTTCGAAGTCCCTCTCCGAGCCTGTCATGGCCCTCCCTCCTCCGCGTCAAATGCTCATGCTTCGGTATTATCTGAAAGGAGACGGCAACAGATACGAGAAGAAGCGGGCCAGCTCAGTAATGATCCGCGCGTCTACTGCAAGCAGGATGCTTGCTTTTCAGTTGCAGGAAATATTGGCAAGGTCAGGTATTTTCGCGAACGTGAACATCCGTGAGAGCTCTGAGGATACGATTATGGGTAGAAAGATCGTGCGCAAGACTCAGTACATTGTCGAGTACACGGTGAGCAAAAGATGGAGCGAAGTTAGAAGGAGAGGCAACCACTTCTTCGTACCGATAAGGCGGATCTTGTCAGAGCGGTTCAATTCCGAAGTCTACAACCTCGGAGTCGAAGGTGAAGAATCCTACCTAGTCAAGGGGTTTGCTGTACACAATTGCTCAGCTCCTGTCTATTCATCGCAGTCGCTTCACTCTGCAGTAGTGGAGATAGTCGCGCAGAAAGGCTCCCTCGTGAAGTACACGACTCTGCAGAACTGGTCGAGGGACGTCCTCAACCTCGTGACAAAGAGGGCACACGCCTACGAAGACTCGACGGTCTCCTGGGTCGACTTCAACGGCGGCTCGCGGCTGACGAGGAAGTATCCATCAATCTACCTTCTTGGGCCAAGGGCAAAGGCCGACATCATCTCCGTGGCCTATGCAGGCGCGGGCCAGGTCCAGGACACCGGAGGAAAGGCGATTCATCTGGCGAGGGACACCACGTCCAAGATACTTTCAAGGTCCGTCTCCAAGGATGGAGGCCATACGGCCTACAGGGGTCTTCTGTACATCGCAAAGGGGGCGAAGAACGTGAAGTCCAGCGTCCGCTGCGTGAAACCTGACACCATGATTCTCGGAGACAACAAACCAATTGCCGAGTACATTGCAGGCGACCACGCAGTGGGAAGTCACGGCGAAAACACTGTCACGAGAACCTACGTCAATGAATTTGACAGCGACCTGGTGAAGATTCGTGCTGTAGGTCTGTTACCCATCGAAGTTACGCCCGAACATCCAATGCTTGTAGCGCACTCACGAGTCACATATCCATGTGTCATGCGCAACGGCAGACATGCGCATACGTCAAGAATAGAACTTGGCAGACCGGTCTGGAAGCCTGCCTTAGATCTGGCTGCCAAGCGCTCACGGGTTGACGGAGACTATCTTGCGGTACCTCGCATCAAGGGAACAGTAGAAATCACGTCGCTGGACCTGACGCCTTTTGCCAAGGGCGCTAGAGGACTGAACACGATGATAGGCAAAAGGCATCGGAGTATCTTCCTGCTGGATATCGACACGGCTTGGCTCCTTGGCATTTACGTTGCAGAGGGCTATTCAAGTCAGGACAAGATGAAATTCGAACTCAACTCAACAGAGACTGACCTGAGGGACAGAATAGCCTCGACGTTCCAACGCTTGGGATACAAGGTTCGATCCTACCAACGCAAGGAGGAGGAAGGCATGGAGGTTGTGGTGTTCGCTGAGGTTCTATCCAGGGCCTTTTGTGCATGGTGCGGAAAGGGCGCACCGAACAAACACATTCCGGACTTCATCATGCTGCATCGGAACCAAGCGATAGTCGACTCCTTCATGGAGGGATACACCTCAGGAGATGGTACGACCACAACAAACTCTGCCGGCAAGAGGAACGTGGTTCATGTGGTCACGACTTCAAGGCTACTTGCCACGCAGCTCCAGCTACTGGGAGCTCGAAGGGGACAGTTCTTCCGAATCACAAACGCAAGTCGTCAGGATCTCATCCAAGGGAGAAAGGTGAATGTTCACCAAAAGTATGACGTCAGGTCCAACCAGAGTCCGAGGATACAGGCACGAATGGACGACCGATTCGTCTATGTGCCAATAAGAAGGCTGGAGACAACCCGTTACCGGGGCCCAGTTTACAACCTCGAAACGTCCGACCATACCTATCTGATTTCAAACGCGGTGTCGCACAACTGCGACGCGCTCCTCATCGACGAGAAGAGCACGACCGCGACCTATCCTTACATGGAGATCCAGGAAGACGATGCCACCGTGACCCACGAGGCGAGCGTCGGGAAGGTCGGCGAGGAACAGCTCTTCTACCTGATGGCCAGGGGCATCTCCGAGGGGGACGCTCTGAGCATGGTAGTCAACGGATTCTTGGAGCCCTTCGCCAAAGAGTTGCCCATGGCCTACGCCGTAGAGTTCAACCGCTTGATGTCGCTCGAAATGACGAACGCTGTCGGTTGAGACCCGCGTACAGAGAGCGATGGGGATTGTTCCTAACTATGGCAGGTTCGTTCGACGAGGACCTTGCCCGGGCCCTCTCCGAGTCGCTGAACGAACCGGAGTGGCTCAGGGACTCCAGACTGAAAGCCCTGGCTGAATTCTCTTCTCTACCGCCAGAGAGGAACCCCCTCTATACGAAGTACGCCGGCATCTCCAGTTTTGACCTCTCCAAGTTCGGGATAGTCCCAGGCAAGCCCACCGTCGACTTCCGCAGTCTGTTCTCGGGCTTCCTGACGGGCAAGGAGACCAACATCCTCCTCCAGGGAAACGAAACCCAGATTCACGCCGAGCTCGACCAGGAGACCGCCTCGAAAGGCGTGAAGTTACTACCTCTGCACGACGCTCTCGAAAGCGATGGAGGGATGGTCAGGCACCTCTTCGAGGCGCGGCTCCTGAAGTCAGGTGGGGACAAGTTCGCTGCTTTCGTGAACGCCTTCTTCAACAGCGGGACTCTTGTCTACGTTCCAAAGGGCGTGACCCTCGACAAGCCCCTGCGCAAGATGCTAGTGCTCGACTCGCCCAAGTCGAGCGTGATCGACCAGACCTTCGTCTACGCCGACGAGGCTTCCAGGCTCGTCCTTCTGGAGGAGCTCTATTCGAGGGGCTCCCTCGGCCCTTCACTGGCGGCTTCAAACGTAGAGATTCACGCCAAGCCCGGCTCTCATGTCGACTTCTCGTCCATCCAGTTGCTCGACGAACAGGCCGTCCATCTTTCCAACCGAGCGATCGAGATCCTGAGCGACTCTCGGGCGACTGTCAGCGCCCTTTCCCTCGGCGCCGCAGTGTCACGCTCCAGGATGAATTTCCTCCTGAACGGCAGAGGTTCCGTGGCCGAAGGGTTCGAGATCTTCTTCACCGACTCGAAGCAGAGGTACGACTTCGAATCGAACCTGATTCACAACGCTCGGGATTCGACTGGCTCGATTCAGGCACGGGGCGTCCTGAAGGGCGAGTCGCAATCGATTTTCAAGGGAATGATCAAGATCGTTAGAGAGGCGAAGAACTCCCGCTCGTACCTTGCCCACCACGCGATGATCCTCGAGCGGGGTGCGAAGTCTGACGCAATCCCTGGGCTCGAGATCGACAACAACGAGGTGAAGGCGACCCATTCTGCTTCAGTTGCGCAGGTCGACGAGGAGCAGCTCTTCTACCTCATGGCAAGAGGTCTCTCTCTGGACGAGGCCAGGAAGATGGTTGTCCTAGGCTTCTTTGAACCTGTCCTCTCTCGAATCCCCATCGAGCAGACGAGGGAGGGCGCGAGGTTCATGATTGAGGGCAAGTGGCATGGGAAGAAGAGCAGGCTCGTCGACAGGGAGACCCTCCTCGCGGAGACCGGGGAGACTACCCCGGAAGCCAAGCAGTCCGAAGACATCTTCGAGCGGCACTACAAGTACAGATGAGAGCCGTGGGAGAGTTCGTCCCTGCGATCAAGGCATCAGAGTTGGCGGAAGGGACGATGTTGACACTCGACGTGAAGGGTGTCCACCTTCTCCTTGCAAGGATAGGGGATGAAATCTCAGCGCTGAGCGGCACCTGCACCCACGAAGACGCGGACCTGGGACTGGGCTTCATCATCGAGGAAAGAGTCGTCTGCCCTCTTCACCTTTCCCAGTTCGACCTCAGCACAGGCCAGGTCCTCAACCCGCCTGCGACTGAACCTCTTCGACGTTACAATCTTAAAATAGAAGGCGAGACGGTTTTCGTAGAGGTCTGACAGGAAGTCTCATAGTTCTTGCCCCAGGCTGAAACTCTCGATGTCGAAAGAATCAGGCAAGACTTCCCAATTCTCCAAAGAATGGTCCACGGCCGGAGGTTGGTCTACCTCGACAACGCGGCAACGAGCCAGAAGCCCAAGCAGGTAATCGACACTCTCGTGGACTACTACTCGCGCTACAACTCCAACGTTCACCGTAGTGTCTATACCTTAGGAGAGGAGGCTACCGAAGCGTACGAATCCTCGAGGGAGAGAGTGGCTCGGTTCGTGGGCGTCGCCCCCAGGGAGCTCGTCTTCGTCAGGGGGGCGACCGAGGCGTCCAACCTCGTGAGGTTCGCCTGGGGCGAGAAGTCCGTGAAATCCGGAGACACCCTCGTGACGACGATAATGGAGCACCACAGCAACATCGTCCCATGGCAGCTGTTGGCGAAGCAGAAAGGCGCCCAGCTCAAGTTCGTCGGCCTGCTGCCTGACGGAACCCTCGACATGGCACAATTCGAAAAGGCTCTGAAGGAATCACCGCGTCTCGTCGCAGTCACCCATTGCTCCAACGTCCTCGGCACCATCAACGACGTGACAGAAATCTGCTCAAAGGCGAAGAAGGCCGGAGCGACCACCTTCGTCGACGGGGCCCAGGCCGTGCCGCACATGCCGGTCGATGTCTCCGCGATCGGCTGCGACTTCTATGCGTTCTCAGGGCACAAGATGCTGGGGCCGACCGGGATTGGTGCGTTGGCAGGCCGGAAGGGGCTTCTTTCAGAGATGGAGCCCTTTCAGGGAGGAGGGGAAATGATCCGCGAAGTCTTCTTGGACCACTCGACCTGGAACGACGTCCCGCACAAGTTCGAGGCAGGCACTGTCAACATCGCGGACGCTATAGGACTGGGGGCTGCGGTGGACTACCTGACGGCTCTGGGGATGGCGCGCGTGAGGAATCACGAGCTGGGGCTCCTGAAGTATGCCATGGAAACGCTCTCGAAGGTGAAGGGGTTCCGGCACTACGGGCCGCAGGATGTGGCCCTCAAGGGGGGAGTGGTCTCCTTCAACCTGGCCGACATCCATCCACACGACCTCGCGACGATCCTCGACGAAGAGGGCGTGGCGATTCGCTCGGGCCACCAATGCGCCCAGCCCCTGATGAGTTGGCTTGACGTGGCGGCCACCAGCAGGGCAAGCTTCTACGTCTACAACTCTTACGACGACATCGACGCCCTCTGCGCCGGTCTTCAGAAGGCAAGGAGCATCTTCAAGATATGAGCGCTAGTGACATATACAAGGAACTGATCCTCGACTACTACAGGAACCCGAGGAACTTCGGCAAGCTGGACCAGTTCGACATCAGCTCCCACGATACAAACCCACTGTGTGGAGACGAAATAGACATACAGATCAAGGTAGGGAACGGAAACAAGATTGAACAGATCAAGTTCTTCGGCAAGGGTTGTGCGATCAGCCAGGCTTCGGCGTCTATGTTGACCGAGCTGGCGAAGGGTAAGGACCTCACTTGGGTTAAGCAACTCGCGAAGGAGGACGTACTGAAGCTGCTTGGAAACCCCGACCTCGGTCCCTCCAGGATAAAGTGTGCGCTCTTGGGGATGAAGGTTCTGAAGACGGGCGTCTACGGGTATCTGGGCACGAAGCTCGAGGACCTGGGAGACTAGGCCATCTTCGTCCTGAGGCCTGCGCCTTCGCGCTTCCTAATCGATGGTTTCGCCGGCGCTACGTGGCGTTTGAGCAATCATGTTGAGAGTGCGGGATTCCTAACGGCCCAAGAGCATCCGTAAATCCCCGTCGTCTGAACCCTAGGCGATGGTCGAGGCCATAGACCACGATGTCATCATTGTGGGGAGCGGTCTCGCCGGCCTTAGGGCGGCGGCCGAAGTGCTGTCGCTGTCCAGCGGCTCGGGTCTGAGTCTCGCCGTCATCTCCAAACTCGCCCTCATGCGTAGTCACTCCGTCGGAGCCGAAGGGGGGACAGCCGCCGTCCTCTATCCCGAAGAAGGCGACAGCTTAGAGCTGCATGCCTGGGACACCATCAAGGGTAGCGACTTCTTGGCCGACCAGGATTCGGTGTGGAAGTTCGTCTCACATTGCCCGGAAGAAATGAGGCAGCTGGAAAGGTGGGGGATGCCCTGGTCAAGGAGAGAGGACGGGCGGATAGCCCAGAGACCATTCGGGGGCCATAGTTACGACAGAGCGACCTTCGCTCAGGACAAGGTGGGCTTCTTTGAGATGAGGACCCTCTACGACAAACTCCAGGAGTACGACAATTGGTCTAGGTATGACGAGACCTTCGTGACCTCCGTCGTCGTGGAAGACGGGACCTTTAAGGGCTGTACCGCGATTGAGCTGAAGACGGGGAAGTTCGTCCTCCTCAGGGCGAAGGCTGCCGTAATAGCAACCGGAGGGGCAGGGCAACTCTGGAAGTTCACAGCGACCTCAGCAAGTGTCACCGGGGACGGAATCGGGCTGGCCTACCGTGCGGGCCTTCCCATTGAAGACATGGAGTTCATGCAGTTCCATCCGACCGGGTTGATTCCCACCGGCATCCTGATCACTGAAGGAGCAAGGGGAGAGGGAGGGTATCTCGTAAATTCCAAAGGCGAAAGGTTCCTGCAGCGTTACGCCCCCTCGAAGATGGAGCTGGCTCCGAGGGACGTCGTCTCTAGGTCAATCATGAAAGAGATAGGCGAAGGTAGGGGGTTCAAGGACGAGGACTCGGGTCTCTCCTTCGTACACCTCGACCTGAGGCACCTCGGAAGGGAGAAGATAGACGCCAAGCTCCCATTCATCAAAGAGCTGTCCATGAAATTCGCGGGGATCGACCCAGTGGAGGAGCCGATTCCGATAAAGCCCACGGCTCACTACACCATGGGCGGAATCCGAGTCGACGACAACGGGAGGGTCCTCGACGAGCGGTCCCAGACTGTGAGGGGGTTATGGGCGGCCGGCGAAGCGGCGTGTGTAAGCATCCATGGCGCCAACAGGCTGGGTGCGAATTCCACCGCGGAGTGCTTGGTGTTTGGGAGAATAGTAGGCGAGGATATAGTGAATTACCTGGCTTCAGACAAAGCACACCCTCTGGGGAACGACAGTTCTCTCGTCGCCACCGAAGAAGACAGAGTCTTCAAGGGCCTTTTCAGAAACGAGACCTCTACCGAGGATGTCTACGCCTTGAAGGCGAGGCTGAGAGAAATAATGGACGAATCAGTCTACGTGTTCAGGGACGAGGCTGGGCTGACCGACGCCGTGCGAGAGGTCAGGGAACTGAAGGAGAGATATCGGGGGGTGCGAGTGACTGACGGTGGCGTGGTGTTCAACTATAATCTTCTGGACACGCTCGAGGTGGGGGTGATGCTCGAACTGGCGGAGGTCGTGGCGCAGGGAGCGCTCAACAGAAGAGAGTCACGTGGCGGGCACGCCCGTCTTGACTATCCCCAGAGGGATGATGCCAACTGGCTGAAGCACACGCTCGCCCAACGAACAGAGCGTGGTCCATCGTTCAGCTTCGCACCTGTCCGCATCACCATGTGGAAACCCGTGGAGAGGAAGTATTGAGGTGAAAGTCTGGAGAAGATAACCCTGGAAGTCGCGAGAGCTGGTGGCAGGCTTGTCAGGTACGAGCTCAAGTACAGGAAGGGGATGACCGTCTTGGACGCTCTGACCGAAGTCAGAGAGAAGCAAGACAGCAGCCTCGGGTACAGGCACAGCTGCAGAATGGGAATCTGCGGTTCCTGCGGGATGACTATCGAGGGGGTTCCCAGGCTCGCCTGTCAGACTCAGGTCTCGATCCTGAAGACCGACGTCATCAGGGTCGAGCCGCTACACAGTATGAGCGTAATGAAGGACCTGGTCGTCGATATCGCTCCATTCATGGCTATGCACAAGTCAGTGAAACCCTACATCATGCGAAAAGACGTTGACGAGAGGGACCATTCGGACAGGGAATACAGGGTCCTCTCGGAGGAAGTCCGCAGGTTCCTGCAATTCGATTACTGCATTATGTGCGGTCTTTGCTACTCAGCCTGTCCCACCGTTGCGCTGGATCCAGCATTTGTCGGACCCCAGGCCATCGCGCAATCGTACAGGTACATGGCGGACCCAAGAGACGAGGGCTGGGACCAGAGAATAGACCTGTTGGACACATCTCACGGCGTCTGGAGATGCCACGTGGCCGGTGCTTGCAGCTTCGTCTGCCCGAAGGATGTCGACCCAGCAAAGGCAATCCAGATGGCAAGGAAGGAGATCTTGAAGAAGCGTCTCCTCAGAAAGAAGACCAGGATCGGGGCACAGCCAGTTCCTCTCTTGAGTTCCGGGGTGGTCAAGCAGGGTGCAAAGCCTCCCCCATTTGACTTCGGGGAAGGGAGCGTTAACAGAAAATGAGGAAGGACCCGAGGTACAAGTCCGGGCTGATTTCCAGCCTGAGTCCGTTCGGGTACAACGTTGAAAGGTGGAGCTACACACTACATAGGGTCACGGGAGTCGTGCTGATCGGTTACCTGATGGCCCACATCTTCGAGACATTCGAATTGAGTGTGGGCTCGGCCGCATGGAATAGCACCATGGCGACGCTCCACTCTTTGGGTCCTCTCGAATTGGTCGGCCTGTGGATCGTGGCAGGGTCAGCGCTCTATCATGGAGCGAACGGGATAAGGCTCATACTCAACGAGATGTTCGGGAAGCTCATGGGTAAGCCAATCCTGCCTGTCTACCCGTACTCCCCCACATCTTTGGGAAGGAACCAAAGGATAGTCGTCTGGACAATCACAGGCGTCGTGCTCGTACTCTGGGTGTGGGCAGGCCTCTACCTTCTGGCAGGCCTGGGGGTCGTCTAATGAAAGAGTCCTGGGGCATGATCTTGACGTACATCACCGCCATGGTCCTCATCTTCGTGCTGACCTTCCACTTTCTCCTTCAGGGTCCTCTCGCCGGCAAGTCATTCGAAGACACACTAACTTTCGGCTACGCCACGGGAAACCTAGTCAGCTTCGAGGTCATCTTCGGCCTGCTTCTCTACGCTGCGATCCTTCACGGCCTAAACGGTGTTCGCATAATCGCACTCGAATGGTTCCACCCTCAAAAGAAAACCTGGCTCTTGAACCTAATCGTGGTGGGGCTGATGGCCTTCTTCCTTGCGCTGGGCTCCTATACGCTCCTGGCGGTTGGCTGATCTCATCTTAGAAGCGATTCTATAGACTCCCGAGCCACCCGATCACATCCCGTTCAACAGAACCCGGGAACGTGCGCGTGCATGCGATGCCAGACGAACCGGCAGAGGCGCACGCAGACCTCGTCGTGAAACGAGACTCGGCCATTCGTCAGCGACTTCCCCGACTAGAATCATAACGGTGAACGCGGTCACTCCCAGAATCAGATCCCCTCGGCGCGACTCTGCTTTGATTGGGTTTTCACCTCCTTTCAACATGGACACATTTATAACCGCACCGCCAGTCGCTGGAGAGCTACGAGAGGGGTAAAGTGCCTCACTACGGCTACAGTTTCGAGGGTTTCGACCCAGCGGTACACGTCAGGGCTAGCGGTAGAGAGGTCAACGTCTCCCCAAAGGCAGCCCGCGAGATTGCATTAACGATAAAGGGCATGACGGTTGCAAAGGCGATCGACCTCCTTGAACGAGTCGAACAGATGAAGATGCCAATCGCCTTCAGGCGCCACAAGCTCAAGGTCGGCCACAGGAGCGAACTCCAGGGTTTCCCCACTGGCTCCTACCCGGTCAAGGCCGCCCGAGCCTACCTCCAGGTCCTGCAGAACCTCCAGGGCATTGCAGAATTCAAGGGGTTAGACCCCGAAAGACTCGAGATAGTACACGCTGCCGGATATGCAGGCAGGACGATCAAGGACTATGTCCCGAGAGCGATGGGACGGAGTTCGCCGAACTTCCACCAGCTTGTCCACATCGAGCTCATAGGCAAGGAAGTCTAAGGCATGTCTGTCCAGCAACAAACATCGGTCAGGTCTATTCTGACGACCAGCAGGTCGTTCACCGAGCTGGACGAGTTCTTCGAAAAGGAGCTGAAGGACGCGGGGTATGGGGGTTTGGAGATCCAGAAGTCTCCCGTCGGAATCACTTTGAAGGTCTACGTGGCGAGGCCGGGACTAGCAATCGGCAGGCGTGGAACAGGGATTAAGGATCTGACGGACAAGGTCGCGGCCAGGTTCAAGCTGGCGAACCCCCAGATCGCGGTAACGGAGGTTGAAAACCCCGAGCTCAATGCTAGGATAATGGCAGCGAGAATCGCACAGATTGCTTCCAGAGGCACTGCATTCAGGAGGGCTGCACAGTGGTCGGTCAACAACATAATGAACGCTGGAGCAGCCGGAGTGGAAATCTCGGTGGCTGGAAAGCTTCGCAGCGACAGGTCTCACGGCGAGAAGTACAGGGCCGGAATCGTCCCAAAGAGCGGTGAGACCGCGGCGAGGTCGGTCACCGAAGCAACCACGGACGTGCTCTTGAAGCTCGGACTCTACGGTATCAAAGTAAAGATTGCGCTAAAGGACGCCCTTCCACCGGACTTCCAGTTCAAGGAGGACGTGAAGGAAGAGGAGAACAGAGAAAATGACTCAGCTCAAGGCGAAGGAACTCAGGAAGCAAGACGCTGATAAGCTGAGGGAGACGCTCTTCGACCTCAGGTCGGAGTTCTCCAAGCTGAAAGGTGAGGCCGATAGGGGGATCGTCAAGAAAGATGTGGGCAACATCCGGAGGATAAGGAGGAGCATTGCGACGATTCTCACTGTAATGCACGAAAGAGGAGTAGCAGAATGAACATCATCGGTGAGAGACTGACGATACTGAGTTCCACGGACCCTTCGAAGGCGGGGAGGACTGGCACTGTACTGCTAGACACGGCGAGGACGCTTGTTCTCGATTCCAACGGGACGGTCTTGAGGGTCGAGAAGGCAGGGAGCGTCTTTCGGGTGTCCGGCTCGAACGTGGTCATCGCCGGGGCCGACATCGCGGGCAGACTCGAGGATAGGTGGGGGGGGCGTTCGAGATGAGCGCTGCCGGCCTCGATGTGGCGATCCCCCAGAAGCAGTGTCAGGACGAAAGATGCCCCTTCCATGGTAGCCTCAAAGTGAGAGGCAGACTCCTCTCTGGCAGGGCGGTCTCCACTGCTGGCAAGGGCTTCGTCGTGGTTCAGATGGAGTACCTCCACAAGGTCAGCAAGTACAACAGGAGCGAGCGGCGGAAGAGCAGAATCTCAGCGCGTATACCACAGTGCCTGGAGGTCAAGGACGGCGACGTCGTCACGATTGGTGAATGCAGGCCTCTGTCGAAGACAATCTCCTTCGTGGTCGTCGAATCTAGGAGTAGCTCCTGATGTCGACGAAATCTCGAGCAGTCTCCGCCAAAGGAGTGGAGGAATTCAAGAATTACATAACCAGGGCGATACCCCTGAATGCAGTCATCACATGCGCAGACAACACTGGGGCAAAGACCCTCAGGGTCGTGATGGTGACGAAGGCAAAGACCAGGCTCGCTAGGTACCCTGCGGCTTCAGTGGGAGACAGCATCGTCTGCGTTGTCAAGAAAGGTCCCCTGGAGCTCAGGAAGCAGGTCTTCGGCGCTGTCATCATCCGGCAAAAGTACCCGGTCAGGAGGCTGAGCGGCCAGAGGGTGATGTTCGAGGACAACGCAGCAGTGATAGTGACACCCGAGGGAGACCTGAAGGGGACCGACATCAAGGGACCGGTCGCGAGCGAGGCCGCAGAAAAGTGGCCGAGGATAGCCAATTTGGCTTCCATGATAATCTGAGGTGGGTGGGTTGAAGTTCGGTTCATCGCTCTCAGCAGAACTGCAGGAGAAATACAGGAGGAGGACCGTCAGACCCCGTGAGGGCGACTCTGTCAAGATTGTCAGAGGAGAGTTCAAGGGCATTGAAGGCAAAGTCACGAAGGTTCTGCCCCGGGAAGGGAAGCTCAACGTGGAGGGAGTCACCAGGGAGAAGCAGAAGGGCGGAACCTCACCAGTACCCATCCATTCGTCCAAAGTCGTGGTGACTGCTGTTCTGCTCGACGACAAGACGAGGAAGAACAAGTTGGAGGAAGAGGCGTAGTTGGGGAAGAAGGGAGGGCGGAACAAACTGAAGAGCATCGCGGCCCCTCGAAGTTGGGACATCTCGCGGAAGGGCGACAGGTTCGTCTACAAGCCGACTCCGGGTCCTTACCCGATCGCCGCATCCTATCCTCTCGGGGTTGTGATCAGAGACCTCGCCGCAATGGCGACCCGTTCGAAGGAGGTCAAGTTCATCGTGAAGTCGGGCAAGGTCTTGATCGACGGGACGGAGAGGCACACGCCTAGCTTCCCGGTCGGGCTGTTCAACGTCGTCAGCGTCCCGATTGAGGGACTCAACTTCAGGCTGGTTCCTTCACCAAAGGGACTCGTGCTTGCGAAACTTGGAGCCGAGGAGACCAACAAGAAGCTCTGCAGGGTGAGCACAAAAACGAAGGTCAGGGGCGGGCGCATTCAGTATGGGCTGCACGACGGCCGGTCGATCATCTCCGATTCGCTGACCCTCAGCCCAGGAGACGCTGTGCTCCTAGAGATTCCGTCTCAGAAGGTCATAGGCCAGGTCAAGCTGGCGAAGGGGTCGGTCGGATTGATCCTCTCCGGAGTCAGGGCAGGCCAGACGGGGAAGATTGCGGAGGTCAAGGAGGGAACCATCTCGAGAGAACGAATGGTCAGGATATCGTTACCGGGAGGTGACGCAGAGATCCCGTCTCGCCTTGTCTTTCCGGTCGGTACTGACAGACCTGTGATAACGATAGGGGCTGCTGCCTGATGAGCCAGACCGCCGTCCACGAGAACCCAATGAGAGTCATCAAAGTCGGGAAGGTCGTGGTCAACATAGGCCTCGGAAAGTCCGGTGAGGCCATCGAAAGGGGCAAGCAGGTCCTCGAACAGGTGACGGGTCAGAAGCCGAGCCAGAGGCGCGCCAAGACGTCAATCAGGGACTTTGGTGTTCACAAGGGAGAGCCGATAGGCGTCTCCGTCACGGTTAGGGGAGAGGGCGTCACAGGCCTGATCGAAAGGCTCCTCGCGGCCAGAGAGAAGAAGCTGGCAGCGTCCTCATTCGACCCGAGGGGATCTGTTTCCTTCGGGATCAAGGAGCACATCGAAATCCCCGGGATTAAGTACGACCCCGCTATCGGCATCCTCGGGATGAACGTGTCCGTCTTGCTTGAGAGGCCCGGCTACAGTGTCGCCAGGAGGTCCAGGCGAACCGCACGGATCGGCAAGGCCCATCATGTGTCAAAGGAAGAATCGATGCAGTACTTCAAGGAGAAGTTCGGAGTGGTAATAGCTTGAAAGAACGGCACACTAAACAGCGGAAGTACGGTAAGTCCACTCACTACTGCAGAAGATGCGGGCAGTACGGGGCGGTAATCAGGTCCTATGGCCTAGTGCTCTGCAGACAGTGCTTCCGCGAAGTGGCCGAGAAGCTGGGCTTCAGGAAGTACGACTAGGTGATCTGAATGGCAGCCACCAATGTCCTCTCAAACCTCTTCGCGAGCCTGCAGAACGCCGAGATGAGGAACAAGAAGGAGTGCATCATCATCCCTGCTTCGAGTCTGGCGAGCGAGGTTCTGAAGGTCCTCCAGAGGAAGCGGTACATAGGCGAGTTCGAGCACATTGACGACGGCGTCGGCGGGAAGCTTAGGGTCCAGCTACTGGGAAGAATCAACAAATGCTGCGTCATATCGCCGAGATTCTCGGTCAAGTCTTCGAAGTTGGTCGACTGGGAGCACAGGTATCTTCCGGCGGTAGGTGTCGGGACTCTGATCGTTTCCACGCCCCAGGGCGTCATGGCCCACACGGAGGCGCAGGACAAGAAGATCGGCGGGAGATTGATCGGCTTTGTCTACTGAGCAGGTGCAGCAGCAGGACGTGGAGCTGCCCCCTGGCGTGACCGCAACCCTGGCAGGCAGGACCCTTTCGGTGAGGGGCAAGCTGGGCGAAGCGAAGAAGCATTTCGACAAGGTCAACGTGAACCTCTCCGTCGAAGGGAACAAGGTCAGCATCTCTCCCTTCTCCCTGAAGAAGAAGGACAACGTGATAGTGAACACGGTCGTGAGCCTCGTGAATAACATGATTACCGGCGTTACGAAGGGTTACACATACAGGCTCAAGATCGTATACGCTCACTTTCCGATCTCAGTGAAGACGAAGGGGGACGAGATTCACGTCGAGAATTTCGTAGGAGAAAGGTCGCCGAGGATCGCCAAGATTGTCGGGGCGTGTAAGGTCGCGATTGAGGGCGACGACGTCGTAGTCAAGGGCGTCTCGGTCGAAGACGTCGGCCAGACCGCGGCCAACGTGGAGCTCGCTACGAAGATAAAACGCAAGGACCAGAGAATCTTCTTGGACGGCGTCTATATCTACCAGAAGGAGGAGGGCTTCTAACTTTGCCGAAGGCGAAGGTTTCGGAAGAGAATAGACTGAAGGCGCTCGTAGCGAAGCGGAACGAGCTAGCGAAGCACAGGCCAAGGTTCGTAAGACAGGAGAGCTGGAGATACGTGAGGATCCACCCCGAGTGGAGGAAGCCCAAGGGCGTCGATAACAAGGTGAGGCGCCAGGACAAGGGCTGGCCCGCCCTCGTCAGGGTCGGCTACAGGGGGCCAGTCGAATCCAGGGGGCTGCACCCGAGCGGTCACTTCGAGGTCCTCGTGCACAGGCCTGCTGACCTCGACGGCCTCGTGCCCGGCAGAGACGTGGCCAGAATCGGAGGTACGGTGGGTGCCAAGAAGAGGGAGCAGATTCTCAGCAGGGCGACCGAGCTGGGCATAAGGGTCCTAAACCCAACAGGATTGAGGGTGATTGAACCTAAGGAGTAGGAGGAGGCTGGCCGCGTCGGTCCTCGGCGTCGGCGAGGACAGAGTGATCTTCGACGAGGAGTATACGGATTTGATCCAGGATGCCATCACCAGAAGCACCATCAGAGGCCTGGTCGGATTCGGTGCGATCAGGGTGGCTCCGGAGAAGGGCGTCTCCCGCGGCAGGTTCCGGGAGAGGTCGGACAGGCTGAAGCGAGGCAGGGGAGCCGGTTCGACCAAGGGCAGCTCGCACGCGCGGAATCCCAGGAAGGAGATGTGGATGACCAAGGTCCGAGCCCTACGATGGAGGCTCAAGGTTGCCAAGGACAGGAAACAGATCAGCAACGAATCCTACAAGGCTCTCTACAAGCAGGTGAAAGGCGGCCAGGTCCGTGGGGTCAAGCACCTACTGGGCCTGATGAAGGAGGCCAAGAAGTGAAGCCCGTCCACGTTCCTCTGCTGCGCAGGCGGAGAGAAGGGGTCACCGACTACAGGTCCAGGAAGCGTGCGATTACCTCGCACCGGGTGCTGCTGGTCGTCCGCATATCGAACAAGAACGTCACTTCGCAGTTCGTAATTCCAAAGGTGGAAGGAGATTCGGTTGTCGCCTCCGCTCATTCTCGGGAGCTGTTAAAGCTGGGGTGGCACGGTTCGCTGAAGTCGACTCCCGCGTGCTATCTCCTCGGGATGCTGGCTGGCAAGAAGGCTCTCGCCAATGGCATCAAGGAGGCGGTCCTATACAACGGCCTTGCTCCCTTCGTCAGGGGAGGGCGTGTCGGGGCGCTCGTCAAGGGTGTGGTAGAGGCAGGGGTCGAAGTGCCGGTCGGAGAGGAGGCCTTCCCCTCTGAAGAGAGGCTCACAGGCAAGACAATAGCAGATTACGCTTCGAAACTTTCCTTGGAATCCAAGGACGCTTACGAGAGGGGCTTCGCAGGGCTCCTGAAAGGGGGCTTCAAGCCAGAAGAGTATCCCGCTCAGTTCGAGAAGGTGAAGGCTGTCATAACGGGAGTGAAGAAGTAATGTCTTCCTACGGGAGGCGCGACCGCCGAGAGGAGGAGGAGGAAGTCTGGGTCCCCAGGACCAAGCTCGGGAAGCTCGTAAACGAAGGCAAGATCACTTCGCTCGACGAGATATTCAGGGGAGGCCAGAGGATCCGCGAGTCAGAGATCGTCAAGAAACTGCTTCCCGACCTTCGGAACGAGGTCGTCGGGGTCAGCGTCGTGCAGAAGCAGACCGACGCGGGCGAGCTGACTAGGTTCTCCGCAGTCGTCGCCGTCGGCAACGGGGCAGGCTGGTTCGGCGTCGGCAAGGGCAAGGCGATGCAGACAAGGGAGGCGATAGAAAAGGCCACGAACGCCGCGCTTCTCAACATCATCCCGGTGAAGCTCGGATGCGGCAGTTGGGAGTGCAGGTGCGGCAGGCCCCACTCCGTCCCTTACAGGATCCGGGGCAAGGCTGGGAGCGTGACGATCGAAGTGATACCGGGTCCGAGAGCGCTCGGGTTGGTCGCGGGGCCCGCCCTCAAGAACCTCCTCCAGCTAGCGGGCGTCAAGGACGCCTGGATAAGGACCTTCGGCTCGACGAACACGACATCATCATTGGCTAACGCGGCCTACGACGCCTTCAGGATGTCGCACGCGCTAAACGTATGAAGTGATCAAGATTGAGTTTGCTATTAGTTCTCAACCTGCACGGGGCGATAAACTCGTCGGGACCGGTCCGGAAAGCGCTTGAGGAGCTCAAGGTCGTGAGGAGGTTCTCCGCCTCCGTGGTGCCCGGAGATCCCTCTACACTGGGCACGCTGAAGCTCTGCAAAGACCACGTCGCGTGGGCACCGATCGACGTTGACCTGCTGGCCACCCTCCTGAAGAAGCGTGGGATGGTAAGCGCCACGAAGGCGCTGGACTCTGCTTCGCTGAAGAAGATGGGCTACAAAGACCACGAAGACCTGGCTGCGAAGATGGTCAAGGAGGAGATCCGCCTATCGGCCGTCGAGGGCCTCAGGCCCTTCTTCAGGCTGGCACCCCCAAGGGGTGGCTTCAAACGATCGATGCGAAGGGCGTCCTCGGAAGAGGGAATACTCGGGAGCAATCCAAAGCTCAGCGAGCTCGTTGGGAGGATGCTCTAGGTTGCCGACCCGCACCAGAAAGAGTAGGAAGTACAGGGGGAGCAGGACCCACGGCTACGGGCAGATAGGTCAACACCGACACTCCGGTTCGAGAGGCGGACACGGCAACGCCGGCCTCCACAAGCACAAATGGAGCTGGCTGGTCAAGTACGACCCCGACCACTTTGGGAGGGACCCCTTCAGACCTCTTGGTCGCCCGAAACCGAGGACCTGGGTGAACGTAGGCGACCTGGAAGACCTGGCGAAGGGAAAGTCCGTAGACTTGACCTCCATGGGAATCCAGAAGCTGCTCGGCTCGGGCACGGTCGGAGCGCCGTACGAGGTCAGGGTGGGCTTCTTCACGAAACGGGCTCAGGCTAAAATAGAGGCTGCGGGCGGAAAGATAGCAGTCAAGGAGTAAGCCTCTTCCATTGGCTTCGATGCGTGATTTCGTAAAGAATGTAGGGACGGTTCTTCCTGAGATACCGAAGCCAGAAAGGAAACCGTCCCTGAACGAGCGGCTCATGTGGACGGCCCTCGCCCTCGTGGCTTACCTCGTAATGGCCACTACCCCGCTCTTTGGGTTTGGAGGACCGGGGGAGCAGCAGGACCAGCTAGCCTTCCTGAGGGTCGTCTTTGCGTCCGCCCAAGGGACCCTCATGGAGCTCGGCATCGGGCCTATCGTGACGTCGGGCCTGATATTGCAACTGTTGGTCGGAAGTGACATCATCAAGCTGGACATGAGCGATTCAGACGACAGGGCCATCTTCGGGATCGCAACCAAATTCCTCACGATGATTGTGATAGTGGGCGAGTCCGCGGCCTACATCTTGGGTGGAGCCCTTGGAAGCTTCTGCACGGCGACAGTCACGAGTAACTGTTTTCACGGCACGGGAGGCGAAGCGGTGATCTTCGCGCAGCTCTTTGTTGCCGGCATCCTGGTACTCATGCTCGATGAAATGATCCAAAAAGGGTGGGGGCTCGGGAGCGGCGTCAGCCTCTTCATCCTCGCGGGAGTCGCCCAGACCGTGGTGTGGTACGCTCTCTCCCCGGTGACCTTCTCGCCCACATCAGGGGTCAGGGAGTACTTCGGTTTCATCCCAGCCTTGATCAGCGCTTTCTTCACGAACACCCTGCCAAGCATAGTCGTCCGGTCATACCAATACCCCAGTCTTCTGACGTTCGTGCTGACCGTGGTGATGCTGCTCGTCATAGTCTACATCGAGGGCATCAGGGTCGAGCTGCCGATCACGTCCATAAAGTACAGGGGTTTCCAGGGAGTCTACCCCATCAAGCTGCTCTACGTTTCGAACATCCCGGTCATCCTGGTCTCTGCGCTGGCCGCCAACATCACTTTCTTCACTAGAATCCTCTACAACTTCTCGGGGACCGGCAGCAACCGGTGGCTTCCCTACATCGGGCAGTTTCAGGCGAACTCTTCCCAACCTACAGGAGGCATCGTCTACTATATGACTGCCCCGCGGAGTGTCTTTGATACGATCTCGGACCCCATCCATTCGGTTATCTTCCTCCTTTTCATGGTCGGAATGTCCGTGGTCTTCGCCAAGCTGTGGGTAGAAATCGGCGGACTGAACGCCAAGCAGGTGGCAAAGAACCTGATGGATGCGAACGTCCAGGTCCCGGGTTTCAGGAGGACTGGCCTCTCGATAGAGCAGGTCCTGAACAGGTACATCCCGGTACTCACAATAATAGGCGGCATCTTGATCGGACTGATCGCAGGCATCGCAGACCTCTTCGGGGTCTTCGGCTCGGGCATTGGCATACTCCTTATGATTGACATCATCCTGCAGTACTACCAGATGCTCCTGAAGGAGCAGGTGGAAGAAATCTCTCCCGCTCTCGCCGGCCTCATAGGAGCTGGCTAATCCCTTGAAACTGAGGGTCGTCGTCGTGGGGATTCCGGGCGTAGGCAAGACCACTGTCGTCGAGAGGCTGAAGTCCAGGCTCGAGGGCGCGAAGCTAGTGACCTTTGGAACCGTGATGTTCGAGGAAGCGACGAAGCGCAAGTGGGTCAAGGACAGGGACGAGATGAGGACGCTCCCCGTCGGAAGGCAGAAGAAGCTTCAGGCCATCGCGGCGGCCAGGATCTCGAAGATGGCCGACCAGATCGTCCTGGTCGACACCCACCTATTCATCAGGACCAAGGAAGGATTCTGGCCCGGGCTACCCTTTGAGGTCGTCAGGGCCTTGAACCCGACGCACCTGATTCTGGTCGAAGCCAGCCCGGAGGAGGTCTGGGCGCGAAGGGCGTCTGATGCAGCAAGGTCGCGCGACCCAGTGACCAAGGAGGAGCTGGAGAAGGAGATGGAGCTCGGGCGCGGGTTCCTTGCCGTGTCATCGACGCTGACCGGTGCTCCGATGCTGATAGTCAGGAATACGGAGGGAAAGGCGGACGCCACCGCCGAGGCCCTGGCCGCAGTCATCAAGGAAGCCGCGCGATGAACGCAGCAAGGAGAGGAAGAGAAGTGCAGCGCCTCTGGGCCGGAGGCGGGCGATGCCTATTAGTCGCTTTCACTGTCGCGGTAGTTCTGGCCGGCCTGACGATGGCCTTGCCGGCCCTTGCCCAGAGCACCGCCAGCACTTCCACGAGCACGGGCGCAGTCACGGTCACGGTCACGGTCACTAGCACGCTCACGGTCACGAGCGCAAGCCTGAGCACAAGCCTGACCACAAGAACAGGCCTGACCACAAGCACAAGCCAGAGCACCTCAAGTTCGTCCACGACAAGTGTTGAGGTCTCGCTCAGTTACACTACTAGCGGGCCCGGCACGACCATAAGCATCACCGCGTCCGGCCTTTTCGCTGGCCGCAACGTCAGTGCAATGTTCGGCACAACGTCGCTGAACATGAGTAGCGGGTGCACTACGAACTCGGTTGGAAGTCTGAGCGGCTGCTCCTTCGTGGTGCCTGATGTCGCCTCTGGTTCTTACATAGTCACGGTCTCCGATGGGACAAACAACAAGACGTTCACTTTCAATATCCCTTCGATCGCAATTCCGGAATCGACCTTGTTGATCACCATGACGGCCATTGGCCTGAGCCTAGTGACCCAATTGGTCACCAGAAGGGTAGTGAACCTAGACGCTGAGAGACGGATGAGGGCCGAGGTCTCGGCCTTCAACAAGGAGAAGAGGGCGGCCACACTCGCAAAGGACCAGGCCAAGCTCGAGAAACTCAAGAAGAGGGAGCTTTCGATGAGGCAGGAACAAGCCAGGGTCTCTTCTGCCAGGCTGAAGGTCACGGCAATCACCTTCGTACCGCTGCTGCTGGTGTACTACCTGATGGCGTCCTTCCTGGGTGGATTCGGCGTCATCGTCGCGCACTCGTCGATTCCAATCCCCTACCTCGTGGGCAGTTTCTCAGGAAAAGGGGGAACGATGGCCCTCTTCTGGTGGTACATGCTTAGCTCATTTACATTCTCCACCCTGTTGACCAAGCTGCTGCACACCGGAACCTAGAGAGCACTCAGCATTGGACGCTATCATAATCTCAGGGATGCCAGCTGTAGGGAAGACCACCGTGTCGAAGGTGATCTCCGAAGCACTAGCCATCCCAACCGTGGGGGGAGGCGACGTGCTGAAAGAGATGGCAGTCGAGGAAGGATACTTGTCCGGAGGTGGCGACTGGTGGGACACCAAGGACGGAATGAGCTTCCTTAATGAAAGGAAGAAGTCATCAGGGTTTGACAAGGAAGTCGATTCTAGGCTGCTGCAGAAGGCGAAGAAAGGCCGCGTTGTGATAACCAGCTATCCTCTCCCTTGGCTGGCGGAGAGAGGGCTGAAGGTCTGGTTGTCGGGAAGCGCCAAGAGCCGGGCGAGGAGGATGGCCAAGCGCGACGGAATGACAGTATCACAGTGCCTCGAGGTCCTCTCCATCCGTGATAGTGAGAACTACAAGCTCTACAAGAAGATCTACGGGATCGAGTTCGGAAAGGACCTAAGACCCTTCGACTTGGTCGTCGACACCGATTCAATCGACGAATCGAGGGTCGCCGAGATCGTCTTGCACTACATCAAGAACAGGCCTGACTAGATTGCAGTCCCAGAAGATGGTGGTCGTGGACGAAGAGCCTGCAGACCCGGAACACGGGTGGGACCCTCGGGCTCGGCCGGTGGAGGTGATGCTCGATTACGGCCTAATCGCTCTTGACAAGCCGCGGGGTCCGACGAGTCACGAAGTCGTGGCATGGGTGAGAAAGATGCTGGGCATCGATCGGGCGGGTCACAGCGGCACGCTGGACCCTCCGGTCTCGGGTCTCCTCCCAATCGGCCTCGGACAGGGCACCAAGGCGCTGAGCCTCCTCCTGCTCTTCCCCAAGGAGTACCGAGGAGTGATGAGAATCCACGCTACCGTCCCGGCCAAGCAGCTCGAGGCGGTGGTCGCGGAGTTCACCGGAGAAATATTCCAGAGGCCCCCTCAGAGGTCGTCTGTAAGCCGTCAAGTCAGGAGCAGGAAGATCTACACTCTGGATCTCGACGAGGCCAGGGGCAACCTCCATCTCTTCAGGTGTCTCTGCGAGTCTGGGACCTACATCCGAAAGTTGGTCTATGATATCGGAGAAGTGCTAGGAGTCGGTGCGACCATGGTCGAGCTCCGCCGGACACTTGTAGGACCCCTCAGAGAATCAGACGGCTTCGTGACCATGCATCAGTTGAGCGACGCGGTCTTCAAGCTACGAAGTGGAGATGAGTCGGCCCTAAGGGCGCTAGTCAAACCGATTGAGGATTCGCTGGGCGCCACGAAGAAGATCGTCATACGGGATTCTGCGGTCGACGCCATCTGCCACGGCGCGCGCTTGGGGCTCCCCGGCATACTTTCCGTGTCAGCAGGGATATCGAGGGGTGACACCCTGACACTGATGTCGGCAAAGGGGGAGCTTGTGGCGATAGGGAACGCAATGCTTCCCACGGACGAGATGACCGCTATGAAGAAGGGTCTCGCTTGCTCGACTGAACGCGTCATCATGAAGCAAGGAACCTATCCGAAGATGTGGAAGAGCCACGCTACGACAAAGGCTGCGTAGTCGATCTGTCCCCCCACTCGTAGAGTCTCACTAGAGTGTTCACAGCCGAGTTAGGTCGATGCGGTGCTCTCAGGTTGCGTCCACGCTTTTTTCCCACACAATTGAGACCGGGACTGCCGGGGTCGCCTAGTCTAGTGGGTGTACCCTCTGATTGCGGCCCATCTTTCTCGCGCGCAGGACTCTCGGAGCGTCGTGAATTGTGTAGTCACGAATCCGCCGTCATTCTGTCGCTCATTAGAGTTGAAGTGCGCGCGCGCACTGGGAGAACAAAGGAACGTACCGAATACTTAATTCTAGTCAAAGAGCTTGTTGATGTGGGAAAGATGAATTCAGTTAGCAACATTTCAAGAGTCTTAGGAGCTGCATTTCTCCTTCAGTACTTTACGTCTTTGATCAGTGGACTGATTCTGAGTCAGGCGTTGCCTGGCAACTTCCTGCCATCTGTCGGGCCTGTAAGTGTAAATCTGATCGATGTCGCGAATAACGCCTGGCTGATAAGGGCAAACATACTAGGTCAGACAGCCACTGCCGCTGGGGTCATCTTCTTGGGGGCCATGCTTTTCGTGACCCTGAGGAGACGGAATGAAGAAACGGCTCTTGTTGGCTTTGGATTCTATGTTCTGGAAGGGGCGCTGCTTGCCGCCAGCATGGTAGCGACCTTCTTTCTCTTACAGATAGGTCAGGAGTATGTGACAGCAGGAAACCCCGCCTATTTGCAGACGATAGGGAATCTGGCATTTGAATCAATGAATTTTGGAGAGACACTGGCGGAGTTGCCTTTTTGTCTTGGTGCAATACTCTTCTATTATCTGTTCTACAAATCACGAATTGTTCCACGCATTCTGTCTCTCTGGGGGCTGGTAGGAGTTTCCCTCGTACTGATCGGAACGCTGTCTGCCATATTTGGCTATGGAGTCTCGTTTTTCGTATACCTTCCCTATGTCCCCTTTGAATTCGTAATCGGAGTTTGGATCTTGGTCAAAGGCATGAGCGACGCTTCAGGAACGAAGCAGTAGTCTGTATCAACGAGCTCACTGGATTGAACTGCTGAACCGAGGTCCCCGCACGCTGTCCGTTTGCTTCAGAAAAGCCCCCCTGTCTCTGAACCCTGTCTTCCTAGGTTTCTACGCGAGCAGGAATTCGAATTGGAGCTTCATCAAGCTTACAAGGAATCCGTGCAATCAGTACCAGTGACGTGAGGACCCTTAGGATGCAGCCACAACCTCGGCCCGGCATCAACATGAGCGACGCAGCGTCGGTCATGGATGCTGACGCTTCTCATGTGATCTCCACGCGTTGTGCGATTCACGGGATAGAAATGGATTGCCAGCAGGGAAACACCTACTTCTGCGCTGAGTGCCTGGGATTAGCAGACGAAAGACACTCGAATAGGCGCCGCTAAGGCATGAACCTTATCCGTGACCTCGCGAGGGAGCTTCGGATGTCTCCAAAGTCTAGGTCCCACTAGCGTACCCGCCACTTCATGGTGACTCGCGACACGGATGTCCTGATGTGATTAACAGAGTGGGGTGGGTCGTGGCCAGCTTCAATTATATGCAATTAGTGGGCTTGACCATTCTTGAAATTAGTGGGCTTGACCATTCTTGATTAGGTGCAATTGAAGTGCAGGGCAAGTCCTGGCTGGGGAGCTCATGTCGACCAGATGTTCGTGTTCACGAAGGAAATTCATTTTCGGAACCCGTTTGGGGGATGACCCCACCAGACACGCTCAAGATGGCCTCTGACACAGGCCCTACACGTTCCCCATGCGAACCATACGTTCCTTTGTTTTGGTCTATGCCAAGAATCCCTAATAGGGACTGCTGTTCCTTTTGATACTCGATGGCTGAGGCACACAGAAATACAAGGAGAAGTACAGTTTCATCCGAGGGGAACGAGACGCCAAAGAGAAAGGCGAGGCAGAGCCCGAAGGTCGTCAGCGCCGAGCCCGCAGTTGATGTCAGCTATCCATCGAAGTCCGGCACCATTGAGATCAGCCCTCCTTCAAAGCCCGACGTCGTCGAGTTGGCACCCCCTACGTCGGACGCAAACAGGATTCCACCGCCGATGGCGAGTTCAGGTCAAGTGTTGGGACTTGCAAAGGAGAAACCAGTGACGAAGTCTTCAGCGCCAATCGTCGAACCAGCGCCTTCCCCGGTGGCCGCTGCGAATCCGGAGGCTGAATACCTCAAAGGCCTCACAAGAGAAAGAGTAGTGTGGGGAGTTGTCGTCGCCGTCTCGTGGGTGGTTACCTTCGTGGCACTCCTGCGCCTAGGCATAATCTAGCTGACCCTCACACCGCGGAGACGGTGAGTAAGGCGTCGGGTCGGCTACAGGAAGTGCTGCAAGGGGGCACTTGCCAATGGACCTCGAGTTTCCATCGTCGCTGAATAGCGCCTAGGTCTCATTGTGACTCCCAAGGTGTTACTCTCTGCGCAAGGTGAAGACTACTGCGTCGAAGAGCTGATGGCGAGGTCGATCCTCTCCTTACCTCTAGACCATACTTCTCTCCGTCTTCAGACCATATTGTTATCTCCGGACCTACGGCCGATTGATCATCGCTGGACCATATTGGCCATAACGCCTCGACCTGAAGCCCGCGTTCACACCGATGAACCTCGACTTCTCAACCGGTATATACTCTGAATCAGTATCACAGGTGAGCTCGGGTCGCACCAGTGCGGCTTTGGGGCTTGGAGCCAAGTAACTTGTTCAGATCTGGAAAAGGAAGGTTCGTCGCAGTCCCGCTAGCTCTGCTCTTCTTGTTCGCATTTGCTCCGATCGCTCACGCCACACCGCCACCAAACCAGCTAGACCTGACGATTACCGGGAGCGTCGGGAGCTCGGGTCAGCAAGACTACACGCAATCTGGAGGGGAAGTTGTCTACGCCTCCATCCTGGGACAGGTCGTCAACTCTTCGACTGCGGTCTTTACCGAGAACCTCTCCGCCTCGGTGGACGGGCTTGTCACCAGCGGGACAGCGTACTTCTCGCTCTCGGGAGAATTCTTGAACGGGACCAGCTTCGCCATCGGGGGCGCAATCGGGATAGTTGACGCAGTGCCAGCCGAGGCATTTCCCCTGGGTTGCTGGGACGGAATCACCCTTCCCTTGCCCCCGGCCTGCACGAGCCAGGTGCCGGCTTTCTTCGTCGGGCTAGGTGCCCTGAGCGGCACGGTTCCTCCGTCGCAGCCCCCGCTCTGGATGGACCTCGAATCGGCGTATCTCAACCCCGGGCCGCTTCCCGGACCGATAGTCTGGGCCTCGACCGACGGCAGCGTAGTCATTGTGTTCTCATATGTCGCAGCCACGATAGACTGGCACAACATCCAGACGAACGGGTCTCTGGTCGGGACCCTAGGCGCGACGCCGGTGAGCGGCTCTTTCAGCATGACGACGAACGCGCACGAGGACTTGTTCGCGGGGACCGAAGCCGAGAGCGGGACCATGACATTCTATGGCATGAACCCCAGCTACCTTGACGCGAGCGGGGCGTTCACCGGCTCCTCCACGATTCCGACCTCCAATGCAATCGACTGCTCCTCGATTACCGGGATAGCAGGCACATGCACAGAGACGGGTCTGGCCTCGTCGGGCAGCTTCACCCTTGACCCCGGCAACGCCCTGATCCAGGGGTCCTACGACATCGACTGGACTGTGCCCGCGTTCTCCTTCTCCGGCACGTCCGCAGCCCTGGTCTCCCAGGGAGGCGTGACGGGCGTACCCGAATTCGGGGCTGGTGCTCTCGCACCGGTCGCGATGGGAGTGGCCCTGCTACTTCTGCTGAGAAGAGACGGGCTTCGAGCAAGGGCCCGCAACTGAACTCCGCTGGACCAATGCGTGCAGAGATCGTACTCTCGACGCTCTCGCTCGACAAGCTCACAATCAACGAACGTCCCCTCGTACCCGGATACTTCCTCACGATTCCTGTCTGTGCGCTTGCTTCAGGATTCCTAAGCAGGGTCGATGTCGTCAAAAACGGACAAGATGACCCCCAGTTCCACATCTGAAGGGATTACAAGCGGGTTACTCTTGCCCAGGGCCAGATACAGGAGATAGGCCCCTACCAGAGAAATCCCAAGGGAGTCGAGGATATTGGGGAAGGTAGGGAAGAGGACCCAGTGGTCGAAATACCTGGAGAAGCCTATGGCCCAGGCGAAGGCGCTGATACCGAGGACGAAGGGCAGAGGCCTCTGAATGTGTGCGAACTTCATCCGCTATCCTCCCGCATCAAACCTAGGTGTAGATTCCGGACGATTCCAGCCATCCAGCGGAACGCGCCAACGGAACCCAGGTCATGACTACCGTTCGACCCACTGCCTGTTCCTGCGATGAGAGAAGAAGAAAACAAGGGCGCGAGTTCTTTCATGAAGCCCTGGAATCCCTTTCTCCCTGAAACCGACCCTTTGCCAAACAAACCCAAGCGTGTTCGGGCTGACCTCGTGCTTCTTTGCCGCCGCATCTATCGTTTTCCAGGTCACGACCCCATCTTTGCTTTCTACCCAGAATTTGAACACCTCTCCTATCGCATCGAGGATGGTCTCTTCTTCCGCATCGAGGATGGTCACTTCCTCCTCGTCAATCGAAGCCCCGGAAGGTGTCTGCCCGAAGTCTCTGTCCTGAGTCATACCAAAGGATGCCCTCCATCTCTTGGCAATCCCACTTCGTCACTCACATGAGGATGATGAACAGGATAGAGAGTTCTATGCTGCTCATATCCTCCAGCTCCCTCAATCCTCCCACATCCCTCTGCACACGTCCACGCACGGAGAATCCTTGACTCTTCAGTACTTGACGCCAGGGGGGGTGACGACAGCCGCCATGAGGGCCGCAGATTCAGGGAATTCAGCCTCTCTGTGAGTCTTCCACTCTCTTTCAGTATCCTGTCTCTTGCTTCTCGCAGCACCTCATCCGTCTTCTCATCTACGTCGGTTGGATCATCCTCCTCGACTGAATCGCAAAAGTCGAACGCCATCTTCTCGATCTTGTCGACAGCATCGCGGAAATCGCGGACGGCGGCGTCGAATTCCGCTTGATACTGGTCTACACCCTCGACGATGTAGTCACTCAGGTCATGGGCTTCGATGCGAATGTCGTATTCTGCCTCTAGCCAGCCCAGATAGTCGTTCAGGCCTCGTGTTACTTCGGAAGAGAGGCGAGCCAATCGGTACCGGCAATCCGGATTGCCCCCATATATTCTCGTATGGACCTAGAGGGCTTGAGAACAGGATTTGTTGGGCTCGAAGACAATATTTCGAGTGAAAAGGCCGGGGGCTACGCGAGCCGCAATGGCAGGCCGTTCGCGCTCGCGCCCTGCCAATGGCTCCGACACTCCCAGCCGTGATGCGTTCTAGCTCAGTTGTTCGGCCACAAACCAGAGTCGATGCGGGGTGTCGTCGGTGGGGGCCGTCGCTTCGCTCTTATCTTATCAACCGGGGCGCTCGGTAGCGCGCCTTCTCACTTGACTATCCAGCGGTGAGGATTTTCTCTTCTTCTCGCTCAGGGCTTCTTCGTCTTCTGCTTCAGTGACGCCCTGGAGGCCGCAGCACCTCTGACTGGGGCGAGCCTGCGCCTGTACGTTTTGGTTGGCCTAGAGATGGATGGCGCTCCGAATGATGTGGTCGATGGTGCTGCGAAGTAGACTGGGGCAGGAGCAGGCTGCACAGTCTCGTAGATCGCCTGGATCTGAAAAGGGGCAGGCTCGGCCTCGGTCGTTGCCACCGCAGCGGGAATCTCTATTGACTGCTCCGGCGGCGCAGTGTAGGATTCGACTGGCGCCACCGATTCGATAGATCCATTCCTCCTCAGGTGCCCCAGGTAGCCCTTTGATGCCCAATAGAGCACCGCCACGACGTCGATGCAGGCGTCGAGCATTACAACCGTTAACACCAATTCAGAGACCATTGCTGACGTTGATACGGGGCCAGGGGTTCTTTTCAGCCAGAGTCAAGTCTGGTAGAGGAGATTGTGAAAAATGACACTACACAGATAGTGCTTGGGTCACACCAAGACGTTCTGATCTTCGAGAATTGCGTGCTAGACCGGGGCTTGTTTGTCGACTCGAAGGCCGCGTCTCGCGTATACATACGACATCACGACGATGACTGTAGCCAGGAGAGCGAAGCTGAGCTGGGCTGGGAACTCGGGGATCCCGCCCCCTCCACTTGACGAGCTGGATGTGGTGGTCTGAGAAGTTGTCGAGCTTTTGCTCGTGCTGCTGGTGGACGGGGTGGTGCTCGTGGTGGATGTTGTTGACGTGCTTGATGTTGAGCTCGAAGAGGTACTGCTGCTCGAAGTACTACTGCTGCTCGACGTACTTGTGCTACTTGAGGTAGTACTGCTACTTGAGGTAGTACTGCTAGTGGAACTGCTACTTGACGTAGTGGTGGTGGTCGCGGGCGCGAACTCAAGGATGTGAGAGCCCTGAGAGTAGGAGACCGTGATCGTAGCGTAGGTCGAGTTTGTGCTGATCGCTGGAGAAACGGACTTGCCGTCAATTGTCGCACCCCACGTACTTGGATTGATGAGAGACTTCGGGATTGAGATGGTGAAAGTGCCGCTTGTGCCGACTGGGCCTCGTACATATGTTGAGATTGTACTCCCACTAAGCAAAAGGCCACCAACCAGGCCCACCGAAAGCTCAGAGTCTGTCTTGGTCGAAACGATGGCCCCCGCCGATGTGCTCCACTCTTGAGTTCTTTGGGGTTGAATCAGCGATGCAATCGTCTGTCCTTGGACGCTACCCAAAATCGAACCGGGGCTAATCACGTTGAGGGTCAGCGTCACTGCGCTACGGGTTCCCCCTGGGGCGACGCTAGAGACCACCTGGAACGACAGTGCCGTCTCAGCGTATCCGCGTGCTGAAGCGGACACATTGATGGAGTCGGTAGACGTGAGTGGCATCTCCAGATTGAATTGCCCTGCGGCGTTCGTCTCTGTGTCATTGGAGACATGAGACGAGATTCCTTCGCCTGACACTGACGCAAACTTGACTGGATTCCCATGGTTGTCTTGCACTGCTCCTATTATGTGAGCAGGAACGACGGGGGCGGGGATTGTGAGCGTGATTAGAGGGGCCGTGTATGAGTTCCCGGCCGTCACCGAGAGAAGAGTCGAGAGACCAGCTTTCGCGCTTCCCTTCGACGCCGTGACATTGTACGATCCCGTTGCTATGCCGCTCTCGAGCACGTAGTGTCCTGAGGCATCGGTCGAGTTCGTAGCGCAAGGGAGGAATGAACCATTGCACGTAATGAAGCAATTACCAAAGTAACATGTCTGCGCACCGATTTCTACGGTGGCACCAGCCACCGCGTTGCCGTGAGTGTCTTTGACGTATCCGGAGACGACCGCAGAAGCTGAGAGCGTGAAGTCATGCCGGGCTATCCCGCCAATGGTGGCAGTGACAGCAGCTGAGCCGGTCGCAATCACATGAGCGGAAAGCGGAGGGTAGAGAGACGCGGATAAGGACACGTTGTATTTTCCGGCAGGAAGATCGTTCGTTATCGTGTATCCCCCAGTCGAGTTTGTGGTGGAGTAGCATCCGGAGCAAGTACCGTTGACCGTCACGAATACGCCAGCGACACCCTTGCCATTGAACGTGACCTTTCCGACTATCGCAGCAGAGGCTGAAAGTTGCACATTCTGTGTCACTTCTGTCTGGGCTGTGATGTGAACGTTGGGCACAGTCTTGCTCATGAAGCCGGGGATATATCCCGGATTGTCGGGACATATCGAGGCGTAGCTGAAACAGCTCAAACTGAAACCGAAGAAGCTTGATCCTGATGGAGGTTCGACTTCGACCTGATATAGCCCGGCCGGCACGTCTGTTTCGATTGCGTACAGACCGTCTGACGTCGTCGTGTCTGATCCGACCTCTGTGCTGCTGTCGTTGACAACCAGCTTGACCGTCGCTCCAGCAACGGGGCTTCCGTCTGGGCCGGTGACCTGCCCTGTTACTATGGACGACCTGGCTAGATTCAGATTCACGCCAGCGGTCTCGTGGCCCAGAGTAACGGTAGCCAATATCGGATAGTACGCCTTAAGAAAACCGTCAGCGCTCGCGCTTACGTTATACCCTCCCGCCGTGTAGATGCCGGCTATGTTGTAGTTGCCCGAGGAGTCCGTTGAATTAGACCCGCTACTCGGACCCTGCGCATCCACGCTGGCTCCGGGAAGAGCAGCAGTTGTCGCCTCGACGGTTGCCATCGGCAGAGCAAAAGCATAGCTTCCCAGAATAGCTAAGACAATTAATGCAAGGAGTCTGGCACGCAATTGCAAACAGTAGCGCTTTTGTTGCATATTTAACACTACCCGTCCACCCTTAGCAAATCGCATCAATGAGCGCCTAGCCAGAGGCTGGGACTGAAACAGCGCGCACGCTCAGGGAGCCTCTATCTTGCTCGCAGATTGTGCATCGGGGTCACCGACTCAACCCTCCTTCGACGCCTTTTTTCCACTTCTTCAGCAATGACTCCCTTTTGGCCTCGTACTGACTCCTGGACAGCCGGTGGTTATCGAAATCCTCTTTGAGCTTGGCGAGCTGGATTTTGTAATCAACCCCTTTCACCGGTTCCGAGAGGGGAGGTTCGGGCCCGGCGGAGGTCTCCTCTGACGGACCTTGCTCAGGATTCTCCTCCTGTGGCGGTTCCTCGAAGAACTCGACCGAGAAGTTGATCTGTCTCCTGACCATCAGCGCAGAGAACTCCAAGAGGTTGGCCACGTCTGTATCATACGACTCGCTCGGCTGCCGAACCTTGACTGATGTTAGGTCGTCATCCGTATACTCCAGGCCTATCCAGAATGCCGCTTCAATGTAACCCTCGAACTTCTTAGTCAGAGATGGCGTGGCTTGGGAATAGAGTGTGATGATAGGCTTCAATCGCCCCGAGTAGCGAGTTCGAGATGTATAAGACTTGTATATCATCTGTGAGGCTAAAACCTGATTTCGGGTTCAATTAGATCACCATCGCCGACCATCTGAAGTAGGGCCTACTCTAGGACCGACCCTTGCCCCACTTTCAAGTCGCACCGATGTGCTGCCCGTTCGTCTAACTCGGCAGCTGTATGGTAGCCACGGTGGAGAATGAGGAGAGGTCGCTGACCATCACTTCTCCTTGCGAGATCGTGTAGAGGAAGTTGCCGATGATGACGCTCCTGTCGATCTGCAGACTGCTGTTGGGCGAATCTCCGTAGTTCTGGCCTGGAGGATACTGGGAGACCCTTCCGAGGAGTGTGAAGCCCGAGGCATCTACCTTGAAGACGTAGGCTCCCTGCCAGACGGGGTCTCCGTAGGGTGGCGGGCTGTTCTGACCGTAGGTCTGGTTGCCGCTCACCTGCGCGAGCATCACCGGAATCACCATTGTGTTCGTAGCCGAGTCGAAGGTGAACGCGAGGTGGTCGCTCAGCACAGGCGAGTCGGTGCCGCGGTCACCAATCAGGTACTTGGAGACCTGAGTGGACGTGCCGTTGTCAAAGACTCGGAAGAGCGAAAGCTTCAGTCCGAGGTAATACGCGAAGTCTCCGCTGGAGGAGGGGACCGCGTCCTTTCCCACTCCTATCAGGTAGCCACCCGGCAGCGGATGCAGGTAGTCGGAGTATCCGGTCACCTTCAGAGCGCTCAGGATGACAGGGTTCGTCATGTCACTGAAGGAGATCGCGAATAGCGGGTCGACCTGCTCGAAGGTGACGACAAAGCCCATGTCGCCCACGAACCGGACCGCGTAGATGTTCTCCCCGGGTGCGATGTTCCGCAGGGCCGCAACCTGGCTCATGTTCTGATTCAGGACGTAGACGTCGTCGCTGCGCGTGCTCGTTCCTCCGACCGTGGCGAAGCGGCTGGTGGCGACTCTCACATACCCCTCGTATTCATCCAGAGAGAATTGGTTCAAGACAGTGCCGGGGACCAAGCCGACCGCTTCGACCCCCACGGTTCCGTTCGCATATGAGGCCCTGAAGATTGTGCTGTTCTCGGCCTGCTGGACGTAGGCCGACGATATGACGCCACCTGTGAAGACGTTTCCGGCTATGCCGTCGACATCATCGTACTCGGGGTAGTTCGTGTAGACCACGTAGAGATTGGACGTGGAGACGTAGACGGTCGAAGACGGGCCCGTCAGGACGCAGACCGTGTTCTGTTTCCCCGTAGACATGCTGACGCTCAGGATGAAGGTGTAGAGGCTGATCTGCGCGTTGTTGGAAGTGTAGTAGACCGAAGTGGGCTGGACCGTCGTCCTCACTCCGTTCTCGATGATCTCGGGCATCGCAGTGGTCGCGTTGCCCCCGTTCACGAATTGGTACGACTGTTGCTGGATGATGGCATAGACGTAGCCCTGTGCGAGGCGCGCTGCGACGTAGGTCCCAGCAACGCTCGTGTTCGCCATCAGGGCTGGCGACGAGAGGTTGGAGGTGTTGTAGATCAGGATGTCGATGTACGATCCGTTGGAATACCGCTGGTCGATGACAGCGAGACGGCCTTGGGTGATCTCGATTCCGATGACGCTGGAGCCCTTGAAGGATATCGTCGAGAGGACCGATGCGGAGCTGGGAGGATATGCGCTCATGACGGTGACCGAGTCGTCGGTCGAGACGAAGAGGTGGGTCCCGTCCGTCTTGACCGTGTCAGGCTCATCGACGCCCTGGACTTGGACGTTGGTGCCCGTGAAGGAGCCGGACGACGCTGCCGTCGAGAATGAGGCAGAAGCAGCATTGAATGAGCGGTCCGCCGTCCCAAAGACCAAGGCAGGGCCACCGAACCAAGTCCCGTACTGGCTGTATTGCTGGGCACTCTTGGCGTTGGCCGAGATGTACCCCTGCAGCTGAGAGTAGCTCTGGAAGGAGCCCAGCCCCTGCGGAACCGCGTCCGGCGCTGGATTCGTCGGGAATAGTTGCCCCGGCGAAGACAACGAGAACGCCGCCACGACCGCTGCGGTTCCAATGACCACTAGCAGGAAGACTGCCCGTTCTTTTCGTCTGTGAGAAGGCTCCGAAGTCCCAGACATGGCTTGAGGATGGCGGCCCTGCTGATTAAAGCCCAAGCCACAGAACGGCCCGTTCTACACTGGCGAACACCCCGGAAGACTTGATTCCCGAGGGTGTAATCGAGTCTGTGAATGCATCCTCGAACCCCAGGCGTGTGCTCTCCTGTGCGAGGAAGCCACTCTACTGCTTGCCTTCTGTCCTGGTCAGGTCTGCAAGGAACCTCTCGCCGCGGAGAAGGGGAGACGCGATCCCCCGAGGGGCGAACCCGGCCACTTACCGCTTCATGGCCGGTCGACGAGCAAGGGGCATCAAATCCTGGGCATCCTCCTCCAATCTACCCACGCTTCATACCAGAAGACCGCCGCGGGAAACAGGTTCGGAAGGAGCGCCAGCAGAACAACCGTGTTCAGTAGGTACTGGGCCATGAACATCACATAGGCTACGGGGACTACGGTCGTGAGTGCTGCGTAGATCAGTCTCTTCGGGAAGACCACGCCTCGAATGAACATGAGGCGCGATAAGTCGTAGGACAGCGGTACGAACTTCCTGGCCCCATAATTGCCGTATTGATCCCTTTCTATCAGGCTAGCTTCTTCCAGCTTCTGGAGGTGGTGCATGGCTGAACTTGGGCTAGAGAAGTGCAGCGCGTTTTGGACTTGCTTCAGAGTAGGATGATCACTGCCCTTCGATGCCACAAAGAAATAGACGAGCTCTGTGGTTCTTGAAAGGTACGAAGTGTCGGAATTCCTGCTGGTCACAAGGAATCCTCTATTCAGGATAGCGAGCAAGAGAGTATTTAATTCGAATCTATCGAACTAAGTAGGTCCTCTGGCGAAGGGACCTTGGAAGCATGCCAAGGCTTGTCGTCGTCGTTCTCACCTCGTTCCTTCTTGTCACCATTTGCCTGCCTGCCTTCCCCGCCGGCGCTGGTTCCGGCGCGTCTGGCATCGACACTTCGCAGGCCTACGCTAGCGGCTTCATTTCTGGCAGCCAGGGAGCGTGGTATACTTGGGTGAACGTACAAGGCGTCAAACTGGTGTTCCTGGCGCTCTATTCTCCGGTCTACAACTCGCCTGTCTTCACGTTCGTGGGTCAGGAGTACAACTCTTCGTCAGGCAACCCGGTCTTCGTGGGGAACTCCCTGATGCTGATGGAGGTCTTCAACGACACGAATCACAACGGAATCCTGAACGCCAACTACACTTCTGGTCATTCCGAACTGAAGTTCACTGTGATAATGAACAGTTCGCAGTCCTTCACCTCCACCCCAGTATCCGAGAACAGTTCAGATGGAGTCTCAAACTTTCACTGGGGGATAGACTACCGGGGAATAGACGCGTTCCTGATCATTCCTGACAACCAGAGTTCTGGGTACGAGGGAGGCACATCTGCCTCAAAAGTGGCTCTGGACCATTTCGCCGTCAGTTATGACTACTCTATCACAAACAGCACCGCACGTCTGGAATCCAAGTACGATATCGGCAACTTCACTTTGGTGCCCAACACAGGAGACCAATCGGGCAACCGGACGGTGAACCTGAATGGTCTCAGCCTGGCGCTCTTCTTCTCGACTGAAACGATATCACCGAAGAGCTACTCCGTGAAGACCACAGCCTTGGGTTCCTCTGGCTCCTTGCTTTCGAATGCCAAAGTACTAATCGAAAACTCGACCGCGTTCGAATTCTTGTTCAACGACAACTACACGCTCTACGAGACTCCTCCTTCGGTATTCGACGCCAAGGTCGCTTCGGCCCCGCTAGATTCGGTTCCGTCTTTCGGGGTCACAGACTCATGGTTCTCCCCCATCTTGAGGGTCCAGACCTACTTGCAGTCCCTGCCGATTTACGCCGGACTTCCAAGCACGCCAGACTTGAACTACAGCTTTTCCCGCTTCATGTACCGGTTATCCTTCGAGCAGTGGTCCGGCCATGCTCTGACCGAAGATCCCACATTCATTGCGTACATCAACGTAAGGGGTTTTGCTTCAGCTTCCTTCCCCGTCTCACTCGTCATAATTGCGGGCGTCACTGGAATCCTGCTGACCGCGATCGCTTTCTTCGACGTCTCCAGAGGGAAGAGGCGGCCCTTACAGGCAAGTGGATGAAGGCACAGCTCCAAGGCGGGACGAGGAGAGATTGCCTGATCCAGGACAGTGGTCTGTCATGTTGCCGTGGTTGAACCACAACTCAGCACGCGCGCGCGCCATGACGACCAAATTCGCCCGACCCACAACCTCGACAACAACGCAAGACACCCCGTCTGTGCCGAAATGGGCCTATGCGACCGTGGTAGTGCTACTGATCGTCGGACTTGCCCTAGGTTACATCGTCAAGAGACCATCGGTCAGCAAGCCGCAGGACTAGCAGACAGATAGAGAGGATGGAGAGGAGAATGGAGAGCGAGGACTCATGACGCTCTCGGCACTAAAGTATAGATTCGCATTCTACATGCCGTAAATTCAACCGGACCGTCGGGATCAATTTTAGGAATTTGAGAGCCCAAGTGGGTGAAGAAACCACAGGAAACTAACGCAAGTCAACCGTGCACCAGAGGCACGTTCGCTAAAGAACTATTAGACGCGGCTTAAGTGGCTTCTGATGGGTCACTCCGACATGAGCGGACAACTCGAAGCACACCCTGAAGAGAAATTCAAGTTTGAGATAACGACGAGTTTCGGACTTACTTACTATACAGATGAGGTTAGCTTCAACGAGGGGATGGCTACCTTCGAGCCGAAAGCAGTTAGGTCTCCTACTCCTAGTGATTGTTGGGACCCGAAGGGCATCGACCTCTTGATACCCCTCTATCAGATTGTGAAGGTTACGCACTTGAAGCTGAATCCGCAGAAGAATCCGTGACCACTTGGTCGCGCAGACAAGTTAACAGAATTGACTGGTAACAACAGTTAATCATCACCCGACCACTCTGGACGGGATGGTGTCAAGGTCCTAGCGGATGACCACCAAGCCTCCCGGCAACCATGCCCGACTCGCGGCGGCCGTCGTTATCGCGGCCGTGGTGATCGGGGCGGGGATCGTCGCCTCGTCCAATCTCGGAGCGGCGACGACCGTGACCCGGACCGTCACCACCGCTCTCCTCCTGCCCTGCAATGACCAGGTGTGGAGCGCCGGCGGCTCCTCCATCGGCTCGACCACGCCCGTGCTTCTCATGCGACCCGGCTCGACCGCATACATCTGCGTGACGTATCGATCTCCGTGGGGAGGAAACTCGAGCCAGTACACGAGCCAGGGTCAGGGAAACACCCCGTACTGGTTCGGCCTCGAAATAGCCACCTACCACTGCGTATCCGGCGCAACGGAGGCTGGGTGCGGAGGAGGCTGGGCACAGGCTGTCTCCCACTCTTTCAGAATCGACGCCTCTCCCGGCTCGATTCAGCCGACGCCCGACACAGACTACGTCGCCGTCGCGTACGCCGTCACGGCGTTGAGCAACTCGACTGGTTTCTATGACAGCTCCGCGCCGGAGGGCAGTTGCGGCTTCTTGCCGATGGCTGTGGGCTACGCCGCCTCTCAGGTGAACGCATCCGACTTCCCCGGTTATGTCGCCATATTGTATCTTAATTGTGTCCGGGTCTACTGGGCCTTCGTCCCAACATCGGTGAGCGTCGGCGGGATGAACGTGACCTACGTCGATTTCTAGCGGCCAGGTTCCTGAGCGACGCCAAGGACTTACAGCACCGAAGCGTGGCTGCTGCACATCGAAGCGGTCGTGTAGGTTCTACACTAGGTCGGAGGCCTCTCTGCTTCTTGCCTTTTGCCTGGTCAGATCCACGAGCCATCTCTCGTAGCGGAGAAAGAGAGGCGCGATCTTCGGTTGGGGTTCTGTTACCTCTCGTCAGATTGTGTCTGTTTAGTCCTGTTGAACCAATAAGCGGAGAGAAACGCACATACGACGACTGTGAAAGATATGGCCATGTTGAAGGGCTCGCTCAGGCGAAAGACCGCCCCTGCGACACCCCCAAGAAACATTCCTGCTATCAGCACTGATACTAATGCTATGATGGCTTTGTCAGTCAGGATTCCCCCTTCATTCCTTGGCGTAGACTGACTCGCGTTCTGAATTAAGGTTAGCTACTGGTTCTGTTGTCTCTTAGACGGATGGCCCCTCCTCCTTCTCACCGTTACCCTTCGGGTGATGGCTCATCAGAGCGACCACGACGATTGCCAACCCAATCAGCATGAATGCGAGGCCAGTCAAAAGACCCTGTGGGATGTAGAGCCCCCAAATGCCAATACCCGTAGAGAGCAAGACCACGCCAAGAAGCGCGAGTCCCACGCCGTAGATTATGACCTGCTTCCACTGAGAACCGATTTCATCCATCAAGCCTCTATGGTCTTGCTCGCGTTCTGTATTCGCGTAAGCCACACTGTCAACGTGAACCTTGATTCCCGCCAGGTCTGCTGAGACGAACCCTTCGAGTTGTTTACACTTTAGCGCGCGCGGAGGGACCCAGAGCGAGCGCATGACGGTGATCGTGTGCGGATAGGCTTAAGCCGAGGCTCTGCTTCACTCCTAGACATGAGGCCCCTCGTCATGGCAGTTGGTGCGGCCCTCTTGATACTCGGTGGCGCACTCATCGCCATCAGTCCGGCGTTGGGGTCCGCGGCATTCAACAAGGCGGAGTTAGGCATCATCACGGCTGGTGAGAGGGGAGGAAATACTACTACTGCCGCTATTGCTTACTACCAGACCCTGATAGATACCGAGAATCAGGCCGAGAATATCGCCATCGCGGGAGCGGTTCTTGCTTCGATAGGGGGAGCAATCCTGGTGTACGGACTGGCCGCGGTGAAGCGTCAGGAACCCGTGCAACAGCCAAGTACCCCTGGTCAGGCAGAGAAGACCTAGGTCGAGCGGAAGAATGATTGAGCTGCGCGCGCGCTCGGCACGTGCAGATGGATTGGCCTTGAAGCACAGAAGGGCCTTGACAGTTGCATTGGTCGTTGTAGCGGTAGGGGTCGTAGCATTCTTCTTCCTCGCTCCTGTGACGACCGAGCATTGGACGAGAGACACCGTGCACGGCCCGTTCATATTGTACACCGCTCAGGCCTCGCTATCATTCCATCTTCTTGGATTCGGCATGCTATACAACTACACTCTCACGACTCCCGGCCCGCCCTACCATCTTGCTTCGTACCTGTGGGCGTCCAAATGCCACGGCTTTCCAAACTGTCAATGAAGGGCGTCACCCGTGATTGGACAGGGGGCGAAATCAGCCGTTGATTGGACAGAACCTCTCCTACGCGTGGTTCAACGACAAGAAGCCGAAACACATCGCTAGGGCTGGTCTGAGGAAGCACGATGCCACCAACAATCGAATCGAAAGGCTCAACGGGACGGTTCGAGAGCGCGTGAAGGTTCAGCGAGGGTGGGAGTCCTTCAAGACACCGATAGCGGAAGGGCAGAGAATCCACTATAACTTCGTGAAGCCCCATCAGGTGTTAGAAGGGTGGACACCCGCACGGGTCGCAGGAATAGGAGTCGAAGTCGACAACAAATGGATGAAACTGCTTAAGAGAGCAACCGCCTCTTTAGGCGCGTTGAAGGCAAAACTGCTCGCGGTAGGCGTCGTCATTCTTATCGTCGGCTTCTTGACAATGATTCTTGCGAGCCAATGGTATCCTAGAACCGGTCTTACCGTGTCTGCCTCGTATGTCTACCTCTATGTAACGGGAGGACTCGTATTCGCCTTTGGGTGTGGAATCACAGCCTATGGCGCGTTGAAGAAAGACCTGATTAAGTGAGCCACCACGCGACGCAGGACAGTCGGAGAAACCCCGCGACTATGGGGCAGAACCATCCGAGGATTCGTCTCAGCGGACTTGGCAGGCGCGCGTGCTCAAGGCCTCACTTCCTGCTTCTTCGCCTTGAGAATCGAAGCGAAGCTGTCGCACAATTCGTCAGGGAACATAGGCCGCTGATACTTTCCACAGTATCCAACACTGCTGAAGTGCTCACACGTCCCACAGCTCGGCGTCTCGCCCGACGCCTTCCTGAAGTGAGGAGGGTCCATGCCGGCCCGGGTGACCAGTTCGGTAATAATCGGACGCCTCGATTGGCAGCCAGTCGAATGGGAGGGTCGGCTGAACCTACTGGTCACCATGGCTGACGTAGCCGCACAGGTTCTGCTAACTTAGTGCGACATGGTTCTTCGTGTTAACTGGACTGACATGGCTAATCTGTTTTCGGTGAAAAGAGAATCCCGCAATACGGGCAGACCAAAACGGCGAGGTCTGGTTTGCCGAACCCCCCTCTCGCCTTTTCGGAAGGACTCATGGCTGGAATCGTGTAGCGTTCGAATGCAGTTGACTCCTTTGCTTCTCCACAATTGGGACATGATATCTTGAGGAAAGCCAAGTTGATTTCTCGTCAAGAAGCTCAAATTAAGGGTTTTCGCCAGAAATAGGGTTCTAATGCGTTGACTGGACTTTCCCCTGAGTAGTTGTCGCAGACGCGTTAACTGGATATGAGAACCTCCAATTCCCTTTCCGGCAGATAATGGGCTTATCTACCCTGACGTTTGTCACAACCATCACTTGGCCGCAAGAACGCTCGTTCTGACGTGTAACCCCTGCGGAACAGGCAATCACACGGGTTGTCTATATCCAAGCGAATGCCCTTGCAAGCATCATCCTGTGCCTTGATTAACTGAACAGGCTGAGGTTCTCCTAGCTCTTCGGTTGATGGCTTGCGTTCTGAATTAGCGCGCGCAGCACTTTCAAATCATCCCACTGCGTAGTCTGGCGCGATGGCCTCGAAAGGTCTGACCATAGGTGTCGTCGTCTTCCTGCTCCTTTCGATGGCTGTCTTTGGCTTCTTCGCGGGCTCCGGCTACCGCGCGACCAGCTCGACGTCCTCTTCCTCGTCGTCATCTTCCACTACGACCGCGACGCTGACTCCCTCGACCACAAGCACAACGACCGCAACCACAGACTCCGGTTGCTGTAGCACTTCCACCACGACCTTTCCCCCCACAACGACCACCAGCAGCATCTCGACCTCCACCACCTCTGGCTCGAACGACGTCTACCTGTATGTGGGCTCAGTGGTCGTGATTCTGGTAGTGATCGCCATTGCGGTCAGGCTGGACAAGTGGACATCGCAGGTGAAGGAGGGACGCGACCTTCCCGAGGAGCGCCGGTTCGCTCAGGGATCTCGTTCAGTCGGAGGCTTCGACAGGCTCCACTCTGGGAGACGCCCGATCTTGAGACTACAGAAGGCGCTCAGTGCGTGCTGGGGCAAATTGAACCAAGACGCGTGTATCCTAGCCGGGCTGGCAAGGAAGCCTGGAATGAACTCTGCTTGCCTATGGTGGCTAGATTCTAATTCGCGTGCGGGCGCAACGATGAATCCTGCAGAGTGGCAGATTGCTTAAGAGTTAGGGTGCCTCACGTACTCAATGGCCTCCCAATGAAGTGCAGCACCGCGATGACGTTTCTGTCCCAGATAGAGAATCGGGAGGAGTTTGAGCGCTTCACTCCAATTTCATCGGCTGATTTGGATTACCTGTGCGTCAATGGATTCGTTTCGAGGACAACAAAGGAGGATCATGACAAGGGGGTCGATTCCGTCTCCAGGTTGGCTCAGCTGACTTCGCAAATGAACGCCGAAAAGGTCGAGGAGGAACAAGCAGCTGCGACCTTGCGGGAAGACGAGCGAAAGGAGCACTCGTTCCGATTCATCATCGAAGGAAGAGAGAAGAAGGAGGAGCTGGGTCAAAGGATTCAGAGCGAGACGGCTGAGGTTTCTAGGGAAGAATCCGAGCTAAGTGCAATCGAGACCAATGTCAATGAGCTCATCCAGACGAAGTCCATGATTGATCGAATGGTGCAATACGGTGGGGAGTACCTGTCTCTTACTGACCTTGGAATTGTCATACTGCGCGACCTTAACGTAAGGAACTACAGAGTTGCTGATCAGGAGTTCCCTGACTTCCTAGCAGAGATCAAAGCAACGTACACTGAGCTGCGGTCCATAGCGGACAGGTCTGCTTCTTACGCGGCCTTGCTCAAACCCAGAGTCCCAAACCTAGAAGACGAGTATTCCCCAGTCATCTATGACGAAAGTCAAGGGCCTCCTGCGGTCGAGGCTCCATCACTACTGTGGAGTGTGGCGATAGGGTTAGCCAAGCTCCAGGGTGACACCAATCAAATAGGAGAGAGGTTCATTCAGGCCCTCAACCTCCTGCAGAATCTTGACTCCACGACTCCTAACAGACTAATGGCCGCCGAGATCATGACTGCTGCCAGCAATCAGGATCTTCAAAGCCTTGAATCAATTCTGAAGAACCTTGACAAGCAATTGAGAGGTCTGCATGTTCCCAAGGAGCTATCGGCCGGTGTTGCCGCGACGATCTTGGCAGGAAGGAGATACGATGGAACGTATCCGACGGATGGGTTTGTTCAGTTCAAGAACCTGACTCAATCGTATGAAGCCGCCGCAATATTGGCTGTAATGAACCTCCCCTATGAGGACCTGAGTGGCAAGTTCCAGCTGTTCAAGGACAAGTTTGTTGCCTGGGGGTACATGGCATCGGAGGACACAGAGATCGCTTCGGCTTTCCTGGCGATTGGAGAACTGAACGCATACGAAGTGGAAGGGAAGTTGCAGTACATAGTCGAACAGCTGAGGAACTACCTAGAGTATCCCTTGGTAGCGGCAGCAATACTTGCCTCTATACCCGTCTTCGAGTCCCATGAGGTTCTCGATTTGATGGAAAAGGCTGTCACCCTGCTCACTGCATATGCCAGAGGGCTCGAACGGTCTGAATTGGTTGCCTTGGCAGTAAGAATGGTCCATGGAGTGCGGAACGAGATAGTGAAGGGTATTGACTCTACGGCCAAGATCGCAGCGACTCCGGTGCAATTCACCTACGCATCACATCCGGGCCTCTTTGTCTGGTACTACCCGGTGATCGTGGCTCATTCGTCCTACCATGCAACATTCAGCGGGATGGGAGGCTTCCATCCGGCTCACAGTCATGGGATCGGTGGGTTCGCGGGTTGAAGGCTGGACGATTGACCAAAGTCCTTGGCGTCATGCTGTTCTCATCACTGCTTGCAACTGCGATCGCGGCGAGTTCCCATCCGGTTTCGGCGTACACGCCCCAGAAGGGCGACTACTTCCATTACTCTGAGACGATCACTGTAAACAACGGCCAGGGCTCCTACACGGGGTACACGGATCAGACCCAGGTGAGCGGAATGGAGCAGATGAACTCTGCCAATGAAAGCACCGTGTCGGCCTCCTACAGTCTCTCCTACCAATACAGCAGCAACCAAGAGAGCTCTACCTCGTATTCATCCTCGGGCAAATTCACATGGTCACCAAACAGCTTCACGTATGTCAACGGAACGGACGACCAGGTAGGCTACTCAAAGCCGACTTACGTCTGGTTTGCCATGGACCCCGCCCTTCCGGTCGGAGGGACATTCTATGTTCTGAACACTCAATTCACGGTGCTGTCGAAGAATTGCAGCCTGCAACTGCCTACAAAAGGGAACGAGTACGTTCAGACGATTCGAACCGAAGGAACGCGTCAGTATCAACGGAACGACTCGTACGGCGTCTTCACAGCGTCGTATACTTGGTATGAGTACTTCGATCCAACTACCGGGTATGTCGTCGGCTACAACTACGTGGAGCAGGACACAGGCCAATACCAGGGACAGGCCGGGAGTTTCACATACACCGACGACCTCTACGTGACTTCAACCAGCTACAATTTGGTGCTGGCAAGTGCTTCCACTAGTCTGACAGCGAACGCGGGGTCGGGATCGACTCCGTATCTCGTCTATTCCGCAGCGTTCCTGGCGGTCGTGGTCATTGTTGCAGTGGTGGTCTACACCGCGACTCGAAGAAGAGGCAAAGACGAATCTCTTCCAAAGCACCCGCAGTACACGCCTCCGCCTTCAACGCCGGTGGAGTCCAAGATTGATCTGGGCTCAAAGCCGTCTGAACAGGTCGTGATAAGAGAGGTCGCCAAGGTGAATTGCAAGTACTGCGGAACCCTGATTCCATCTACGGCTGATACGTGCCCGTATTGCGGAGGGCCCAGGAAATGACACTCGAGCTTAGGCGAAAGAAGATTTGACAGTGGAGATCAGCAGATCGGTTCCCATCAAGCTCAGGGGGATCCCAATCACTCTCAATGTGTACGATGGAGCCGGGACGATAACTAACAAGTATTTCAGAAGTTACCAAATGCCAGAGCTCGGCAGGGTGTACTTGCCTGATAGCGTGAAGCCCTTCACAGACACGGACCCAATAGGAACCAGGGAGCTCCTCATGGATGACAACAGGAGCGCTGTCAGCAGAGAACCATACATGGCCATCGATGGCACCGACTTCTATTTCTCCGTCAAGGGTATAGGATCAACGACCAGCCCGTTCAGTCGTCAGCTTCTCGGGAAGGAGGAGATCAGCAGTCTTCTCAAGAGCAGTACCGTGAGGGAGAAGATCATGAACGCCAAAGAGAAGGAAATGAAGTTACCGAGGTATCTCACCGGGGAGCTGTGGTCAAGGGGATGTCCCTACGGATCCCAGGGGCTCGAGTTCGCAACCATAGCAATGAAGGCCGCAGAAATGTCGGATGCCAGCACCACGTCAATTCATGGGTTCAGGATTGCCCCCCTGGTGAACATCATCAAGCTGCCCAAGTCTCTCCAGGAGAATGTCACCCAAGTGTACTGGTACAGGAGGTTCAAACAGGAGATGGTTCAGGAAGCGAGGCTGATCCCATCCAATGTCAGAATCTACTTCCACTCGGATTGGACCATTGGCGACGACACCGGGGAGCTCTTCGACTTCTTCCGCATCGACGACAATGACAAGGCAATGGCCTTTCTGAGAAACTTCGTCAAGAGCGGGGTTGCGATTCTCACCCTGTTCGTAAGGTCCATGAGCGACAACGGTAACGGCACGTACAGCGGGCTGGACTTCTACGATGTCTGGCTCGACAAGGACGCAGTACTGGCCCCCGATGGCACCATCTTCTGGGCAGATCTGGAGGGGCTCCAAGCCATAACGATTGGAGGGAAGGATCGGGCCGACCTCGAGTTAAACATCGAGGAGAACATGGAGCATCAGATCTACAGATCCCTGTACGAGTTCATGTACGCATACGAACAAATAGAAAGGGAGCGAGTCAAGCGGTTCGGTCACATGACCGACCGCAAGATCCAGTTCGAATACCTCCTGGTGGATGCTTTGAAAGATGACGAGGTCGTCGAACTCCATCGCAGCGCCGATAGCCTCGAATTGGTCATTGGCAACATCCTTGCAGAAGAGAAACTGACCAAGAATTTCACGATCTTGGATTTGTGATCATGATGAGCACTCTGCACCCTGGACGGACGCCTGAACGGAGACGGGAGCTGGTGGCAAGAAACCCATGATCAACATCGTCCAGGTGTCTGACACAAAGAGCATTGACAAGCGGCTCAGCGGTCTGCCGGACGGGTTGTCCCTCTTTGCCCCACTCCTCCGTCACGAGGCCAAAGAAGCTCTTGAAGCGGGTGGCGAGGTCTTCATCTCCCAGAGCTCAGAGGAGGAGAAGACCGGCCTGTTCATCTATGATAGCCACGAGGCAACAGGAACCATCTTCACGAAATCCAGGGAGGCATTCGACCGCTTCTATGGGCTGAAGCCCTCCAGCTACATCTTCTCGGAGCTTGAGGTAGCAGAGCATTCCAAGGAGGCTTGGAACATCTGGCAGCTGGACGTTGACAAGACCCCTTCCGACCACAGGTTCAAGCACCACGTTAGCATCGACGATGATGCCGAGGAGATAGAACGCTTCATGGCCATTGCACAGCCCGAGACGAGCAGGCAGTGGGTCAGCGTCGCCCTCAAGAACAAGGACAGGTGCTTCGTCGTCAAGATATCGAACAGAATCGTGGCCATAGCGTGGATGACCATTGTCGGAGGGATTGCAAGGTCACACGGCCTCTACGTTGAACCGACGTTCAGGAGAACGGGAATAATGAAAGACAATTTCCAAGCCAGGCTCATCTATTTGAAGTCAAGGCGCGTCCACACTCTGATCAACGAGATTGCCGAGTCCAATGTAGCGTCCTCTAGCTTTGCCAAGAGTATAGGGGAGAAGATCGTCGGCAGGCTGTTCCTCTACACCAGCCCCGATTCGAACGCGCCGTCATAGCGGCCGAGGCCTTCCGGTGTCCGTGCGCCCTGACGGGGGACTGAATCAGACATTCGGTCTCCGGGATTCGAACACAATTTATTGTGTTGAAAGACTCTCTCTAGCGCTGAACGAAGTCTGGTTGCGGTCGCCGGGACTGGGGCACGAATATGCGGGTTTGATTCTCGTCTCGATGCTCAGCACTCGAGTGTTGTGACTTTCGGTTATGACTTGGGTCGCTAGAGTAGGAATGAATATAGTAGTGTGAAACGTCCCACGATGTGAAGAATGGGAAAACCAAACTCTACGTCTGGCACATCCGCTTCTCAATTGATTGACAAGCGAATCGCCGACCTTGGCGATTGGCGTGGCGGGCTGCTTGCACAACTGCGTGAGCTCGTCAAAGAGGCTGACCCTGACATCGTCGAGGAGTGGAAATGGATGGGTACGCCTGTGTGGTCACACAACGGGATTGTCTGCACTGGCGAGACCTACAAACTCGTTGTGAAAGTGACTTTCATCAAGGGTGCCTCATTGAAGGATCCCAAGCATCTCTTCAACTCTAGCCTTGACGGGAATGCCAGACGGGCAATTGATTTCCACGAAGGTGACAAGCTGGACAAGTCCGCCTTGAAGGGCCTGATTCGCGCTGCTGTCAATCTGAACGTGTCAGGTGGTGAAACCAAGCGCTCCGGCCCTGTTTCCTGAGGGAAGCCTGAGGTACACATTCTCTCACTCTCAGTCACAGAGGTGAAGAAGAGAGAGAGTCCTGTGCGGGCGCCGGGGCCTCAGACCCAGCATGCTGGCCAGGATTCCTCTCCGAAGGCATATAGAACCGAAAACAATCATCTGAAAAGCATGAAGAAGACAGTTGGGGTGTACTGGGGACGATTCAATCCGCCACACAAGGGGCATATCGCTTTAGTAAGAAGACTGGTCACGAAGGTGGACCTCTTGACAATAGCCGTAGGAAGTGCAGAAAGCAAGAATACGAAACGAAATCCGTTCAGCGGGGATGAAAGGGTGGAGATGCTGAAGAGTTATCTGAGGGAACAAGACGTCAAAGTGAAAGATTTCATTGCGGTCAAGGATGGCGACTCTTGGGCCTCATCCATCGATAGCCTTTTGGAGAAATGTGGCAAGTTCGACGTCCTGCGCGCGCGCTCAAGGTTGAAGTACAACAGGATTCTGCTCTCTTCAGAAAGGTTTGAACGGAAGAACGAGAGCACGTTTCCTAAGCAAGACAACGCTTTACCAGCTGATTGCCTACTTTCTGGTTGGAGTCTTCGAATGGTTCACCGGATTCTACATCTATCATCATCTTGAACACCTTACAGGATTCTTCGCGTTCGGGGTCCAGTCGCTTATTGTCGGGTTCATCGCTTTCCTCTTGCGGAAGTATCTTGTGTTCAAAGCCTGAGCGCACGTGCGCGCGGTTCACTCTGCTAGTCACAGTCGTCATCATGATGCCCTATGTGTCTGTCCGGCATGGTCTTCGAGTGGGCAGACAAGCCCCGCTCTAGCAGGGAGTCCTCCTTGTCGGGGCGCCTACCTGAACTGTAAAGTCCCGGCCAGGGCGCCTCGTGGGGATTGGGGCCCATGAATTTGATATTCAATCAAGTGACTTTGGCGCGAGCCCCACTGGATTCATTCTCTTTTGGGTTTGTAAATAGGATTCTTGGCCTGAAGGAATCTCCGCACACGACAAGGTGCGGGGGGTGGGACTTCAACCCGGCATGCTGGGCGGAAATACCAGTGGTCGGCTCCGGGATGTGTGACAGGTCTTCTAACTCGTCTCTCGCGGCCGCCGAAGTTTAGTCTCTATCATCGGGTCAACGATTGCGCCGATGATTGCAACTATCACACCGATCATCGCTACAAGAAGATTCGGAGTGTAAGCGAAAAAGCCCAGATTCGACGAATTCGAATAAGTCACGCCTGTTCCCACCGCCAGACTCGCTACAACGATTGCGATGCCCACAAACTGAATCCCATGATAACTAATCCCTCCTTCACCCCCCCAGCTTGAGAGTCACCAGGGGAGATTTCAGCTTATGCCTGAATCCTTACCGCCGTAGGGATGCGGGGGGTGGGACTTCAACCAAGCATGCTGAACGGGAAGCGCGCGCGCGCGTCTCAGTTGCGGAGCGCCTCATCTAACGTGGAATGATTTTGGACCCTGTCCCCAATAGCGCCATATCCATGCTTACCCACCAAGCATCGCCCGATGATCGGACAGACCAATCCAAAGACCCTTAGGGCGCCACGGGGCAAACTCTAATCGTGGTCAGCAGAAGGTTTCTCCATACGGTCGGAGTAGTCGCTTTCGTTGTATTCTTCACTTCTGTCCCGGTACTTGAGATGGGGATAGGTAGTTGCTATTCGTTCCTTCTGACACCTCATATCGTATCCCTCTCTTACTATCTATTCAGGTTCGGGGGCGTCTTGGACGGGGGATATGTCTGGACACTTCAGCCTCTTCCTGTATGCCACCAATGACGTTCCCTACTCATGATGGACACCACTGACAGCGACTCTGGCCCAGCATGCAGGGTGGAAGTTCATGCGCTTCTCGTCACTCTGCAAGTCCAGTTGAGTCAGCACTGATGGATGCTCTTGATGGGACGGTGGAACTCACCCCCAACTGTAAATAGTCCGGCCCGATGTGACACAGTCAGTCCGAGTGACTCAAAGGCACATGTCTGCTAGAGACACTAGAGCCGGAATAGGGAGGACCGTAGTAATCGGGTTAGTCGTGGTCATCCTAATCGTAGTCGCCGTTTCTGCTTACGCAGTCTTCCGCCCTCACAGTGTCACGCAGCCAGTCCTCGAATGTGGCGATACGATTACGACAAACATGACCCTGAGTGCGAACGTCGGTCCCTGCTCATTTCACGGACTCGTCATGGGCTCCAACGGCGTAACCCTCAACTGCAACGGGCACAGCATAAGCGGCACAAGCACAAACCCAAACTTCACAGGCATTGGGATCTCTCTTGATGGGATTACAGGAGCCACGGTCGAGAACTGCAACGTTACGGGATTCGAGGATGGCTTCTACCTCTACGAGTCATCCCACAACGCTCTCAGCGGGAACGCGGCGGACAAGAACGAAGGCGGTTTCGCGATTTGGAGTTCCGAGAACAACGCTCTCAGCGGGAACGCGGCGGACAACAACACGCAGGTTGGCTTCGTCTTTGAGGGGTCAGGCAACAACACTCTCAGCGACAACACGGCGGACAACGGCCACTACGGCTTCTACCTTCTCGGCTCTGTAAGAAGCACTCTCCAAGGGAACACGGCGAACAGCAACACCGGCAGTGGCTTCAACCTTAACGACTCTTCCCACAACACTTTCACCGGGAACACAGCGGACATCAACACCATCAGCGGCTTCTTCATTGGCAGTTCTTCCTACAACGTCCTTCCGGGAACATTGTGAGCGGCAACGCCGGCGGTGGCTTCTCGCTTTTTGACTCTTCCGACAACAACACCCTCACCAAGAACACGGCGGACGGCAACGCCGGCGGTGGCTTTGACTTTGACCACTCTTCCAACAACACTCTAGCTGGGAACACGGCAAGCTACAACGTCAACGGTGGCTTCTCCCTTTACTACTCCTCCAACAACACTCTAGCTGGGAACACGGCAAACGACACTCAAATTGCCTCGGGCTTCTACTTGTTGGCCTCCAACGACAGCACTCTCAGCGGGAACACGGCGAACGGCAACGCCAAGTACGGCTACTACGACACAACTGCAGGCTTAGGCACTGCAGGGACAGCGAACTTCTACACGAACGACATCAGTAAGGGCAACGGTATCAGAGGCTCCAACCCAGGCGGGCTTGGAACCCCTCAACCCTAAGCCAGATGGGGAAACGTCGGCACCCTTCTAATCACACCCGCGCGCGACCAACGACCAGATGACGCCTGGATCCGACTAAGGATATCAGAGTTGAACAAGACCACTAGTGCTAGCTGAGGTATGGGGGCGCACAACACACACACGCGCGCGCGTCGACCGATCACAGGCTCGCACGACAGGGTGTCTTCCACACCTCCGAGTGCCTCGTGAGGGAATGCTTTTAGGCCAAGAGCCAGTCTCAGTTGCAATCGGTTTGACTCACTGGTTGAGCGTTCTGCTGGTAGGAGCAGTCGCAGCAGCAATCGTGGTTGTGGCAGCAACGGACGGGCCCCAGTGGCCCCAGTATGGCAGAAGCGTCAACGACGGTCTGCTGAATCAATGCAGCGTCCAGTGGCCCCCGTGGACCCCGACAGAGACGGCTAATACTACGGGGCGCGAGTCGCCTCCCTCCGTTCTGATCCTTCTGGCAAACCCGGGAACGACGTCCAAGCTCTGCGTGGGGTATGGCTCGAACAGCAACAGCGCTCTCGACCTCCCGCTGAACACTAGTGTGATCTCCACTAGCTCATCAGAGGGCGGGGTCGAATTCACAGCGGAGCCCGGGGTTCTGACGGTTCTGAGCGACAACAACGGGCTCAGCCCTACCGGCGTGGCATACGCCGTGTTTACCCTCAGTGTTGCGAATGGTTCGAAGGGCTTCTACGTCCTTGAGTTTCCCGGATGTCTGCAGCTCCTGGCTTCGGGATACCCACCATCGCAGGTCAACGCGAGTGACTTCGGGAGTTGGATACAGCCGGCCCAATCCGCCACGTGCGAGGGGAACGCTCAGGTCAACCTGCGCTTCGTTTCAGAATCGAACTTGAACGTGACGTTAGTCGTCCTCGGCTGATGAATCCCGTCGAGGAGAGAAGCTCGCATCGTCCTCGAAGACCCGGCTGACTGCGGCGTGGATTCGAACCTATTCAGGTGTAACCCCTAGCCGGGCTCCCTTTTGCCCGGAATCCACTTTCAGAACCTGTTTTGGGGCGAGCCCCACCGGACCCGTCGAGAATATTAGTTGCTTGATTTCTTGGGGTAATCCATGTCGAAGTACTGCACGCGCTGCGGCAAGCAGAACGAGGAC
>Ga0116123_1000029_pt1 | contig 111834 bp, 91 predicted proteins | sample June2015DPH_13_1_3_FD_89727 | JGI IMG/M metagenome (GOLD analysis project Ga0116123, IMG submission 89727) | Peatland microbial communities from SPRUCE experiment site at the Marcell Experimental Forest, Minnesota, USA - June2015DPH_13_100 | ecosystem: Environmental > Terrestrial > Soil >... | reverse complement strand
CGAAGGTGAACGTCCAAACCGACGTAACGCATGCAAGCCTCCTTTCGGCTGAGGCGTTCGGTATATCCGAAACGACCTCGTTTGCCCGACTGCGAGGCTTGCTGCATAGTTTCAGCCGCAGAGTGAAATCAAAAATTTATTAATTGTTTTCTCTGCGGCACTCTGTGGTCTTTGCGCCTCTGCGGTTGCATTTGCATTTTCTTACATGAAAGACCGTGTCTACTAGGCGGCGGAGCGCAAATTTGTGAGCGGACTAGTATCATTTGCCTCGATGTCGCCGACGCAGATTCAGCAGGCCTTCGAGACCGCCGAGCAACTCGCTCAGGCGCAGCACCTGGAGGAGGCCGAATCGCTCTACCGCCGCATCCTCGCCCAGCAGCCCGACAATCCCGACGCCCTGCATCTGCTGGGCTTGGTGGTGTATCAGCTTGGCCGTGTTCAAGAGGCGGTCGATCTGGTTGGTCGCGCGGCGACGGCCGATCCACGCCGCCCTGATTTTGCATTCAATTTGGGTCTGATCTTGTCTCAGACGGGCCGGACGGACCAAGCGATCACCGCCTATCGCCAAGCCCTGGCGTTGCAGCCCGATCACGCGGGGGCGGGCAACAATCTGGGTCTGGCCCTGCACCTCGCCGGCCGCAACGATGAGGCCATCTCCATTTACCACGCCTCTCTAGCGGCCAACCCGACAGTCGCCGAGCTGCACTTCAACCTGGGCATTGCCCTGCAATCTCTGGGCCGGTTGGATGAGGCCGTCGAATCCTTTCGTCAAGCCGCGGCCATCAAGCCCGATTATGCCGACGCCTGGAACGGCATCGGCAACGTCCTGCAATCGCAGCAAAAGTTCGACCAGGCGATCGAGGTCTATCGCCAGTTGCTCGCCCGGCAGCCGGACTGCGTCCAGGCGCACAACAATCTCGGCGAAGCCCTTCGCGCCCAGGACCGCCTCGAAGAAGCCATTGCCGCATTTCGGCAGGCGATTGCCCTGCGTCCCGATTTCCCTGAATCCCATTACAACATGGGCATCGCGTTGCGACTGGGGGGAAACCTGGACGATGCCGTCGCCGCATACCGCAAGGCGATTTCACTTCGTCCCGATCATGCCGAGTCGCACAACAATCTCGGCAACGCTCTCAAGGACATGGGACGCCTCGTTGAAGCCCTGGCCAGTTACCGCCGCGCCGTCGCGATTCGCCCCGATTATGCCGATGCCGACTGCAATCTTGTCTGGGCCCTGCACTATTCTCTGGAGCATGATGCCGCGGCGATCCTGACGGAACTGCGGCGGTGGAACCATCTTCACGCCGCCCCTCTGGCCGCTTCCATCCAGCCCCACGCCAACGACCGCTCACCCGATCGGCGGCTCAGAATCGGCTACGTCTCGCCCGATTTCCGCAACCACGTCGTCGGCAGAAACCTCCTGCCGCTCTTGCGCGAGCACGATCACGGGCCCTTTGAGATCTTCTGCTATTCCAACGTGGCCCGCGGCGACGCGTTCACCGAGCAGTTCCGCAGCCATGCCGACCACTGGCGCGACATCACCCAGGTTGGCGACGAGCACGCGGCGCGGATGATCCGCCAGGACGGCATCGACCTCCTGATCGACCTGGCTGGGCACACCGCCTTTAATCGCCTACTGGTCTTTGCCCGCAAGCCCGCGCCGATCCAGGCGACCTTCGGCGGCTATCCCGGCGGCACGGGCCTGGCGACGATGGACTGGCGCATCAGCGACCCGTACCTGGACCCGCCGGGACTCAGCGAAACCCATTACGTCGAGAAGATCATCCGCCTGCCCCATAGTTTCTGGTGTTACGATCCGGCGGCGATGCAGGTGCAAGCGATGGGCGTCGGACCACTGCCGGCCCTGGCCAACGGCTGTATGACCTTCGGCTGCCTGAACAACTTCTGCAAAATCAGCGATCCCACGCTGGCACTGTGGTCCCGCGTGCTGAAGCGGGTGGCGAATTCCCGTTTGCTGGTGATGGCTCCACCGGGCTCGGCGCGGCAGCGGCTCCTGCAAACCATGGCCGACCTGGGCATCGACGCCCAGCGCATCGCGTTCGTCCAGCATCAACTGCGTCAGGAATACCTGCAGGTCTACCACCGCATCGACCTGGGGCTGGACACGTACCCGTACAACGGTCACACGACGAGCCTGGATTCGCTGTGGATGGGCGTGCCGGTGATCACGCTGGTGGGCGAGCGCTCGGTGGGCCGCGCCGGATACAGTCAGCTTTGCAATCTGAATCTGGCCGATTTGGCCGCGAAGGATGAAGACGAGTTCGTGAAAATCGCGGCCCAGCTTGCCGGCGACCTGCCGCGTTTGGCGCAATTGCGGTCGAGCTTGCAGGAGCGGATGCGCCGTTCCGCGCTGACGGATGCCGCCGGTTTTGCCCGCGGCATCCAAGCGGCCTACCGGCAGATGTGGCACGCGTGGTGCGCCGGCTCATGCGCCGGCTCATGATGGGGCGCTTTACGCCGGCTGCCTCTTGCGCACGATCCAATATCCCCAGATCGCCCCGGCCGTTCCGACGCTGGCATAATCCACCGGCAGCGGCCGCGCCAGCGCTGCGAACATCCCCTGCGGATTTCCAACCGCAATCCCACTGTCCTGTCCCGATGCCGCCAGGATATATCCAAAAAACCCCACCAGCAGGGGGCCGGTCCAGAACCAGACGCTCGGACGCGTCGGGAAGCTGTGGTAAGCCACGATCGTTCCCACCGTCGAGGCGATCGCCAGCGATGCCAGCGCCTGGTATTTCGCCTGCGACTGGCAAAGGAACATCATGATGATGGCGGTGACCACGGCCTGCGCTGCCGTGGCGGCCAATTTCATCGCGGGATGTTCACTACCGGAAGCGGCTGCCGCGCCGTGCGCCGCCGGTGGGCCATCCGCCACGGCGCCTGCTTCTGGCGCCACCGGCCGCACCAGCTTGGCTCGGCCGGCAATCCACAGCATCGCCCACAACGCGCCCAGCACCACGGCGAGAATCAGCAACTCCGCCGCCAACGCCACGAACACGTGATCATCTCCATTGCTTTGCTGCAAGACCGTCTGGACCGTTCCCGAGCGTAGGGAGACCACGATCATTCCCAGTGCCGCGGCGAACAGCCCCGCCTCGAAGCGCACCGACCCGGCCAGCACCGTCCCCACCGCCGTCGCCAGCGCCAAAAGCAGCGCGATGGCCGCCACCGCCGCCGTCGGCGACGGCTCAAGCAGCAGACTCCCGTCAAAGCTGATTAGCGGAGGAATCCCCAGCCAGCGCGAGCCAAGCCCAAAGATCGCCAAGTCGGCGATGATCGCCAGGAGCAGCCCCACGCGCGCCCCGGTACCGCTGGGCTTCCAGATCCCAACCACCCACTGCCCAAAAACGCCATCGTCAACAGGCCAAGTTGCCGCCATCGCCGCCGGAGTCTATCCGCCAGAGGACTAAATGAAAGTCCCGCCGGTCAATGCCTGTCCAAACATTTGCCTAACACATCCGGGCACACTAGACTTTTTTCATGGGCGAGACGCTCTTCGGACAAGCAGATGCGGTCGCGGCCGAAGCGCCAGCCGCGGCGGAAGGGCCCTTCGCCGCCGTCGCCCTGGAGCAGGGGATCGATCGCACGCTGGACTACGCGATTCCGCCGCGCCTGCGCCCGTCGCTGCGGCCGGGCCAGCGCGTCAAGGTCCCGCTTGGTCGAGCCAATCGCCAAACCTACGGCTACGTCGTCTCCATTCACCCGACCAGCGACTATCCGAAAATCAAGAACGTCTCCGCCATCGAGGATGACCGCGTTTTGGTCAATCCGCCGCTGATGGAACTGGCGCGTTGGATGGCCCGCTATTACGCCACGCCGCTCGGCGTCGTGCTGGAAAACGCGATTCCCTCGGCCGTGAAGCGGCGCATCGGCCTGGGTTACAGCAACATCGTTCGCCTGGCCCAGGATCGCCAGAAGATTCAAGAAATTCTGGAAAAAACCAAAGCCCCCAAGCGCCGCGCCATTCTGGCCCGCTTGCTGCTTCTGGAAAAAGACGCCGGGGTCGAGCTGACGCGCCTTTCTGGCGAGGCCGGCGCCACGCCCGCCACCGTGCGCAAGCTCATGGCCCTGGGGCTGATCACCATCCGCTCCGAAGTCGATCTGCCGAAATTGACCCAGGACATGCCGCAAGGCGCGGCCGATGAAAAACACATCGTGCTGAACGAGGATCAGCAACCGGTCTTCGACGCCCTGAAGCTGCGCATTGAGAACGGCGGTTTCAGCGTCAATCTTCTGCACGGCGTGACGGGCAGCGGCAAAACAGAAATCTATCTGCAATGCATCGCCCAGGCCGTTGCCCGCGGCAAACGAGCCCTCGTCCTGGTTCCCGAGATCGCCCTGACGGCCCAGACCGTGCGGCGATTCATGGCCCGCTTTGTCCGCGTGGCCGTCCTGCACAGCGGACTGAGTGCCACGCAGCGCCACCGCTTCTGGCAGCAGATCAGCCTGGGCCACGCGGATGTGGTCGTGGGGGCGCGTTCGGCGGTCTTTGCGCCCATGCCCGATTTGGGTGTCATCGTCGTGGATGAAGAGCACGATGCCAGCTACAAGCAGGACCAAGCCCCGCGCTACCACGGCCGCGACGTCGCCATCAAACGGGCGCAAATCGAAAACGTTCCGATCATTCTGGGCAGCGCCACGCCGTCCCTGGAAACCTATCGGCTGTGCCATCCGGCCTCGGCCAAGGGCGACAACTACCAATACCTGACGCTTCCCCGCCGCGTCCGCGGCCTGGCACTGCCGGCCGTCGAACTGGTGGACATGCGCCAGGAGCGGCGCTTGCGCCCCGGAATCCAGCTCATCTCCCGCCGCCTGGAGCATCTGCTCCGCGCCACAATCGACTCCGGCCACCAGGCGATCATCCTGCTCAACCGCCGCGGCTACGCCAACTTCATCTACTGCCCGTCCTGCACCAACGTCATCCAGTGCAAATACTGCGATGCCACGATGACCTACCACCGCTCGGCCGAGGCCCACGCCAAGGGCGGCACCAGCAGCGAAGGGCGGCACACCGGCCAGTTGCATTGCCATTACTGCCTGGCCGTCAATCCGCTGCCGCTGCAATGCCCCACCTGCGGCAAGAAGCTTAGCCTGTTCGGCCTGGGCACCCAACGCGTCGAGGAGGAACTGGCTCGCAAACTGCCCGACTTGCGTTTTGCCCGCGTGGACAGCGACTCCATGCGCGGGGCCGGCGATTACGAATCGGTCCTGTCGCGCTTTGCCCGCGGCGAGCTTCAGGTGATGCTGGGCACGCAGATGATCGCCAAGGGCCTGGACTATCCCGGCGTGACCTTGGTCGGCGTGATCAGCGCCGACACCGCCCTGGCTCTACCCGATTTCCGCGCTGCCGAGCGGACGTTTCAGCTCATCACGCAGGTGGCCGGCCGAGCCGGCCGCGGCGACTCGCCCGGCCGGGTGGTCGTCCAGACTTTCATTCCCGAAGACCCCACCATCCGCGCCGCCATCAGCCAGGACTACGCCCGCTTCGCGGAGATCGAGTTGAAAAGCCGCCGCGAGGTCGGCCTGCCGCCGTTTGCCCGACTGGCCCGCATCATCCTGCGTCACCAGGACAAGGACCCTCTGCACGCATTGTCACAGGATTTGTCACAGCGATTGACCGCCGCGATCACGCAACACAGCGCCGCCGTTCGCCTCCGCGGCCCCATGCCCTGTCCCATCGGCCGCATCGCCGGCTACTATCGCGATCAAATCGTCCTGACCGCCGCCACCCCCGACCCGATTCAGCAGGTGCTCAGCTCCGTGCGCAGCGCCGGCGGCCTGGAACGCGCCGACCGCGTCGCCGTCGATGTCGATCCGGTATCGCTCTTGTGATTTCATCAGAAGAGACAAAGGCAACCACGGAGTCACGGAGACACGGAGGCGCTAATTTCGATCAGAGCGCAACTGCATTCGATCGTCGAAATTCTAAAGTTCTGATTTAAGCGAACGGCGTTGAGGAACAAGTTGGCCTCCGTGCCTCCGTGACTCCGTGGTTAAATTGTTTTTCTTGCCTGCAAACACTCAAAAGTTGGTTTTTCCGAAGGATTCACCACGAATAATGCCTTAGGTCTAGTAGGAGCTCGGGGTTGAGATTTCTGGTGTTGATTCAGGAAATCGAATCCGGAGGGCAAGCGTTCCGCAGCGCTGTCCCCTAAACATCCGACTACCACAAAATAATTGTCGTGATACGCTGCACGCTGCAATCGTAAATTTTTGGAGAGCAAGCACAACTTGGACGTGGGTCCATTGCGCGGTTGTGGACGCAATAGCGAGGGATCATCCCCCGGCGATGAAACCGGAACGCGAGGCGGGATTGGCTCGCAAACCTTGCATGTCCCTTTTTCCTGGCCGATGGACACGGAGCGCCTGAAGCTGAGCTTTGAGCGTTGCCGGTTCGTGGGAAGATGACAGCCCCTTCGGATTTCAGTTGGAGAAATTGTGGACTACGGAGTGTACGTCATAACGTCAGAAGCTACCAAGAGCCGAAAGATCGTGATGGACGCACAACTTCGCACCGCGCATATGGAAGCGACGTATATCGAGACCTTTACCGTCGATTCGCGGCATGTCTCTTCGATCCTCACCAGCGGAGAACTCGAGGTTTACAGCAAACACATGGAGGCATACAGCCGGTTTCTGGCCACGGGCAGTCGACATGCTCTTGTGCTGGAGGACGATGCAATATTGCCTGAAAGCTTTCCGACCCTTCTGAGCGGGCACATGCCTCCGAAAGCCTTCGATTTCTATTTTATTTCGGATGACCATTTCCCCAAGCCGCACCAAATCATCAGCCCGTACATTATCAAGACCAATGCATCAAAGACCGCGTGCGCGTATCTTTTGGGACGACGTGCGGCCGAGGTTATGCTCGCATATGCTACCTCCCTGGATAAGCCTATCGACCACAAAATGAACGACGTCATCGTTGCTCATGGTCTTGAAACGTATTGGCATGTTGGTCTCGTGCGGCACGGATCGGCTTGCGGTATCTATTCATCAGCGATTCGACACACGCCACTGTGACAAACGCAATCGTAACAGTTTACCGCCGAGGATATCCGGATATCCAGGGACGGATTTCCAGGGACAGTTAGCAATTAGCGCTTGATCTTCCCCAACGATTTATTGACCGCATCGCAATCGAATTCATTGGGGTCGAAGCCGTCGCCGATCCATTCGAGAATGTCCTCATGATCGGGATCGTTTGGGTCATCCATAATTCTCAGCTTTTCGTAGTAGCCCCAGATGCCTCCGCTGTCTTCCATCGGGCACCGGCCCTTCCCGGCCGTGCAAACCATTGACTTGGGTTTGTCGGCAGCCGGGATGATTTTTTCGACCGAGATCGAATGCTCCCACCCGTCGCCGAAATCATATTCATACCGAAACTTCGTCTTGATACCGGCCAGGTCACCTAACCGGTATTGCGATTCATCCTCGGAGTCCATGAGGTCATCCATAGACCCGTCGGGACCGATGCCTTGGAAAACCCGCCCGGCAATTTGGAACAGGTGCAGATGGCAGTCCTCCCAGCCCATCGCCACTTGGATAACGTCATGAAGCCGATCCAGGGTGATGCCGGCCGGCACGAGCACGCGCCGCCAGATCGGCGGCTTGCTCCCCCGAAGAGTAATTTTGAGCTGATAAACGTCGCGGGTCTCCGCGCTCTTTCGTTTGCTTTTGGACCCAGCTCCCGTGGGCGCGACTAGGCCGGCGGTTTGCAGCACCCGCATGACTTCCGCGCTGACCTCGGCCACGTCCTCATCGGTGAAACCCGGATGAGCAGCCCGAAACTGTTCCATTGAGCCGTACTGCTTGTACAAACGGATAGCCGAAACAGCTTTGGCGCTGAGAAACGGAGTCAGATCGTCTTTCATTTTCATGGTGGCAGCCTCCTAGCGCGTGCGCGGCATTATATGCGGGGTCGGCATTGCGCCTATGCAGGTAGCGTCCTCGACATACAACCACGGAGGCACGGAGCCACGGAGGCGCTGATTTCGATCGGGGTACAACCGAGTTAGCTCGTCGAAATTCTAAGGCTCAGATTTAAGCGAACGGCGTCATGGAACAAGTTGGCCTCCGTGACTCCGTGGTGAAATCGAATTTCCCCAGCTACAGCGTGGCCAAACACCGATCCAGCTTTTCGACAAATAAGTCGATTTCCTCGAGGCTCACGCTCAGGGACGGGCGCATGCGGATGCTCTGTCCACCGGCGGCCAGGAGGAGGAGGGACTCTTTCTCCAATGCTGCGTTGAGAAACTCGGCGGTGCTCAGCGATGGGCGCAGGCTGAAGCCCTGGTACAAGCCCATGCCGCGGGGGTTGTAGATTTTCTGCGGGAATTTTTGGGCCAGTTGCTCAAGGCCGCTGCGCAGGCGGGCGGACTTGGCGGGGACTTGCTCGATCAGCTTCTCGCGGCGGACTATTCTCATCTCCTGGACGAAGCGGACCATGTCGGCCAGGGAGCCGCCCCAGGTGCTGTCCAGCACGCCGCGGTCTTCCATGGGATAGAGCATGTAGACCACGCCGTTGGCCAGTTTCTTGGCGGAGGCCACGGCCTGCGGGGGATGGGGCAGATCGAATTGGTCGATGGCCCAGAAGGTGCCGGTCTGCCCGCCGGCGGTTTGCACCTCATCGAAACCCAGGAAGCAGTCGAAGCGGTAGGCGAGTTCGCTGAGGCCGGCGAAAAATCGCGGCAGGGCCACGCGATGACCGCCGGCGCCTTGCAGCGGCTCGACGATGATCCCGGCAATCTCATCCGTGAAGGTCTGCAATATCCGCCCGATGGTTTGCAGGCTCTGGTCGGTGCGCTGCTCGTTGTCGGATGCGGGGCGGGAGCTGTCCGTGTAGGGGAAGGGCACCTCGATGTTGCCTTTGACGATGCCGTGGAAGTCCTTGGTGATGACCGGATCGTGCTTCAGTTGCGTGACGTTGAGTGCGAAGACCGTGCGGCCGTGGAAGGCCTGATCAAAATAGATGAACCTGCCGGCGGCGGGCGTCTTGCCCTGGTGCTTGAGCTTCTGGTGATGGAGGTTGATGAAGTACTTCATCATGTTCTCGACCGCTTCGGCACCGCTGTTGACGGCGTAGACTTCCAGCCGCGGCTGGCGCATGGAGGCGGGGGCCAGCTCGTGCAGCAGGCGGTAATACTCCAGGCACTGGGGCGTGAGGAAATCCGGGTTGGAGGTTTTGTTGTTGGCGGCCAGGACAAGCTGCTTGAGGTACGCCTCTTCCTGCAAACCCGGGTGATTGTGGGCGATCAATTTGGAGCCGAAGTATCCGGCCCAATCGAAAATCTCCCGGCCTTCGAGGGTGACCAGCCAGGTCCCGTGGCATTTTTCCAGGTCGATGGCGAAGGGATATGGATCGGCCACGACGTAGCGCGCAAGTTCCTCGAGCATCTGCTGGCTGCGTGTGGGCATGGGCGTATTCTAAGACGTGAACCGTGAAACGTGAAAACGTGAAGCATGAAGAGAGCGGCGGCCTTTGGCCGCTTGTCAACGGCGGGGCGAGGTGTTAGCATTCCCGCCCCTTAATTTGGAATGGCGTATGGCGAAAAAGGAGATCACGGTTCAGTTCAAGCTGCAAGCGCCCGGAGGGACCGCGACGCCGGCGCCGCCGATTGGGCCGGCCCTGGGGCAGCACGGCGTCAACCCGGGGCAGTTCATCCAGCGGTTCAATGCCATGTCGGCGCACATGAAGGGCAAGGTGATCGGCTGCCTGGTAACGGTGTACAAGGACCGCACCTTCGACATCGAGTTGAAGAGCCCGCCGGCCAGCGTGCTGCTCAAGGAGGCGGTCAAGGCGGAAAAGGGCAGCGGAGAGCCCAACAAGAACAAAATCGGCACAGTCACCATGGCCCAGTGCAAGGCCATCGCCAAGGAGAAGGTCAAGGACCTGAACGCGTTCGACGAGGACCATGCGGCGCGGATCATTGCCGGCACGGCAAGGAGCATGGGGATTACGGTGGAAGGATAAACGCAGTGGCCGGACCACGGGCCCAAACAGTGGGAGCTTCGGCGGGAGCTTTCCCGCAGTGAAGGAGCGAGATCAGACATGCCAGTCACACTCAAGCGATCCAAGCGTTACAAGCAAGCGATGAAGAAGGCCTCGGCAGAGCCGGTGGCGGTGGAGCAGGGCGTTGAGGTGCTCAAGACGTTTCCGCCGACGAAGTTCGATCAATCGGTGGAGTTGATTTTCGCGTTGGGCATCGACGCCAAGCAGGCGGATCAGATGATTCGCGGCTCGCTGTCGTTGCCGCACGGGATCGGCAAGGCCAAGCGTGTGGTGGCGTTTTGCCCGGAGCATCTGACGGCGGCGGCGACGGCGGCGGGAGCGGTGCGGGCCGGGGGACAGGAGCTGGTGGCGGCGATCGAAAAGGAAAATTTCACCGATTTTGACGTGGCGGTGGCGACGCCGGACATGATGCGGTTTGTCGGGCGGTTGGGCAAAGTGCTGGGGCCCAAGGGGCTGATGCCCTCGCCCAAGGCGGGCACGGTGACGCCGGACATCGCCGCGGCGGTGAAGGAATACGCGGCGGGAAAGATCGAGTTCCGCAACGACGCCGGCGGCAACGTGCACAGCGTCGTGGGGAAAATGAGTTTCGAGAAGCCAAAGTTGGTGGACAACATCAACGCCATGGTGGCGCAGATCCACCGCATGAAGCCGCAGGCGTCCAAGGGAACGTTCATCAAGAAAGTGGTGCTCAAAGGCTCGATGACGCCCGCAGTGAACTTGGTGGTGCAATGATAGGGAAGTTGTTAGTTGCGAGTTGCTAGTTGCTCGTACGGACGACGCGCGTCGTTCCCATCCAGCAACTAGCTACCAGCCACTAGCAACTAATGTGCAATGAGCAAGAAAGTCAAAAGCCTGATCGAGAAGGAACTGGCCAAGAAGTTCGACGGCGTGGAGGCGCTGGCGGTGATCAGTCCGCGCGGGATCAGCGGCCTGAAGAACAACCAGCTTCGCCGCAAGCTGCGCGAAAAAGGCGTGCGCATGACGGTGGTCAAGAACACGCTGGTGAAGCGCGCCACGCAAAGCGGCAAGCTCAAGGGCTTCCAAGGCCTTTTGGATGGGCCCAGCGCGCTGGTCTATGGCAAGTCGAGCATCTCGACGATCGCGCGTCTGCTGGTGGAGGCCAAGAAAAGCGACGAGAAGCTGGAGCTGCGCGGCATCTTTTTCGACGGCGAGGTCTACATCGGCGACAAGGGCGTCGAGCAGGTGAGCAAGTTCCCGACGCGCGAGGAGGCGATCGCGCTGATCGCCGCGGCGATCGCTGCTGCGGGACGAAGGCTGGCCGGCGCCGTCGCAAGCCCGGCCCGCAGGATGGCGGGCGTGATCAAGAGCATCGAGGAAAAAGCCAAAGCCAAAGAAGCCGCGGCGCCAGTCCCGGCGCCGGGCTCATGAAAAAACATAGGTCCGGCGGTCCGATTATCCCTGCGGGGTTAAATCGTCTCACTGTGAGATGAGTTCTCGGGCGGGACAGGAGTTTCGACACGGTTGAGCCCCGATACGGCTCGGAGAACAAAGTCATGGCAGAGGTTTCAGCGAAAGTTAAGAAGTTGGCTGACGAAGTGGTGGAACTGACACTGAAGGAAGCGGTGGAATTCAACGCCTACTTGAAGGAAGCGTACGGGATTGAGCCGGCGGCGGGGGGCGTGGTGATGGCGGCCGGCGGCGCGGCGGCGGGCGGCGCTGCGGCGGGCGGGGCGGCCGCGGCGGCAGAGGAAAAAACCACTTTCGACGTCATCTTGAAAGCGGCGGGGGACAAGAAGATCAACGTCATCAAGGTCGTCCGCAGCGCGACCAACCTGGGCCTCAAGGAAGCTAAGGACCTGGTCGAAGGGGCACCCAAGACCGTCAAGGAGGCTCTGCCCAAGGCCGATGCGGAGAAACTCAAGAAGGAGCTGGAGGACCAGGGCGCGGCGGTAGAACTGAAGTGAAGCTCTGCCGGGTGGCCGCCCTTGGCGGCACGACTGCTACGTCAGTTTTGAGGTTGAGGGGTACGCGATGCCGGTGGCCGACGCCATCGGCGCAGCGGCAAATAGGGCTGATTGGCAGGGTTGGCGGTCAATTTATTATTGACAATCGCCGGGGGGTTCACTAAACTCCTTGCAGTCGCTTTTGGCAAAAGAGACTAAATAATCTCGGTGTAAACGGCAAGAATCTTCCTAATCGGACGAGAGGGGAAGATTCTGGGCTGTTACTTTTTTTATGCCGGGAGACAACTTTTTAGTTGTTGCGGGTGTTCAACTTAGAGCAATTTCCGGGCGCCCAACAGCAAGTGCTCCGGATGATAAAGCCGCTTAACTTTCCAGTAGGCGGCTAATTTTGTCAGTTTAGCGCAATCCATGGCCTTTCAAGGACTTGTCCAAAGGAATCTCTGATGCAAGTGTACGTTCCGCGCGATTTCAGCAAGCGTGGCGACTCGCTGCCGATCCCCAACCTGATTGCCATCCAGTCCCATTCGTATCAGAAGTTTCTGCAGAAGGATGTCAAGCCGGACGGGCGCAAGAACGAGGGGTTGGAGGCGCTGCTCCGCGAGGTCTTCCCGATCGCCAGCTACGACGGGAACCTGCGCCTGGAGTACATCAGCTACGATCTTTCCGAGCCGCGTTACACCACCGATGAATGCCGGGCGCTGCGTCTGACCTACGGGATGCCGTTCCGCATTCAGGTGCGCCTGGTCCGCAAGGACAAGGACGAGTTGGTGGAGGATTCGATCTACCTGGGTGAAATCCCGATCATGATCGGCGGCGGGGAGTTCATCATCAACGGCGCCGAGCGCGTGATCGTGAATCAGCTTCACCGCTCGCCGGGCGTGGACTTTCTGGTCGAGGTGCAGGAGGGGGACCGGCCGCTGCACGGCTGCCGCATCATCCCCGAACGCGGAAGCTGGATCGAATGCTCGGTGACCAAGAAGGATTCGCTGGCGGTGCGCATCGACCAGAGCAGCAAGATTCCCGCGACGACGTTCCTGCGCGCTTTGGACCCGAAGTTTGGCACGACGGAAGCGATCATCCGCGAGTTTTATTCGGTGGAAACGGTCAAGGTCGGTCAGCTTCAGGCCGGCTACTACGCCGCGTCGGCGATCATCGATACCGAAAGCGGCGAGGAACTGGTCAAGGCGGGAGCGCAGATCAGCGAGGCGATCAACAAGATTCAGGCCAGCAATCTCAAGGGCGTCGAGGCGGTGACCAAGGTCAGCGATCCGCTGATCCTCAACACGCTGGCCGAGGACAACATCATCGCGACCAAGGATTTCAACGAGCATCAGAACGCGCTGTTGAAGATTTACGCCCGGCTGCGACCGGGCAACCCGCCGCAACTGGACAAGGCCCAGACGCTGTTTGAGGAGAAGTTCTTCGACGAGAACCGCTATCGCTTGGGCCGGGTGGGCCGGTTCCGCATCAACCGCAAGTTCGACCAGAACGTGCCGGAATCCGTCATGACCCTGCGCAGCGAGGACTTGGTCAACTCGCTGAAGTACATGTTCAAGCTGCGCAGCGGCGAAGGATACGTGGATGACATCGACCACCTGGGCAATCGACGGCTGCGCACGATCGACGAGCTGGCCAGCGAGGAGCTGCGCAAGGGATTCTTGAAGCTGAAGCGCACGGTTCAGGAGCGGATGAGCCTCAAGGACCCCAACGAGCTGGGGCGGATCGCGGAGTTGGTCAATTCCAAGAGCATCAGCAGCTCGATCGACTTTTTCTTCGGCCGAGGCGAGTTGTCGCAGGTGGTGGACCAGACCAATCCGCTGAGCCAGCTCACGCACGAGCGGCGTTTGTCGGCGCTGGGTCCGGGGGGTCTGAACCGCAAGCGCGCCGGGTTCGAGGTGCGCGACGTGCACATATCGCACTACGGTCGAATCTGTCCGATCGAAACGCCCGAAGGCACGAACATCGGGCTGATCGCGTCACTGTCGATCTATAGCGACATCGACGAATACGGCTTTTTGATCACGCCGTACCGCGTGGCCAAGGACGGCAGGGTCAACGGCGAGCACAAGTACCTGCGCGCCGATGAGGAGATGAAGGCGATTTTGGGGCCGCCGGACGTGGTGGAAAAGGACGATGTGCTTCGCAAGGGGCTGGTGCTGGCGCGGGTGCAGGGGGACCTGGCCACGGTTCCGAGCCGGGACGTGCAGTACGTGGACATCAGCCCGCGGCAGACGGTGTCGGTCTCGGCGGCGCTGATTCCGTTCCTGGAGCACGACGACGCCAACCGGGCGTTGATGGGCAGCAACATGCAGCGGCAGGCGGTGCCGCTGCTGCGCACCGAGCCGCCGATCGTCAGCACGGGCATGGAGCGGCCGGTGGCGCAGAACAGCGGCATGGTGATCCGCGCCGAGCGCGGCGGCGCGATCACGTACGTCGACTCCTCGCGCATCCTGATCGACAACGCCGACGAGTACATCCTGCGCAAGTTCGTGGGCCTCAACGAGCGCACGTGCCTGAACCAGCGGCCGGTGGTCAAGAAGGGCCAGCGGGTCAAGAAGGGGCAAATCATCGCCGACGGCGCCGCGACGCATCAGGGGGAGCTGGCGCTGGGGCGCAACGTCCTGGTCGCGTTCCTGACCTACGACGGCTACAACTTCGAGGACGCGATCGTGATCAGCCAGCGCCTGGTCAAGGAGGACGTCTTCACCTCCCTCCACATCGAGCAGTACGACGTGGAAATCCGCGAGACGAAGCTGGGGCGCGAGGAGTTCACCCGCGACATCCCCAACGTTTCGGAGCGGGCGCTGGCCAACTTGGACGAGAACGGCGTGGTGCGCGTCGGCACGCGCGTGGGGCCGGGCGACATCCTGGTGGGCAAGATCGCGCCCAAGAGCAAGAGCGAGCTGACGCCCGAGGAGAAATTGCTGCACGCGATCTTCGGTCGTGCCGGGGAGGACGTGAAGAACGACTCGCTGGAGATGCCGGCGGGGGAAGAGGGCGTGGTCATCAACGCGCAGCGCTTCAGCCGCCGCATGCACATGACGGACGATCAGAAAAAGGCGCTGCGGAGAGACATCGACCGCTACGAAAAGGAGATGAACCTGCGGGCCATCGGCATCTTCAAGCAGATGATCGCGGAGATCAACGAGGTGTCGGGTCAGCAGATGGTGGACCCGGGGACGCGGCAGAAGGTGGGCCAGTCGGATAGCGCCGACGTCATCCTGGAGCAGATCGAGGGCTTCAGCACCGACTGGATCAAGGGGAGCAAGGAGGCCAAGGAGCAGGCGCTGAACACGCACAGCCGGTTCTGGCCGCGCGTGCAAGCGATGCTGAAGGAAAAGAACCGCCGCATGGAACACATGAAGCGCGGGGATGAGCTGCCCAGCGGGGTGCTGGAGATGGTGAAGGTGTACGTGGCGACCAAGCGTGCCCTGAGCGTCGGCGACAAGATGGCGGGCCGGCACGGCAACAAGGGCGTCATCGCTCGGATCGTGCCCGAGGAAGACATGCCGTTTTTGGAAGACGGCACGCCGGTGGACATTTTGCTCAACCCGCTGGGCGTGCCCAGCCGCATGAACGTCGGTCAGATTCTGGAAACGCACCTGGGCTGGGCGATGGCGGTTCTGGGCCAGCAGGCGATCACGCCGGTATTCGACGGCGCCACCGAGGAAGAAATCCACGGCACCATTGAAGAGGCGAACACTGCCATCCGCGAGCGGCGCAAGCAGCGCAGGGCCGACCGCAAGCCGATGGGCGCCCGGGAGTTGGACATTGTCATGCCCTACGGCGGCAAGATTCAGCTCATCGACGGGCGCACCGGCGAGCGCTTCGAGCAGAAAACGACCGTCGGCTGCATCTACATGATGAAGCTGCACCACCTGGTGGATGACAAGATCCACGCGCGGGCCACGGGGCCGTATTCGCTGATCACGCAGCAGCCGCTGGGGGGCAAGGCCCGCACCGGCGGGCAGCGTTTCGGCGAAATGGAAGTCTGGGGCCTGGAGGCGTACGGGGCGGCGTACGTGCTGCAGGAACTGCTGACGGTCAAGAGCGACGACGTGGAAGGGCGCACGAAGATTTACGAGAGCATGGTCAAAGGGACCAACACGCTGGAGGCGGGCACGCCGGTGAGCTTCGACGTGCTGTGCAACGAAATCCGCGGGCTGGGGTTGAACATCCAGCTTGAGAAGAAGAAAGGCCTGGGCCGCGAGGACGAGGATGCGGATTTGATGTGAGGTCGCGTCTCGTTGGCGCGGTTGTCCGGCCAGATGAAAAAGCGAAAGGGAGCGTGATTGAGCGAGCTGAAATTCGAATGGGACCCGGCCAAAGCGGCGTTCAGTTGGGGGAAGCACGGCGTCTCGTTTAAGGAAGCTCAAACGGTTTTCGACGATCCGCAACTTAAGCGTGAATATGATGTCAAACATGCTGTTGTTGAAGATCGATGGTTGGTCATTGGGTTTTCGCAGCGATTGCGACTGATCAGCGTCGCCTTTACCAAACGTCATGAAACGATCCGTATCATCAGTGCTCGCCGAGCGACGAAAGCAGAGAGCGGCCGTTACGCCCAGTCGTTATAGCGTTCGCCATGTGAAGTTTTCGCCGGAGGAGATGGCTTACGATATTCCGCAGGACACGTCCGACTGGGCGCCGGTGGGTCGCGGAAAAAGGGCGATTTTCGCAAAGCCGGATCCCCGGATGGTGAAACTCGCTACGGACGTGGCCAAGGTTTTTAAGAATTCGCAGGACGTCAATAAGGCCTTGCGGAAGCTGATCGAAGCGATGCCGGCGGAGGGCCGAAGGCGCAAGTCGGCTTGACGAGAGCGAACTTGATCACGGGCCGATGGCCCGTGCCACCACGGAAAGAAGACGATCATGGCTGAAAGCGTTTACGATCGGATCAACGATTACGGGTCGGTTCGGATTCAACTGGCCAGCCCCAACGACATCCGTTCCTGGTCGTTCGGCGAGGTCAAGAAGCCGGAGACCATCAACTACCGGACGTACCGCGCGGAAAAGGACGGGCTGTTCTGCGAGCGCATCTTCGGCCCGGAGCGCGATTGGGAATGCTCCTGCGGCAAGTACAAGGGGACCAAGTACAAGGGGATCATCTGCGACCGCTGCGGGGTGAAGGTGACGCACAGCCGCGTGCGCCGCAAGCGCATGGGGCACATCAACCTGGCCGCGCCCATCGTGCACATCTGGTTCTTCAAGGCGCTGCCCAGCCGGCTGGGGTCGCTGTTGGACATGAAGACCAGCGACATCGAAAAGATCGTCTATTTCCAGGACTACGTGGTGACCGATCCGGGCAAGACGCCGCTGAAAAGGAAGCAGCTTCTGACGGAGGACGAGTATCGCGCGGCCTACGAGAAGTACGGCGATGAATTCGAAGCGGAGATGGGGGCCGAGGCGATCAAGAAGCTGCTGATGCAGCTCGATCTGAACACGGAGGCGGAGAAGATCCGCCGCGACATCGAGAAGACCAACAGCAAGCAGAAGATCAAGGACCTGACCAAGCGTCTGAAGATGGTGGAAGCCATCCGCAATTCCGAGAACAAAGCGGAGTGGATGGTGATGGACGTCATCCCCGTGATTCCACCGGACCTGCGTCCGTTGGTGCTGCTGGAGAGCGGGAACTTCGCCACCAGCGATTTGAACGACCTGTATCGCCGGATCATCAACCGCAACAACCGCCTGAAAAAGCTGGTCGATCTGAACGCGCCGGAAGTGATCATCCGCAACGAGAAGCGCATGTTGCAGCAAGCGGTGGACGCGCTGTTTGACAACGGCCGGTGCCGCCGGCCGGTGCTGGGCAGCAGCAATCGGCCGCTCAAGAGCTTGACGGACATGATCAAGGGCAAGCAGGGCCGCTTCCGCGAGAATCTTCTGGGCAAGCGTGTGGATTACTCGGCCCGCTCGGTGATCGTCGTGGGGCCGGAGTTGCGCCTGCACCAGTGCGGTCTGCCCAAGAAGATCGCGCTGGAGCTGTATCAGCCGTTCATCATCCGCAAGCTCAAGGAGCACGGGCTGGCGGACACGATCAAGTCGGCCAAGAAGATGCTGGAGCGGCGCGATCCGGAGGTGTGGGACATCCTGGAAGAGGTGATTTACCAGCATCCGGTGCTGTTGAATCGCGCGCCCACGCTGCACCGCATGGGCATCCAGGCGTTCGAGCCGGTGCTGGTGGAAGGCAACGCCATCAAGATTCACCCGCTGGTGTGCAAGGGGTTCAACGCGGACTTCGACGGCGACCAGATGGCGGTGCACCTGCCCTTGAGCATCGAGGCGCAGGCCGAGGCGCACGTGCTGATGCTGGCGCCGAACAACATTTTCTCGCCGGCCAACGGCACGCCGATCATCACGCCCTCCCAGGACATCGTGCTGGGCATTTATTACATGACGGTGGACCGCGAAGGGGACAAGGGGGAGTTTGCGCTTTACAAAAGTCCCAAGGAGGCGTTGCTGGCCTACGAGCTGGGCAAGATCGCCACGCACACGCGCATTTTCGTGCGTCTGACGGATCGCTCGCAGGTGGTGCCGGACGAGAAAACCGCGCCGGTGGCACTGGCGGATGAGGCGTGGAAGACGCTGGAGCAGCAGCGGCGCCGCAAGAAGCCGGACTACGTCGGCCGGGAGAAGCCGGGGCATTTCAACGGTCAGGTGATCCTGACCACGGTGGGACGTTGCATCTTCAACGACATCCTGCCTCCGCAGATGCCGTTCTACAATTACGCGCTGACCAGCAGCGGCGGCAGCCGGGTCATCGCGGACACCTACGCCACGTTGGGCCGCCCGGCGACCATCCAGCTCTTGGATGACATGAAAGCGCTGGGATTCAAGCGTTCGACGCTGGCGGGATTGAGCTTCGGCGTGACCGACATCCGCACGCCGGAATCCAAGACGACGATCCTGGAAGACGGCCAGAGGAAGGCCGACAAGATCGAGAAGAACTACCGCATGGGCACGATCACCGATCAGGAGCGGTATTCGCAGTTGATCGACCTGTGGGGCCACGCGCGCAAACAGGTGACCGAGGACCTGATGACGGGGTTGGAAAACGACTACCGCGATGAAGAGGGCAAGCCCGTCTCCAGGGAGATGGCTCGACAGAAGGGGTATCTGAAGTATCTGAACCCGATCAACATGATGGCCACGAGCAAGGCCCGCGGGTCGGTGGACCAGATGAGGCAGTTGGGCGGCATGCGCGGGCTGATGGCCAAGCCGTCGGGCGAGATCATCGAAACGCCCATCAAGGCCAACTTCCGCGAGGGCCTGTCGGTGCTGGAGTATTTCTCGTCGACGCACGGGGCGCGCAAGGGCCTGGCGGACACGGCGCTGAAGACCGCCGACTCGGGCTACCTGACGCGCAAGCTGGCGGACGTGGCGCAGAACGTCATCGTCAACGAGATCGACTGCGGCACGCTGAACGGCGTGACCAAAACCACGATCTACAAGGGCGAAACCGTCGAGGTGGAATTGAAGGACATGATCGTGGGCCGCACGGCCCGCGACACCATCCGCAACCCGATCACCGATGAAACGATCATCGTGGAGAACCAGATCATCACCGGCGAGATCGCGGACAAGCTGAAGGAGCTGAAGCTGGAGAGCATCCGCGTTCGCTCGCCGCTGACCTGCGAGAGCCCGCGCGGCGTGTGCGCCCGCTGCTACGGCGTGGACATGTCCACCAACCAGCTCGTCGAGGAAGGGCTGGCCGTGGGCATCATCGCGGCGCAATCCATCGGCGAGCCGGGGACGCAGCTTACCATGCGCACGTTCCACACCGGCGGCGTGGCCACCGGCAGCCTCATCGAAAACGACATCAAGGCCGCCGTCGGCGGAATCGTGCAGCACCACGACATCAACGCCGTGCAGGTCACGGATGCCGAGGGGAACAAGCGGCTGATCGCCATCAAACGCAACGGCGAAATCGCCATCGTCGATCCCAAGGGCCGCGAGTTGGAAAAATACAAGGTTCCCTACGGCTCAACGGTGCTGGTGAGCGACGGCGAGAAGGTCAGGCCGCGGCAGCAACTGGTGGTGTGGGACCCGCACATCACGCCGATCCTGGCCGAGAAGGGCGGCACCGTCCGCTACGAGGACATCGAGGAAGGCGAAACCGTCCGCCTCGAGGAGGAGCGCAAAGGCGGCGGCGAGGGCAAGCTGGTCGTCATCGAGCACAAGGGCGAGCGGCACCCGCGCATCACCATCGAAGGCACGGACGGCAAGATCCTGGACTTCCACTACCTGCCGGCCAAGGCCCGCATCGAGGTGCGCGACCACCAGAAGATCGAGCCTGGGCAGATGCTGGCCCGCCAGCCGCGCGAAGCGGCCGGCACCATGGACATCACCGGCGGCCTGCCGCGCGTCACCGAAATCTTCGAGGCCCGCAAGCCCAAGGACCCGTCCGTCCTGGCGGAAATCTCCGGCGTGGTGGAAATCCGCGCCGAAAAACGCCGCGGCAAGACCACCATGATCGTCCGCTCCGACACCGGCATGGAGCGCGAACACCACGTGCCCAACGACAAGGAATTGCAGGTGCACGCCGGCGATACCATCGAGGCCGGCGACCCGCTGATCCACGGGCCGATCATCCCCCATGACATCCTGCGCATCAAAGGCGAGGAGTCCCTGTACCAGTACCTGCTGTCGGAGGTGCAGAACGTCTACCGCAGCCAGGGCGTCAAGATCAACGACAAGCACATCGAGATCATCCTCAACCAGATGCTGCGCAAGGTGAAGGTGGAGGATGCCGGCGACAGCAAGTTCCTGCCCGGCGAGGTGGTGGACCGCTTCCGCTTCCGCCAGGGCAACGAGCTGCTGGCCCAGAGCGTCAAGATCGCCGATCCGGGCGGCACCAGTTTCAAGGAAGGCGACTTGGTCACCAAGGTCGAGTTCAAGGAAGCCAACGACGCCGCCGAGGCCGCGGGCAAGGAGCCGGCCAAGAGCAAGAAGCCCAAACCCGCCCGAGCCAAGACGCTGCTGCTGGGCATCACCAAGGCGTCGCTGCAAAGCGAAAGCTTCATCAGCGCCGCCAGCTTCCAGGAGACGACCAAGGTTCTCACGGAGGCCGCCCTGAGCGGCGCCATCGACACGCTGGTGGGCCTGAAGGAGAACGTGATCCTGGGCCACCTGATTCCGGCGGGCACGGCATTTGCGCCGCATTTGAACCTGAAGGTCAAGCACCTGGCCGAGCCGCCGGAGGTGCCGGAGGCGCCGCCCGTTCCCGCCGCCGCACGCGCGGTGGCGCCGGCGCTGCCCGCGACTGAGGCGGTCCCGCAAGCCGGCTCGTAACGGCCGGCGCAAACGCTTGGCAATTGATCCGCATACGAAGCCCCGCATGCACATGCGGGGCTTTTGCTTTAGGGCGATGGTTAACCCCGTGTGAATCCTGCATTTTCGACCTTTCGTGTACCCGCCGGCGGCCCACGCGGCCATGTGAATGGCAGGGGAAGCATCATGGAAACCCCGGAGGGAATATGACGAATTCAACCCGCCAATCGACAAACGCCCGAACGAGGCGAGATCAAGCTTCTCTTTCCTTCGGCATCCTCGAGCAACTGGAATCCCGGGTACTGCTTTCGACGCTGACTCCCGCCCAGATCGAGCAGGCTTACGGCATCAACAAGATAACGTTTAGTGCCAACGGCCAGACGATTGCCGGAAGCGGCGCGGGTCAGACTATCGCCATCGTCGATGCCTACGCGGATCCGAACATTGCTTCCGACCTGGCCACGTTCGACAAGGCCTATGGAATTTCGAACAACGATTCAAAGGGGAATTTCGCCCTGACCATCGCCACGCCGCAAGGCACGCCCACGGTAAACGGGGGCTGGTCAGCCGAGATCGCCCTGGATGTTGAATGGGCGCACGCGATCGCCCCCGGCGCGCACATTTTATTGGTCGAGGCCAAATCCAGCAGCCTTTCTGATTTGCTCATGGCGGTCAATTATGCTCGCTCGCAGTCTGGAGTTTCAACCGTGTCGATGAGCTGGGGTTCCTCGGAATTCATCTCAGAAAGGCTGCTGGACAGCTATTTCCTGACCCCCAGCGGGCATAACGGTGTGACGTTCGTCGCGGCTTCGGGTGATGACGGCGTGACAAGCTGGCCCGCAACATCGCCCTACGTGGTGGCCGTCGGTGGAACGACTTTGTCCCTCGATTCTTCGGGAAATTATCTGGGTGAAACCGCATGGAGCGACAGCGGCGGGGGATACAGCTTCATCGAACGCACCTACGCCCCCGACGTGGCGTATGACGCCAATCCCAGCACCGGACTCTCCGTTTACGACAGCGTGGCGTACAACGGGGTGTCAGGTTGGGAAACGATCGGCGGTACCAGCGCCGGCGCGCCTCAGTGGGCCGCCCTGATTGCCATCGCCGACCAGGGCCGGGCCTTGCAGGGTTTGGGTTCTCTTACCGGAACGCAAACATTGAGCGCGCTCTATTCCGCCCCAAGCGCCGATTTCCACGACATTACCACCGGACATAACGCGTATTATTACGCCACGCCCGGCTACGACCCTGTAACCGGCAGAGGCACGCCGGTCTCTAACCTTCTGGTGAGTTATCTGGCGGGCTATTCGACTGCGACCGCCACCGCCGCCGTGGCCGTGGCGCCATCCCCGTCCCCGGCGCCGCCTCATTTGAGGTGGGGTTTCGGCGTGGCACGCGCTTCGGCCGTTGTGGCGGAAACTTTTTTGAGCTCGCCCGATGATGCTGTTGTGGCCTTTGCCAAAGGCCACCGGAGTTTGTTCAGCAGCAGTTTGGTATAGAGCGCCACGGGACGAGCTTGGAGGGACAGCAGTCTTTCAGCCGTCCACGGGCTGACGGGCGATGATTGCAAACCCCGACCGTGCGCGGCCGGAGAAGGCACCCGGAGTCGATCGCGGCTTCCCAGCCGACGACAGGGCTCTGCTTTTGCGCTACGTCCAGAGCACTTCCCAGGCGGCGTTCTCCGAACTGGTTGCCCGCCACCACCGCCTGGTCCATTCCACTTGTACAAAAGTGTTGCGAAATCCCGACCTGGCGGATGATGCGACGCAGACCGTTTTCATGACGCTGGCCCGCAAGGCGTCCTCACTTCCGGCCGATACTCGACTTCGGGGCTGGCTGTATCACACCGCTCGCCACGTGGCTGCCGACCTGCGCAAACAAGAAACACGCCGCCTCCGCCGCCACCATCGCGTCGCGGCAACGGCATTGGAGCGGGAGAACGGATCGGACGCACCGGACGAAAATCTTCGATTGACCGTCGCCGACATCATTTCCCGGTTGTCGGTGTGCGACCGGCGAGCGATTGTGATGCGCTATTTCGAGGGGCTGACGCTGCGCGAGATGGCCCGCGCGCTGGGCCTGTCGCGAGAGGGGGCGAAGAAACGCGTCGCTCGAGCGCTGGCGCGCATTCGCGCATACCTCGCGGCCAAGAACTGGCTGCTGCCTATTTGTCTGCCTTTGGCGGCGCTGACGCGGAAATCTTCGGTTGCCAAGGCGATGGCATTCGCCGCCGCCGCGGCGCCTGCGCGAATCATCAGAACGCTGGCCAAGAACTTGCGGTCCCTGTTCGCTCTGGCGGCCGGCGCGTCGCGGCTTACAGCCGCACGCGTGGCAACTACGTCCACTCTCGTCGCCGTCGCCCTTCTTTCCGAAACAAAGCTGCCGTTATCCCCCCCAACAGCGGTGTCGTTCCAGGGGCCGATTCTTCCAGCGCTCTACAGTCCGGAGAATCTGGCAACTTACGTAGCTGCGCCATCGGCGCCTGCGCCTGCGCCGGCGACGTTGCGGCATCTGATTGATCCCGCGGCGCGGCGCGGCTTTCCCGGCATCGTTGCAACGGCCAGCAGGGCCAAGGCCGTTTCGGTCCCATCGGCTTTGCAGCCGACGGCGCATGGGACAAACGTCTCGATGGCCCCCGTACGCGTGAACCGAAATGAACTTCAGGCCGTCAGCAACCCCGTGAAATCATCGGTTCCTTCAGAGTCGCCCCTCTTGATGTCCGGGAACTCGGCCCGATCGATTCCTACCAGTGGCTCGGTCAATCCGATTCAGCCTGTCGCCGACCCTTCTGGGCCGCTTGACGGGACGGATTTCGCCAGGGACGCCCGGCCACGCGAATTGCCCGTGCTGGGCATTCTTGTCTCCCCTTTGCGTTTGCCGTATCCGCCCAGCGGCATGGTCATGCTCGGCCTGCACACGGACGATCCGCAGGACCTGGCGCTCGGAAATCTTGTGTATGCCCGTTTACAACGAGGCGATGCAATATCGGTTTCATTCAAAAAGCCTCCCGAAGTCGGACCGCCAGGCGATAGGGTTCTTTCCTCGTTTGTCGTCGGCTCCGGACAATTGCCGGGCGTCAATCCAATGGGCGTGGTTATGACGGCTGCGTCCGCTCCGGACCCTCAGGTGCCGGATATTCTTCGAGAGGGCACGCCCATCTTTGCACATGCCGCAATGTTTCCAGCGGTGGATGTGATGGACGTATCGCCCGCCCAAGCGCTGTTGTCCCCATCGGCACAGGCGTCATCGCCTCAAGCGCCATTGCCCCAATCGCTATTGCCTGAAGCGATGTTGCCCGACGCGACCATGGCGGTGTTTTCGTCTACCCAGATGTCTTCAATGATCTCTCTTCCAGTGGAGCCCCCCGTCCTGAGTCTGGACTCGGTTAGTGGCGATGCGGCGCCGTCGGTGGTTTTTTCGGATTCTTTGGTGGGATTTTCTTCGGTCCAAAGCGTTCCGGAGCCGACCGGGCCAATATTGCTTATGACTGCCGCCGCTCTGTTACTGCTGCGCCGCGTTCCAAGACGCCGGCCTTGAGCAAGCCGGGAGCCCGATCCCCACCTGTCTCGATGGGGGGATCGACTTCGCTTCAATCAGGGGCCTATAGTTTCGGGTTCAAAGCTGAGCCGGGGCGCGGCCTCGGCCTTGGAACCATTCTGCGTCAATCCCACTGGCTCCGCCCAACGTCGGGCGGCGGAAAGGAACGGTCATGAGCAAGGCCCAGTTGAAGAACTTCGGCAAGCCGGATGAGGTGCGTCAATTCCCCAAAGGCAAAGTGGAGTTGATCAAGATTGGCGAAGCGACCGTTGGTCGCGCGGTCCTGGAGCCGGGATGGCGATGGGCCACATCCGTCAAGCCGATCGCCAAGACCAAGAGCTGCCAGGCGCCCCACTTCCAGTATCAAATCTCAGGCGTTCTTCGGGTTCGCATGGACGACGGCACGGAGTTCGACTGCAAGCCGGGCGACGTGACCTTGATTCCTCCCGGGCACGATGCCTGGGTTGTCGGCAACGAGCCGGCGGTCGTGGTCGATTTCCAAGGCATGGTCGACTACGCCAAGTCGCGGTAAACGCGTATAGCGGTCGATCTACTCATTGACGCCCATTTTGGCCACCTTTTCCAGCGGGACGGGCGGTTGCTTTTTCAACCCTTCGATATTCTTCAGCGTCTTCGCGTTGGGATTGAATAGCTGAACCAGATCGTCGGTTACATCGACGATCTCCACGTCGGTGCCGGCATAATCGGCCTTGCGCGCAATGACCTGCACGCCGGCGGTCTGCGCCACCTGCGGCAGACGGTCGCGCACCTTGTCCAAACAGTCGTCCACCGGGGCGCCGCCGAAGGCTTGAAGGTGCAAGCGAATCTGATTTGACTCGCCCCAGGCTTCCAATTCCTTGACGCGCTTCTGATCGCCCGCGGCTTTGGCGGCGTCGTAGGCCGCCTTGTGCTCTTGCAGGATCTTCGCCCAGAGCTCGCTGTGCGCATAGGCGACCGCGATGGCGCGGGGGTCGTATACGCCGATGCGCAAGCCGGCCGGCGCCGTCGATGGGCTGTCGCCGCGCGATGCCGACCATCCCGCAAAAGCGATCAATCCTGATGCAACTATTCCTACAACCCAGTGTTTGAGCATGTGTCCTCCAGGTTCGAACCCGTAGGCATAAATATAGCGATTGCTAACAAAATTTCGATGCGGCTTGGGTCATTTGTTCGCGGGCGTGGGGTGGCCGGCAATGGACACCTCTACGGGATCAGCACGATTTTCCCGTGTGACTCGCCCTCCATGACTTCGTGATGAGCCTTGGGCGCCTCGGCCAGGGGCAGTTCCATGCCGATCACCGGGCGGAAGGTTCCGTTTTCCATCGCGGCGTTCAGGCCCGCGTACATGCTGCGATGCTCTTTCTCGTCGGCGCCAAAGAGCATCAGGCCGCGGATGTCGGCCTCGCGGCCCATGGTGTCGCGCGGATCGATCTCGATTCTGCCGCGGCTGCCGATCACCACGACGCGCCCGCGCCGCGCTAGAGCCGTCAGGTCCGAGGCCAGATTTTTGTCCGCCAGCATTTCCAGGACGAGATCGAACCCTATGCCGCCGGTCAGCGCTTTCACTTCGTCGAGCCGTTGGGTGACGTCATGGTCGACGGCATGGTGTGCGCCCTGCTCGAGGGCATATTTTCGGCCGCGCTCGCTGGAGGAAGTGGCGATGACGGTCATCCCCGCGGCGCGGGCCAGTTGCACGGCCGCGGTGCCGACGCCGCCAGTGGCGCCGTGGATCAGCACGATTTCCCCCGCGACGCCAGCGCCGCGCTGAAACAATCCCCGCCAGGCGGTGCCGCCGGGGATGCCGATGGCCGCTCCCTGTTGGAAAGAGATTTTCTGCGGCAACGGGTGCACGTAGGACTGGTCGCAAAGCGTCAATTCCGCGTACGAGCCGCTGACCGTTTTGTCGGTGTAGACGCGGTCGCCGACGCGGAATGTCTGGACGCCCGGCCCGACAGCTTCGATCACACCCGCGGCGTCGTTGCCGGGCGTATACGGAAATGGCTTGGGGCCATACATGCCGGCGCGGATGTACGTTTCGACCGGATTGACGCCGACGGCCCGGACGCGCACGAGAAGCTGTCCGTCGCCGGGCTTGGGGTCGGGAGCGGCTTCCAGTTTCATGACTTCCGGCTCACCGAACGAATGTACGCGAATTGCCTTCATGATTTCCCTCTTTCGACACCTATTGGGGGCCAATGTACCGCGCTAGGCGGAAAGCGGCACGCAAACGACGTGCTTCGCGGCAGGGCGGAGCGCTGGCCTGCGTCGCGACCTGCAAATCCAAAAAAATTGCGGCCGCTCGGAAACGCTGATTTGGGCAATGACTAAAAACATTTCAGGTTTGATATTTGCCGTGTTGCCGTAATATCATTGAAAACAATAAGTTGCGTACAAGGCTTCGGTGCGGATGGATTTGGATCGGGTTCCCGTGTGGTGTGAACCACGGTTGGCGGCCGGCGTATGCGCTGAGGCGGATTTTTGGTTTACCCGGCTTGACAGGCGTTAGTTCGGTCTGGAAACTGCCCCGCCCCTGCTCGGCATTTGCTGAAGATGCATGGAGGATCAGTCGATACCAGCCACCAGAATCACCCCCGTTGGGGGCAATAAACCGGTAAACATGGCACGGAAGAGCGCAAAACATCTGGTCATCGTCGAGTCGCCGGCCAAGGCCAGGACGATCAACAAATACCTGGGCGACGGATACGTCGTGAGGGCCAGCATGGGCCACGTACGCGATCTGCCGTCCAAGGGAATGGGCGTGGACCTCAAGACCTTCGAACCGGATTACGAGGTCCTGGAAAGCCGAAGCAAGGTCATCGGAGAGCTCAAGAAACTGGCCAAGGAAAGCGACAAGATTTATCTGGCCACGGACCTGGACCGCGAGGGCGAGGCGATCGCCTGGCACCTGAAAGAGACCTTGGGCATTCCCGATCAGCGCGTGTATCGCGTCATTTTCAACGCCATCACCAAGAGCGAGATTCAGAAGGCGTTTCAGAAGCCGCACCCCATCGACATCGATCGGGTTAACGCGCAGCAGGCGCGGCGGATTCTGGACCGCATCGTGGGCTACGAGATCAGCCCGCTGCTGTGGCGCAAGGTGGCGCGCGGTTTGTCGGCGGGGCGGGTGCAGTCGGTGGCGGTGCGGCTGATCGTGGAGCGCGAGCGGGGCATCGAAGCCTTTATGCCGGATGAGTACTGGAAGATCGGCGCCGTCTTCACGACGGATGCCGCGGGCGCCGCGAATCTGGCAACCCAGTGGCGGGAATTCCTGGAAAACACGGGCAACGGCGACCGGACCAAGGCGGAAAAAGACCAATGGCTGAACCAGCACGTCGCGTTCGCGGCTGAATTGGTCGAGCTGGCCGGCAAGAAATTCGAGCCCAATAACAAATCCGATGCGGCAAAGGCCGCTGAACTGCTCGGCTGGGTTGTTACCGAGGAGCAAAGCAGCGAGGACGCCGAAGCCAAGGGCCGGGCCAAACACTTGACGCGCTTCGTCGGTCACCTCGGCAAAGCGCCGCCGTTCGTCGTGCGAACGGTGGAGAAAAAGCGCGCGATCGTGCGGCCGTCGGCGCCGCTGATCACCAGCACGCTGCAACAGGCCGCCGCCAGCCGACTGGGTTTTGGCGCCCAGCGCGCCATGCGCATTGCCCAGGCGCTGTACGAGGCCGGGCACATCACCTACATGCGAACGGACAGCACGAACTTGTCGGCGGAAGCGCTGACCATGGTCCGCTCGTTCATCCAGGAGCAGTTTGGCCAGCGCTACCTACCGGAGCAGCCGAATGCCTATGCCTCCAGCAAGAGCGCGCAGGAAGCGCACGAGGCGATCCGGCCGACGGACGCCGGCTTCACGCCGCGCCAGGCCCACGCCAAACTCGGCCCCGACGACTATCGGCTGTATCAACTGATCTGGAACCGGTTCGTCGCTTGCCAGATGGCGCCGGCGGAATTCGACGCCACGACGGCGAACATCGCCGCCGGCACGACGCAAGGCGATGCCATCTTCCGCGCCAGCGGGCGCAAATTGGTATTCGACGGATTCATGAAAGTCTTGGGCATCCCCAGCGGCGATCAACTTCTGCCCGACCTTGAGCAGGATAAGCGCGTTTCCCCTATCGAGCTGTCGCCGACGCAGCACTTCACGCAGCCGCCGCCGCGCTTCAGCGAGGCCTCCCTGGTCAAGGAGTTGGAACGTCTGGGCATCGGTCGGCCCAGCACCTACGCGAGCATCATCCAGACCATTCAGGATCGCGAGTACGTCGAGCAGATCGAGCGCCGATTCCATGCCACCATGCTGGGCTGCATCGTGACCGACAAACTCGTGCAGGCGTTTCCGGAGATCATGGACGTGCAGTTCACCGCGGGGATGGAGCTGAAGCTGGATGAGATCGAGGAAAAACACCTCGATTGGATCAAGCTGCTGAAGGATTTTTACGGTCCGTTCCATAAGACGGTGGACAGCGCCCTGGACAAGCTGGAGCACGCCGGGGGCACGCCTTCGCCGTACACCTGCGACAAGTGCGGCAAGCCCATGGTCTACCGCATCAGCAAGAACGGCTTTTTCCTCTCCTGCAGCAACTACCCGCAGTGCGACGGGATCAAGTCGGTGGACAAGCAGGGCAAGCCCAAGCTGCAGGAAAAGAGCGAATTCAAATGCCCCAACTGCGGGCGTGAGATGCGCAAAATGCGCGGCCGATTCGGTGAATTTCTGGGCTGCACCGGCTACATGATCAAGAAGCCCGACGGCTCGCGCGAGTGCGAAACCATCGTCAACCTCGACAAGCAGGGCAACCCGCTGCCTCCCAAGACCAAGGTTCCCACGCCCGTCAAGTGCGAAAAATGCGGAAACCCGATGATCCTGCGCGACGCCAAGCGAGGGCCGTTCTTGGGCTGCAGCACGTTCCCCAAGTGCCGCGCCACGCGACAGGTCGCCAAACTCGCCGGCGAAGAGAAAAAAATGGTCCAAGCCCTGATCCCCGCCCTGCGCCAAGGGCAGTCCCAAGCCAACGAAATGATCGCCAAGCTCACGGGCGTGGCTCCTGTGGCCCCGGCCGTCGGCCGTAACGGCAAACCGGCGCCCCTCGCCACGGACATCGACTGCGACGAATGCGGCAAGCCGATGGTGATCCGCGACGGCCGCCGCGGGAGATTCCTAGGTTGCAGCGGCTACCCGAAGTGCAAGAACACCGCGGATGTCCCGGCCAAGCTGCTGGAAGAGCTGGGCCTCAACGGCAACGGCAATGGCCAGACCCAGGCTAATCATGCGTCCGCCGCGCCTCGCTCCCAAGACACCGAAGAATAACTCTCACTCCGCCCACACCCCCGCGCGGCGCGGCGACTTCCGCCGGAACGACTTTTCCACGCTTCGGACGCCATCGCTTTGCGCACCACCCATGGTTGTTCGGCGTCCCTCCCATGGCTAAACTGGCTCGGTCAATTCTCCGGGTGGAGTATGGAAGGTCAATCAAGCAATCCATCGAATGCTCCATTCGCGTGCATTCGTGTGACGGGCGGTTTTCGTGCACGACATTGCTCTTTTCTCGCCTTGGCCATTAGCGCGCGAGGGCGAGGAGACCGCATTTGATCCTCTATTTTCGTCCCAAGCTCTCATTCAAATCCGCAGGGATGCGGGTCTTGCTCCGACATGTTCAGATCCTCACGAAACACGGTTTTGACGCGGCCATGTTCGCGGTTCAACCCGAACCGGACGATCCTGATTTCCCTGCAATTCCCCTGCGATATTGCTGGGAGAAGTTTGACCCGCGCGACATTCTCGTCGCGCCCGAGGGTTACGTCAGCGCGATGGGCCCCAACCAGTTTTTCTTCCGCCGGGTTTTCATCATTTGCCTGAGTTGGCACTACATATACTTGCATCTGCCCGACCGCACCGATTGGCGAAATGGCAACGTCGAACGTGTCCTGACGAATTCTCCTTTCATTAGCGACTTCGTGGCCTGGGCGATGCGCCTGCCCGTGCACGTTTTTCGCCCGGGGATCGATCCCAGCCTTTACTACTATGCTCCGCAAGAAAAAACTCGCCAGGTCGCTTATATCACGCGAAAGCAAGGTCCTCTGGAATTCCTCAAACGCGCGCTGTACAGCCGCGATCCCCATTTCATCGACGGCATCCACTGGCTCGGCCTGGACGGTCTATCGCAGCAGGATTACGCGCGAGAAATCCGCCGCTCTTGTCTGTTCTTGAATCTGTCGGCGATTGAAGGCTTTTGCCATGCTGCATCCGAAGCCATGCGCGCCGGCGCGCTGGTCGCCGGCTTCGACGGCGTCGGGTCCCAGCGCGAACTCATCGGCAGCGGCGACCGCCAGAACTGCATCCTGGCCGAGAACCTGGATTATGCAACCCTGGCCCGTCGCCTGGAGCCGCTGCTGGACGATCTCCTGCGGGGCGATCTGAGCCGTTGGGAAGCGATGCGCCAGAACGCGCTGGCCGCCAGCGCCGAGTACAGCCTGGAAGCCGAAGAAGCGTCGGTCGTTTCCATGTGGCGAAGCATCCTCGACAGCTCACGCTAAGAAGGACGCCCAAGCCCCGCGCAGCGCGGCGACTTCCGCGGGAAGGTCCCTTTCACGTTTTGGGCGCCATCGCTTCGCACACCACCCACGGTTGTTCAGCGCACCTCCCATCGCTAAACTGGCCCTGTCATTTCTCCAGGTGGAGAATGGCAGGTCAATCGAGCCATCCATCGAACGCTCGAATCGCGCGCTTTCGCAAGACAGCCCGTTGGAGGGGACGAGATTGTTGTTTTCTCGCCCTGGCGATGAGCGCGCGAGGGCGAGGAGACCGCGTTTGATCCTCTATTTTTGTCCTGAGTGGAAATCCATATCCGCCGGCGTTCGCGTCATATACCGGCAGGTGGAGATTCTGCTCAAGCACGGTTATCAAGTCGCCCTCCTTCACGAAACTCCCGGCTTCAAATATTCGCAGATGCCTGAGGTGCCGATCCGCTACGTCAATCAGCCCCTCAATCGTCGTGACATCGTGGTCGTACCGGAGGGCTTGCCTGCTGTCATGGCTGAGACGGCCAAGCTTGATCTGCGCCTGTTCGTCATGGCCCTCAGTTGGTGCTATGTTTACTCCACCCTACCGGATGGCACGGATTGGCGGGCGTTCCACGTCGAACGCGTATTGACGAATTCTTCGGTTATTGCGGATTTTATTGCCTGGGCGATGCGCTTGCCCGTGCACGTTTTTCAGTGGGGCATTAATCCGCAACTGTATTATTACTCGCCCCAGGAAAAGACGCGGCAGCTCACGTACATTTCTCGCAAAGCCGGCGAGATGCAAGAGCTGAAACGCGTGCTACGCAGTCGCGAAGAGCGGTTCATCGATCAGTTGACGTGGAAGGGATTGGAGGGCTTGGCCGAGGCCGATTACGCCCGCGAGGTTCGCCGCAGCGCCGTCTTCCTGAACATGTCGCGGGCCGAGGGGCTGTGCTGTTCGGTCTTGGAGGCGATGCGCAGCGGCACCCTCGTCGCCGGGTTCAACAGCGTGGGCGGCAAGCGCGAGCTGATCGGCGACGGCGATGGTCAAAACTGCATCCTGGCCGAAAACCTGGATTACATTACTTTGGCCTATAGGCTGGAGCCGCTGTTGAACGATCTGTTGGCCGACGATCTGAGCCGTTGGGAAGCGATGCGCCAAAACGCGCTCGCCGCCAGCGCCGAGTACAGCATGGAAGCCGAAGAAGCATCGGTCGTTTCCATGTGGCGGAGCATCCTCGAGAGTTCACGCTAAAAAGGAGGCCCAAGCCTCGCGCGGCGCGGCGACTTCCGTCGGGACGACTTTTCCACGCTTCGGGCGCCATCGCTTCGCACGCCGCTCGTGATTGTCCGGCGCACTTGTTATCGCTAAACTGACCCCGCCGTTTCGCAAGGGCGAGGAGACCGCTTTTGATCCTCTATCATTGTCCCGAGCGGAAATCCAAATCCGCCGGCATTCGCATCATATACCGGCACGTGGAGATTCTGCTCAAGCATGGTTATCAGGTCGCCGTTCTCCACCAAACTCCCGGCTTCAAATACTCGGACATGCCTGAGGTGCCGATCCGCTACGCCAATCAGCCTGTCAATCGTCGTGACATCCTGGTCGTGCCGGAGGGCTTGCCTCCTGTCATGGCTGAGACGGCCGAGCTTGGTCTGCGCCTGTTCGTCATTGCCCTCAGTTGGTCCTATGTTTACCCCACCCTGCCGGATGGCACCGATTGGCGGGCATACAACGTCGAACGCGTGTTGACGCATTCTCCAATTATTGCGGATTTTATTGCCTGGGCGATGAGGTTGCCCGTGCACGTTTTTCAGTGGGGCATTAATCCGCAATTGTATTATTACTTGCCCCAGGAAAAGACGCGGCAGCTCACCTACATTTCGCGCAAAGCCGTCGGAATGCAAGAGCTGATGCGCGTGCTACGCAGTCGCGAAGAGCGGTTCATCGACCAGTTGACGTGGAAGGGATTGGCGGACTTGGCCGAGGCGGATTACGCCCGCGAGGTTCGCCGCAGCGCCGTGTTCCTGAACATGTCGTCGGCCGAGGGGCTGTGCTGTTCGGTCTTGGAGGCGATGCGCAGCGGCACCCTCATCGCCGGGTTCAACAGCGTGGGCGGCAAGCGCGAGCTGATCGGCGACGGCCACGGTCAAAACTGCATCCTGGCCGAAAACCTGGATTACATCACCTTGGCCTATAAACTGGAGCCGCTGCTGATTGATCTGTTGGCCGACAATCCGAGCCGCTGGGAGCGCATCCGCGACAACGCATTGGCCACCGCTGCCCCCTATACGCCGGAGGCAGAAGAGCAGTCTGTGCTGGCGATCTGGAAAAACATCAACCTCTAGGGAAAGGGCGACGCGACGACGCGGCACGCGGCCATGGCGCCGTTGGGGCGTGCCGGGCCTTGACCCAAAGCGGGATCTCGGCAATATTTCGCCCGCGTGCTCGTTTGATCTGCTGGAATCGCTGATGCGATCAACCCAAAGGGAGGTCTTTATGTTTCGTGTTCGCAGCATCGCTATGGTGAGTCTTCTGGGCCTGGGTCTGACCAGTGGCGGGGCGGCGACGATCGCCGCGGCCGGCAACTATGGCGCACCCCGCGGCAATCCCGCAGTGGCGCAGTTGGACGAGGAACATCATCCGGAAATCCGCAAGGCGCTGGAGCATCTGCATAAGGCACGTGAGGCCCTGGTAAACGCGGCTCACGATTACAGGGGCCACCGCAAGGCAGCCCTGGACGCCACGGACACAGCAATCGCGGAATGCGAGGAGTGCTTGAGGATCGATTAGTAAGGGCCCGGCCTTGTCGTCGCGATTGGGGGCCCATGCCTATAATGCCGCGCGGGTCCCTGGGGGCCGCGCGGCAAAAGCAAAGGAGCTATCCCATGGCCTTCACGCTGACGATTGGTCAAAAAGCCCCGGATTTCCAACTGCCGGGCGTGGACGGGAAAACGTATTCTCTGGCCGGCTTCAAAGACGCCAAAGTCCTGGTCGTCCTCTTTTCCTGCAATCACTGCCCGTACGTGATCGGCTCGGAAGACCGCATCAACAAGTTCTACGCCGACTACGCGCCCAAGGGCGTAGCGCTGGTGGCGATTAACTCCAACGAGACCCAGAACCATCCGACCGATTCGTTCGACCACATGGTTCAGCGGGCCAAGGAAAAGAATTTCAAGTATCCGTATCTGCGCGATGAGACGCAGAAGATCGCGCTGGCGTACGGGGCGCTGCGCACGCCGCATTTTTACCTGTTCGACGCCGATCGGCGTTTGCGCTACACGGGGCGGATGGACGACAATCCGCGCAACCCGGGGAAGGAAACGACGCGCGAGCTGCGCGATGCGGTGGATGCGATCCTGGCGGGGGAAAAGCCGCCGGTGGAGGTGACCAATCCCATCGGCTGCAACGTGAAGTGGAAGGGCCACGAGCACCACTGGATGCCGCCGGAGGCGTGCGATCTGGTGTGAAGGCGGACAAGCCCGTGCCGCTGACGAAGATCATCTCGGGCGGACAAACGGGAGTGGATCGCGCGGCATTGGAGGCGGCGATCGCGGTCGGGCTGAAGATCGGCGGAGCGGCCCCGCGCGGCTTGTGGGCCGAGGATGGGACAATCCCGGCGTCGTACAACCTAACTCCCGTTGAAGAGGCAGACCTGCAAACCAGCATTCAGCGTCGCACCCAAAAGAACGTGAGCGATGCGGATGCGACACTGATTTTGCGTGTTCGAGCCGACAGTCCCGGCACAAGCTACACGATCGCGTTTGCCCAAAAGCTGAACAAACCGCTGCTGGTGGTCGATCTCGCCCAGCCGCCGGATTACGCCTTCGTGGCCGCATGGCTTCGCGAACAGAGGGTAGCGACCCTGAATATCGCCGGCCCCCGTGAAAGCACATCGCCCGGAATCTTCCAGCGGGCGCGCGCATATCTGCTTGGGCTGTTTCAGAAACTTGGCAAGTAGGGGTTCACGTTCCGCTTTGTGTCTCTTTTTGCAGTACGACGATCCAGCCGGGGGTTTGGGCGTCGGTCTGTCGACGCAGTTGCACTTGGATCGCGGAAACTTCCCGCAGGCCGGCCCCGGCGGCGGTGTCGCGAATGTAATCCATCGAATGGGCGAAGCGCTCGCGGCCGTGCAGGAAAAATCCTGGGCCGTCGTAATGTTCGATGGAGAAGGCGAATAAGCCGCCGGGCCGCAGGGCGGCGGCGATCGCAGGCATGAGTCGGCTCAAATCGCCGACGTAGACCAGCACGTCTCCCGCGACGATCAGGTCGTAATGATCCGGCTCGGCGGCGAGGGCGGAGATGAGGTCGCCATGAAGCAGCTGATCGTACACGCCGCGCTGTTCGGCGGCCTTGATCATCTGTTCCGAGAGGTCCACGCCGATCAGCTCGCGCGCGTACGAGCGCAAGAGCTGTCCGCACAGGCCCGTGCCGCAGCCTAAATCCAGAGCGGCGTCAAAACGGCGCCGCGGCGTGGCGGCTAATACGGCGTCGAGCAGCTCCTGCGGCACGCGATAATCCAAGTTTTTGAGCAAGTGCTGATCGTAGGTCGGGGCGTAAGCGTCAAACAGTTTTTGGATGTAGCTGTCGGGAACGGTGGTCATCGAACTGTCGCCGCTGCAAGCGGCCAGTTCAAAGCGCCAATCGGGCCGGTCCGGCTGGAGTTGGATCGCCTGGCGATAGGCGGCGGCCGCTTGCTCGAGCTGAGCGGCGTTACGCAGCATCCGCGCCAGGTTGAGATGCGCCATCGCGTTGGTGGGATGGAATAGCACGACTTTTTGGAAACAGGCGATGGCTTCTTGGAGCCGGCCCTGACGCGCCAGGATTTTTCCCATGCTCCAGTTGGCTTCGGGATAGCCCGGCTGAAGTTGCACGGCCTTTGCGTACGCGGCGGCCGCGTCGTCGAGCTTGGCGTCATCCCACAGGACGTTGCCCAGGCTGTTGAAGGCTTCGGCAAAGTCGCTCTTGAGCTGGATGGCTTGGGAAATTGCGGCCGTGGCCTGGGTGCGCCGGCCCTTTTCGTGCAGGGCCTGGCCCAGACGCAAATGAGCCGTCGCCAAGGTGGGCTTGAGTTGGATGGCTTTGTTGTATGCGTCGATGGCTTGATCGAGCTTGCCCTGGTCTTTGAGAGTATTGCCCAGAGCGCCGTGAACTTCAGCCCAATCGGGCCGCAGTTCGATGGCTTTGCGGTAAGCCGCGGCCGCTTCGTCGAGCTTTGCCCCAGACCGCAAGGCATCGCCCAGATCGCGGTAGCCCAGCGGGTTGGCCGGACCCGTGGCAAGGGAAGCACGGATGAACGGCACCGCCTCAATGAGGCGTCCCGATTTTCTGCACACGACGCCGAGCAGACGCAGGGCCTCCGGATGCTGAGGCTGCTGCGCCAGCACCTCGCGACAGAGCGTCTCGGCATCGGCCAGCAGTCCCGACCGCTGAGCCTGCTCGGCCAGGCGAATCGCGCTTTCAATGGAAGGGTGCGGCATGGGAGGAGAAAGTGGAGAGTAGAAAGGAGATCACGGTTCCGGCGCGATCTCACCTGCCGGCCAGTTCACGTTTCATTTCCGCCGTCAGCCAATCCGCGTCCCCTTTGTCGTGAATGGTTCCGCAGATTTTCACATTGCCGCCGTTCAGGCGCGTCGCGGCGATCGAATAAAACGGCCGGTTCATCGATTGCCCTTGAAATTTGGAGGAAATATCCGAAATATCCGCCGCCCGGATTTCCTTCTGGCGATTCATGGACGCAAGGGTGTTTTCGATTGTAATCACGCCATGGCGAACGTTGATCGTGGTCTTCAGAAACAATAGCCACAGGCCGCCCAATGCCATCAACGCGCCGGCCGCGATAAAGATAAGTGGAAACCAGATCGGCACATCCCGGGCGGCCAATTGCATGATCGTCGTTCCAATGCCGATGAAGACCGCACCAAAGAGGATCGATGAACTCGACATTCCCAGGTTTCGCCCCGGCAGCAGTTCAAATTGTCCGCCTCCGCCCGGCAGCGGATTGAAATGAAGATGCCGATCCAGCGGCTGTCGCCGCGCCGGCTCGGGCGAACGCAGTGCCAGGGTCGGATCGGGCATCGCCAGCAGTTCCGCCGGCGCCTCGCCGCTCGTCACCGGAACCACAAACCCCGCGCTGTAATGCACGCCGGCTGTCTTTGCCTTGGCTTGCAACCGCCAGAAAATTCCGCCCGTTCCCGTTGGTTGGGCGTCGCCGGGAATTTTGAAATAGACCGGAATTTCCGAAACCGCCGTCCCCGGCGAAAACCGATCCAGCGTGCAGAAATCCTCCCACAGAAGGTCCTCGTGGGAATCTCTCCTCGTGCCAAATACCTTGACGCAAGCCAATCGAAGATGGATCGGCTCGCGATAAAGAAACGGCCGTGGAATTCGCACCGTGCCTGTCAAAATCCCGCCGCACGTCGCGGGCAACCAGGGCGACTCAAAAATCGATCGCCCGTATTTGGCGAGCCTGATCGACGTGTAAATCGCGAGCCACAGAAGCAGCAGTCCGCCGATGCCAAATATCGCCGCGCCCCAAAGCGCGCCCCAAAGCGGCGGCGGTTTCTTGCTCCCGTGCTGCTCGCGTGACAAAAAGAGGAACAACGGCTGCACGAGGAATATGATTCCAAGAATCCAGACGAAGATCCCGCCGAAAACGTTGGAGGAATCCCGAATCTGCCGCGATGTGGATGTCCCCATGCTTTTTGCTCTACTGTTCCACTGCTCTGATTCGCCCTTCGGGCGAATCGGGGCGACACGATTTGAACGTGCGACCTTCTGGTCCCAAACCAGACGCTCTACCAAGCTGAGCTACGCCCCGTACTCCGATAGTCTAGCCGCGCAGGGGCCAGGGTCGCAATCGCGGCGGGCCGAAGACGCTTACTCCGGCGAGCTATTTCGGCTCCCCGGCCGCCATCCACTCCACCACGCTGCTGGGCGGCAGGGGACTGGCGCCGACGTGCCGGAGCATGTTCAGGCACTGGGCGCGGTGGTGCATGCCGTGGGTCGTGACGTGAGTGATGACGCCTCCCCGCGTGAAGGTGTATTGTTTTCCTCCGCGGGTGCGGACGACGGTTTCTTCAAGCGGGTGGAGCTTGGCGGTCGCGGCGAAATCATCGGCGCTTTCTTCCAAGAGCATCAGAAGCTCCGCGGGCGTTTTTTGTGTGCCGCCTTCGTCCAAGCGGGGGCGCTGCGGTCGGCCGGCAAGCACGTCGTCCCATGCCCGCATGGCCGAGAGAATGTGCAGGGCCGCGGCATGCAACGACCCCGGTCCAATGTCGAATTTCTGGTGAAATTGCTCGGACGAAAGTTTCTGGCACGTCTGGAGGATTTGCTTCGTTGCCCACCTGTCGTGAGCAAGAAGGATGTCAAGCGGGTTGCTGGTGAGCATGATGCTTCTCCCTAGTGCGGTATTGGACCTGATGGCGCCGCCGGGCGGAACTGGCAAACCAGGTCGAAGAGCTTGCCCCCGTGTCGCGCGGCGACGGCGGTGTCCTTGACCATCGCGATGTTCAACGCGTCGCAGGAAAACGCGGCCTCGAGATTGCTCTCCACGCCGCGGCCCATGCCTTCCAGGATGACCAGATCGGCGTCGGCGGACAGGACGTTGAGCTGCGGGTTGATGCGGCTTAGGTCGATCAGCGGCTCGCCGGTGCCGGTGCCGACCAGGTCAATCGCCAGCGGGCGCAGGGATGGTTCGGCCTGGAGGATGCGCGGCCACCATGTTTGCACGTCGTCAATGGTGATGTCGTTGAGGGTCGGGCGCGAGTTGGCGGCCAGGACGATGCGCGTGCCGCGTCCGGCGAGCCAGCGGATCATGGGCAGGGCGCCCAGGACGAAATCGCTGCCGGCGTTGTCGACGAAGAAGACGGCGTTGCGGTGCACGGGGCCGCCCAGCAGGCGGGCTTCCAGGGCGTCGTAATCGTCGATCAGCCAGGGGCGCGGGGCGACGCTGTCTCGCGTCGCGAAAAAGTCCGGGCTTTGGCCGAGGAATTTTTGGGCCGTGGCGTCCGCGCCCATGTCGAAGATATTTCCGGCGAACAGCCCGCGGATGATCGCTTGCAGTTGCTGGGGCCCGGTCAGCGCATCGAGCTGCGCGCAGAGTTCCGGCAGCAGGCGGAGCATTTTTTCGTTCTCGCGGTTTTTCAGATCGATGAAGGGATCGACAAAGCCGTGTCGGCGGAGCAGGTCATCGCGCCAGCGGTCGAGGGTGAGGATGGTGACGCGGCCGAATCCGCGCGGGTTGGCGTCGAAGGCGTCGAAGGCGGTGACGAATTCCTGTCGGCAGCGGGCGGCGCGGGCCTGGGCGTTGGCGAGGGATTCTCCGCGCGTCGTTGCGGCTTCGATTCCCACGGCCAGGATCGTGCCCAAGTGGCGTTTGAAGAACTCGATCCAGTGGGCGCGGCCCCCGGGGTCTGCGGTCAGGTCCCACGGGCAGGCCAGGTATCGTTGAGGGTCGGCAAGTTTGCAGAACGGCGCCACACGCGCGGAAGAATTCATCATTCAGCACTCAGCATTCATCGAATTCTCACCACGCGTAGGCTTCGGGCGCTTCGCCGCCGGGGCCGGGCCAGATTTCGTTCAGATGCTGCATCGTCGTGTCGCTGAGCGTGATGTCGAGGCAGCGCAGGGAGCTGGTGAGCTGGTCCATGGTGCGCGGCCCGATGATGGGGGCGGTGACGACGGGATTAGCCAAGAGCCAGGCCAGGGCGACGTTGGCGGGGTTTTCGCCCAGTTCGCGGCAGAGAATTTCCCAGGTTTCAAACTGGGAGCGTCGGCGTTCTCGTCTTTTTTGGACGTCCTCGCTGCCGCGTCGGCCCTGATCCAGTTTCTGCGCCGGTCCACCCAACAGGCCGCTTTCCAGGGGGCTCCAGGGGATCAGCCCAAGGCCGTAGGCTTTGCAGGCGGGGATGACTTCCAGCTCGATGGTGCGCGTGGCGAGGCTGTATTTGCTCTGCTCGCAGACCAGGCCGTGGAAGTTTCGCCGCCCCGCCGTCTCGCACGCCTGGGCGATGTGCCAGCCGCCGAAATTGCTGCTGCCGACGTAGATGATTTTTCCTTGTTGGACGAGCAGTTCCATCGCCTGCCAGATTTCATCCCACGGAGTCTCGCGTGCGATGTGGTGCATTTGGTACAGGTCGATGTAGTCGGTTTTCAATCGGCGGAGGCTGTCGTCGCAGGCCCGGCGGATTTTGACGGCGCTGAGTCCCGTCTGCATCGTGAGATCGCCCGGCTCGACCGTCATGTCGGTATAGACCTTGGTGGCCAGGATGATTTTTTCGCGCCGGCGGTTTCCTTGCACCAGCCAATTGCCGACGACCTGCTCGGAAAACCCTTTGCCTTTCTTTTGCCCGTAGATGTCGGCGGTATCGATAAAGTTAATGCCCAGTTCCAGGGCCTTGTCCATGATGGCATGGGATTCGGCCTCGGAGACGTGCGGCCCGAAGTTCATCGTACCCAGACAGAGGCGCGACACCTGCAACCCCGTTCGACCCAGTGGCGTGTATTTCACGGATGCATCCTTTCGCTCGACACCCAGTTAGATATCGCAGAATGCCGCTGGAGGCAACGATTGACGCATGGCGTGCCGCGCCGCCCAATCCCCCAAATTGACCGGTTTTCACGTGTTCATATAATCCACCGCTCCGGTCGCGGACGGCGGCACTCTATGGCACAAGTGGTACTGGAAAAGGTGAGCAAGGTCTATCCCGGCGGGGTCAAAGCCGTGGACGGGATCGATCTTCAGGTTGCCGACCGCGAGCTGGTCGTGCTGGTCGGTCCCTCCGGGTGCGGCAAGAGCACGACGCTGCGCATGATCGCGGGGTTGGAGGAGATTAGCGAGGGTGTGGTGCGCATCGGCCAGCGCATCGTCAATGACGTTGCCCCCAAGGACCGCGACATCGCCATGGTGTTTCAGAATTACGCCCTTTATCCGCACATGACGGTGTACAAGAACATGGCCTTCGGGCTAAAGCTGCGGGGGATGCCGCGGGGGCAGATCCGTCAGCGCGTCGCCGAGGCGGCGCGAATCCTGGACATCGAGCACCTGATGGATCGCAAGCCCAAGCAACTGTCCGGCGGTCAGAGGCAGCGGGTGGCGGTGGGGCGGGCGATCGTGCGCGAGCCGGCGGCGTTTTTGTTCGATGAGCCGCTGTCCAACTTGGATGCCAAGCTGCGCGTGACCACGCGCGGCGAGCTGAAGCGTCTGCACCAGCGCCTCCGCACCACCACGATTTACGTCACCCACGATCAGGAAGAGGCGATGACCCTGGGGGATCGGATTGTGGTCATGAAGGATGGGCGGATTCAGCAAGCTGACACGCCGCTGAATACCTATAACTGCCCTTTGAACCGTTTCGTGGCCGGTTTTATCGGCACTCCGCCGATGAACTTTTTCGACGGGACGCTTCGCCAATCCGAGCTTGGGTTGGCATTTATAGAAGGCCGATTGGCTGGCGGCGGGTTGACCTTCCCCGGCGAAGGGTTTACGCTTTCTATGGAGCAGTTGTCGCCGACGGTTGGCCGGCGGCTACAGAGCCGGGTCGGCAGCCGCTTGGTGTTAGGCATCCGTCCGGAGCACTTGCATTTGCGGCCCCCGGACGGCCAATGGGCGGCGATCAAGGTCCGCCTGAACGTCATTGAGCCGCTGGGCAGCGAGATGGACGTTTCCATGAGCACGGCTTGGCACGATTCGATTGTCGCCCGCGTCGAGGCCCAGAGCGGCGTGGCGGGCGGTTCCGAGGCCACCGTTTATGTCGAGCTTCGGAAGGTGCATATTTTTGAACCCGGAGAGACCGGGATGAACCTGAGCCTGGAGACCATGTCTCCCACCACCGAGCCGGCCCATGCACTTACCTAAGGCGCATGGTCCGTTGTCCGAGGCTCCGCCTATCCGCAGGAAGGACGCGGGATAGGCGCCTGGCGTTTTTTCGCCGGTTTGTCTGGGGCCGCCGGTTTGGGTCGGCCCTTTTTGTTGGTGGAGTTGTTTTGCGTCAGACAATTGAATAGCGAGCAGATATGGGTATGAATTCTCAAGAACTGATCCGGATTGTCGACGGCATCGCCCGCGACAAGAACATCGAGCGCGAGCAGATCTACAACGACATCGAGCAGGCGGTCGCGTCCGGCTTGCGCAAACAGTTCAACACCGAGGATGCCAGCGAGTTCACGGTCAAGCTCGACCGCCAAAGCGGGGTGATCACCGCGGCCCGCCAGGGAGTGGAAGTGCCCCTTGTGGTGGTCGGCCGCATCGGCGCCCAAACGGTCAAGCAGGTCATGATCCAGCTCATCCGGCAGGACGAGCGCGGCAGCATCTACGAGGAATACAAGGACCGGGTGGGCACGGTCATCACCGGCACGGTCGCCCGCTTCGAACGCGACACCATGATCGTCACCCTGCTGCGCAACGTCGAGGGGATCATGCCACGCAGCGAGCAGATCCCCGGCGAGGTGCACCAGGTCGGCGAGCGCGTGCAGGCGCTGATCCTGGAGGTGCGGGATACGCCCAGTTCCGTGAAGATCATTCTCAGCCGCAGCCACCCGGAGCTGATTCGCCGGCTCTTTGAGCGCGAGGTGCCGGAGGTCGGGGAGCGCACCATCGAGATCAAGGCCCTGGCCCGCGAGCCCGGCCATCGCACCAAGATCGCCGTCTCCTCCATCGACACCAAGGTGGATGCGGTGGGCGCCTGCGTCGGCGTGCGCGGCAGCCGAATCAAAAACATCGTCGATGAACTGGGCGGGGAAAAGATCGACATCGTCCGCTGGAATGAATCCAGCCAGATCCTGATCAGCAACGCCCTGAAGCCCGCCGAGGTGGCCGAGGTCGCCTTGTGCTTCGAGCTGGGGCGCGCCACCGTCGTGGTCAACGAGGACCAATTGTCCCTGGCCATCGGCAAGCGCGGGCAGAACGTGCGCCTGGCGGCACGGCTGACCGGCTGGGATATCGACATCCTCACGCCGACGGAGTTCCACAAGGGCACGCAGCGACTGGACGAAACCCTGCGGAGCATCGCCGGCATCACCAAGGAGATGATCGACAAGGTGATCGTCCTGGGTCTGATCGACGTGCGCGACTTGGAGGAAGTGGGCACGGGCCCGCTGATGGAGGAATTGGGTTTGGACGAAGCCACCGCGCAGGCCGTGGTGGAACGGTGTGCCGAGGAAGCCAAGCTGGTCGCGGTCGAGCAGGAAGCGAAGAAGATAGCCGACGCGTCCGCGAAGGCGGCCGCAGCTTCCGCCGTCGCGGCGGACAAGGCGGCGCTGTTGGCCTTGGGCGAAGAGCCCGCCGTAGGCGCTGAATCGCCCGCGGAAGGCGCCGCAGCAGGCACGGAAGTGGCCGAAGCGACCGCCGAAAGCGGTGAATCGCCCGCGGAAGGCGCTGAAGCGACCGGCGAGGCATCTGCGGAAACCGAAGGTGCGGCATTGCCCGGCCCTCTGGAGGCCGCCGCCGGCGGCGCCGCGGAAGTGACCGTTCACAAGGAATCGGCGGTGGCCGACCGCGAGGAACTTTCGCCGGAAGAGCAGGCGGTTCAAGGCGCGGCGCGTCCTCCTGCGGAGGGTAGCGGGCGTCGCCCGCCGGATGAGGCGGATACCGCCGCGCTGGCCGAGGGCAGCGTCCCTCCACCGGCAAAGACCAGCGACAAGTTGTAAGCGCGTGACTGGATCGTAGTGCATTGGGAGATCTGTTTTGGCGAAGGGCATTCGAGTCAACCTCCTGGCCAAGGAATTGGGCATCGAGAGCAAGACCATCCTCCAGAAGTTGAAGGAGGAAGGTTTGGCGGACGCCGCGCCCAATCACATGAGCACGCTGTCGTTTGGCCTGGCCGCGTCCGTGCGGGATTGGTTCAGCGGGCAGGGAGGCGGCACGGCGGTGGAAACGGCGCCGCACGTGGAAGTCGTCGCCAAACCGAAGGCGGCGCGCACGCGAAAGAAAAAGGAACCGACCGAAGCCGCTGCCGCCGCGCCGGCCGCCGTCGCCGAAGCGCCGCCAGGGCCGGCGGCGGATATCGCGGCGGCTGGGACTGAAGCGCCGCCGGTGGCTGAGGCGCCGCGCCCGCCAACCAAAGCCAAACGGCCGGCGCGCAAGCCGCCGGCCGCGGCGGCACCGCCTGGTCCGGCCGCGCCGGCACCGCCTGGTCCGGCCGCGCCGGTTGCCCCCGTTGCTGCTCCTGAAATCGCGGGGCCCGTAGTCGTCGAGGCGCCGGCTGCGCCTCCCGCGCCCGCCCCGGTCACGGCGCCGCCGGCACCTCCGGCCGCTGCGGCCAAGGTGGCCGCGCCGTCAGCGGCTGCGCCGCCTGCGCCCAAAGCGCCGCCGGCTGGGGGCGCACCGGCCGTCGCAGGCGTGGAGCACATTCGTCCGCCTCGGCCGACAGTGACGCTGGCCAGCCGAATCCTGGCGGCGGGTACCGCCGTCGAGCGGAAACCTACGCCGCCGGCACCGCAGCTCACCACCCTTCAGCCGGCCAAGATTCAAGGCCCGCGAGTTGTCCGCATCGAAAAAGAAGAGACCATCGACACGCGCGCGGCGCGTCCGCCGCGTCCGGGGATGCCCGAGGCGCCTGTGACCGCGCCCGCCGCGCCGCGTGCCGGGCGTGGCGTGCGCGCCGTCGAGGAGGAAGAAGGGGAGGAGCAGAAGAAGAAGACCGCCAAGAAAGGGGGCAGCCTTTCCAGCCGCCGGCGGGGCGTGGACGGCCGCCGCGGCGAGGCGATGGAAAAACTCAAGGAGTTCACGGATGCGGACCTGATCGCCCGCCGCGATGCCCTCAACGCCGCCGCCAGTTCGCGAAACGTCTTCGACAGCCACCTGCGCCAGATCGAAAAGCGCGGCATGCACGCGCCGGCCAAGCCGATCGTTCAGCGCGGCGAGCCGGTCACGGTGGAAGAGCCGATCAGCGTCAAATCGCTCTCGGTCGCCCTGGGCGTCAAGAGCAGCGACGTCATCGGCAAGCTCATGAAGCAGGGCGTTTTCGCCACGATCAACCAGACGCTGGACGCCACCGCCGCCGAGGCCATCGCTCTGGAGTTCGGCATCGAACTGCAAATCGCGCAGCGGGCGACGCTGGAAGAGGCGCTGGCCCAGGAGATCGCTTCGCGTCGCGCCGCGACGGATCCGGCGGCTCTTCGTCTGCGTCCGGCGGTGGTGACGATTCTGGGCCACGTGGACCACGGCAAGACATCGCTGCTGGACAAGATTCGCAACGCCCACGTGGCCGCGGGGGAGGCCGGGGGCATCACCCAGCACACGGCGGCGTGGATGGTGCAGCTTGGCGAGAAGCGCGTGACGTTCATCGACACGCCGGGCCACCAGGCCTTCACCTCGATGCGTGCCCGCGGGGCGAACATGACGGACGTGGTGGTGCTGGTCGTCGCGGCCGCCGAGGGCGTGCAGCCCCAAACGGTGGAGTCGATCAACCATGCGCGCGCGGCCGGGGTGCCCATCGTCGTGGCGCTGAACAAGATGGACCGGCCCGACGCCAATCCCGACATGGTGCTGGGTCAGCTTGCCAAGGAGGGTCTGAATCCCGTCGAGTGGGGCGGGCAGACCGAGGTCATCCGCACCAGCGCGGTCACCGGCCAGGGAATCCCGGAGCTGATCGAGACCCTGGACCTGCAGAGCCAGATCATGGAGTTGAAGGCCGACCCGTCGGCCCCCGCGGTGGGCGCGGTCATCGAGGGTCGCATGGACGAAGGCATGGGCGCCGTCGCCACGGTTTTGGTGCAGGACGGCACGCTGCACGTGGGCGACATCGTCCTGGCGGGCACCGGCTACGGCAAAATCCGCAACCTGCTCAACGATCGCGGCGACAGCGTCACCGAGGCCGGGCCCAGTACGCCGGTGATCGTCAGCGGCTTGAGCGATCTGCCCATGGCCGGCGATAAGTTCTACGCCCTGGACGACCCGGACCGCGCCCGCGCCATCGCGGACGAACGCATCGCCCGCTCGCGGCAAAATCAGCTTGCGGCGTCCAACAAGGTCACGCTCGACACGCTGTTTGACACGATGAAGGCCGAAGAGGTGAAAACCATCAACCTCATCATCAAGGGCGACGTGCAAGGCTCGGTCGAAACGCTGGCCAAGACCGTCACCGATGCCAACACGGACGAGGTTCGCGTGCGCGTGATCCACTGCGCCGTCGGCGGCATCAACGAGAGCGACGTGGAGTTGGCCGACGCGTCCAACGCCGTGATCATCGGGTTCCACGTGGTTCCGGACGAAGCGGCCCGGCAACTGGCCGAGCAGCGCCGCGTGGAGATCCGCCTTTATCGCATCATCTATGAAATTTTCGACGATCTGAAAAAGGCGCTGTCGGGCCTGCTGGAGCCGGAGGTCCGCGAGAAATTGCACGGGCACGCGGAAATCCGAAAGGTGTACAAGGTTTCCAAGATCGGCAACGTCGCGGGGTGCTTCGTCACGGACGGGCACATTCAACGCGGCAGCAAGGTCCGGCTGGTCCGCGACGGCGTCGTCGTCACCGAGGACCTGTCTCTGGAATCGCTCAAACGCGTCAAGGACGACGTCAAGGAGGTCAAGGCGGGCTTCGAGTGCGGCATCAAGATCGCCGGCTACGACGACATCAAGGTCGGCGACGTACTGGAAGCGTACATCCGCGAAACGTTCCAGAGAACCTTGTGAGGAAGTTGCTAGTTGCTAGTTGCTAGAAAAATGCGTGACGACTTTCTGCTAGCAACTAGCAACTAGCAACCAGCAACTAGCAACCAGCAACTGTCTGTTAATGACCATCGGCGTGCTGCAAGTCGAGCTGAGCGTGACCGACGCGATGTCGCTGAAGGACAAACGCCGTGTGATCAAGAGCATCAAGGACCGGATTGCCAACGCTCACAACGTCTCGGTGGCCGAAGTGGGCGCGCTGGACGAGCGTCGGCGCTGCGTTTTGGGCTTGGCGATGGTGGGCAATGAGAAGCGCTACGTGGAAGGGGCGCTGAGCAAGCTGGTGGATTTCGTGCGGGCGGTGCCGCAGGTGTCGCTGATGGATTATCAGATTGAGTTGTTATGAAAGCAGAGACGAAGAGACGGAGAGATGAAGAGACGAAGTGGTGGTTTGCGCACTTCGTCTCTTCGTCTCCACGTCTCTTCGTCTCTTGACCCCACCATGTCCCGTCGAACCGAGCGCGTCGGCAGCGCGATCCGCCAGGAATTGGCGATGATCATCATGCGCGAATTGAACGATCCGCGGCTGGGGGGCATGCCCAGCATCACCCGCGTGAAGGTCAGCGCCGACCTGAGCGTCGCGGATGTGTACGTCACGGTGATGGGCACGGCGGGCCAGCAGACCGCGGCGCTGAACGCCTTGAAGCACTCGGCCGGGCTGATGCGCACCAAGATCACGCGGGCGCTGTCGCTGCGTGTGGCGCCGCTGCTTAAGTTCCACATCGATGAGGACCTGAAGAAGGAGCTGGCCGTGCTCGATTTGTTGCAGAAGGTTGCCCAGGAGAACGCCGAACTGGACCGCAAACGGAAAACAGAGGGCTCGTGATTCATGAAAAGCGCCACCAAACGTGCCGATGAGTTGAGATCGCTGCTGAGGCGTTTGCTGCGCGAGGGCAAGCCGCCGCCCAAGCAGCCCCTGGAGCCGCTGGATGCCCTGGTGCGCGGCGCCATGAGCTATGACGTGAGCGACTCCCGCGCCGAAGAGGCGATGAGGGCCATCGGCAAGGAGTTCTGCGATCTCAATGAGCTGCGCGTCGCCACGGACCTGGAAATCCAGGAGCTCTTGGGGGTGCGTTACCCGGCCATCGAGCAGCGGGTGGCCATGATCACGCAGTCGCTGAACGACATTTTCGAGCGCGAGCATACGCTGAGCCTGGATCGGCTCAAGACGGTGTCGAGGCGCGAAGCGCGGCTGTTCCTGCGCGAGCTGCCGGACATTCATCCGTTTGTCGAGGCCTACGTGATGCTCATGGCCCTGGAGGGCCACGCCATACCAATCGACGACGAGATTTTGGGATTTTTGCGCGAAAGCAACGCCGTGGACGAGCGCACCACGCTGGAGGAAGCTCAGCGCTTCATCGAGCATCATCTCAAGGCCGACGAGATTTACGACTTTTTCGTGTTGGTGCGCCGCGCCAGTCATGACGGCACCAAGCGGAAAGGCAAGTCATGACCGAACGACTTCCCGCCGAGACGCTGCGCCTGGGTCTTCCCAGCGGCAGCTTGCAGCAATCGACCTTCGAACTGTTTGGCCGGGCGGGCTACCGCGTCAGCGTCGCCGAGCGCAGCGTCTTTCCGCGCATCGACGATGACAAGCTTTCGGCGGTGCTGTTCCGCGCCCAGGAAATCAGCCGATACGTCGTGGACAACATCGTGGACTGCGGCCTGACCGGCTACGACTGGATCGTGGAGAACGGCAACGAGGGCCAGGTGGTGGAAATCTGCGACCTGGCCTACTCCCGCGCCTCGGCCAACCCCATCCGCTGGGTGCTGGCCGTGCCGGAGGAAAGCCCCGTGCGCCGCCCCGATGACCTGGAGGGCAAGATCGTCGCCACCGAGCTGGTCAACACCACGCGGAAGTATTTCGCGGCCAAGAAAATCAACGTCACAGTGGAGTTCTCCTGGGGCACCACGGAGATCAAGGCGCGGCTGCTCGACGGCATCGTGGAATGCACGGAGACCGGTTCGTCCCTGCGCGCCAACAATCTCCGCGTCGTGGATACGCTGCTGACCAGCACGACGCGCTTCGTCGCCAACACCTCCGCCTGGGCCATTGGGTGGAAGCGCGAGAAGATGGAAAACATCGCGATGCTGCTCAAAGGCGCCATCGAGGCCAAGGCCAAGATCGGATTGAAGATGAACGTCCCCGAATCCCGCTTGGCCGAAGTGGTGGCCTTCTTGCCGTCGGAGAAGAGCCCGACGATCAGCCGCCTGGCCGAGGGCGGTTGGGTTGCGGTCGAAGTGATTCTGGAGGAACGTCAGGAGCGCGAGCTGATTCCGCGTCTGAAGCGCGCCGGCGCCACCGGCATCATCACTTACCCATTGAACAAGGTCATTGCCTGAATCGGGCGGCGGTGGGCGGGACCGCGGCCAGGGCCCGCGCGATTGAATCCAACCCTATAAGGCCAAACCTGGGATGAAGCCGATTGCACTGATTCTCGCCGCGACGCTGCTGCTTGCCGGCTGCGCCCACCGCGCCAACCCGCCGTCGCCGACCACGCTGCCGGCCACGGCCCCGGCCTTGGATGATCGCGCGCGTCTGAGCATCGAGCAAATCCAGCCCGTGGCCGCGCTTCCCGCGCCGGCCACGCGGCCGTCGACGCGCCCCTCGGTCAAGGCCCTGGTCCTTTACGCCCAGGCGGTCGGCGATCTGCTGGATCATCATCCCTATCCCGCCATCGAGGCCCTTGGGTCCGCGCTGAAGCTCGATCCGGACCGAGCGGATTTGTACAACGCCCTGGGCCGAGCGCAACTGGAACGGTTACAGATTCCCAACGACAAGGCGTTTGCCGCCTTCGAGCGCGCCGCGGCGCTGCGGCCCGATGATTTGCAGATTCACCTGCTGCTGGGCCGGCAGTACCTGGCCGTCGGCAACGACGAAAAGGCGCTCCAGCAGCTTCGCCTGGCCCGTCAAACCAGCGACTACCGCGACAACGCTCCCGGATCGGCGGCCGTCGAGCTGTTTCTGGGCCGCGATTTGGAGCAGCAGGGATATTTCCGCGCCGCTCTGGAACAGTACCTGCTGCTGAGCCGCCGACTGGCCAATCCCACGCGCGACCTGCGGGCCGACGTGGACCTGGCGTTTTTAGCCAAAGCTCCGCAACTGCTGGCGCTGCAAATCGGCCAACTGTACGAGAAACTGGGCCAGTACGGCGATGCCTTGGCGTCGTATGAGCCGCTGGCGCAGGCCGACCCGGCCAACTTCGGCCTGCAGGTTAAGGTGGTTCAGATGCTGCTCCGCCTGGGCCGCACCGACGAGGCGATTCGCCAAGCCGCGGATGTGGTGGAGATGTTCCGCAGTTCCGATTCGCTGGCCCTATTGCACGAAACCTGCCAGAACGTCGCTCCCGACCGGGAACTGCAGGTGTTGCAGCAACTTCGGCAGCAAAACCCGGAGGATCGCGGAATCCTGTTCGCCTTGGCCGACGCTCTGGTCCGCCAGGGCCGCGCGGATGCCGCCCGCCAGCTTCTGCTCGACGCGGCGGCCGCGCATCGCGATGACGATCAGATCGTCCGCAAGCTGTTCGACTTTTACTCTTCCCGCGGCGACGTATCCGCCGCGGCCGAATTGCTGATCACGCGCCTGGCGGCGCAGAGCGATTCGGTCAGCGACGTCAACGCGATGTTCGCCGAGTTGATCCGCCCCATGCGGACTGGAGCGCTCCGTTTATCGCAATTACAGAAATTACAAGTGCCAGCGTCAGCGCAGGCGGCCAAGCTGTTTCTGGTGGCCGAGGTCGCCGACCTGTGGCATCGCGACGCCCTGGCCCACTGGAGCATCGAGCAGGCGGTCCAACGGACTCCTCCGCTGGCGCCCGCGTTTCGGCGGAGGGTCGATGATCTGTGGTCGCGCCCGGATTTGGGCGCGGGGCAGAAAATCGCAGCCTGTGAGGATCTGGCCGCTTCGGCGCAGCGCGGCGGCGCTGATTCCCTGGCGGCGGAAGTCCGCGGGCTGAGCCTGACCTATCAACAGAGATACCCCGAAGCCGCCGATGCCCTGGCCCAAGCCATCCATCTGGGCGGCTTATCGCCCGATCTGCAGCTCACCTACGCCGCCGTGCTGGGCCAGGAAAACCAGTTGCTTCAGTGCGAACAGGCCCTGTGGAAACTGGTCGCGCAGTGGCCGCGTTTTGACCGCGCCTGGATCTCCCTGCATAACTTTTACCAGAACACCAACCGTCCCAACGACGCCTTGAACGTGCTGTCCCAGTGGCTGCGGGCCGATCCGGCCAGCCCCGAAGCCCGCATCCTGGAGGCCAAATGGGCCGCCATCCGTGGCCAGCCGCAATGGGCCGAGCAACGCCTGGCCAAACTCCTGCAAGATCACAGCGATGACCAAGGCGTCATTTTGAAAATCGAATACCTTTTCCATGAGCTTGGCGGCGACGAACCATTCGTGGCCTTGCTGCTGCAACTGCGGCAAAACCAGCCGACGAATTTGAACGTCGTTTCGCTTCTGGTGCAGATCTATGGCCAGAACCATCGCCTGGCCGACGCCGTGCATCTGCTGGACGAAACTCGCAGAGCCGTCGGCTCCGATGCCGATTTGCTTTACCAACTCTCGTCCCTGTACCACGAGGTCGGCCAACGTCAAAGCTGCGAGGACGTGCTGGGCCAAGTGCTGCAGGTTGATCCGGGCAACCCGGCGGCCAGCAACGACCTGGGCTACAACTGGGCCGATGCCGGCACTCACCTCGATCGCGCGGAGCAACTGATTCGCGTGGCCGTCGAGGCCGAGCCGGATAACCGCGCGTTCCTCGACAGCCTGGGGTGGGTGTTGTACAAGCGCGGCAGATTCGACGAGGCGGCGAAGTATTTCCAGGAGGCGATCGGCCCGGCCGCTTGGCCCGATCCGGAAATCCTGGATCACTTCGGCGACGATTTGTACCGCATGGGCCGCGCCGCCGACGCGCAGGCGCAGTGGGCCAGGGCCCTGCAACGCCTGCCCGAGCAGCTTCCGCCGGATAGCGATGCGGCGCTCTTGCGCGCCGGGGTGCAGAAAAAACTGCAGCAGATCGGCGCCGGCAAAGCGGTCGACGTCGCCCCCATCGCGGCTTCGGCCGGGCCGAGCACGGCGCCGGCAAAGTGACGGAGGTCATCATGTCAGGTCACAGCCACTGGGCCAAAATCAAGCGGGCCAAAGGCTCCAACGACGCCAAACGCGGCAAAATCTGGAGCAAAATCGCGCGCAAGATCATCATCGCCGCCAAAGGCGGCGGCGACCCGCGCGACAACCTGTCCTTGCGCTACGTCATCGACGAAGCCAAAGCCGCCAACATGCCCAAGGACACGATCGAAAAAGCGATCGCCAAAGGCACCGGCGAACTGGGCAGCGAAAATTACGAAGCCGCCACCTACGAAGCCTACGCCCCCGGCGGCGTGGCCTTGCTCATCGACACCTTGACCAACAACCGCTCCCGCACCGCACCCGAGCTTCGCTCGATTCTGGAAAAACACGGCGCCAATCTCGCCGCCAGCGGCTCGGTTGCGTTTCAGTTCGTCAAGCAGGGCTTGGTCACCATCAAAGCCGACGCGGTTGAAGAAGACCGCTTGCTGGAACTGGCCCTGGACAGCGGCGCCGAGGACGTGAAGAACGTAGTCGAAGCGTTCATCGTCGTCACCGCGCCTGCCGTGCTGATGCGCGTCAAGGATGCCATCGTCGCCGCCGCCGTGCCGGTCGAAGCCGCCGAGATCACCAACGTTCCCACGAGCACGATCCCCCTGGATGCCGAAAAGGCCCACAAATTACTGAAGCTCATCGACGCCCTGGAAGACAACGACGACGTCCAGAACGTCAGCCACAACGCCGAAATCCCCGAAAACGTGGCGGTGTGAGAAAAAGCGCAAGCATTTATTGGAGCGATTTGGCCAAGCGTGTGAATTCCTCCCCGCGCTGCTCGAAATTCACGAACTGATCGTAGCTGGCGAAGCCGGGGCTGAGCAGGACGATGTCGCCCGGGACGGCGATCTTGCGGGCGATGGTTACGGCGGTGGCCAGGTCGCGGCAGCGGTAGGCGGGGGCGGCGCTTTGCAAGGGGGATTGCTCCAAAAGCTGCGCGATCTTCTCGCCGGTGGCGCCGATGCAGAGGACGGCTTTGGCGCGTTCGACCAGGGCGGCGCACAGGCCGGTGATGGGCAGGCCCTTGTCGTAGCCGCCGACGATCTGGATCACTTTTTTGGGCGGGAAGGATTGCAGGGCCGCGACGGCGGCATCCGGGACGGTCGCGATGGAATCGTTGAAATAGCTCACGCCGGCCGATTCGTGGACAAGCTCAAGCCGGTGGGGCAGGCAGGTGAATTCGCTCAGGGCCTGGTGCGCTTGGGCCCAATCGACGCCGAAGATTTCCGCGGCCGTGAAGGCCGCCTGGGCGTTGAGCTGGTTGTGCTGCCCGGTCAGTTTCAGCTCGAATCGCTTGCGGTTTTGCGTGCCGAAGAAAATCACCTTGCCCTGGGCTTCGCGGGCCAGGCCGGCGCAGGCCAGGTCTTCTTCGTTCAGCACCGCAAAATCATCCGGGCCTTGGAATCGCAGCAGATTTTTCTTGGTATCGACATACGCTTCGGCCGAGCCGTGCCATTTCAGGTGATCGACCGCGACCATGGTGACGACGGCCACGTGCGGCGACCAACGCATTTCGCCCAGGTGCGCCAGCATGAAGCTCGACAATTCCAGCGCCACCAGGTCGCTCTTCTGGATGCGGTCCAGATCGCCCAGGAGCGACTTGCCGATGTTGCCGCCGACCCAGGCTTGCTTTCCGGCGGCGCAAAGGATTTTGCCCAGCATGGCCGTGGTGGTGGATTTTCCCTTGGTGCCGGTGACGCCGATGATGGTGGCGGGGCAGCGCTCGATGAACAGGCGGATTTCCGTGGTGATCGGCACACCGCGGCCGCGCGACGCATCCAGAAATTCGTTGTTCAGGGGAATGGCCGGTGACGCCACGACCAGCTCGGCATCCGTGAAATCTTCCAGGCGATGGCCGCCCAGGTGAAATTCAATGGGCAGGCCTTCGAGTTGCTTGACCGAATCGGCCAAGGTCTGGGCGGATTCGCAATCGCTGACCAGGACGCGGGCCTGCTGCTGGCACAGCCAGCGGCAGACCGCGATGCCGCCGCCGAATCGGCCCAGGCCGGCAACGGTCACGCGTTTTCCCGCAAGCGAAACCATGGAGAATCTCAAATCTCAAATTTGAAATCTCAAATTTAAGACTGATGCTACCCGCCCAGGACGCGCGCGATGTCCTGCTTCATGTCGAGCACGGCTGCCTCGACGCATTTTTCCCAGTTTTTTCCGAACTGCGAGGCGTATTTGGGCTCGCTGTGCGCCTGCATGATGCTGCGGCTGGCCGAGACGATGGCGCCGGTGCCGTCGACAAACGCCGCTTGGGTCATTTCCGCGGTGGCGCCTTGGGCGCCATAGCCGGGCAGAAGGAAAATCGATTTGGGCAGGCGCTGGCGGAGGTTCAGCATGGTATGCGGCTGGGTGGCGCCGACGACGGCTCCGATGCTGCTGAAGCCGCGCGTCCCCACCAGCCCCGGTTGCGTCGCCACGGCGTTGAGCTTTTCGGCGAGCATTTCCGACCAGCTCTGGCCGGAGGCGAGCTGCACGTCCTGAAGCTCCGCTGAGCCGGGATTGCTGCTGCGCAGCAGGACAAACAGGCCCTTGCCCGCATCGCGCGCGATCCGCACGAACGGCGCCAGCGTGTCCAGACCCAGCATGGGATTGACGGTGATGGCATCGGGCGTGGCGCTTTCGTCGTCGTCGTTTTGATCGGCCAGGTGTCCGGCCGCGTATGCCGATGCGGTCGTGCCGATGTCGCCGCGCTTGACGTCGCCGATCACCAGCAAACCCAAATCGCGCGCTTCCTGGATCAGGCTGAAATACGCCTCGACGCCTTCCCAGCGGTACTTTTCGAAATAGGCCGACTGGAATTTCACCGCCGGCACGTGCATGGCGACGATTTTGAGCAGGCGCGTGACGAACTCGAAGATCGCGTCAATGGACGCCTCCTGCTCATCCTCGCGCGACTGGTATTTTCCGCGGACGGCGTCGGGCAGCGATTCCAGCACCGGATCGATCCCCACGCAGATGGGCGCGTGCGTGTAATCGATTGCGTCGAGCAACCGATCGGCAAACGGGTCGGGCATGTCCGGTGATGATAACGACGGCCAGACGGGTCGTCGATGTCGGGTCCGCGTGCCGCGACACCGCCAGCAATGGGTATGGGGAATCTTAAATAACGTGGGAGTGGCTGGTTGCTGTTTGAACCGCCAGACACCCACCCCCTCCGAGGGAGACCTCGGATAAAGCAATCACCGTCCATGTGTCGGCGGACCGCGGGCCTACCTCTTGCGGCGGTCCCGACGAGCCTTGCGCTTCTTGCTGCCGATCTTGCGGCGGCGCCGTGGCTTGGCCATGCGTCAACTCCTTTCGATGCTTCAGTACCTTATCGGCCCTGCGCCGTCCCGTCCAGCGGGAATCGGTTGCCGCGGCGACTTTGGCACATCGCTTGCCTAACATCGCCATAGAGCGAATCAGCCGTTTTTTGCTGCGAGGATGTGCCCAATGATTAAGCTCAACGCGGGAAACGTGCTTCTCAAACCGTCACATCGCAAACAACTCTTGGCTTGGCTGCGACGGGCCGTGCGCCTGGGCAGACGCCTGGGCCATTACGCGATCCGGATCGATCTGCAACGCAGCGGACGTCTGATCCAGATGACCGCCGGCGTCAGCACCGACCACGGCGTGGCGGCGTTCCGGGCGCGCGAGCACGATTGGCGCGATGCCGCCCACGACATCATTCGCCGCCTCACGACGCACTTGCACGATGTGATGCTTCACAACATGCCCGCCCGCCTGGCGCACTAGGGGCTGGCGCAGCAGCTTGGCGAGTGAGCGCCGTCGGCGTTGTACAGAGAGGGGCGGTTGTGTCATCATAGACGCCCGAAGCGAATCACCGCTTCGCGCATGGTGCAGCCCGCCGCCCAACCGCCGAACCAAACCCCCGTTCCCCTCCCCGTCGCCGCGCCAGCCGCAAGCCGCTATTGGCTTTTGGCGGCCTTGGTTCTTGCCGTCGCGGTCTTCCTCCGCCTCTTCGACATCGGCCGGCCCAGCCTGTGGATGGACGAGCTCTGGTCCATTGAGGTCTCCATGGGCCACGGCTCGGTGCACGCGCTGTTGCCCGTCGGCGCCATTCAAGAAAAGCAAATCGAGCTGACCAACCTCGCGGGTGCGGCGCCGTGGTGGAAAATCTGGTCCAACATGATCGACGTGGCGCACCCGCCGCTCTACCACGTTGTGCTGCGGTGGTGGATGGACCTCTGGGGCACGGGGCCGGTGTCGGCGCGGTCGCTCTCGGCGGTGTTTTCGTTGCTTGCCCTGGGCATTTTCTTGGATATCTGCCGGCTGCTGCACGGATCGGTCGTCGCGCTCTTTGCGGTGGCCGTGATGGGCCTGTCGATCGCGCAACTGGATTTCGCCCAGGAAGCGCGCAGCTACCCGATGCTGATATTCCTTTGCCTGGCCGCGGCCGATTCGCTGCTGCGCATCGAGCGGCGCGGGCCGACCTGGCCTCGATTGGCGCTGTTGGCGTTAGCGCTGGCGGGGGCCGAGCTGACGCACTATTTTGCCGCGCCGGCGATCGGCGTCCTAGGCATCTATGCGATGATTCGTCTGCGCGGCCGTGACCTGCGGCGGACCCTGGGCGCGCTGGTCGCCGCCGCGGTGATCATCCTGGTGGCTTGGGGGCCCTGGTTTTACCGGCAGATTCACACCTTCCCGTCGCTGGCGCCTGATTTCCTGATCGATCACTCGCCTCATCATCTGCGCGACACGCTGGGTCGCCTGTCATTATTGCCGGGGCAATTCTTCTTGGGCGAGATTTTCATGCGGGTGTATCCCGCCGTCGGCATTGCGGTCGGCACTTTCGCCGTGCTGCTTTGGCTGGCGGCCTGTTTTTCCAGACGCCCAGATGCGTTGTTATGGAGCTTGTGGCTGATCGGTATCGTCGGCTCGATGGTCCTGGTGGATGTTCTGCGCCATGCGGTGTTCCTTTACTATTTGCGATACACGATTCTGGCCAGCCCGGCGTTGTACGCGCTGGTGGCGCGATTCTCGTGGCCGTGGACGCAGCGACTAAAGCATTGGCCGGTGGCGGCCGTCCTGGTTGTGCTGGCGACTCTGGTTGTCGTGCGCATTCACCAGGGTGTTCCATCCAAGGGAAATTGGCGGCAATTTGCCCAGATCGTGGATGCGACCGTTCCCCCTGACGCCCTGGTGGTCGTTTACCACGATGATCCATTGGTTGCGCCGGGCCTGTGGTACTTGGCCATGCGTTATTACCTGCCGGATTCGCATCGCCCGTGGCTTCTGCTGCGAGGGCCGGCCGATGCCGAGTTGCTGCGGCAGCTTCAGCGGCGTGATTCGCTTTGGCTGATCTCGCCCGATCCGCCATCGGTGCTACAGAACCTTCTGCCCGGGTGGCAAAGGCAACGCACCCAGCCCACGGCGGTCGGCACGATCTACCCCATGACCCGCACCGCCCATCCATGACCCTGCTGCAATCCCAAACCTCGAGGCATCTTTCATGGCATGCGACGGCCCTGGTGGTGATGCTGGCGGTGGGGGCGTGGGTGCGCTTTCACGACATCGGGGGACCGAGCCTGTGGATGGACGAGATCTGGTCGATCGAGATCGCCAGCGGCCGTGACCATGCGCACGATCAATTACCGACGGGAATCCTGATGACCCGGCAGCGCGATCTGACCAGCCTGGCCGGCTCGCCGCCATGGTGGCGCGTCTGGTCGGCGCGGTCGGACTACACCTATCCGCCGCTGTATCCGCTGCTGTTGCGATGGTGGATGGACCTGTTTGGCAACGGCGCCGCGGCGGTGCGATCGCTGTCGGCCGTGTTCGGCCTCGCGGCGATCGCGGTGATGTTTGACGTCTGCCGATGGCTCCACGGACGGCGAACCGCTTTTCTGGCCGCGGGCATGATGGCGCTGGCCGTGGCGCAGGTCGACGTTGCCCAGGAAGCGCGTAGTTATGCTTTGCTGATTTTGTTGGCGTTGGGATGTTGCGATCTGGTGGTGCGCATCCAGGCGCTGGGCCCCGCGCCGCGGCGGTTGGTGTTATTGGCCATCTTCACGTCAGCCACGTTCTTGACGCACTATCTATCGCTGGGCGTCTTGGCCGTGCTCGTGCTGTATGCATTAGTGAAGCTGCGCGGCTCACAGCGGCGGCGAACGTTGAGCGCCTTTGCCGTGGGGGCCGCCCTGACGGCGCTGCTCTGGGCCGTGCCGTTCTACCATCAGGTTCGCGATTTCCCGACCGGCACGCCGAATTTCCTTCGGGAAGCCGTTCCCTACCACAAGGAATACACGCTGCGGCGGGTCGTCGGCCTGCCCGGCGAATTCCTCTTGGGCGAAATCGACGCCGAACGAATCTTCCGCAGCCCTTCGCCTTCGGACCGTGTGCTGACGGGCATTTTATTGGCCGCCGCCGTCTTCACGCTGGTTCTTCCTTTTTTGCGCTTATTTCACCGGCGCGATTTGCTGATCTGGTCGGCGTGGTTGCTGGGAACGATCGGCGTGGTGGCCGCGGTGGACCTGACTCACGGCACCACCTTGAGCGGGTACATTCGCTACACCATCCTGGCCAGTCCCGCCGTCTACGCTGTGATCGCCAGTTTTCGCTGGCCCGCCAGGCCGCTGCTGCGCGACGGCGTGGCGCTGGTGGTGTTGGCGTGGGTGGCGATCACGGCCGTGCAGCGTCTGCACCAGCCGGCGCCGCCGAAGGAGGATTGGCGCCAGCTTGCCGCCGCGCTGGATGCCAACGCCTCACGCGACGACTTGGTCGTCTATTTCAACGAGGATCCCTGGGTCGCTCCCGGCACGTGGTACATGTGCCTGCGTTACTACCTGCCGGAATCCAACCGTGCGTGGTTGCTGCTGCGCTCCCGGCCCGACGCGGCGCTGCTGCGGCAGCTTCAGTCGCGCGATCACCTGTGGCTGATCGGCCTTTATCCTGCGGCTGACGGGCCTGAACTTCTTCCCGGCTGGCGGCCGGCCGGTCCCGAGCTGCGCACCACCGCGGGGGCGATCTGCCTGATGGTGCCCAGCCGTCGCGGAGGTTGAACCGCCTGTACGGCGGCGAATCGTTGTGCCATCATACGCTACAGACGCATCGCTCGATTCCCATGGCGCATGTGAACACACCGCTGACAACCGACCGCACACGTCCGTGCACATGGCCGCGGTGCTGGGGGCTTTGGCTGGTCCCGCTCCTGTGCATCGCATCATTTTTGCGATTCCACGACATTGGCGGTCCCAGCCTTTGGCGGGACGAAATCTGGTCGATTGAGATTTCCACCGGGCGGGGCTCGCTGCACGATCATCTTCCCGTCGGCATTATTCAGCCAAACCAGATCGACCTCACCGGCCTGCGCGATGCACCGCCCTGGTGGAGAATCGGCTCGACGCTGGCGGGCGTCGCTCATCCGCCCCTGTACCACGTGCTCTTGCGCTGGTGGATGGACTTTTTTGGCAACACCGCGGTTACGGTTCGGGTGCTGTCGGCCGTGTGTTCACTGGCGGCCATCGCCGTCCTGTTCGATGTCTGCCGCCTATTGCACGGACCCAAGGTTGGCCTGCTGGCGGCCGGGATGATGACGCTTGCGCCCACGCAGATCGACTTTGCTCAGGAAGCGCGCAGTTACGCCCTGCTGATCCTCCTGGGTTTGGGGTGCTGCGATGCGCTGGTGCGCATCGAAAGGTACGGTGCGAGCTGGCCGCGGCTGACGGCGGTGGCGCTGCTGCTGCTGGGCACGGCGATGACGCACTATTTCGCGGCGGGGGCGATGCTGGCCCTGGCGATTTATGCACTGTTGCGATGTCGCGGCAGCGCCCGCCGCAAGACCCTGGCCGCTTTTGCCGTCGCCGCCGTCCTGTTCGCCGCCCTCTGGGTCCATCCGCTTTATGTGCAGTTTCATACCCTGCCCGTCAGCGCGCCGCCCTACCTCCGCGAACCCATGCCGCATCACGCGCCGTACACTCTGCTCCGCCTGCTGGCTTTGCCCGGCCAGTTTCTCTTCGGCGAGATGGCCGCCGATTCGATCTACCGCGCCAAAACCGCCGTGGATTGGCTCTTCCGCTTGATTATGCTGGCGATTGCCGCGCTGGCGCTGGTCCTTCCCCCGGTCCTGCTGGCGCGGCGGCGCGACTTGCTCCTGTGGGTGCTTTGGGTCTTCGCCGTCATCGGTCCGGTGTTTTTGCTGGATTTGATCCAGCACAGAACTTTCATGAACTACGTCCGCTACACGATCCTGGCCAGCCCTGCCGTGTACGCTCTGATCGCCGCTTTGGATTGGCCGGCCCGTCCGGCCCTGGGCGCCGCGCCGGTGGCGGCCATCCTTGTTTGCCTTGCCATCCTGGCCACGATCCGCACAAGCGTGCACGTTGCCCCCAGGGAAGACTGGCGCCGACTGGCCGTCAGCCTCGACGCCAACGCCTCTGCCGATGATCTGCTGGTGTTCTACGGCGACGACCCGTGGCAATCTCCCGGCACTTGGTACATGGGCTTCAAGTACTACGCGCCCGATTCCAATCGCCCCTGGCTGATACTGGATCACCCGGCTGATCCGCCGCTTCTGAGCCGGCTTCAAGCGCGCCACACGCTGTGGCTGATCGGGCTTTACCCCGCCACGGAGGGGCCTGAGCTTCTTCCCGGCTGGCAAACCGCCGGAACCGAGCTGCGCACCACCGCCGGTTGCGTGTGTCGCATGGTTCGCCCGGCTGTGCGCCCTTGAATCACCTCGTCTGCGCTCGTATCTTCGCGGCCGAGAATTGGTCGCCGAAGTAGCTCAATGGCAGAGCACCGCTTTCGTAAAGCGGGGGTTAAGGGTTCAAATCCCTTCTTCGGCTTTGCGACAACTCTTCGCTGAACGGGGGCTGGGCGTACCTGCCGCGGCCGTCCGACTGCGGATGTGCGATCGAATGCACCTCAAAAGCGGTAACGGACGGACACGGCCAACGAGGCGGGCTGCACGCTGAATTCGGATGTGCGGAGGATGTAATTGCGCTTGGACAGCGTCGGGTCCCACAGCGCCGCGAGATTGTAGCCGTCGAGGCGGAACGTCAAGTGTTCCGACGCGCGGTACTCCATGCCGAGGTTCAAATACAAATTCGGGCCATAAGATGTCGAATAATTCGGGTTGCTCAAAGGCACGCCCCCGGGAGGGCTGGCGATCGTGGCGGCGTAATTGGCGTAATCCTGGCCTCCGGGGAATCCAGAATAGTAAACGACCGAAGCGCTGCCGCTCCACTTTTTGGTGAAATCGTGCGTGATCGCTATCTTGGTGATCGAGGGCGCCCAGTTGGCCAGGTCGTTGCCGAATCCGTACGGGGCGGCGCTGATTCCCTGTGAGACGGCCGGCGCTCCGGCGGGCACGGAGGCATACAAGAGCGTCGACACGCCTTCTGAGAGGGTGAAGCGCGTCGTTTTGGTGCGGTAGCTCAGGTCGAGCTCACCGCCGACAATCTGGAAGTGACCCAGCGATGACGCTTCCTGCGCGCCGGGATTCCAACCAACGGCGTCGTAGTCCTCGAAGAATCCGTTGCCGCCCACGGTCCATTGATCCGTCACTTTACGTTCATAGGAAAGCTCAAGAGTTTTAAGCGTTTCAGGATCGGCGTAAGTGCGGGTGCGGAGCCATTGTCCCCAAATATCCTCATCATCCTGGCGGCGAACCGCTTCGCCCGCCACAAACTTGAGCGTGTCCTTCTTGGTCGGCGTAAAGACCACCGTGGCCCGCGGCGACAGAAGCCATCCCGTATAGGTGTTTTTGTCCTCACGAACACTCAGGAACGTCGTCCATCGCTTGCTGATCTTCCATTGGTCTTCGGCCAGGAATGAAAACGTGTCGGTCTGCCAGTCGCGTGTGGTCACAACCGGCGTATTATCCAGCTGGTCGGAGGTCGGCGGATCGTGGTACCACAAGTGGGAATATTCCGTGCCAAAAGCGACCGATTGAGAGTCCACGGGCGTCCAGGTGGCAATCGCCCGGCTGAAGAGCTGATTTTCGTACGCGCTGCGTGTGGGCTTGCTGACGCTGACGCCCGCTCGTTGATCCTTGGACAACCAAATATCGTAACTTTGCGCCAATTCCACGTTCCATGCCGACGACAGGTCCTTTTTGAAGCTGCCGGTGGTCGTGAACTGCTGATTTTTGGTATCACGCCCCTGCAACCAGGTGTCCAATGGAGTGCTGGAGGACTTGGTGCTTGTATAAATGTTCCGCGCGGGACGGGTGTCGCTGCCATCCTGAGTGAATCGGGTCCAAAATTCCCATGGCCCGTCGACGTAGTCGACGTGGGCTCGGTACCAAGGCGCATCGAACGCGGATTCGCCAACGTTTGAGATCGGCCCGCCGCTGAACGGTTCGCCGGGGGTGTAAGCGGGCAGGCCGTTTTTGGCGGGATACGAATGGCCAAAGTAAAGGGGTGAATCGGCTCCTTTCACCTGGGCAAAGCCAAAATACGTGAATAACCCGGACGTATCGCTCAGTCGACGACCGTAACGAAGCTCCGATGAAGTGTATTGATCCACGACGCCTTGGCGAACCGTCACATCCGCGCCTTGAAATGTCAGTCCGGTATACGGTTGCACATCGATGACGCCGGCGATCGCGCCCGATCCATAGGTGGCCGAGGCGGGCCCTTCAACGACATCCACCGTGTTGATGTCCCCCATCAACGGTTGTTCGCGCTCATTGTTGGCGCCGAACAACATCCGATTGTTCATGGTGATTCCGTTGACTTGGTAGAGGTATTTATCCTCGCGGTCGCTGATGATTCCTCGAAATCCCACGTCCACTTCCGGAGCGTTGTGGTCCATGATTTGAGCGTTGGGGACGTAGTCTTCCAGCAGTTGATCCAGATTTTTTGCGCCCGATTCCTGGATATCCCGGGCGTCAAGTACCGTCACGTCGACCGGCAGATGCCGGACATCGGTCGCAGTCAGACCGGCGGGGGTTCGAACTTCGACATTGAGCAACTCCTCAATCGACAAGTTGCCAAATTCGTTCGCTCCCGCTGGAGATCCGGTGATGTTGTCGGTGGTTGCCGGCCGGGTGGAAGGGTTCGCCGTGCTGACGGCCATTGCGGCAGAGGCGGTCATGAGCCCCAGCAGAAGAACGGCGACCGCCTGCATCCGCCAATAATTTGACATGATCAAACCTCGTGCGGCGATCAAGACCAATCCGAAAACCGCGGCCCCTGACTTGGCGAGATCGCGCGTGCGAGCCGGGCGGCGCTGCGGGCCAACTACAGGCGATCCCTCAATGAGGACTTGTTAGGCCTGTAACGCTGGTAACATTTGTATTGATCGTCCCGAATAGGACCGAAGGTTAGAGGCACTACATTCTCTTCAGGGGTTTTTCGGGGGCAGGATGCCGTCGGTCACGGGCGGCCAATCATGACCAATGGCCATTGAACGGCTTATAGTTGATTGTCATCCGATTCGCCGATTTTGGGGTTGCGGATTATTGGTACTCATCACTGGCGAGCTTCGCGCCAGCGGGCTTATCGGGCTTGGCAAACTCGTGAATGAACGGAAGGTGTTTGCCGTACACATCAAAAGCGGTAACGGACGGACACGGCCAGCGAGGCTGGCTCCACGCTGAATTCGGACTGGCGGAGGATGTAATTGCGCTTGGACAGCGTCGGGTCCCACAGCGCCGCGAGATTGTAACCGTCCAGGCGGATCGACCATTGTTCCGACGGGCGGTATTCCAGGCCGAGGTTGACGTACAAATTCGGGCCATAGGGTTTCGTATATCCCGGGTCGCTCAGAGGCACGCCCGAAGGGGCAGTGGCGAGCGTGGCGGCGTAATTGGCGTAATCCTGCGCACCGGGGAATCCGGAGTAGTAAATGACCGAAGCGCTGCCGCTCCATTTTTTGGTGAAGTCGTGCGTGATCGCCAGCTTGGTGATCGAGGGCGCCCAATTCGCCAATTCGTTGCCGAATCCGTACGGCGCGGCGGTGATGCCCTGGCCCGCGGCCGGCAAACCGGCGGGCACGGAGCCATGCACGAGCATCGCTACGCCTTCTGACATCGTGAAGCGAGTGCTTTTGTTGCCGAAGGTCAGGCGTAGTTCGCCGCCGGCAATCTGGTAGTCACCGATGGATGCGGAATGGTACAGGCTGGGAATCCAACCAATGGCGTTGTAGTCCTCAAAAAATGCGTTGCCGCCCACGGTCCATTGATCCGTCAATTTGCGTTCATACGAAATCTCGTACTTGCGAAGCGTTTCTGGATTCGGGATGGTGCTATTGCGTTCCCATTGCCCCCACAGCTCCTCGTCCGAGCCGCGACGTACCGATTGTCCCGCCATGACCTTGAACGTGTCGCGTTGGGTTGGTGCGTAGACCACCGTGCCCCGCGGCGAGAGCAGCCATTGCGAGAAGGTGTTCTTGTCTGTCCGAAAACTCAGGAACGTTGTCCAGTGCTCGTTGATCTTCCATTGGTCTTCGGCCATGAAGGAAATCGTGTTGGTCTCCCAGTTTCGTTGCGTAACCACTGGCGCGCTGTCCAGCGCGTACGAAAACGGCGGATCGTGAAACCACTCGTGGGAATAATCGGTTCCGAATGCAAGTTGATTCGACGTATTGGGAGTCCACGTGACAAGGGCGCGGCTGAACAATTCGGCCTCCTGTCCCTGCTGCAAGGGCTCCGGCGTATCCCCCATCAACTGGTCGTTGTAATTCCAAAGGCGGTAACTTTGCACCAACTGCAGGTTCCAGCCCGGCGACAGGTCCTTCTTAAGACTTGCAGCCGTTGTGAATTCCTGGTTCTGGAACTGGCGTCCGTCCGTCCATTCGTCCAGGGGTATGTTCGTCGGCCGTGTTTTGGTGTAGATGTCGCGCATGGGCGCGTCTTGCTCGCCGTCCTGCACGTAACGGGTCCAAATCTCGAACGGCCCGTCCACGTAGCTGGCGTAAACCTTGCGCCAAAGATCGCCGAATCCCGCTTGGTCTAGGTTTGCCACCGGCCCTGAAAACGATTGGCCGGCGACATTCGCGGGCAGGCCGTTTGTGGCGGGATAGGATTTTCCAATGTAATAGGGGGTGTCGGCCCCTTGCATGTCGGCCATGCCGTAATACACAAACAACCCGGAGGTGTCGCTGAATTTATGTCCATAGCGCGCCTCCATCGCCGAGTATTGATCCACCACGCCTTCGCGCACGTTCACGTCGGCGCCTTGAAACGTCAGCCCGTTATACGGCTCCACATCGATGGCTCCGACCAGCGCGCCCGAGCCGAGGGTGGCCGAGGCAGGGCCCGTCACCACGTCCACCGTGCGGATGTCCCCCATCAATGGCAGATCGCGCTCGATGTCCGCGCCCATCAACGTCGTGTTGTTCAGCGTGATTCCGTTCACCTGGTAAAGGTATTTGTCTTCGCGGTCGCTGATGATTCCATCGAATCCAAGATGCGGCCCCAAATGGTTGTGGAGCATGAATTGGGTGTTGGGGACGTAGTCTTCCAGTAGCTGATTCAGATCTTTTGCGCCCGATTCCTGGATATCACGAGCGTCAAGTTCCGTCACGTCAACCGGCAAATGCCGGACATCTGTTGCGGTCAGACCGGCGGGGCTTAGAACTTGAACGTTGAGCAGGTCCTCAATCGACATAGTGCTAAAATCGTTCGAGGCCGGCGCAGATTGAGCAGAGCCGTCCGGTGCGGCGGGCTGAGTGGAAGGCTTCGCCGCGCTGTCGGCCATTGCGGCCGACGCGGCCATGAGCCCCAATAGAACTGCGGCCGCCTGCTTCCGCCAATAATTTCGCATGATGAACCCTCGCTCGGCCATCAAGACCAATCTGAAAACCGCAGCCCCTGACCTGGCGAGCTTGCGCGTTAGAGCCGGGCGGCGCTGCGGGCCAAATACAGGCGATCACTCAAAGAGAACTTGGGAGGCCTGTAGCGTTCGTACCGTCTGTACTGATCGTCTTAAATCGGACCGGGGATTAGAGGCACCGCATTTTGTTAAGGCATTTCTTCGGGCGCAGGCTGCCATCGGTCACTGCTGGCAAATCATAACTAATTGCCATTTGGTGGCTTATGGTAGAATATCGTCCGATTTACCGAGTTTGGGATTGCGGATTATTGGTGCCGATCGCTGGCGGGCGTCACGCAAACGAGCTTATCAGGCTTGGCAAAGGGGATGCCGTCGTTGGCGATCTCGATTCCAGGGACAGCGCGCACTTCGTGCCCGCCGGCGGTCGGCACTGCAGCTCACTAATGACTCGCCTGTTGCCAGGGAGCGCTCTACTACTACTGCGTCTTCTTGTGGAGCTTGAGTTCGAAAACGCCGTTGTTGTAAGCGGATTCGATGCCCTCGGTCTGGGCAGCGCTGGGCAGCAAGACCTCCGCGTGATACCGGCGATCGCCTTTGGTTGTAATGGTTAACACGTCACCGGCGACTTGATAGGTGATGTCGGCCTTGGAAACGCCGGGCAACTCGGCGATGACGCGGATCTGGTCGCCTTCCTCCAAGACGTCCACCACGGGCTCCCTGTCTTCCTCGACAGCCAAGCCTTCCTTCGTTTTGCGCACGTTTCCAAAAGGTCGGACGGTGACCCCTTTGCTTGCATCGCCCGCCAACGTCTTGATGGAAAAGCCGAAAATGCCTTTGCCCTTTTCGCCCAGCCCGGGGATGGTGAACTCGCGAGTTTCACTGATTTCACCTGAATCCTTTAGCTTTCCAGCCGCTTCGACCAGCTTCTGGATGCCTTCGAGGATTCCACCGGATGCGAACCCAAAGGAGCTCTGGACGTCCGGATTTTTCTTCTTGTCGTTTCTGGCCATGTTGTTCTCCTCATCGTTGTCGTTCGCCGCTCGATCACAGGCCGCGACAGCGCCATTCGCCGTCGCCAACCTTCACAGTTTTTTCACAACCTTGTTAAGCCGCCCGGACATACGCGCCGGCGCATGGGGCGGTCTTGATTTCCGCATGGAGCTTCTTCAGGCAAGCTTCCAGAGCTTGGCTGGTCGCGACGATTCGGCTGGCCTCGCCTGCCGCCAAGGCCTCTCGCACGGCTGAAGCGCCCGTTTCAGCGGCTTGAACCGCCAGCAAGATCGCATCGGTGGACGCGTCTTGGGACGCTTGGTCAACCAGTTGTTCGGTGGCGCGGAGGAGGTTCTCCGCGCGAATGGCGGCCTCGATTTCCTCCCGTTTGCGGCGGTCCGATGTCATTTGTTTTCGGCTCTCGGCCATGAGGTGGTCGATCGCCTCGCGGGAAGGTTCGCCCGCCGTCTCGACGCGAATGCGCTGGTGTGCGTCGGTTTGAAGGTCTGTGGCCGACACGTGAATCATTCCATTGGCATCGATGTCAAAGGCCACTTCGACTTTGGCCTCTCCGCGGGGCTGGGGTGTGATGCCGGCCAGTTCGAAGCGGCCCAACGTCATGTTATCGGTGGCCAGTTCACGTTCTCCCTGGAGCACGTGGACTTCCATGGATGTCTGGTTGTCCCGCGCATTCGTGAACAGCCGGCTCTTGGTCGCGGGAACGGGGCTGTTGCGTTGGATGATGCGCGAGAAGAGGCCGCCTTGGGTTTCGATGCCCAGGGACAGCGGAGTAACGTCCACCAGCGTGACTTTACGGACTTGCCCGGCGAGCACGCCCGCCTGAATGGCCGCGCCCATGGCGACAACCTTGTCCGGGTCAACGTGCACATACGGTTCCAGACCCGTTATCTCCCTGACGAGTTTTCGGACGGCGGGCACTCGGGTCATTCCTCCGACCAGAATGACTCTGTCGAGGTCCGCTGGGTCGATGCCGGCATCGGATATCACACGCTGCGCAAATACCGCCATCTTCTCGGTGATGTGGGCCGTGATGTGCTCGAAGGCGTCGCGGCTTATGGACACGGCGCATCGGTTGCCCCGGCCGCACATGGGAGGCAAGACGATCCTCGCCTCGAGATCGGCGGACAAGCTGATTTTCGCTTCTTCCGCCAATTGGCGCAGGAGGCGTTGGACGGCCGGATCGTCGCCAAGGTCGATATGCCATTGTTCGCGGAAGCTTTGGACAAGAAACTCGGCAAGGCACTGATCGTAGTCATCGCCGCCGAGTTGCGTGTCGCCGTTGACGGCTTTGACCTCAAAGACGCCGTCGCCAAGCTCCAAGATCGACACGTCGAAAGTTCCGCCCCCAAGGTCCCACACGAGGATGGTGTGCGCCTTCTCGATGTCCAGGCCATAGGCCAGTGCCGCAGCGGTCGGTTCATTGACGAGCCGCACCACCTCCAGCCCCGCCAGGGAGGCTGCGTCCCGGGTGGCTCGGCGTTGACTGTCGCTGAAATAAGCCGGAACCGTAATCACCGCGCGATGGATCGATTCGCGCAAGTACGTCTCGGCATCCGCCTTGACCTTTTCCAAGATCATGGCCGAGATTTCCACGGCGGTATACGCCCGCCCATCGACTTTCACCAGGTAGTCGGAGCCCATCTGCCGCTTGATGGAAGAGACAACGGCCTGGAGGACGGGCCTGTGCGAATACGCCCTGCCCATGTGCCGCTTGGCGGAGAACACCGTACGGAGGGGATTGGCAACCGCCTGGGCTTTGGCAACCCGTCCGACCCACCTTCGGTTATCGCGGGCGAAGGCGACCACGGAGGGCGTCAGGGGATCTCCTTCCAGGTTTGGAATGACCTCGGGGTGGCCGTCTTTCATGTACGCGGCCACCGAATTGGTCGTGCCCAGGTCGATGCCTATGATCGGTCCCATTGCGTTGTTCCTTGTTGGTTCACGAAGCGGTGGCGTCCATTTCCAAGTCCGCCATCCGTCGCCGTGGGGGCGGGACGGCCCGTATCTCTTCGTCCCAATCGGCCAGGACGCCGTATTGCACCAGGGTCTGGGTGCCGGCCAGCGCCACGCTCAACGTGGCGCCGATCAACGGGATGCCCGCCAGGGAGATCACCAGGTCCGCCCGTAGAAACAGCCCCCGGTCCAGAACCCTGTCGAGCAGGTCTACCAACGTAGCCCGATGATACGCCTTGGGAAGTTCCGGTTGCATAGTCTGTGTTGGCCCTCATCCGCCGACGAAACTGTACGGCGGCCACGGTCCGGTGAAGCGCACGGTGACGCCCTTGTTCTGTTCGATCTCGTCTAACACTCGTCCCAGTTCACGGGAGCCGATTCGCATCAGGCCGGAAAGGTTCAGGAGCATCTGGCGATCGCCATCGACTTTTTTCGGCTTCTCCACGCGAAGGTCTTCCATGCACGGACGGATGCGCGCGTAGAAGTCCTGGGCGAAGCGGTCGGCCTGCTTTTCCATGGCGGCGCGCATCGCCTTGGCCAGCTTCTGCCGAAGCAGATGGCCCAGGCCTTTGGGCTTGCTGCGAATCTCATCCTGCATTTTGCGAAGCTCGTCATCGGTCCCGGCGAGCCACGCCGCAATGGCCTGGCAATCCCAGAGCACCTGGACTCCGTACTCGGCCTTGCCCGCGAGTCGGTCCAGCAATTGGACGTACCGGTCTCGCTTTTGGTCCAGCCAGGTCTTGAGCGTCCCGACGGCTCCGGCGGTGGCTGAGTCGCGGACGATGACGTCGAACGCCATCGGCAAGACGGTCCCGAAGGCCTCGGTGGCGGCCAACACAACGTTTTGATGCGCCACGACCCAACCATGAACCACTTGGGGGTCCTGGGACTCATAGGGCTGGGCCGAGCAATTGTGCACGACGGCCAGGATCTCCTTGTTGCCGGCGGTGTACACCACCCGTCCATCAAGGCCGATCGGGCCGAAGAGGCGATTCCCGTCGCCTCGAGCCACGCAGTAGACGTACACTCCGCCTGCCTTGTCGGCGGTCAAATTGGACGGCGGTGTCGTCATCTTCCGGCTCCAATAACCTCCGGCCCTTCGCTGCAAACGCGCTGGCTGCCTGCGTCGCCCGAGCCCGTCACCGTCTGAACCACGCTATCAACCAGCTCGTCCAGCCCGTCCCGCACGGACTGCACCGCCTGCTGAAGTCCTTGTTCCCGCTTGATGTCCTCGATGGCGGCGTCCAAGTCCGCCAGGGCTGAGCCGAGACGTTCGACTTCTTCCTCGCTCAGCGTGCCGGACTCGATGCGCCGGTTGGCCTGGTTTTGCAGGGCGTCTCGAATGATTTCCACCACCGCCAACACCAGGCCCAAAACGCCGTTCTTCAGATTGTCTTCGTCGATGTTGATCATGGCTTATCCGCTTTCCTTACCTGAATGCTCAGGATGCCGTTGGCCAAGGATGTCTGCGGCTGGCCGACGACTTCGCAAGGCAGTTCGATCCTTTGAACACCTTGGCGATGGGGGGCTTGCACGGTTATCAAGAGCACCGTGCCTTGCAGAGAAACGGTGATCTGGTCCGACTGCATGCCCGGTGCTTCGGCCAGAACGACGATCTTGCGTCCTTCGTCGAAGACGTCCACCGATAGTTGAGCGGGTGTTTCCGGACTGATGTGGATTTTCGGCGGGCGGGGGCCTCGATGCTTGCCGCGCTCAGCGGGCTTGCCAGTGGACTGTTCGCCCCGTCCGCGCCGCACCGCCGGCGGTATGCCGATCTGGCCCCGGCCGCTGCGGCCCGCGATCCCCAAGCCCGCCCGATGGAGCGGCTGCTCCTTGAACTTGCGCTTCACTTCCTCGTCGATGGCCGAGAGTCGCTGTTGAACCTCGGGCATCTTCGACGCGGCATCGATCAAACTTCCCAGTCCAGGCACCATTTTCCCAAGGGCCGCGGCGATGCCCTGGGCCAACCCCTCGCTCTTGCCGCCGGATTCCGCGGCGCCTTCGCTGAGGTTGCGAATTTTCTCTTTCAATTGCCTGATCTCCTCCAACAGTTCTTGCTGGCTTCTTTCGTCGGGTCTTTTTTCTGACATCGCCATGCCCTTGGTTGTTCACTCAGGCGGCCGGCACCAGTCTTTTGGCCTTGGCCGATACCCAGCCGCACCACGGGCAACCATCCGACAGCAATTCATCCTGGGCCGACCGCTTGCCGCATTGCGGGCAGTTTTCCTTCAGGACGACCGCCTGTTTCCAGGCGTCGGTGTCGAGGTTCGATCCAGCCGGCAACTGCAGGCCGTACCGCGCCGCGGCGTCCAGGGAGGCCAGGACCGCCCGAATCCTGATGCTGAGCAATTCGACGCTGGCCAGGGACACGGCAATGTCGGCGTTGATCACCAGGCCCTTGTCCAGCACCCGGTCGATGATGTCCGCCACCGTCGCCGGTCCCCCGGCACGCATAGAGGATAGGTCCGCACTCATATCACGCCGCCGATCCAAGTTCTGCCGGAGGGATGACATCCATGCGTCTCCTCATGCCCAGGCGGGCAAAGTTCATAATGTCGCCGGATTCGTCCAGCGACGCCTTGTAGGTGGCCAGGATGTCCAGAGAATTCGGCAGTGACTTTTTCTCCACCACCTCCACCTGGACGCACCAGCCGGCGTCGTCCTTCTGGACCGACACCGTGCTGCCGACATCCAGACCGGTGAGTTGGCCGAGCTGCTCCCGGGCCTTCCTGATCAAGTCTGGCAATGATGTCGTCATAATCATGCTCCTTATGCCAAGACGCGTGCCTCAGGCTCGCCTCTGGGCTTCCTTGTATTCGTGGATTTCGTTAATCCGCCGCATCAAGGCGGTTTCCTGCCGGATGTAGTCCTCTTCGGCGATTTCGCCCGTTTCCAGCCGCGTCTGGAGGTTCAGCAGCCGCTCGTGGATGGCGGTTTCGTCCGTGAATTCTGCCTCGGCCCGGTCGCGAACGGTCTGACCGATCCAGCAAACGAACTTGCACGGGGCCAGGAGAATGTCATCGAGAATAAACGCCATGGTCAGTCGTCCCAGGTAATGACTAGTTCGACGAAATTGCTCGGAGGCAGGGGGCCGACGCATCGGAGTTTGACGGCGCCGGCCTGCCGGGCTTCGAAGGCTGACAGTACGGCTTCCACGGCGGGTTGCTGCGCCTTGTCCACCAAAAGGGCAAGGTTGGCGAACATCGGGTCGCCGAAGGTCTTATTCTTGCGCACCTCCGCCGCCACCAGCGACAGGCGCACCCGCAGGGACGCTTCCAGGTCGGTCTTTTGTTTTTCCAGGGCTTTCTTGACCATCTCGCCCAGCCTGATCTGGTCGGTCATGCGTGCCGGGCGCCTGCCCGTCGTCGCTGGACCGCCGGCCGCCAACAATGTTTTGCGGAGCGAGCGGATTTCCGCGTTGGTCTGGGCGATCTCGCGGAAAACCTCGTCCATGTTGGTCCACGAAGCCTTGACGCCAAGCTCGACCAGAGGCCTCATCTTCGACAACAGGCCGCGAATTTCCTCTCGCCTGCCGGCCAGGACGTGATCGACGATCCTCTGCTCAGCCGCTGTGCCGCCCTTGTCCTCGGCGATGGTGTTGAACCTCACGGGAAGGACGGTGTGGCCGCGCTGCATGGCCGCTTCCATCACCCGTTGATGCGCCAGCGTGTTGCCTCGCGAGATTTCCAGTTTCTCCTCTGAAGTGGCGCAGACCACGGCGGCGATGCCGTCGTGGGTGATCGCGAAAACCCCGGAATCGCCACACGGACCGACCCCGTCCAGGGAAAAGGCAGCCTCGTCGCAATCGATAACGCAGTAAATGTAGCGCCGCGGGCCAGTCAGCCGGCTGGCGTCTGAGGCGGCCGGCAGTGTGCCGCACGACTCGTTGGGCAACGTGACTGTGGTCATGTTCATCCTCTTGCCGTCATGCCGCTTCAGCCCCGACACAATTCATTCGCCTGGCGGGATCGCGACGCGCCACGGCGCCTCCGGCGGCGCGCAGCGATTCCACCGTCCGCACCTTGACGATGACCAGGCCGTCCTGCGCACCGTTGAACGTGTGCTTGTAATGGGTGACGTATTCCTCCAGGAGCTCATAGGCCGCGCAAATTTCCTTCAAGCGATCTGCGGCCTGGGGTTGGTCGTTCCTGTCGGGGTGCAGTTCCTGGAGAAGCTGCCGGTAGACGGCCTTGATCTCGGCCAGGCTGGCGGACTGGCCCAGTCCCAGCGATTGTCGTGCGGCATCCAATTGGGCAGCCCCCAGGGGCTTAATGTCCACCGTTGCGAAGCTGTACGGCGGGAGGGGCCCGATGCAACGGAAGTTGATCCGGCCTTCGTAGCGCTGATCCAACTGCTGCAGGTCATCACCCAGCGCGGCCTGCTCGCTACGGCCGATCAGGATGGCGGCATTGAAGATCATCAAGTCGTCCTTGGTCGGATTGACGATCGTCTCCGGCCAATGGTCCCGCAGAACGGCGACCAGTTGGTCGGCCGTCTGGTCGCGGCGCTGGTCCAGCAGCGTCTTGACCATCTGCCCCACGCGAACGCACTGCTCCGTCGTGGCCTGACCCGCCGTGCCGATTCGCGCCTTGAGTGCGACGACGCCGTCGTGCCGGGCAATTTCCGCAAGGACGGAGTCTAAGTCCGCCCAGAAGGCCGCCAGGTCCACCTCGACCTTGTCGGCGTATTTTCCCAACGTTTGGGCCAGGTCCTTTCGCCCGCAACGGAGAATCTCCAGGATTTGCCCATCGTCTTCGGCGTATGTGCCGAACTTCAGCGGAATCACCGCTGAGGCGACCATGACCTGCTCCAGGACCCGTTGATGTTGTGCCAGGTATTGAAGCGTCCGTTCCGGCGAAATCTCGACAAAGGGAATTCGCTCTCCCCGGCTGGTGATGATGCCGAGATCGCCTTCCGATACGATCCGGACATCCTCGCCGTCCAAGCCGATGGGCCCGAAGTCCCTCGCCCCCGCGGAGGGAACAACGCCGTAGAGATAATTGCCGTTCGATGCCATGCTTGGCTCCCTGCGTGCTCAGGCCCCGCTTTAGGCGGCGTGTTTCCTGATCACAGTTTCGATATCGCCCTTCATGACCGGATTGGGCGCTCCATCCCACCGGGACGAGCCCAGAACGTCGTGACACAGTTGCACGAAGTTTTCGTCTTTCAGGTCGGGCTTGGCGCTGTAGGCCTTCAGCACGGTGGCGATCATGATCGAGGCCCGAATCGTCGGGCAGATCCCATAGTTCTCCTGGTTGGCCTCGCGGATATCGCGAAACCCCCGAACGATGTCCACGATCCGCCCGGCCGACTTCTTGTCCAGGCCGCTCTTGGTTGCGGTGATGGCGATCTCGGTCTCGCGGTCGTGATGTCCCAAATGGATGGTGATCATCCGGTCCTGCAGGGCGTCGGAGGCGCGGTGCACCCCCGCGTACTCCAAGGGATTGCTGGTAAAGATGGCGCGGAAATTCGGATGCACCCGGAGGAACGATTCCTCGCCCCGTCCGGCGGGCATGTCCAGGACGCCTTCTTCCAGGACGGAAAGCAGGGCGTTGTTCGCCTCGGCCCGGCTGCGCGTGAATTCATCATAGATTAGGGTGAAACCGTACTTGCACGCCACCGTCAGCCGGTTGTCCACCCACGTGGATTCCACGGTGTCATCCAGCTTCTTCACCGAGTGAACGAAGTTGTCCACGATCTTCCGGTGCCGCAGGCCGTAATTCCCACCGACCATGTCGCTGGTCCCCAGTTCTTCATCCCCATGGATGATGACGACCGGCCTGCCGACTTGGGCGGCCACGTAAAGCGCCAGGCTTGTTTTGCCCGTGCCGGCGGGACCCGTCAGTTGAACCGGGAAGCCCGCCGCCAGATAGACCAGGGTGCGGTTCACGACGTCGTCGAGCAGCGGCGTCCTGACGAAGCAAGGCTGGTCCTTGGCGATCTCGAGGGGGGTGATGCTATCGTTCATGGTCACGGTTTTGTCCTTTCGGCGCCTTGTGTCACCGTTGGTTATGGCCATCGCAGCGGCTACGTTGTCGTTCGCTGTGCCGTTGGCATCCACCGGCGAAAATCCTGTTCACGACCCGCTGGCGCTGGCCGGGACGACGCCCACTCCCCGACACCGAGAGCAATACAACGACTCACACGGCCTTTTTCCTCGCCCCTGGCAATCCGGGCAGGTCTGCACCGGCGGCGTGACGGGAACAAACCCTTTGCCGTTGCAGACCCAGCAGGTCAGATGGCTGCGGGGGGGCATTTGGCCCTGGCCGTCGCAAAACGCGCAGCGTACTGCCGGAGGCTGCACTTGCACCTTGACGCGGCCGTTGCAGACGGGACATATGCTGCCGTTGGCCAACGTCCCTCGCCCGCGACAGAAGATGCAGTCCCGCTCAGGATCTTCGATCATCGGCACGGCGCCGCCATACAATCCCGCGCCGCCGGGGCCTCCGGGTCGCCACACGATGCTGGGCGAACGCTCCGAGCCGGACGTCTGGACCTTTTGTTTCTTGTCGCCAGACCCATGCCTTGACGCCGTGCAAGCCGTCGCAGTCGTCCCTTGCGGGCCGTCGCCTACTCCCATGGCCTTTTTCCAGTCCCAGTTCACGGTCCTCGCTCCGTTTATGCCGCGCGACGAGCTCGTTTCCTCACCGTTTTTGCAGCGGCCGGCTTGTTGGCGGCGGCAGCTCCGCCTGCTGCGGAGCTGTCCGTCGCCGATTCCGATTGGCCGTAATCCGGTGTAAAACCGAGCTTCCGCAGAGCCAGGTCGATGCCTTGAATCGACCTCTGCGCCTGCTGCATCAGTCTCAACCAGCGAAAACGATCGCGTTGAAGAACGTACAGGTCGAGGTATCGCTGTCCTTCGATCGTCGGCTTGGAGCGGATTCGCGTCGACAGCGCGGTCTTCACATTCCCCAGCGTTCCCTTGCAATTGATCTTGTCCGGTAACGTTCCCATAGTTCGTCGGCTCCTGATTTGCTGAACGACTCGTGTTTCGGCCCAGCAGGACTGGGGCGCGTGCCGTTGTCCCTGAACAGCGAAGGCCGCGCCTTGATGCTCTAGGGTGTCGTGTTGCTCACGGTGTTCCCGGGCGATTTCCGATTCTTGGCACCGCTCCTGCTTGTGGCGACGAGCACCAAACCTGCTCCTCTGCACAGACTGCACGCCAGGTCCGTTTCCGGTTCTCTTCCGTTGCCGGCGCACTGCGGGCATGGGTACGTCGGCCCGGCCAAGACGCAGACGCCCGTCCCGCCGCAACCCGAACACGCCATTCGCGTGTGACGCTGTCTGCCCGTGCCTCGGCAATAAGCGCAGGCAACTGCGGGGCCGCTGAATTCAAGATGGCCAGTTCCCTGGCAGACCGGGCATTGCGACAGCTTTGACAGGACCTCGAAAGGATGCTTGCCAGTGCCATTGCAGAATGCGCATGTGACCTGGATGAGGCCGGCGGGCAGCCCGGCGTTCTCAGTCGATTCGTGCTCAGCTATGTCGCTCATCGTTCTTTCCCGTCTGTGTCTATGCGAACCCAGCGATACAGGACTTGACGGTCTAAGCCGCCTTTCGTTTGTGCTTGCACGTTTTGGCTCGCCTGGCCGTCTTCGCGGTTGACCGGGGTGCGCTGTGAACGGAGTTGCCTGTCAACGTTCGCGATCCGTTGCCATGCAACGTACACAGGATGTTCCGCCAACTCACGGCCCGCTGGCGCGATGCTGCGGAGAGCTGCTTCATCACGTCCATGGCGTCAGTCAACACCCGACCCGTTTCCGACTTCAGATCAGCCACGGCCTTCTTGGTCTGGGTCATCATGTTGGCGGCTTCGGCTAGAGCGGTGCGGGTTTGGGCCTTCGATTCAGCGCGGCTGTGAGCCAGCATCCGGCGCGTCTGGCCCTTGAGCTTGGCGTTGTCCGAACCGGTCTGAGCCAAAAACTCTCGGGTTCCAGCCAGGATTCGTCCGGCATCCGCCTTAAGCGCCGCGACACCCTTTCGGATGGCCTCGGCCAGCTCGGTTGCCTCAGCCAGCGTCTGGTGGGTCCGGGCTCTCAGATCACGCTTTGACCGCGCCAGCATCTGGCGCGTCTGGCCGGCCATTTTCTCGTTGGCCTTGCCCGTTTCAGCGACGAATCTTTCCGCCGCTGCAAGCGTCTGAGCGGTCTCGGCCCGAATGCGCTTTCGGTTGTCCCTTGTGTCTGCCATGAGGCTCGCGCGGCCGTTCTTCATGGCCTTCATTTCATTCCCGAGGTTGCCATAAGCGTCGGTAGACATAATCGTTTTCTCCATTTGTCGTCACCGTTCATGCCGCCAGGCACTGCCATTTGAGCCCGGCGTTGCGGCCAGCCGATTCACAAATTGCCAACAGGGCTGCCAACTCCGCGGACGTCCGCGAGTCTCTGCTGGCAAGCGTCTGTACGACCGTCTTCAAGTCGTCGATCTTGAGCATCTCTCCTCGCCCCAGCAGGCCCGACAAGGCGGCCGATATTTTCTGCTGCTCCATGTGGACCTCCCGCAGTGCTTGGACGATCTGCTGCACGCCCTCTTCGCCGCCAAGCAGCCGTTGTTTTAATGCGGGCCAGTCCCTGCTCGCCTGGTCCATGCCGGAGCGGAACATTTCACGTAGCTGGGCAATCACCGTCTCCCGCTCGGCGCGGTATCCGTTCACTAAAGACATCAAAGACTGTCTGGTCTTACCCCGATCCCCTAGGACCTTGCCAAGAATCACGTCAAAATCGGCGTGACGCAGAGAATGCGTCCGGGCGCAGAGCTTCCTGAGCTCGTCGATCACCTGCTCCTGTTCAACATAGAGATTCTCCAGCAGGCCTGTGGCACGCGCCATGTAGGAAACCAAGGTCTGTGTCCAGGTTTGATAGGCATCGATAATGCCTTGAACCCCGGACACTTTCCCGGCTGCTTCCAATTCTGTCGCCGTTTCCGTCATGGCTGCATTCCCCGGACTGCTGCTTCTAGCGGGATGGGAGATATGCCCGCGATGTTCCATAACCGGATGGTCTGGGGTCCTGAGGAACCCGACCTCCGCAGGGATACCTCGCCGTCCCGATGGCCCGTCGCCTCAAGCGGCGCACGGGCCCGATGCGTGCTTGGTTACGCAGCAGCCTGCGTAAGACCAACGGCCTCGGCATACTTCAGGAAGGTCTCGATGCCGGCCGTCACCACGCGGGCCTCGACCGCCAACAGCTCGATCCCCACCAGGGAGATGCGAGCCCAGGCATCGATCACGATGCCCTTGTCGAGGATGCGGTCCACGACTTCAACAAGACTCGAACTGCCAATCGCTTTTTCCACGGCCATGGTATTCTCCTTTCATGAGAAAAGTGGCCAGGGGATGATGGAGGGAACCGTTCCCCCCTCTTCGTTTCGTCCCAACATGGGACTGGATTCATTCCACACGCTCGGCGACAGGCCGGCGTGCCTGCGTTCATATGAAATGGTGGATACCCCAGAGGACCTAAAGTCTCCGCGCTTACCCGCGTTGTGGGTTTGGAGAAGACAGCGAGAGAGCGGATAACGTGAAAGCGGAGTGATGACATGGGCCGCGTGCGAAACCATCCGGCGTTTCGGCCGTCCGATTTGCGTTACTACTCTGACCTGAAATTTGCCGTCTCGCATCCGCCAATCCTTACCGTTGGATTCACGACCCAGTGGTGTGTCTATCGGTGAAGAGGTAAGGTCGCTTGAGATATTTTGGAGCACCGGAAATTGCACTTCTTGCCGGCTATTTATGAATAACCATGCAGGTTTTGGAACGCCCGTGAAGGTTTGGTTGTCTTTCCAACACTCCAGACAAAACAGTCTTTCAGTCAGTTTTATCAACGCACCGGCACAAGATGGGCAAGAATTGAGCTGAACACGACTTTTGCCGATTGTGGTGCACTGCAAATCTAGTTTTTACCGGAAACTTGCGAAGGGCTAGATGGGTCTCGGAACAGTCGCGATCTTTTGACTGTCTTTCCAAAAATCGCGAATAGACAGTTTGTCAATCAGTTTTGGTAATTGGCCGCTGAACGATCAGGCGTGCTGCCGATCCACGAGCTTCTTGGCCTCATCCACATGTCTGCTGCCGATCGTAAATCCGCTGTAACCGCCGCCCTGGCGCTTGCAGGTTTCGAGGTATTCGCGGATCGCCACCAGGGCGGCCTTGTTGCAGATGGCGGCCAAGTCAGCCCCGGAACATCCGTCGGTGGCCTGGGCCAGCGCTTCAAGGCTTACTCCCTTGGCCAAAGGCTTGCCGCGCACGTGCACCTTGAGAATCGCCAGCCGTGCCGCCTTGTCCGGCATGGGAAGTTCCAGGAGCAGGTCGAACCGCCCCGGTCTGAGGACCGCCGGGTCAACGATGTCTCGCCGATTCGTCGCCCCCAGCACCAAGACGCCCTCTAGCGCTTCGATGCCGTCCATCTCGGTAAGAAACTGACTGACGACGCGCTGGATTACGCCGCTGTCGCCTGTGCCGCCCCTGAGCGGCACGAGACTGTCGATTTCGTCGAAGAACAGGATGCAGGGGGAGGCCTGCCTGGCCTTGCGAAAGACCTCGCGCACGCCCTTTTCCGAGGCGCCGACCCACTGGCTAAGCAGTTCCGGTCCCTTCACGGCGATGAAATTCACCTTGCTTTCGCGGGCGAGGGCTTTGACCAGCAGCGTCTTGCCTGTTCCAGGCGGTCCGACCAGAAGGATACCCCTGGCCGGGCGAGTGGCCGCCATCGCGAAAAGTTCCGCATGCTCCAGCGGCCATTGGACCGTCTCGATCAGTTCGCGCTTGATGTCTTCCAGCCCGCCCACGTCGTCCCAGCCAACGTCAGGAACCTCCACGAAGACCTCCCGGATGGCTGAGGGCTCAATTTCCTTCAACGCCTCCAGGAAGTGGTCCATGTGAACTTCCAAACTCAGCAACTGCTCATAGGGGATGTCCTTCATGGCAAAATCAATGTTCGGAAAGATCGTGCGCACGCAGGCCATGGCCGCCTCACGGCACAGCGCCTCCAAGTCGGCGCCGACAAAGCCGTGGGTGATCTGGGCCAGGCGCGACAGATCGACGTCGCTGGCCAAAGGCATCCCGCGGCTGTGCACGTTGATGATTTCCAGCCGGCTGTTGGCGCTGGGAATGCCGATCTCGATCTCGCGGTCGAAGCGGCCCGGACGGCGCAAGGCCGGGTCCAGCGTGTTGGGAATGTTCGTCGCCCCGATGACCAGCACCTGCCCTCGGTTATTCAGCCCGTCCATCAGTGCCAGCAGTTGTGCCACGACGCGGCGTTCCACTTGCTTTTCCGCCCCCATTTCCTCGCGCTTGGGGGCGATGGCGTCGATTTCATCCAGGAAGATGATGGCCGGGGCGTGAGCCGCCGCCTCTTCAAAAATGGCGCGCAGTCGCCCCTCGCTCTCCCCGTAGAACTTGGCCATGATCTCCGGCCCGCTGATGTGCACGAAGTAGGCGTCGGTTTCGTTGGCGACGGCCCGGGCGATCAACGTCTTGCCGGTGCCCGGCGGACCGTGAAGCAACACGCCCTTGGGCGCGTCGATGCCCAGTCTCTGAAAAACCTGCGGGTACTTCAGCGGCAGTTCGACCATCTCCCTGATCCGACGAATCTCGCGAGACAGCCCGCCGATGTCCTCGTAAGAAATCCGCAGGCCCCTGGCTTCGCCCGCCTTTTCCTCCTTGACGGTGATGACCGTAGCGGCATGGACGAGCACCGGCCCCGGCGGGCTGGCGCTCAGCACCGTAAAGTCATGCGACCGCGCCCCAAACAGCGTCGCCCGCACCGTGTCGCCGACCACCAGCGGCAGCCCTTCCAGCAGCCGCCCCAGATACTTCGCGTCGCCCTTTGCGGTCATGGAAGTCAGCGGCGCCCCCGGCGACAGCACGATGCGTTCGGCCGGCTTGGCTTCGACCCTCGATACCGTTACTTTCTCATCCAGCCCGGCCTGGCAATTTCCCCGCAACAGGCCGTCAATCTGGACGATCCCCTTGCCGCGATCGGGCTGAAAAGTGGGCATGATCTTAGCGACGGTTGTGCGTTTGCCCCTGATCTCGACGATGTCGCCCACGGCCGCTCCGGACCTTGACATGTCCTGCGGGTCGATGCGGGCGATGCCCCGCCCCACGTCCTTGGGCCCTCCCTCAGCCACCTTGAGAACGACCTCACCAGCCTTCTTCGGCGTCGTCACAGGTTTGCTTGCAGCCATGTTGGAATTCCATTTCTCGTTGTTTCATCGACCCTTGTCTTTGTGTGCCCCGGCCATGGAGACAAGCCGCGTCGTCACGATATCCGCCGGCAGATGCGCTTCTACATCGTGCAGCATCCCGATAAACAAAACCCCGGTTCGCCCCGCCCCAAGCGACTGACTGATGCGCCGCCCGATATACGCGTCTCGCTTCGCCAGCGTATCGCCGCGTTTGGATGCGCCGTCGGTTTCCAGCGCCGTCTTTACGTCCCGGTATTCGTCCAGAAGAAGCCGCGGATCTTCCGTGCCCATCAAGCTCGCCCCTTTGGCCACCAGATCCAGGAGCAGTTGATGGTTTTCACTTCCCGCGGCCGCCGCCTTCTGAACCAGTTCAAGCTCCTTGCCGCAGACCGGCAGCCCGTCCTGATAGAGATCGACCGTCATATAATCCAGACCCAACCTCTCCAGCTCCGTCCGCACCATCTGCCAGAAGTCGTCGAGCAGAGCGAGATATTCGTCCCAATGCCGGCGTCCCAAGCGCTCGATCATTGCCGCCGCCAGTCCCTCGGCCATGCTGCCCATGTCCGCCGGCGAATGAAGAATGGGCACGTGGATCAATCGGCGGGCGTAGTCCACCACGGGAGTTCTAATCGGAATACCTCGGGCAGCGCCTTAAGGAGCATGGCCGACAACCAGCAGACCTTTCTCGAGTCTGTGTGAGATAGCTCGCGCACGGACACTGCGGATGCGAACTGCTTAACCACCGAGGCACGGAGCTTTGGTTCCCTCTACTGATCTACTGTCTACTGTTCTACTGCTCTCGCGCAGCGTGCGACCATGGCCAAGATCAACAAAGCCCTGGACGATGGCGGCGCGCCGCAATAGCGGCTGCCGGCTCGACGGCAGACTTTCCGTCTCACAGGGCTTTGCTAGTGCGGGCGTAATGCAGCCGGATTTGATCCCTTGATCGCGGAAATGGGTGCCTGTCTCCCAGTTTGTCCTCGTCTCAAATGGTTGGCTGACTCGCGATCTACGGCTTGTGCTGGCCGACGGTCTGATGTGTCTCGATGAGGAACGTGACCAGCGCCACCGCTGAATTGACCGCAAGCCTCGCATGACGCGGTTCCAAACCCTTTGCCTTGCCGTCGCGGCCATGTCCGGTCCCGTAATCCCTGCGAATCTCCGCGAGATTCTGAGCGATTGTCCCCAAGTTGCTAAGCAGGCGACGAATCGTGTCAGCCGCTTTTGCGTTCGCAGGAATCTGGTCGGGCATCAGACGCAACGCCTCTCGCGTTGCCTTGATGAGTTCCGGAATTTCCGGGTTCGCACTTGTTGGGATAGATCGCTCCCGAAGAATCGTCTTGCATACCGTCTCGACAAGCTCTTTGGCTGTTCCGATGGCGAGCGACGGGTCGTCATCGGCGGCTGCACGCATCCGCTCGATCTGTTCCCGAAGGTGAGGGGCATCCAGCGGAGAGATTGCATCTTGAAGCTCGTCAATCGCGGTATCGCGAGTGGCGGTGGACACTTGTCCTTTCTCATAATGGTAGCCGTCCCGCTGCAGCAGGCGACAGAGAAGATCGAAGGTCTTGACGGCATAGTCGTGATTGAATGCGTCAGGAGTGCTCTTCGCGGCTTCGAGTTCAGACAGAACGTTGGCGAACAGATTGAGCACCTTACGAACGTCTTTAGGCTTTGTTAGGTCCAGGGTGTGCATGTATTGCTGGAACCGAGTGCGACGTGCCCCGCCGACCGTGGGCGAGAAAGTCGCGTCCCACCGGATGTCAACGGCGTCACATTCCTGCTCGATTGTTCGTAGGGTTGTTCCTACGAAATACTCTTGCAGTTCATAGACAGCCTTCTTGCTGACCAGCGGATTCATTTCAATCGTCGGTTCAATTCGCAACTTCCTCGATTTCATCAAGTTTAACGTCGTTGCTCGTTCGGTCATAGAGATCGGTCGTCCGGGTTACTCATGGCCCGGCATGGTGTGCGCGTTCTCGATGCAAACGCCGGTCTCCAGATTTCCAAATCCTGTTCGATGCAAATGCGGGAAAGAGGACCTCCAGGGCCGGTCCGCTCTCCCGCACCTCGTCTCCTTGGCCCTAAATCCGTTGAGTTGAACTGTCGGGAAAAATAAGGATGGCGTCGGGGCCCCAGCTCGCTGCGCTATCGAAAGGACACCGCGGCGCTTGCCATGCTCGGCTCCTCACGCTGAGTACAGCGCTGCGGGCCTGCGCGTGGCATGCCCTTCGTCCGCTCCGCTCGCGTTCCCGTCGTCAGCCAGAGTGCTTCATGTTTTTTGACCTCCCGGCCTGTCCCGGCCTGCCGGGACCGAGAGGTCAAGAAAATTGCGTGGTCTTTGGGGCATACCCCTTCCCGGTCCGAGGAGTTTTTCCTTCTTATTTTTTCTGCTTCCGTCAACACAAACGCAGCCACGTCGTTCAAGCGGGGCCTGTGAAGGGCGGTTGAGGGTCGGCGTTTCGCCGAAATTCCGCTTCGATCTTGCCGTCGCAGCGATGCTGAGGTAACCCGAAGTCCCGGCGCGCCGGGGATCGTCTGACACCTCTCCTTTCTACTTTCTACTCTCAACTCTCTCGCGCAGCGCCATGGTCCTCACGCGGGTGAAGGTTTTCTAAATTTTTCTCGTAACCAAAATCCAGACAACAGCTTACCCGAGCCATGTCTGCTTTTTGGCGCTGTCCATTCCGCGCAATCAATTGCTATCAATACATTTATGTCAATAAAAAAGGGGGTCAGGACCCCTTTATGGAACGTAACATAAATTGAGACAACACCTTACGCGTTTTAGGCCCATTTTTCGGGCGTTCGCCCAACGACTTACGGCTCAAAACCGCGATATTGCGCCAAAAACCGCTTCGCCAATCTCACTTCCAGTTCGGTCCGAGCGCCCGGGGGAAAACATTTCGGAAGTGTGTACTTTAGGACAGGGGGCATTTGAGGGCAATGGCCGCAAAAGCCTGAAAAACCCGGACTTTCATAAGTTTTATCCGACCGCATTGTCCTCAATGATCCGCAGTTGTAGGATTGAACGCTCTGGCGGCGTGTTGGCAAAACAGTCGCCGCCAGAGAAAGGAAATACTATGCCGCAATTGGAAAGAACCGGCGAAGTCATCATGGCCGATGATTTTGGGGTTAGGCGCAAAATCATAAAACGGCAGGAGTATGCTGACCTGCCCGACGGCCTGCGCGAATACACTTATGTTCACTTGTTCACGCCAGAGGGTAAGAGGGTCATCCCGATTCAGGAGAAGCCGGGCCGCTACGTCGTAGAGGGCACTGGCGTTGAGTTGGTATTGGTTGATTCCCCCACGCTCTAAGTGGTCCGAAATAGCTCGCGGTCTTGTGCTATCATGGCCTCCATTATGTCTGAATCTGGTGCTGGCGCTTGCGGCATCCTCCCCCAGAGATAGACGAGGCCCAAGATAATTCCGGGAGGCTTATTAGTTGTGGCGAATCTCTGATTATCTCCATGGTCTATGGCGAAGCCGTAGGAGACGCGCCCGCGCGGTCCAATAGCCAGCAAGAGCAATTCATCGTTTGGAGCATTGCCCCTTGCTTCATGCCAAGTGAATAATTCCGATGTCGATTCGCTTTCGCCCATATTTTTTAGCACCTTTCTAGAAAGAAGAGGATCAAATGAAACGTGCGGCAATCATCGCAGCGATTTCACTGTTCGTCTTGGCCATGAATGCGGAAATAAATCGAGCGCAAAATCATGCCCCGACGATACCCCCTGTTCGCTGGGAATACGGCAAAATCAGCCGGTTTACAGATACTTCCGTCGATCCCCATCAACACCATATTGCGTGGCTTACTCGCAACAGTGATGTGGGCGTCGAGGGCTACGATATGGCGCTCGCGGCAAATCTCGGCGATAAGGTCAACCCGAAAGATGAAAACTCCGCCCACCCTATGGAGTTATTCGATTTTTTAGGCGATCAGGGCTGGGAATATGTTGGGCAATGGACTGATCCGGGCGATATTGGCGCGACGACCATATTATTCAAACGCGCCAAGTGAAGTCCTAGAAAGTATCGTAGGCCAAGGCAATCGTCATAGGACGATGATATAATGCCCCGATGCCCTCCAAGCCCCGTCGAGCTAAGCCGTCGCCTCCAGAATCAATCGCCGTACCCGACTTCGCCGGTGAGAGCGAAGTGGACCTTTCGGCGATCCCTGAATTCGATGCTGTAATGCGACGATTGGTGATACGATGCCCGCAAGAAAGGGGAGGCCATGTCGGGATTATTTGACGATGCCGAGATTCCTATTCCATGCCCGAAGTGCGGCCGTGAAACGCAAAAAAGCGTCGGATGGATAAAGTCGAACGACGAATTTACCTGTGACTGTGGGCAAGTGATCCGCCTTGAGGCGGACGATTTCCGAAGGGGTATCGAGGAATCTGAAGATGCCCTTGAGGACCTCAAGAGGAAACTGCAAAACCAGTTTTGATCCGCGTCGTGTTATCAATCTCTGATACGCCGAGAGTCGCTTGCGTTTTGGCGTCCCCCTGCCCGTTTTTTTCATAGAAATTTCTCCTTTTCGTGATTTTTCCCTTGACAATCCTGTCCTAAAGTATCATGATGGCAACCATGTTAAACGAATGGAAAAAAGATCAAAGCCAGTTGAAACGGTCCGGGATCATCGACGAATTGCCAAGGGCTTGCTCCGATGAATTGACCGCCGTTGAGTTCTTTGAACAGCGGCTATGGAAGGGCGAGCCACATTGTTTCCATTGCGGCAGCATCAACGTCTACAAGATGCTCGATGCCAAGACCGGGTTGCGCAACAAGCGATTTCGCTGGCGCTGCCACGATTGCCACGAGCAATTCACCATCCGGCAGGGAACGGTTTTTGAGGAAAGCCGAATCCCGCTACGTCACTGGGCCTATGCCTTCTGGCGTGCTGCCACGTCCAAGAAGGGCGTCGCCGCTCTCGAAATCATGCGGGACTGTCAGATCACCTACAAATCCGCGCTCTTTATGATGCACCGTATCCGTTTCGCGATGACTTCGGCTCCCGGTTCACCAAAGAAGTTGAGCGGGATCGTTGAGGCGGATGAGACGTACTGCGGTGGAAAACCGCGCCCCGGTACTGGTCCGCACAAGCGTGGTCGCGGGACATCAAAGATTCCGGTGCTCGCGGTCGTGCAGCGTAATGGCGACGTGCGGCGTCAAGTCGTGGCGAACGTATCCGCCAAGAACATCGCAGCGCACTTGGCCCTGAACGTGAAGCGGTCCGCCAAGCTGATGACGGACGAATTTAACGCATACATTCCAGTGGGACGAAAATACGCGGCGCATGAGGTTGTGAACCACAACGCAAAAGAGTACGTCCGTGGCGACGTGCACACCAATACGGCCGAAAGCAGCTTTGCGATTCTAAAGCGCGGCTTGATCGGGATTCATCATGCAGTCAGCCCCAAACATCTTCACCGCTATGTATCGCACTACGATTTTCTGTGGAACGCCCGCAAAATGAATGATGGGGAGCGCACCGCGCTGGCGATTCAATCGGCCGAAGGCAAGCGGCTGATGTATCGGGAGCCAATCGCAAAGGCGAGTTAATTTCGTCTTTCGTCCGGCTTGGGATGACTGGCAATCCAAAGTTGCACCGCTCGGAGATAATCGGGAACGATTTCGCAAAATCCGTCGGCGCCATTTCGGACGAACGTGATCTTCCAAGGAAGATTGTACATTGCGTTATGGTCTTGAGTTAAGGAAAACGTCAAGTCGTCGTTTAGCCTCTTTCCACGGGACAAAGCCGTAATGAGAAGAAGATCGGTTTCGTCCGCCTTGGACATCTCCCTATTCACTTCTTCCTCAATGTCCTTGGCAAGCGGATGCTCCTTGCCTTTCCTGTATTCGCCAAGCCACACCCGGTAAGACGCCGCAACAAAACAAATCGCGGCGGCGGTCCACTCAAGGCGGCTTAGGGTGGTGCTCCGAACATAGAGCGCGGCAAAAGTCAGGATGATTGACAAGGGGCCACCAAAAATGGAAATCCAATCGTTCTTAAAAGCGGTGAGATAGTCCTTAATTTCTCGGAAATTTGGCATGGCGCAGATGTCCCAATAGACCTATCGGAACACCGCACAATGTCACAAGAATTTCAAATCCGCGAAGTGCGTGCTATACTGGGTTAATGGCTAAGAAGCCCGCAAAAAACAAGGCCAAACCAGGCCCAAAGGCCGAAATCCTCAAGATTAATGGCAACTGGATTGACGCCGTGGACAAGGCCCTGGCGGTCAAGCCCCCCGCTGGGGGCTGGCCGAAACCGCCGAAGCGCTGAACGGACCCGATCCGCTCGAAATCCCTCGATTCATCAGCCCTGTCCTAAAGTACACACTTCCGAAACATTTTTGAAAAAATGGTGAAAGTTTCCAGCGCAACGCACGGCAGCACCGAGCGATGCAGCTCTTTTTCAAGCTGCATCTGCACGGTGAGCGCCGCAGGCCCGCGTCAGGCAGCCATTTGCAAAATCAGGAGTTGCGTCGCGCTGCGCGAGAAGGCCGAGTCCCGGCGCGCCGGGACTTCGGATTACCCCGCGCTGCGCGAGAAAGTTGAGCGGGAGAAAGGAGAGAGGCGCTGCGCGAGAAAGTAGAAAGTGGAAAGGAGAAAGGAGACCCGATTCAATCGAGCATTGCCGGGCGGCGGGGATGCGTGGGTGGAAGCCGCTGGGAAATCGGGGCTGAGATGGGAACCGCGGGGACCGGCTCGGGGACGAGCCACGCTGCGCGAGAGGGTAGAAAGTGGAAAGTAGAAAGTAGATGGGCGGTCGATTCCCGGCGCGCCGGGACTTCGGATTACCCCACGCTGCGCGAGAGGAGTAGAGCAGTCGAGCAGTAAAACAGTAGAGCACTGGAGACCCCCACCCGCGCCCTCCCCCGGCGTACCGGGGGAGGGAGAGAAGGCGTACGGGCGGGAGAGAGAAGCTGCCGCGCGGGCCATTGAATCGTCCGCCCCTCTTGGTATCGTGCCGGCTCGCCGGTGGAGGCGGAGCCACGCTGCGCGAGAAAGTCGGCTGCCTTCGACAAGCTCAGGCTGGTAGAGAGCTGGCCGAAGTCGGCCCATGTTTTCCTCTTGGTGTTTTTGTCCTGAAGTAAAAAACACGGGCCAGATGCCCGTGATATATGGAGAGAGCGATGGTCGAGTTTCGTCAGAAGGTTCTGTTTGTCGGATACGGCGCGGTGGCGCAGTGCACGCTGCCCATTCTGGAAAAGTACATCAAGGTCCCGCTGAGCAACATCACGGTCATGGATTTCGAGGACCGCTCGGAGATCCTGCGGCCGTGGACCCAGCGCGGCGTGAAATTCGTGCAAGACAAGGTCACCCGCCAGAACATGGGCCAGATCCTCGGCAAGTACCTGTCCAAGGGCGATCTCCTCATCGACCTGGCTTGGAACATCGACTGCTGCGAGCTGCTGCAGTGGTGCCACGATCGCGGGGTACTGTATGTGAACACGTCCGTGGAGATCTGGGATCCGTACGAAAACGCGGACAAGAAAACTCCGACCCAGCGCACGCTCTATTGGCGGCACATGAATGTTCGGCGGTTGAAGGCTTCGTGGAAGGAACCCGGGCCGACGGCCGTTCTGGAACATGGGGCCAATCCCGGGCTAATCTCGCACTTCACCAAGCAAGGGCTGCTCGACATTGGGCATCGCGTACTGGAGGACAGGAAAGTCGGCGGGCGGGATGCCGAAGAGCTCAAGCAGTTGATCAAGGATCAGACCTTCAACGAGCTGGCCCGCAAACTGGGTGTGAAGGTGATCCATTGCAGCGAGCGTGACACGCAGATCACCGACAAGCCTAAGCAGGTGGATGAATTCCTCAACACCTGGAGCGTGGAAGGCTTCCGTGAGGAGGGCACGACCACGGCGGAAATGGGCTGGGGCACGCACGAGAAGGAACTGCCGCCGCTGGCGTACGAACACGAGGAGGGCCCGAAGAATCAGATCTGCCTGGCCCGCATGGGGATCAATACGTGGGTCGTTTCCTGGGTGCCGAATTATTGCATTCACGGGATGGTGGTGCGTCACGGTGAGGCGTTCACCATCTCCGACAAGCTTACGGTTTGGGAGGGCGGCAAGGCGGTTTACCGTCCGACCGTGCATTACGCGTATTGTCCGTGCGACGGGGCGATCGCTTCGCTCAATGAACTGCGCGGGTACGACTATCAGCTGCAGCCGAGGTATCGCATCATGAACGATGAGATCACCAGCGGCGCGGATATCCTGGGGGCGCTGCTGATGGGGCATGCGTACAACTCGTGGTGGATCGGCAGCGATCTGAGCATCGAGGAATCGCGCCGGCTGGTGCCGCATCAGAACGCGACGACGATGCAGGTGGCGATCTCGGTGGTGGCGGCAGTGTCGTGGATGATCGAGAACCCCAACCGCGGCGTGGTGGTGCCGGATGATCTGCCGCACGATTACGTGCTGAAGATCTCCAGGCCGTACCTGGGCAACTGGATTTCCGCTCCGTCGGATTGGACTCCGCTCAAGCACTACACCAACTTCTTCAACAACCACAACCATCCGTCCATCGACCGCAGCGATCCTTGGCAGTTCAAGAACTTCCTGCTGACGGACGGGGATTGAGGCTTTAAGGCAAGGGAAGGCACGCCATGAGACGCAGCGAATTGCAGAAGCTGGCTCGGAAGCACGGGACGCCGCTGTTCATCGTGGATCACAAGCAGCTTCGGAAGAACTATGCCGAGTTCAAGAAATATCTTCCGCGCGTGCAGGCGTACTACGCCGTGAAGGCCAATCCCGATCCGGCCATTGTGAGCACGCTGTACAAGGCGGGGGCCAGCTTCGACGTGGCATCCATGCCGGAATTTTTGGTCGTTCACGAGAACGTCAAGGACCTGCCGGCCAAACAGCGGCAGGATTTCATCTGGGACAAGATCGTCTATGCCAATCCGATCAAAGCCAATGAAACCCTGCGGGAGCTGGACCAGTACAAGCCACTGGTGACGTACGACAACGTTCACGAGATCAAGAAGATCAAGAAGCACGCACCGCACGCGGGGCTGGCTTTGCGCTTGAAGGTGCCCAACACCGGTGCCATGGTGGAACTGTCCAGCAAGTTCGGCTGTCCGCCGGGCGAGGCGGTGGCGCTGATTCAGGCGGCCCATGATGCCGGGCTGATCGTCGAGGGGCTCAGCTTCCACGTCGGCAGCCAGTGCACCAACGACGAGAACTACGTGCAGGCGCTGAGCTTGGCCTCCGGTATCTTCAAAGAGGCTGGCGACCGCGGGTTCAAGCTGAAGCTGATCGACATCGGCGGCGGATTCCCCGCGCACTACGATGACAACGTCGGCCCGTTCCGAGTCTTGGCTCAGAAGATCAATTCCGAGCTGGATCGTCTGTTCCCCAAGGACATCGAGATCCTCGCCGAGCCGGGCCGGTTCCTCGTCGCCACCAGCGGCACGCTGGTCGCCAAGATCATCGGCAAGGCGTTCCGCGATGGGAAACTCTGCTATTACATCAACGATGGCGTGTACCACACCTTCTCGGGCATCATCTTCGATCACTGCCCCTATCATCTGAAATCGTTCAAATCCGGCCCGACGCAGATTTGCTCGGTCTTTGGACCGACCTGTGATGCGCTGGATACGATTTCGTTGGCCGAGGAACTGCCCGATCTGGAACTAGACGACCTGCTTTACAGCCCGAACATCGGTGCCTACAGCCATGCCTCGGCGACCTACTTCAACGGCTTCCCGCCGGCGCAGGTTCTGCACGTGAATCAGTAAAGGAGCCGCGCTGCGCGAGAAAGTAGAAAGTGGAAAGGAGAAAGGAGACCCGCACCCGCGCCCGGGCCGCCCATTAACTCGACGCAATCGATCCCGATGGCTTTGTGCTTCTGCCTATGGCGGGTTTTCCAAGGCATAGCTACGCCTGATTGATCGTAAGCGTTGCGCCGGCCGGCCCTGAAACGCTAGGAGCGAGGTCGGAAGGAGAAGAATTGCAGCCGGGGGAAATCGGTGTAAGGCTTTTCACACTCGGATGTTCACGAGCGACATTCGCCCTAACGCTGCGACAGGACCCACCCATTTTCTTGAAGGTACTGCAGCGTGTTGATGACGCTGCGACGGATGTCGAGTTGGGGGCGCCAGCCCAGGGCGCGGACCTTGCGCGTGTCGAGGAAGATGAACGGGCTGTCGCCGATCCATCCGCGCTCGCCGCCGGTGTAGCGGCGATTGGGGTTGAGGCCCAGGTGGCCGCAAATCCAACCCAGGGACTCATCGACCGTGCAGTACTGCTCAGTGCCCAGATTGTAGATTTCCAGCGGCGAGGAGAGCTTGGCCAGGCATTGGAGCATGGCTTCGATGCAGTCGGAGACGTGCAAATAACTTTTCCGCTGCTTGCCGTTGCCCAGGACTTCGATCTGGTTCGGGTCGGCCAGGAGTTTGCGGTAGAAGTCGAACACGTGGCCATGCGTGTAGCGCGGACCGAGGATCGAAACAAAGCGGAAGATGCACGCCTGGAATCCAAAGCCGTTGCAGTAGGCCTCGATCAGTGCTTCGCCGGCCAGCTTGCTAGCGCCGTAGAGGGATGTCTGGGTGGGGAACGGGGCGTCTTCGGGGGTCGGAAAAACTTGTGGTTCGCCGTAGATCGAGCCGGTGGAGGAGAAGGCGAGGATCCGCACGCCGGAGTTTCGCATGGCTTCCAGGACGTTGAACGTGGCAATCGTGTTTTGATGCAGGTCCTTGGACGGATGCTCGGTGCCGAAGCGCACATCCGCGTTGGCGGCCAGGTGATAGACGATGTCCTGTCCGGCGATGGCGGCGGCGAGTTTTTCCTGATCCAGCAGGTCGGCTTCGATCAGACGGAAATCGGGATGCCGCAGCGCCGGCTCGAGAAACGGGCGCATGCCGGTGGAGAAATTGTCGTATCCAGTGACCTGGTGGCCGTCGCGCAGCAGGCGATCGACCAGATGACTACCGATGAATCCCGCGGCGCCGGTGACGAAACATCGCAACGGAAATCTCCGTAAAATTTGGCGGGTGGCATGGTAGCGGGCGGGGCGGGCGGCAACAAGGCGAGGCTGCTAGAGCGTGAAGCCGGCGTCGCGGGCGTCGCTGTGGAACATTTTGACTGTTTCCAGCGAATACTGGGCCAGGTCCTTGCCCACCAGGGTCAGCTTTTTGAGCAGGTCGTGGGTCACGGTGATGATGTGGCAGCCGAGGCGATCGGCCTGGAAAATGTTGAGCAGTTCGCGCGGGCTGGCCCAGATCAGTTCCTGGCTTGGATAGCGGCGCATGACCTTCAGAGCGTCGCGCATGATGGGGATTGGATCGCGGCCCGTGTCGGCGACTCGACCTGCAAAGACGGAGATGCAACTGGGAGCGTGGTCCTCCAGGGCGGCGGAGACCTCGATCACCTGCTGCACGTACGTGAGGGCCGTGACGTTGAGCTTGATCCGCCGGCGCGCCAAGCGCTGGATGAGTTCCAGCGCCGGCTCTGCTCGCGTGTTGGTTACGGGAATCTTGACATAGACGTTGTCGCCCCAGGAGGCGATTTCGTTGGCCTGGCGTTCCATCTCGGCAAAATCGTCGCACAGGACCTCGAAGGAGATGGGCAGGTGCGGTATGGCGGCCAGGACCTCGGCCGCGAAGGCGCGGTAGTCGCCGACGCCGGCTTTGCGCATCAGGGTCGGGTTGGTGGTGATGCCGGCGATGTAGGGCTGGCGTGCCAGGTCGAGCATGGCGGCCTTGTCGGCGCCGTCGGCGAAGATTTTGACGCGCAGCGACTTGAGGTCGGGCGCCGGCGCGCGGGCGGTGGAGCCGGGATAAAGTGTGGTCGCTCTCATGACGTTACGTTGTGCGGCGGGATTGATGCAACTTCGCGATCATCCCAGCGGCTTCCAGGAGGCTATCGACCTTGAACTGGGGGGAACACCGCTCGCCTTGGCTGTAGGAGCGACGCAACAAGAATGTTACGCACCCGGCGGCCTGCCCCGCCGCAACGTCGCTCCAACGGTCTCCCACCAAAAAACTGCGGCTCAGGTCAAGATTGTAGTCCTTGGCCGCGGAAAGAAAAAGTCCGGGCTTGGGCTTGCGGCAGGCGCAGCCGTCGGCGTCGTCGTGAAAGCAGGTATAAATCGCGTCCAGCGGAAGCTGGCTGCGCAGGCGGTCGTGAATCGCCTGCACCAGTTGGCGTGTCTGCGTGCCGCGGGCCACGTCGGGCTGGTTGGTCACCACGATGCGAAGCAGACCCTGGGCCGCCAGCAGGTTCAGCGCCTCGGCGACGCCCGGCAGAATCTGCAGATCTTCGGGGCTGGCCGGAGGATACGGCACCCCGTCGCGCACGGTCGTGTGGTTCAGCACACCGTCGCGATCCAGAAACACGGCCGCGTTCGGAGCCTGGCCCATGCGCTCGCCTCAGCGTTTCTCGGCCGATTCCCACTTCATCGCTCCGACGCGCACCAGCGGGTGGGTGACGATCAGGTGCCAGACCACGGCTTGGAACGCCTCGGCATGGGGCGTGACCGTCGCGGGGTTGATCGTGGGGATCACGACGCAGGCATCGGCGACCCGGGCGGTGTAGCCGCCGTCGCGCCCGACGATTCCGCAGATGCCAGAGCCCACCTCCTTGGCGTATTGCAGGGCGCGGACGAGATTGGGGCTGATGTTGCGTTGCAGATCGCCGCCGCCCACGGACAGGACGAAGACGACGTCGCGCCCGCTCAGGCGACTGGTGCGCAGCCAGTTGACGAAAACGGTTTCCCAACCGTCGTCGTTGACGCGTGCGGTCAGCTCCGACACGTTGTCGGTGGGGGTGTAGGCTTCCAGGCCGCCGATTTTGCGGAAGTCGTTGACGGCGTGGGAGGCGTTGGCGGCGCTGCCGCCGACGCCCAGGAAAAACAGCCGCCCGCCGCGCTCTCGCAGTCCCGCGATCATCTGGGCGATGCGTTCAATGGCGGCGGCATCGAGCCGAGCGATGATTTGCGACGCTTCGGCAAGATAGTCGGTCGTATAGGACATCGTCGCCTCTATTTCTCAGAGCGGCTTTGAAAATGTCGCCGCGTTTCTTCCAGCGACGCCGCCGTGCCGATCTCATAAAAACGCCGCGTCACTTCGTAGCCGATCATGCGATGCTCCGCAACCAGGCGGCTGTAGAGATCGGCCAGGTCAAACGCCTGGCCCGGGGGGACATCGGCGAAAACTTCGCGGCGCAGCAGGGCGGCGCCATAGTCGATGTGGTTCATGTCCGCCGCGGGATGGGCCTTGTCGTAACGCAACAGCCGGCCGTTTTCAAACCGCACGTTGCTGGTATCCCACTGTTTGTTGTTCTGCAAAACGGTCATCAGGGCCGATGCGCCGCTGCGGTCGAAGTGCGCGAGGATGGCGGGATAATCAATGTCCATGTACGAGTCGCCGTACATGACCCAGAAGACGTCGCCGAGTTTGTCCAGGGCCGCGCGGATGGCGCCGCCGGTGCCCAGAAGCCGATCGCCGTCGTAAGAGTAGTCCAGCTGCAGATCGAAGGCCGAGCCGTCACCCAGATGGCGCTGAATTTGCTCGCCCAGGTGACCCAGGCACAGCACGACGCGGCGGATGCCGTTGCGCCGCAGCAAGCGCATCTGATGATCGATGAACGGCCGGCCGGCGATGTCGAGAAGGGCCTTGGGCAAATCCTGGACGATTTTTCCCAGGCGGGTGGCGCGTCCGCCGGCCAGCAGGGCGGCCGGAACTTCGGCGATGTTCAGCGAGCGGCTCATCCGTCGATCCATCAGCCGATGGTCGTGGTCCCCTGGAAATCGAAGCGAAAGCGCACCTCGCTCAACCCCGCCTGGGTCATGGCGCGGCGCAGGCGCGGCTTGTCCTCGCAGTAGAACATCAGGAACCCGCCGCCGCCGGCGCCGATCAGCTTCCCGCCCAGGGCGCCGTTTTGCATCGCCAGCGCATACGAGCGGTCGATGAACTCGCTGCTGATTTTCCCGCCGCGCTTGCGCTTGCGCTCCCAGTGCGTGTTCATCAGCTCCGCGAAGCGATGCAGGTTACCGCTCTCCAGGGCTTCCTTGCTCTCGTAACCGAGTTCCTTGGCGAAATGCAGGTGGTCGATCATCTCCGAATCGCGCTGCTTGCTCAGGTCGTCCTGCTCCTTGAGCACGTCGGAGGCGGATCGGCTGTAGCCGGTGAAGAACAGCAGCAGGTTGTCCTCGAGATTGTAGAGGGTTTCGGTGTCCAGTCGCAGGGGCTGGGCTTCGACTTGGCCGTTGGGCAGGAACTGGAAGCAGGTCACGCCGCCATAGGCGGCGATGTACTGATCCTGCTTGCCGATCGGCTCGTGGAGGATGTCGATCTCGATGGTGCAGGCCTGCTCGGCCAGTTCGTGGGGGTGCACGATGTTTTTCTTGTAATTGTGCAGGGCCTTGAGCAACGCGGTGGTGAAGCTGCCGGAAGACCCCAGGCCGGTGCCCGCCGGAATATCCGCCATGCTGGTCATTTCCAGGTATGAACCGTCCACACCGACCAGGCGCATCGCTTCGCGGATGATGGGGTGCTGCAATTGGTCGATGTTCTGAACGCGCTCAAGCTTGGAGTATTTGACGATAAGGTCGGAAACAAAAGTTTGGTGGAGGGTAATGTAGACGTATTTGTCGATGGCCGCGGCAAGGAGAAAGCCGCTGTGCTTGCGGTAATAGGAGGGCAAATCGGTGCCTCCGCCGCCGAGGGAAATTCGCAACGGACTGCGGGTGATGATCATGAGCTCTCCAGGCGGCGAAAAGAGCGGTGGACTGCGGGACGGCCGGGTGCGACCTGGGCGTACAACCGTTCGACGATTTTAAGCGATTCGCGGGCGTCCTCCAAAGACCCGCTGACTTGCCGACGCGCAGCCATGCAGTCCAATAAATGCGACAGCTCAAGCTGCCAGGAGCGGTCTTCAGACGGGTATTCCCACGCGGTCGTCTCCGGCGGACCCATCTGCGGCAACATGCGGTGCCAGGTCAGCCGCTCGGCGCCATAGCTGCCGCCCAGGCCGTCGATCTGCAGCTTGCCGTGTTTGCCGTAAATTTCGAAACAGAACAGGTTCTTCCATTCGGTGCAACTGGCATGGAGCCAGGCCACCTGTCCCGCGGCGGTCGTGAGCAGCGCGAAGCCGTTGTCCTCGACGGGCATGTTCCAGAACTGCGTGGTGACCAGGCCCTGCACGGTGACGAAATCGCCGGCAAACCAGCGTGCCAGATCGATCAGGTGCACGCCCTGGTCGAGCATTTCACCGCCGCCGGAGATCGCGGGATTGGCCCGCCATTCGCGCTCCATGCCCAGGCGGCCGCCGTGGCCGTAGCGGCCGCGAAGGTACATCAGCTCGCCAAGCGCGCCGCCGTCGAAGATTTCCTTGGCCTTCTGGATCGCGGGATGAAAGCGATGGTTGAACCCGACCTTCACGACGACGCCCGCGGCACGCGCAGCTTCGATCAGCTCTTCGAGTTCGGCGGCGCTGCGAGCGGCCGGTTTTTCCACCAGCACGTGTTTGCCCTTCTTCACCGCCGCCAGCGAGATCGGCGTCAGCATGTCGTTGGTGGTGGCGACGATGATCAGGTCCACGTCGCCGCGCTCGACCACGGCCCGCCAATCCGCCGATGCGGCACAGCCGCGATGTTGGGCGGCCAACTGCTGGGCGCGCGCCAAATCCGTGTCGGCGACGGCCAGCAGCGGGCAATCGCCAAGCCACTTGGCCCGCTTGTTGCCGATCAGGCCGCACCCGACGATGCCGATTCGCGCTACCACGTCTGGCCCCTGTCCTTTGGGACGATGCGGCGCAACGTGTAAATGTCGCTCTTGGCCAGCGCCTCCCGCTGTTGGGGCAGTTCGGCCCAGTTGTCCCAGACGGCGGAGATGAGCCGCCCGGTAATACCGTCGCTTGCACTACCGGCGAGAAACTGGGCGAGCGCGGCGCCCTTGTCCAGGGGCGCGCCCCCTTCATCGCGCTGCCGCAGGGCGCGACGATAGAAATCGGCGCCGACCTTCTGCTCGCCCGCCGCCAGAACCTCTTGCAGCATCCGCGTGTTGAGCGCGCCGGGGGCGATGGCGTTGACGTCGATCTTCGCTTCGCGCAATTCCATGGCGAGGTTTTCCGTGAATCGCACGACGGCCGCCTTGGAGAGGGCATAGCCGTCGATGAACGGTAGTGGCTGCGCGCCGCCCCCGCCCGAGAGATTGATGATTTTCCCCCGTCCCTGCCGGCGCATGACGGGAATGACGTTGCGGCACATCAGAACCGCGCCGAGCAGATTGATCCGGATCACGCCGACGAATTGTTCCCAGTCCACCTGTTCGATGGGGCCCATGGGGCCATAGATTCCGGCGTTGTTGACCAGAATGTCGATGCGATCGGACAGTTCCAGGGCGCGATCGACCACTTTCTTGCAGTCGTGGGGATTGGAGACGTCGGCCGCCAGGGCGACGACGCGCTGGCCGGGGGCTGCCGAAGCGGAAAGGCGTTCGGCGGCACGCTTGAGAATCTCCCCGTCGCGCGCGGTCAGGAGCAGGCTTGCGCCGGCGGCGAGGAACCTCCCGGCGATCGCCTCGCCCAGGCCGCGATTGGCGCCGGTCACGATCGCGAATCGATCGGCAAGGGTTTTTGCCGGTGGGGTTGAAGCAACGGCGCTACTCAAGAGGTCCTCCGATCATGTGGTGCCCGATTCCCGTGCCGCCGCGCCGGCGGCGATGTAGGTGAGGCGATCGTCATCAACCAGACTTTGGGCGAGAATCCAGTTGGGGTCAATGACGCGCGGGTGTCGCATGGCGGTGAGAAAATCGTCGCCGCGCAGGGAGAGAAACTGGGGCCAATCCGTGGCGATAATGGCGACATCCGCGCCGGCGAGGGCTTGGGCGGCCGTGGGGAAAAGCTGGATGGATCGCCCCAGCTCGTCGGGGAGCTTTTCCAGGCTGGGATCGCAGGCGCGAATCTGGACGCCGCGGCGGTACAGCTCGAGGCACAGTTCCACGGCGGCCGAGCGGCGAAGCGTGTCGGTGCCCGCCTTGTACACCAGGCCGAGCACGGCGGCGACGGGGTTCTTGATGTCGCGCAGAAACCCGTCGGCCCGATCGATGAGCCACTGTTTGTGCGCGTCGTTGCTCACCAGGATCGCCCCGAGGAGCGAGGTGTTGACGCCGAGCCGCTGTCCGAAATCCGTGAGGAATCGGACATCGCGCGCCAGGGTCCCGCCGGCGAATGCTGCACCGGGGCCGAGATAGGCTTTGGGACCGATACGCGGCTCGCTCTTGAGGGCGCGCTCGACTTCCTTGGCATTGGCCCCCACGTTCTCGCAGATGCGGGCCACCTCGTTGATGAAGGTAATGGATAACGCGAGGAAGGCGTTGAGCGCGTGTTTGGCCATCTCGGCCGATTCGATCGACATCCATTGAATGTTGTTGGAAAAGGGGGCGAAAAGTTCGGCAAGCGGGGCTTCGTCCGCCGCGCCGCGACGGCCGACGATGACGCGCTGCGGCTTTTGAAACGCCTCGATGGCTTTGCCCAACCGCAGATTCTCCGGCGAATACGCCAGCCGGATGCCGCGCGACTTCCACTGCTTTTCCAGGCTGGCGGTGAAACCGACCGGAACCTGCGAGGAGATCAGAACCAGGGCTCCCGGCGCGATGAATTCGGAGATGTCGTTGAGCTGGCGGCGGAGAAACTCAACGTCGGCCTGGTCGTTGCGATTGACCGGCGTGTCGAAGGTGATCCAGAGAAGTTCGGCGTCGCGCAGTGCGGACCGGGGATCGTCGGTGAATCGAAGCGAGCCGTTGGAAAGCGTTTGGCGGATGAGTTCGTTAAGTTGAGGCTCCTGGATGGGGGGCTGGCCCTGGTTGAGATCGGCGATGAGCTTGGGATCGAGTTGAAGGCCCGTGACGCGATGCCCCCCCGCGGCCGAACAGGCGGCGGTGACACAGCCCAGATGCCATAAGCCATAAACGACGACGCGCATAAGATAGCCGGGTTCTTCGAAGAGAATGTGCCGTCGATGGGCCGAATCAACCGGGCTTTGGGTCGTCGCTCAACGCGATTCCCTCAGCACGATCGACGATGAACTTGGGCCGTTGCCGCACTTCCTCGTAGATTCGGCCAATGTACTCGCCCAAAATTCCGATGGCAATGAGCTGCAGCCCGGCGAGAAACAGCAGCAGGATCACGATCAGCGGATTGCCCAGCGGCAAGGTCAGTCCCATGATCTTCGTCGCGGCGTAAGCAACCGCCAGCAAGATCGCCATCCCCACCATCAGAAAGCCCGCGGCGCCGCTGAGGGTCAGGAGGAAATTGGAGAACCCGACGACGCCGTTGATGCCGATGCGCAGCGAGCCCAGGAAGCGATTGTAATTGGTCTTGCCGGCGAAGCGGGGCGGCCGATCGAACAGCAGCGACGTTTGCCGAAACCCCACCAACGCCACCATCCCCCGCAAAAAACCGTGGCATTCCTTCAGCCGGCAGACTTCCTGTACGACGCGGCGGCTCATCAGGCGAAAATCCCCCGTGTTCGGCGGTATCGATACGTCCGCGATGCGCTTGATCAGCGCATAGCCCAGGTACGACACGATGCGCTTGGGAAGCGTTTCGCCCTGGCGCGAGCGCCGCTGCGCCATCACCACGTCGTGGCCTTCTCTGAACTTGGCCACCATCTGCGGGATCAGCTCGGGCGGGTCCTGCAGATCCACGTCGATGACGATCACCGCGTCGCCGCGGGAGTATTGCAGCCCGGCCAGGATCGACATCGGCTGGCCGAATCGACGCGAAAACTTCAGCAGCTTGATCCGCGGATCTTTCTGCCGCTGTTCCAGAATGACCTGCTCGGTGCGGTCCGGCGACGGGTCCATCGCGAAAATGATCTCGAAATCCGGCGTGATCGGCTGGAGGATCGGCACCAGGCGACGCAGGAACTCGGGAACGTTCTGCTCTTCCCGGTACACAGGCACCACGATCGACAGTTCCATACGGAGCAGCCCCTGGCACCAGCAGCGGCGAAAATTGCTGAGCGACCGCTTGGGCCGCTATGATAAGCCCGCTTTGCCCAAAGGCAAGATGCCCACCGGGTCAACGATGAGTCTTGCCTGCACCTCTTCGACGCCGCAGCGCCGGCAACGGGGAATCGAATGACTTGGTGCCCAACGCGCATCGATCGACTCGTGCTGCTCACGTTGTTCGTTCTGGAGGCCGTGGTTTTCCGCGCGTTTTACCTGCGCGAGGTCGCGTGGAATGTGCCGGTGAATTTCGATCAAACCGCGTATCTGCTTCAGTCCTACAAGCTCCAGGAGCAGGTTCTGGATCACGGTCTGGGCGTGCTGCCCAAGGTGTTCTGGCCATCGGCCGGCAACGGCGCCACCGGATGCGCGCTGCCGTTGGAAGGGACCATGGCGGCGCTGATCCTGGGCGGCACGCGGTTCCCGCGGCTGCTGGTCAACTTGCTGGCGTTTCTGGGCCTGCAGTGGTTTGCCTTCGGCACGGCGCGGCAGGTCGGCGGCAGCCGGGCGTTCGGTTACGCGATGGTGGGGCTGATTCTCGCCATGCACACGCCGTGGTTCTGGGCCGGCGGGATGTTCGACTTCCGCATCGACTTTTTCGCCACCTGCCTCTTTGGAATCTGGGCCTGTGCGGTGCTGCGCAGCGATATTTTTCTCGACCGCCGCTGGACCATCGGCGCTGCCCTGCTGTGCGCTTGGCTCGTGCTGAACCGGTATTTGACGTTGGTCTACATTGTCGGAATCTGCGCGGCGTTGACGGTCACGCTTGCGGTCGCCCGGTGGTGGTTCCGCGGGGATGCGGCGGTGGCCTGGCGGCTGTCGCGCCGCCTCCGCCACCTCGCCGCCTCTGTCGCATTGCTCTTCCTGCTGGTGGCGCCCTTCCTGTGGGCGGCTCGGCTGGGCATCTTCCACTACTACGGCGGCGGCCACGTCCTCGGCGGCGAAAAATACGTCCGCATGCGCGAGATGGGGATCAGCGGCCTGCGCGACTTCCTGCTGTTCTATCCCAAATCCGTCGTGCAGGAGCATCTTGGCAAAACCTTTTGGTGGGCCGCCGCGGCGTCCGTGGCGATTGCTTTGATCACGCGGGCGCTCAACGCCGGGAAATCCAATCAACTTCAGCCGGCCACCCGCCGATACTCCGCGCGCTTGCAAATCGGTTTTCTGTCGCTGGCCATCGCCGTTCCGATCGCCGCCCTGACCTGCGATATCTCCAAGTCGCCGGTCGTCGGCGACATCGTCACGGTGCCGGTGGCCATGCTTCTGCTTCTCGTCATGATCCGCCTGGGCCCGACTCTTGCGCACGCGACGTATTTGGGCGTTCTGCGCTGTGGCGCCGTGGTCGTTCTGCTCTACGGCGTGGGGCATTTCCTCGACCTGGGCAACCGCCACCTGGCCTCTTTCGACCATCGCGCCGATGTCGCGCGAATCGTCGACTTGTGCCAGTACACCAGCCATCTCGCCAGGAACCAGAATTGGCAACAGCCACGCGTCTCGTTCGACCTGATTTCAGGCGATCTGCACAGCGGCGTGTTGGGCTGCGTCGGTTACGAAACAACCGGCGAACTGGTGGAGTATGTCACGCAACTGGGTCGCCCGATCGGCAGAGTCGAGCGCGCCGAGGCCATGGCCGATCTGGCCAACAGCGATTTCGTCATCCTGACCACAACCCCAAAACAAGGCGTCCTTCCCTTCTACGATGGCGTGCGCGAATACGAAAAGGACTTGGTCGCCTGGGCTCAGCAAAACATGGTCGTCGCCCGGACCTTTTTCTTCCAGGGCGACAAGGTCACGTTATACGTCCGTCCCACCGCTCCCACTGCTGCCATCGGCGGTATCTCCGGCGGGTGGATCACCAGCGCCGGCGCCGATCTGGAGTTGATTCCGGGCTCCCTGCCGAAATTCCCGTGGATTCGCATCGTCGGCAGCAATGGATTTTTCCGCTATCTCCGCCATACGCCGGCCGTCACCGCCACGTACGAGGACAGCAGCGGCGTGCATCCGCTGCCGACCACGGCCACCTTCGGCGATCCCGACTACGTCATCCAGATTGACGCCTCTTCCGCCAAGGGCGACGCCGACGGCGGTTGTCGCATCCACGTGGCCTTCGACACGTTTTTCGTCCCCCGCGACGTGAACATCAATTCGGACACGCGCCAACTCGTCGTGCCCGCTCCGACGCAGGTGCAACTGCTGAGAGCAAAACCCTGAATCGACGGCGCGAGGGCGCAAATCGTTTTCTTGGCTTTTGCAGCAGCTCGTCACAACCATCGCCTCACGGCCGCTCGATAGTCTCGATAGGCATCGCCGAATTTCGACTCGAGATAGCGCTCCTCGCGCAGGATGACCCCGTAGTGCAGCACAACCAGGAGTGGAATCAGCAGGACCAGCGGCCACAGGCTATTCACCGCCAACGCCAGACCCAGATAAAGAAGCACCATCGCCAAGTAGAGGGGATTGCGCGAGAAGCGGAACGGCCCGGAGGTCACCAGCGCCGTCGCTGGACGCAAAGGATTCACGTTGGTGCCCGCCTTTTTCATCGTGCGCTCGCCCCAAATCCCAAGCCAAGCCCCGGCGGTAAACAGGGCGATGCCGAGGCAAAGTGCCAGCGGAAATCGTAAGAGGGAGATGGGATGCAGCCATTGGACGAGCAGTCCGATGGTGAAGCTGCCGACGAACAGCAGCGGCGGCGGCAACGCAACGCGGGGATGGTCCGATTGCCTGGACACCGAATGATGCGCAGCCGGATTGAATGGCGCGCTCGTAGCTCCGCATGTACATGCGGAGCTTAGTTGCTCGACCTCTCCACCTCATCTGGCCGTCGCGGGGACGGGCTCGGGTTGCTGCGCGCTGGCACGCTGGGCGAGGGCGCCGGCCAGGCTCGTGCCCTCGAGGACGACCTCGTCGGAGAACGCCTCCTCGAAGTTGTAGCCGCTTTCGCCGTGCTGCGTGATGTCCAGCCCGTCGTACTCGTCCGATTCGCCCACGCGCAGGCCGCAAAGCAGGTCGATGCCCTTCATCAGCGCCAGGGACGCCGCGACGCACAGCGCGCACACCGTCGCCACGGCCAGGAGCTGATTGGTCACCTGGTGCGGATTGCCTTCGATCCAACCGGCTTTGCCGTTGATGCTACTGGCGGCGAAGACGCCCACGAGGGTGCCGCCCACGATGCCGCTGATGCCGTGGACGCCGAACACGTCCAGCGAATCATCGTAGCCCAACCACTGTTTGAGCACGGTGACGGCGAAGAAGCAGGCGCAGCCGCCGATGGCGCCCATGGCCAGGGCGTACATGGGCGTGATGAATCCGGAAGCGGGGGTGATAGTGGCCAGGCCGGCCACCGCGCCGGAGATGGCGCCCAGGACGGTGGGTTTGCCGGATTTGAGCCATTCCACCGTCATCCACGTCAATGCCGCGATGGCGGCGGCAAGATGAGTATTGACGAATGCCGCGCTGGCCAGTTCATTAGCGTGCAGGGCGCTGCCGGCGTTGAAGCCGAACCATCCGACCCAGAGCAGGGCCGCGCCGATGAGGCTGAGCACGACGCTATGGGGCGGCATGGGGAGCTTGCCGTACTCCCGCCGCGCTCCGATCACCAGGGCGCAGACCAGGGCGGAAACGCCGGAGCTCAGATGCACGACGATCCCACCGGCAAAGTCGAGCACTTCGTGCGATCCCGCGTACGCGGTTCCCGCGGCGTAGGAGGCGTTGAAGAATCCGCCTTTGCCCCAGATCATGTGCGCGGTCGGGCAGTACACCGCCAGCAGCCACGCGATCGAGAACATCAGCATGCTGGAAAACCGCATGCGTTCGGCGTAGGCGCCGCAGATCAGCGCCGGGGTGATGACCGCGAACATCATCTGATACGCCATCCACGTCGTGTGCGGGATGGTCGGGGCGTACTCGCAAGGCCCGGCGCCGACGCTGCGCAAAAACGCGAATCGCAGCCCGCCGATCCACGGCGTGCCGACGTCAAAGGCCAGGCTGTAGCCGATGATCACCCAGACCACGCTGATCGCCGCCATGAGGATGAAGCTGTGCATCATCGTGGCCAGGACGTTTTTGCGTCGCACCAGGCCGCAATAGAACAGCGCCAGTCCCGGTCCGGTCATCATGAGCACCAGGGCCGAGCTGGTCAGCATCCACGCGGTGTCGCCCGAATTGATCTGGCTGGTGGGATAAATTTGCACCGGAGCGGCCGCGTGCGCGCGGGTGGCCAGTCCTAAGAGACAAGCCAGACCAATGGCGCACAGCCGCAACCGCGGCGCGGTAAAGCGAAGCATGGGTTGGTTCCTCCTCGCGAATGGATTGGTCAAGATCCATTCGGCGGGGGGATTGTAGCGTGTGGCTTGGCTACGTACACGTTTTAGTCGCGGCGGCGCCGGCGGATTCAAATGACAAAACCCTGGAAAATTGATGGTTTAAGTCTGCAACCATATGACCGACCCGGCGTGGCGGAGCGTCCCCTGGTACAATTCGGGCCATGAGGCTCTGTCACGAGATCGGCCAGTACCTGGAACTGCAAGATTCACCCGACCGCCCGCCCATTTGGCGTTACGTTTACGCCGGGAAACCCAAACCCTTTTTTCACCCCCTGCGCACGCCCGCCGGACACGTGCTGACGCTCCTGGAGCCGCACGACCACTGGTGGCAACGTGGGCTGTGGTTCACCGTCAAGTTCATCAACGGCGAAAACTTCTGGGAGGAAAAGGACGGCACCGTCTGGGGCACACAGCGCACGCTGGCGCCACTGGCCGTCACACACTTGGACGACGGCCGAATCTCCGTCTTCTGTCGCGTGCAATGGGTCCGTCCCAACGACGCCGGCATCGTTTTCAACGAGCAGCGGAAATTCGAATACCGCCCGCTCGAAGAGCACGCCTATGCCCTGGATTTCCTCTTCAATCTCACGCCCACGGCGGACCTGAAACTGGACCGCACGGTCTTCACCACCTGGGGCGGGTACGGCGGGCTGACGTTCCGCGGCACGCGAAACTGGCAGGAGCCGCGGCTGCTCCTTGCGGACGGCACCACCAGCAGCCGGCCCATCGGACCCCGCGCCACCTGGTGCGATCTATCCGGCAACCTCGACGGGGGCGTGCGGCCCAGCGGCGGCATCGCCTTCTTCGATCATCCCTCCAACCCGCGCCATCCCACCCCCTGGTACGGCGACACCGGGGCCACGCACTATTTCAACGCCGCGTTCTTGTTCCACGAGCCCATGGAAATCCCCGGCGGCGAGCCGATCAACTTCCGCTACCGCGTCCTGGTCCACGACGGAATCTGGGAAAAAGACCGGTTGCAAAAGGCCTACGAAGAATATCTGGCCGATCAGAAGACTGCGTCCTAAAATTACTGGCAAGGACGGGTTCATGGCCGAACTGCAAATCCTCGAAGACAAACAGCGGCTCAAATCGTTGCGGGACATGCTGCACCAATACAGCGCCCCCGCGGCCGAGGAATTGATCGAGCACATAGGCGAAAGCGATATCCGCTGCTTCGCCTGCGGCCACCGCTGCCTGATCAAACCCGGGCGCGACGGGGTTTGCCGCGTGCGCTTCAACGACAACGGAACGCTCCGCGTCCCCTACGGCTACGTCGGTGTCCTGGCCTGCGACCCCATCGAAAAAAAACCATTCTTCCACTGCCTGAGCGGCAGCGACGCCCTGACCTTCGGCATGCTCGGCTGCGATTATCACTGCGGCTATTGCCAGAACTGGGTCACCAGCCAGATGCTGCGCGACCCCGATGCCGTCGCGCCGCCCCGCAAAATCACCCCGCGTGAACTGGTGGACCTCGCTGTGCAACACGGCGCGCCCGTGATCGCCTCCAGTTACAACGAACCCCTGATCACCAGCGAGTGGGCCGTGGCCGTTTTCAAGGAAGGCAAAGCCCGCGGCCTCAAATGTGCCTACGTTTCCAACGGCAACGGCACCCCCCAGGTCCTGGATTACCTGAGGCCCTGGGTGGATGCCTACAAGGTCGATCTGAAGACCTTCAATCCCAAGAACTACCGCGCTCTGGGCGGCGTCATGGAAAACGTCACCCAAACCATCCGCATGCTCAAGGAGCGTAATTTCTGGGTCGAGATCGTGACGCTGGTCGTCCCCGGTTTCAGTGACGACCCCGATGAACTCAAACGCATGGCCGAATTCCTGGCCTCGGTGGACCCGCTGATGCCCTGGCACGTGACGGCGTTCCATCCCGATTACAAGATGACCGATGGCTACCGCCAGACCACCGCCGATGATCTCATGACGATCGTCGAGTACGGCCAGCAAGCCGGCATCCGCTACATTTATCCCGGCAACCTGCCGGGGCAGGTCGGCCAGTGGGAAAACACCCGCTGCCACCATTGCAACGCCACCCTGATCCGCCGCTGGAGCTTTTTGGTTCAGGAAAACCGCGTCACTGCGGAGGGCAAATGCCCCGATTGCGGCGGCGCCATCCCCGGCATCTGGGGCAAACGCGGCGGCCACGGCAACGGCCGCGTCAGGCCGATTCTGTGATCCGATTCTTTTTGCCGGTGAGTGCCGTTCTTTTTTGTGCCGCACAAAACGGGTATCGTGACGGTACTGCATGAAACTGGCCATTGTTTGCCTGATCCCCCTCGGCTTTGCAGTATCCTGGCTCCTGACGCGTCTGGTGCGCCCGGTCGCCTTGCGCATCGGTCTCGTGGACCAGCCCGGCGAAAGAAAAATCCATGTCAGCCCCAAACCCCTGGCGGGCGGGATCGCCATCTTCTGGGGCTTCGCCTTGCCGGTCCTGGCCGGATTGGTTTACGTCAACCTTTTCCCTCCGCCCCATGCAGCGCGCGGCATCCCCGACATCGACGCTTATTGGTCGGGTGCACGCCAGCAAACGCCTGTGGCTCTGGGCATGCTGGTGACGGCCGCCGTCGTTCACGTGCTGGGTCTTTGGGATGACCGCAAGGCCCTGGGACCGTATTTCAAGCTGGCCGTACAATTGGTGGCCATCGGCTCGCTGGTGATCGGCTTGCACCTGCGGGTTCTGACGTTTCTGGATCACGCGATCCCGGCGGGCCAATGGATTTCCGTGATCGTGACGGTGCTGTGGATCGTAGCGGTGACCAACGCGTTCAATTTTCTGGACAACATGGACGGCCTGTCGGCGGGAGTGGCGGCGGTGTGCGCCGTAGCCCTGCTGGTGGCCACGATGTCGATCGGGCAATGGTTTGTCGCCGCCGCGCTTGCCCTGCTCCTGGGCTCCCTGTTGGGATTTCTTTGCTACAACTTTCCGCCGGCGACGATCTTCATGGGCGATGGCGGCAGTCTGGTCATCGGATTGCTTTTGGGCGTGCTAACGGTTCGCACCACCTATTTGCCGCGCGGAGCCGCATGGGCCAACCGCTGGTACGCAGTCTTCGCCCCGCTGATCGTCCTGGCTTTGCCGCTGTACGATCTGGTGTTGGTCAGTGTGATTCGGCTGATTCGCGGCAAAAATCCGTTCGTCGGTGATGCCAATCATTTCAGCCATCGCCTGGTCGCTCGCGGCATGTCGCGCCGCACCGCCGTGTTGTGCCTGTACCTGGTCGCCGCCGCCACCAGCATCGCCGCCATCCTGCTTCCGCACGTGTCCGGCGATCTGGCCATCCTGATCGTCGTGCAGACGTTGCTGATTCTCTGCATGGTGGGTCTGCTCGAACAGCATCCTTTGCCACCCAGAGAAGAGAGATGACCATCGGATCGAGCATTCAATCGCGGCAGCGCTGGCGCGTGGACTGGTACGCGGGCCTCACGCGCGGGGCGTTTTTGTTGGTGCTGGCGGTCGCGGTGGCGCGATGCACGTTCCTGGAATCGCTGCGCGATCCGTTTCCCGTCTCGCCGGGGACGGCCGCGTATCCCCGCGGTCCGGGCCCCGCCTGGTCGCTGGCGCTGGACCTGATCTGCGGCCTGAGCGTCTTGCTGGTGCTGCTGCGGCGTGTCGTGGATCGGTCGTATGTGCTGCGGTGGGGCGCGGCTCAAATCCTCCTGTTGCCGCTGGCGGCTTGGACAGCCCTGAGCGTCAAATGGGCGGATGACAAGTTCGCCGCCATGGTGGGTGCGGCCCATCTCGTGGCGGCACTGGCGCTGCTCTGGTCCGCCTCCCAGCTTGTGCGGAGCTGGCTTCGCCTGCGCATCGTCGCCGCCGTCGCCTACGGCCTTCTGCTGGTCTTTCTGGCGCAGGGGTTCTATTACAAATTCGCTGAACTGCCCGAGACGGCCCGCACCTTCCTGGCCAACAAGCCATCGATCCTGCGCGATCGGGGATACGTCGCGGACAGTTTCGTCGCCCGGCAATTCGAGAAAAAAATTCTCAGCGGCGAGCTGCTGGGTTTCACCTCCTCGGCCAATTCGTTGGCAAGCCTGATCGTTTTGCTGACGGTGATCGGCGCCGCCGTGGCGATGCAGCGGCGCGTGGACCGCGATCCGCCCGCCTGGGCCGGGGGACTGGCCCTGGCCGTGCCGCTGGCTGTGTGGCTGCTGATCTACACGCGTTCCAAGGCCGCGATGGTCCTGCCCATCCTGGCCGCCGCGATGCTGCTCGTGATCTGGAGATTTGGCCGATCGCTGGCGAACCATTGGGGAAGATGGTTCTGGGCCACAGTCGCGGCGGTAGGTGCTGCCATGGCCGCCGTGGTCGGATACGGACTGGTCCGCCACGGCCTACCGACCGCCAGCCTCAATTTCCGCTGGCGCTACTGGGTTGCCGCCTGGCACATCCTGCTGCGCCATCCCATCCGCGGCGTGGGATGGGACAACTTCGGCCAGCACTACTTGGGCGCCCGCCTGCCCGCCGCCGCGGAAGAAGTCCGCGACCCGCATGATTTTTTGGTCCGCTTCTTCGTCGAACTGGGCGTCATCGGCGGTGTTCTTCTTCTGGCCTGGATCATCCGGCTATGGTGGGAACTGTCGCGCCCGATCACTCCGCCGCCGCCTGCCGACCGGACGTCCCACGCGGCGCGGGCTGGCGGATTTGCACAAGTCTTAACGCTGGTCCTGGTCATCCTGGCCATCAACATTTTCGCCGACATCGATTTTCATCAGGATGCCAGCTTCATCGCGCTGGAGCTGATGAAACGGATCATGTATCTGGCCGCGCTGGTCATCGGCGCCTCACTGGTGGCTCTGCGTTCGCTGGAGGGTCCTCGGCTGGACGACCGCCCGGCGCCGTGGATTTTGTACGGCCTGCTGGTGGGCATCGGCGTATTTCTCATCCACAACCTGATCGAGTTTTCGATCTTCGAAGCCGGGCCGTTGTGCCTCTTTGGGCTTCTGGCCGGCTCGGCATTGGGAGCCAGGCTGCCGACCTTGCCGACGGCTTGGCGGCGCACCGCTGCAGCCGTCTGCCTCATCGGCGGCGCTGCGATCTGGATTGCGGCGGCGATTTTTGTTTGGTTGCCCACCGCCCGCGCCGAGGCGGCCGCCCATGCCGGCGATGATGCCCTGCGGGCAGGCCGATTCGACGCCGCCGCCGGCGCCTATGACGCCGCCCGATCCGATTTGCCGCTGAACGCCGACTACGCCTATCGGGCCGGCCGCGCCCTGCATTACGGCTTGAACTCTTTGATCGGCTCCGGCCGCCTGGCCGGCGTGCCCCAGCAACTTCGCACGCAGATCATGGCGTATTACGGGAGCGCGATTGGGCGCAATCCATCCAACGTCACGTCGTACCTCGCCCGCGCGTCCCTGGCCCTGGAGACGGGCGACCGCGATCAGGTCATCCGCGACTTCGACAAAGCCCTGCAACTCAATCCCAACGAGGTCTCCATACGCCTGGATTACGCCCGCGCCCTGGGCATGCTCGGCCTGCGCGACAAAGCCCGCTCGCAGTTGCAATTCGCCCTCCATTACAACGATCTGCTGGACAAGTCCGAGCCCAAGCGCCTGCCGCCGGATCAGGTGCGGGCGATTCAAAAGCAGATCGCGTCGCTGAAAGATTGAACCCGCGCTGCCAGCGTCAGCCCACCGGCCTTGCTTGGCTTTTTGAATTGGCCGGCAATCGTTTAGGATTTAGGGGCGATGAGTATCCAGCAGATGCTGCAAGCGGCCAAGCTTCACCACCAGGCGGGCCGGTTGCAGCAGGCCGAGTCGATTTGCCGGCAAGTCCTGGCACGAGACCCAGACTGCCCCGATGTCATGCACCTGCTGGGCGTGATTCTGTATCAAACCGGCCGGGCGAACGAGGCGATGCCCTTTCTTCGCCGATCCGTGCAGCTCGATCCCGCGCGAGCTGATTATCTCTGCAATCTGGGGCTGGTCCTGGCGGAGTGCGGGCGGGCCGACGAGGCGACCGCCGCCTTCGAGCAAGCGATCCAACGGCAACCTAACTTTCCGACGGCGTACAACAATCTGGGGGTGGTGCTTCAATCCCGAGGCCGCACGGCCGAGGCGATCGCCGCCTTGCAACAAGCCGTGAAGCTCTCGCCGGAATATCCCGATGCGCACAATAATCTCGGCACCTCCTTGATCGCCGCCGGGCGGCTGGACGAGGCGATCACCGCATTCAGGCGCGCGCTGGCGCTCCATCCGCAATTCGCCCAGGCGCATCACGAACTGGCCATGGCATTGCGAGCCAAGGACCGCCTGGACGAATCGCTGCTCGCCTCCCGCAAGGCCGTGGAACTGAAGCCTGATTTTCCCGAAGCCTACGCCGCCATGGGCAACACCCTGCAGGACCTGGGACGGTTGGACGAGGCCGCTGCGGCCTTTCGCCGGGCCCTGGCTCTGCGCCCGGACTTCGCAGCAGCAGCCTTCAATCTGGGCAACGCTCTACGCGCCGCGGCACAGATCGACCAGGCTGTTGCCGCCTACCATCAGGCGATTGATCTGCGCGCCGATTTTGTCGATGCCTGGATCAATCTGGCCAACGCCTACAAGGATGCCGCACGATTGGATGAAATGCTGGCGGCGTATGACCACATTCTAAAAGATCATCCCGACCACGCCGCTGCGCATGGTTGCCGACTTTATGGCCTCTATTTCCGTCCGGATTATGACGCTAAAGCCATTCTCCAGGAACATTTGGAGTGGGACCGGCGCCATGCCCAGCCGCTGGCCGCGGCGATCCAGCCGCATGCCAACGATCGCAACCCCGATCGCCGCCTGAAAATCGGCTACGTTTCGCCCGATTTGTGCAACCATTGCCAGTCTTTCTTCACGACGCCGCTGCTGTCGCATCACCATCATGAGCAGTTTGAAGTCTTCTGCTACGCCAGCGTGGAAAGGCCGGACCAGCTCACGCAGCGTCTGCGCGGCTATGCGGATGTGTGGCGTGATTGCCTGGGCCAATCGGATGCCGATGTGGCGCGGATGATCCGCCAGGACCAGATCGACATCCTGGTGGACCTGACGATGCACATGGCCAACGGTCGACCGCTGGTCTTTGCCCGCAAACCGGCGCCCGTGCAGGTGGCCTGGCTGGCGTATCCCGGCACCACGGGCATGACGGCCATGGACTATCGTTTGACCGATCCGTATCTGGACCCGCCAGACGCCGATGGCGATTACGTCGAGAAGTCCATCCGCCTGCCGGATACGTTCTGGTGTTACGATCCGTTGACCGATCAGCCGCCGGTTGGCGCTCTGCCGGCTCTTTCAGTTGGCCATGTGACCTTCGGCTGCCTGAACAACTTCTGCAAGGTCAACGCCGGCACGTTGGAATTGTGGTCGCAGGTTTTGTCGGCGGTGCCCGGTTCGCGGCTGATCCTGCTGTGCCCGCAAGGCTCGCATCGTCCGCAGGTGCTGGAGAAACTGAAAGTCCAGGCGGATCGCGTGGAGTTTGTGGAGTTTGCTCCTCGGGAGCAGTACCTGAAGCGGTATCACCGCATCGATATCGGACTGGACACGTTTCCGTACAACGGGCACACCACCAGCCTGGATAGTTTATGGATGGGTGTTCCGGTGGTGAGCATGGTGGG